>Ga0268263_1000263_pt1 | contig 106998 bp, 113 predicted proteins | sample Biomet5_FD_190358 | JGI IMG/M metagenome (GOLD analysis project Ga0268263, IMG submission 190358) | Microbial communities from bioreactor (seeded with sewage sludge) at LBNL, California, USA - Biofuel metagenome 5 (SPAdes) (version 4) | ecosystem: Engineered > Bioreactor > Anaerobic >... | reverse complement strand
GCTGCGCGGGCCTGAAACGCTGCGGCGTTTCCGGGCGGCCCGCTGACGAAGATCGATGAAAATCCGCTGCGGCGTCTTTTCATCGAATAGGAGGGACTGCGCGGGCCTGAAACGCAGCGGCGTTTCCGGGCGGCCCGCTGACTTGCGGTATTGCTTCTTCCACCAGTGTGCGCACTGGTGGAAGAAGCCGTTTCCGGCGGCAAGCCGCCGGAAACGATTTATAAGCACGACGAGGTAGTAGCCCGAATGCCGGGAGCGGTTGAAACGGCCCCGGCGTTTGTGGGTATCATTGTAAATTAACTCGAACAACACTGGAAGAAAAGGGCTCGAATCGGCTATAATAACGCTACGGCTGGCATCAGGCGGCCATCGGATGAGGAGGCCTTTCATGTCTGACAGCAAGGCGGCCGGAAAGGCCCGGTCGCCCGAATCGCGCGCGGCGCGGCATAAAAAGGCTCACGAATGCTGGTGGGCCGGGCCAGTTTCGGCGGCGCTGGTCATCGTGCTTGCGGTCATCGGTCTGTACGTGGGCGACAGGATCGGAAATTATCGCGCGTTCCTCCAAAAGCGCGCGCTGGTGGATCGCGCGACGTTTTATCCCGGGATCAGGATCGACGGCGTCGACGTGAGCGACATGGACTATCAGACCGCGCTGGCGCACTTCCAGGCGCTGGACGAGCAGCAGAAGAGCGCCTACTTTGTGGAACCGACATTCGGCGGCCAGAAGTGGACGCTGGATGAGGGCGCCTTCGGCTACCAAAGCGATTATCGGCAGATTTTGGACGGCGCTTGGGCGCTGGGGCGCTACGGCTCGTTTGAGGAGCGGTACACCGCGGCCACCCGGGCGGCGGGCGATTGGGCGCGGGATTACCAGATCACCCGCACCATCGACAAGGTCAGGCTGCTGAACGAATTGACGCCCATCGCCTCCACGCTGACCCAGCCCGGCACCAACGCGCAGGTGACCGGCTTTTCCGCCGAAAAACTTCAGTTCAGCTTCAAGGACGGCACGGTGGGCTACTATGTCGATCCGGAGACGCTATTGACGCAGGTGCTGGACAAGGTGAATCAGGGCGGCGGCGAGCTGCCCATCACCCGCCGGGAGGTCGACCCGCCGCTGACCGCGGCGGAACTGGCCAAGCAGTTCGGGAAAATCTCCACGGCCACCACCGATGCGTCCTTCTCCACCAGCAACCGCCTGGTCAACATTCGGACGGCCTGCAAGACGGTCACCGGCACGGCGGTGCAGCCGGGGGAGACGTTCTCCTTCAACGGAACGCTGGGCGAGCGCACCACCAAGAAGGGCTACAAGCCCGCGGGCGCGCTGGAGAACGGCATGCACACCCAGCAAATCGGCGGCGGCATCTGCCAGGTGTCCACGACGCTGTTCAACGCCATCGCCAAGGCGGACCTGCAGGTGGTCGAGCGCTCGCCCCACTCGATCCCGTCGGTGTACGTGGATCTGGGCAAGGACGCGGCGGTCAGCTGGCCCAACCAGGACTTCAAATTCAAAAACACCAGCCTATACCCCATCTACATCGTCGCCTCGCTGTCGAAGGACAAAAAGGTGACTTTCAGCGTCTACGGAAAGCTGCTGGATAGCGGCGTCACCGTCAAGGTGGTCTCCAAGAAGACCTCGACCGCCAACCCGGGGCCCGACCAGATCATCACGGACCCCACGCTGGCGCCGGGCGAGCAGGTGGTGGTGGAGTCCGCCCGCAAGGGCTATACCGCGGACACTTACAGGGTCTATTACGACGCAAACGGCGTGGAGATCCGGCGCCAGCGACTGTTCAAGAGCGGTTACAGGTCGGCGGGCGCGGTGATCCGGGTCGGAGGATAGGAGGAAGATCATGCCCGTCAAAATCCCGGACAACCTGCCGGCGGTTTCGGTGCTGCGCGACGAAAACATATTCGTGATGACCGAGGAGCGCGCCATCAGCCAGGACATCCGCCCGCTGCGCGTGGCCATCCTGAACCTGATGCCCAATAAAGAGGTCACCGAGACGCAGCTTTTGCGGGTGATCGGGAACACGCCGCTGCAGGTGGAAGTGACGTTTTTGTATACCGCCACCCACGAGAGCGCCAACACCTCAAAACTGCACTTGCACTCCTTTTATAAGACGTTCGACGACGTCAAAAAAGAAAAATTCGACGGCCTGGTCGTCACCGGCGCCCCGGTGGAGATGCTGCGCTTTGAGGACGTGGACTACTGGGAGGAGCTCACGACCATCCTGAGGTGGGCGGAAACCCACGTGTTCTCGACGCTGCTCATCTGCTGGGCGGCGCAGGCGGGCCTCTACTACTACTACGGCATCCCCAAGTACGAATTGGGCATGAAGTGCTCCGGCGTGTTCCCGCACACGGTGCTGGCGCCGAACCACCCACTGATGCGCGGCTTCGACATGAAATTCTACGCGCCCCACTCCCGCCACACCGAGGTGCGGGCGGAGGACATCCTGGCGGTGCCGGAACTCACGCTTCTGTCCGTCAGTTCGGAGGCGGGGGTGTACATCGCCACGTCGCCGCTTGGCAAGCGGGTGTTCGTGACCGGGCACTCCGAATACGACCCCAACACGCTCAAGATGGAGTACGAGCGGGACATCAAAAAGGGCCTGAACGTGCCGGTCCCCTGCAACTACTTCCCGGACGACGATCCCCAAAAGGAGCCGCTGGTGGTGTGGCGCGCCCACTCGAACCTGTTGTTCCAGAACTGGCTCAACTACTGCGTCTATCAGGAGACGCCCTACGACCCGGAGAAGATCGGGCAATAGAATGTGGCGTTGAAAATCCGCTTCGCGTCTTTTCAACGCATGGGGAAGGGTTGCGTGCGCCTGAAATCCTGCGGGATTTCCGGGCGGCGCACTGACGGGTGGTATTGTTTCCTCCACCAGTGTTCGCACTGGTTACGGAAACCGTTCCCGCCGACAAGTCGTCGGGAATGATTGGAAGGGAACGACGGGGTCAATTCCTTCAAGCGCGATTCGCCCGCAAGCCTTTGGGCTTGCGGGCGAATCGCGGCCAAGCGGTGGCGGACTTCGTCCGCTTTGATTCGCCGGAAAAGGCGGGCCTTTTCCGGCGAATGGGGGCGCGCGGTAAAATTTCGCTCCGGGGTGTTGACGGCGGCCCGCGCATTTGGTATAATAATCTGCGTCGCCTGAACGGGATCGGGCGAACCCCAGCGGGGTGTAGCGCAGTTCGGTAGCGCACGTGCTTTGGGAGCATGGGGTCGCAGGTTCAAATCCTGTCACCCCGACCATTCTGCGGCCTCTTGGTCAAGCGGTTAAGACACCGCCCTTTCACGGCGGTAACAGGGGTTCGAGTCCCCTAGAGGTCACCACGGACGCACCGGCGTTGACCGCAATGTCGGTGCGTCGTTCCAGAAGCTCGGGCCTTTAGCTCAGCCGGTTAGAGCAGTCGGCTCATAACCGATCGGTCCGGGGTTCAAGTCCCTGAAGGCCCATATGGTCCGGTAGTTCAGTTGGTTAGAATGCCAGCCTGTCACGCTGGAGGTCGAGGGTTCGAGCCCCTTCCGGATCGCCAAAACGCCCTTCTTTTTGAGGGGCGTTTTCATGTGTTAAATCCGCGATTTCCCTTGACAGCGGGCGGAAACCGCGGTATCCTATGGGCAGATAATTAGATGATTATCTAAATATCTAAAAGGAGGGCGGCCTATGGGCGACGTGTGGAGCGCGCTGGCCGACCCGACGCGCAGGCAGATCCTGAAGCTATTGCGCGCAGGGGACCTGAACGCGGGCGATATCGCGGCGAAGTTTGACATGACCAAGCCGTCGATCAGCCATCACCTGAACATTCTGAAAGCCGCGGATCTGGTGCGCGCCGAGCGCAGCGGGCAGAACATCGTCTACTCGATCAACACCAGCGTGCTGGAGGACCTGATGGACCTGTTCGCGGACATGACCGGGAGGGGGAAGGGACCATGAAAGCGAAGTTTAAAGCATACCTGGCGGCGGCCGCCATCCATGCCGCCGCGATGATCGCCGTGATCGCCAGCCTGCCGGAGCGCGTGCCGATCCATTTCAACTACGCCGGCGAGGCGGACTGGTGGGGCAGCAGGTGGACGTATGTGTTATTCGCGTGCATACCGCTGCTGGAGCTGGGAAGTTACGTCCTCTACAGGCGCTTCACCAAAAACCCGAACGTAAAGAAGAACGAGGCGCTGGAGGAACGGACCTTCGCGTACACCGCGTTGTTTCTGGCGGCGGCCGGCTGGCTCGTGCTGATGCTGGTGCGCTCCGGCGAGAACCGGCTGAACCCGTCCTACTTTTGCCTGATCCTGACCGGCGTCGGCCTGCTGATGATCCTCGTCAGCAATTTCATGGCGAAGATCCGGCCCAACCGCTCGCTGGGATTTCGGGTATCCTGGACGCTGAAGGACGAGACGGTTTGGGTAAAGACCCACCGGATCGCGGGCTATATGGGCGTCGTGGGCGGCGCGATCATCGTGGCGGGCAGCCTCGTCGGCATGGCGCTGGAGCCGTGGATGGCGTTCGCGGGTTTCGCCCTGGGCATGGCCGTCATGGTTATAACGCCGATGATCTACGCCCGGAATCTGTACCGCCGGCTGCATCCCGGCGAAAAGTAAACGGTTCTCCCGGCGAGGCTCCCGCGAAGTACGCGGGGCTTCGCTTTTTGATGGGCGTCTTTGGGCGCGCAACAATCTCTCAACCCGCAAATTGCGGCGCACCGCTGTACAAACAGCCCAAAATCCGGTATAATAGAATATCCGAGCTTAGGATGGGGGAATTGCATGCGGTGGATTGCGAGCGCGGCGTTTGGGCTCGAGGGCCTCGTAAAGCGCGACCTTGAGCGGCTGGGCGCAGGCGGCATCCGCACGCTTCCAACCGGCGGCGTCTCCTTTGAGGGGGACGGCGCGTTTGGGTTTCAGGCGAACCTCTGGCTTCGCACCGCCGACCGCGTGATGATCGAGGTCGGCCGGTTTGAGGCGCGCTCGTTTGAGGAATTGTTCGAGGGCGTGAAGGCGCTGGACTGGCCGGATTTCCTGCCCAGGGACGCCGCCTTCCCGGTGCGCGCCCAGTGCGCCCGTTCGATCCTGATGAGCCCCAGGGACTGCCAATCGATCGCCAAGAAGGCGGTCGTTGAAAGGTTGAAAACCGCCTACCGCGTGGACTGGCTGCCGGAGACCGGCGCGACCTATGCCATCGACGTATCCATCCACGAGGACGAGGCGGTGGTGGCGCTGGACGCCTCCGGCCCGGCGCTGTCCCGGCGGGGCTACCGCACCTGGAACGGCGAGGCGCCGCTTCGGGAGACGCTGGCGGCGGCGCTGGCGCTCTTGTCGCCCTGGCGGCCCAGCCTTCCGCTCTACGACCCCTGCTGCGGCACCGGCACCATCCTGATCGAGTCCGCGCTGATCGCGCTGGACCGCGCGCCGGGGCTCACGCGGCCGTTCGACTGCGAAAATTGGGCGTTCATGCCGAAGGACGCGATGGCCCGGGCCCGCGAGGAGGCCGGGGCGCGCTATGAGGCGGCCAAATCCCGCCCGCTGGACATCCGCGGCTCGGACATCGACCCGAAGGCGCTGGAGTTGGCCGCGCGCCACGTGGCGCAGGCGGGGCTGACCGGCCGGATCAAACTGGAAAAATGCGACGTTCGGGACGCTTCCCCGGGCGCGGGGTTTGGCGCGATCGTGACCAACCCGCCCTACGGGGAGCGCCTGGGGGACGCGCGCGCCGCCCGGGCGGTGGCGGAGGCGCTGGGAGGCCTCCAGCGCCGGTCGGGCTGGGCGCTTTCCGCGCTGACCGCCGACCGTGGCTTCGAGCGCGCGTTCGGCCGCCGGGCGGACAAGCGCAGGCGGCTCTACAACGGCCGAATCGAATGCGAATTCATCACCTTCAGCGGAGGTTCTGACAAATGATCGGGAAAGCCATATTCAGCCGCGCGCCGCTGGTGCAAAACCGCCTCGCGCCGCTTCCGCTCGGCGCCATTCGCCCGGAAGGGTGGCTGCTGGGGCAACTTGAGGCGCTCGTCCCCGCGGCTCTCCGCGTTCCGGAAGCGTGGCCGGAGGCCGGGAACGCGGGCGCGTGGCTGGGCGGCGGCCTCGCGGGGGATCTCGCGCCCATGTACCTGGACGCGCTGGTGTGGCTGGCCTACTCGCTGGACGACCCAAAGCTCAAGGAACTGGCCCAAAGGTTTCTGGAATGGGCGTTTGCGAGCCAGGGCGAGGACGGCTGGTTCGGCCCGAAGGGCGACGACGCCTGGTGGCCGCGCATCGTGGTGGCCAAGGCTTCCAGAAATTATTTCACCGCCACGGGCGACAAGCGCGCGCTGGTGTTCCTGGACAAGTTCTTCCGCTATCAACTGAATAACCTCGATTCCAAGCCGCTGGACGGCGAGGCCGTGGCCCGCGCGGCGGACGACATGCTGCTGGTGCTGTGGCTGTACGACCTGACCGGCATGAGCCACCTTTTGACGCTGGTCCGGAAGATCCGGGGCCAGGCGCTGGACTGGACCAATCACTTCAACATCTTCCCGCACATCCGCCCGATGGAAAAGCAGCGGCCCTGGGCGGAGCTTTCCCGCTCGATGGAGGGGGAGGGACCGCTGACGGGCGCGACTCAGCCGTACTACCGAAAGGAATTCGCGCTGTCGGACGCCGTCAACGTGGCGGCGGGCCTCCGCGCGCCGGGCATTGTGAACCTGTTCAAGTCGGGCTTCAAGGAGGTCGGCGCGTTCAAGGTCGGCTGGCAGAAGCTGATGAAGCACCACGGCGTGGCGGCGGGCATGTTCACCGGCGACCGTGCGCTGGCGGGGTCGAGCCCGGTTCAGGGCGTGAGCCTGGAGGCGGCTTCAGAGATGATGGCGTCGCTGGAGACGCTGATGGCCGTCGTCGCCGAGGATCAGCCGGAACTGGGCGATATTCTGGAGAAGCTGGCGTTCAACTTGCTGCCATCGATGGAGACCGCCGACGGGGGCGCGTGCCAGCGCGTCGCGCAGGTCAACCAGATCGCGGCGACCCGCGCGCCCCGGCCCTGGTACAACCTGGGCGAGGACGCGAACCTCTACGCCGCGGACGACCCGAAGGCGATGCTGTCCCTCCTGCAGGCGTGGGGCGGGTTCGCCTCGTCGCTGTGGTACGCCACGTCGGACGACGGCCTCGCGGCGGCGTCCTACGCGCCCTGCCAGGTCAACTTTGTGGCGGGCGGCACCCGCGTCAGGCTGAAGGTGGAGACGAACTACCCGTTCGACACCAGGGTTTCCATCGAGGTCGCGGTCAAGAAGGCGGCGGAGTTCCCGCTGTACCTGCGCATCCCCGCCTGGGCGGAACAGGCGATGATCCGGCTTCCGGAGGGCGAACTGATGTCGCTAAGGGCCGGGGAGTCCGGCGTCGTCCGCCGCAGGTGGACCGGCTGCGAGCGGGTGGTGCTGGACCTTCCGATGCAGCCCCGGATCAGCCGCTGGTTCCACCAATCGGCGGCGGTGGAGCTGGGCGCGCTCGTCATGTGCCTGAGGCCGGAAGAGGTTTGGGCGGACGGGCAGGTGACGGCCGGTTCCCCCTGGAACTGGGCGCTGGCGGCCGACGAGGCGATGAAGGCGGTCATCGAGCCGGAGAAAGCCGCCCCGTTCAAGCGCGGCGGCGACGCGGCAAAGGTGCTGGTCAAGGCGGTTCCAGTCCCCGGATGGGAGGCGGAGGGCGCGAGCGCCGCGCCGCCGCCGATTCAGCCCGAGGCGGACTGGCCCCGGGAACAGGTGATCGAACTCACGCCCTTTGGCAATTCCTCCGTCCGGATTGCGCAGTTTCCAACCGTTAAAAACAACGGATAGGGTTGAGTTATGGAAGAGATCGTCCGAAAGCCGCAGCGGCCCTTTGTTCGCAGCTTTCTGAAGCTGGCTGTGCCCATCATGGGCCAGACGCTGATGATCGCGACGATGCAGGTCGTGGACAACGTGCTGGTGGGCCAGCTCCAGGCGGGGCGCGCGCTGCTGGGCGAGTACACGATCTCCGGCGTCGCCCAGGCGAACAAGGTCGCGTTCCTGTTTCAGATGGCGGCCTTCGGCATGGCGGGCGGCGCTTCGGCGTTCTTTGCGCAATACTGGGGCAAGCGCGACCAGCGCGGCGTCGAGCGCACGCTGAGCCTGGGCATTGTGGCGGGACTGGTGCTGGCGCTGATCTTCGCGATTCCGTCGATCCTGGCGCCCGCAAAAGTGCTGGCGCCTCTTCTCAACTCCCCGGAGGCGGTCTGGTACGGCACGATCTACCTGCGCGTCGTGGCGCTGTCCTTCTTCCCTTACGCGGTGTCGGCGATGCTGGGCACGTCCTTCAAGAGCTGCGAGCGCGTGATGCTGCCGATGCTCGCAAGTTTCGCGGGCGCGGCGATCGACGCGCTGATGAGCTACGTATTGATCTTCGGCAAGTTCGGTTTTCCCAGGCTTGAGGTGGCGGGCGCGGCGGCGGGGTCGGTACTGGGCGTATTGGCGGAGCTTGCGATTCTCTTGATTATCGGCCTGCGCCGCAAGTACATCACCTTTGCCGGGCTCAGGGCGTTTCACGAGCTGTCCGGCGAATTCGTCCGCAAGTTTTTGCGGAACGTGATGCCGGTGGTGGGCAACGAGATGCTGTGGGCGCTGGGCGTGGTTGCCTACGCGGCCTCCTACGGCAATATGCCGGGCGCGGCGGCGGCAACGTCCGCGGTCAACATCTACAATAACGTCGAGCAGCTGGCCTCGGTGATCCTCCGAGGCACCACACAGGCCGCCGCCGTGATGATCGGCATGGCGATCGGCGCCGGGCGGGAGGCAAGCGCCAGGCGCGACGCGAAGCGGCTGGTGCTGCTAAACGTCGGGGTGGCGATCCTGACCGCGGTGCCGATTTTGCTGTTCGGCGGCGAGATCACCCGGCTCTTCAGCGTCGAGGAGGCCACGAAAGTCAGCGCCGAGCGGATGATTAAGATCTTCGCGTTCTCGCTGCCGCTGATCGCCGCCAACTCCGCGTTGCTGGTGGGCGTGTTCCGCCCGGGCGGGGATTCCACATTCGCCATGACGCTGGACGTGCTGCCGATGTGGCTGCTCGGCGTGCCGCTGGCGTTCCTGGCGGCGATGGTGCTCCGCTGGCCGGTGGAGTACGTGTACCTGGTGACGATGTCGGAATACGTGGTCAAGGTGATCGTGGGGACGCGGCGGCTTCTGAGCGGGCGCTGGGTGCACAACCTGGTACAGGAATAAGGCGCGCAAAATCCGCTTCGCGTCTTTTCATCGAGGGCGTTGAAATCCACTTCGTGTCTTTCAACGCGAAGGGAAAGGCCTGCGCGCGCCTGAAACCCTGCGGGGTTTCCGGGCGGCGCGCTGACTTGTGGAAATGTTTTCTCCGCCAGTGTTCGCACTGGTTACGAAAACACATTCCCGGCGCGCGGGTCGCCGGGAATGAATGAAAGTCCGAATGGGCCGCCGATAGTTCACGTTCAGTATTCGGGTAACCTTGCCCGGTCGCCGGGAATGAATGAAAGTCCGAATGGGCCACTGATAGACGCTGCGAAGCGCCTTTTTTATTTGCCCTTTATTTGCTCACGTAGGTCTCCACGATGAAGCGGGGCCTGCGCTTGACCTCGGTGTAGATCTTGCCCACGTAGGTGCCGATCAGCCCCAGCGCCATCAGCTGCACGCCGCCCACCACCCACACGCTGACCATCAGCGACGCCCAACCGGACACCGTGTGGCCCAGAATGGCCTGCACGATGGCGTAGAGCGCCATGAGGATGCCTAGGAGCGCGAAGATCAAGCCCAGCGCGATCACCATCCGGATCGGCTTGACGCTGAAAGACGTGATGCCCTCCACCGCGAAGGCCAGCATCTTGCGTAGGGGGTACTTGCTCTCGCCCGCCACCCGCTCGCCGCGGTCGTAGTACACCACGTCGGTCTTGAAGCCGAGCAGCGGCACCATGCCCCGGAGGAACAGGTTGACCTCGCCGAATTCGCTCAGCGCGTCCAGCGCCCGGCGGCTCAAGAGCCGGTAGTCCGCGTGGTCGTCCACCACGTCGGCGCCCATCGAGCGCATGAAGCGGTAGAACCCGTGCGCGGTGGCGCGCTTGAAGGCGGTGTCGGTTTCCCGCTTCTTGCGCACGCCGTACACCACGTCTGAGCCCTCGTTCAGCTTATCCAAAAACTGCGGGATGGCGTTCACGTCATCCTGGAGATCGGCGTCGATGGTCACGATGGCGTCCGCCTTCTCGCGGACGGTCATCATCCCCGCCCACAGCGCGTTCTGGTGGCCGGCGTTGTGGGCCAGCTTCAGCCCCTCCACCTCCGGGTAGCGCCGGGCCAGCGCCTCGATCACCTTCCAGGTGGCGTCCCGGCTGCCGTCGTCCACCAGCGTCAACCGGCTGGATTCCGAAATTTTTCCCGAGGCGGCCATTTGCGCAAGCAATTCCATCAGCTTGGGCGCGGTGTGGGGCAGCGCCTCCTCCTCGTTATAGCAGGGCGTAATAATATAGAGAACCGGTTTCATACTGCCTCCCAATCGTCAAAACCCGCGACCTGATTTACCCGATCCTTGAGGAGCGCCGTAAGCTGCGCCCGGTCGCAGGGCGCGGACAAAAGAACCGTCAGGTTGCCCTCGAGCCATGTATCGCAGTCCGCCGGGATCACCACGCTGTCGCCCGCCGACAGCGCCAGCGCGCCGTCCGCCCAGCCCAAAACGCCCCGGCCCAGCGCGGTGACGAGCCGCATCCGGCCCCCGGGCAACGCCATCCTGCCGGACGCGTCCAGCCGCCACAGCTCAAAGTAGCCGTTTGCAATATAGACCGTCTGCCGCCCGCCCGGAACGTCCACCGAAACGCCGTTAAGCGCCGCGCCGGTCAAGGGCCTTGAAACCTTGAGCGCGTCTTCGGTGTGCAGCGCGCGGAGTTTGCCGTCGGGGCCGGGGCGGTTCCAGTCCCACAGCCGGTAGGTCACGTCGGAGGACTGCTGGATCTCGTACACCCGGATGCCGCCGCCCAGCGCGTGCACCAGCCCGTGGGGGATGTAGAGCACATCGCCAGGCGAAACCGTCAGCCAGTTCAGCGCATCCTCCAGCGCCCCGGCCTCCACCGCCTGCTTGAGCTCCCGGCCCGGCTTCAGCCCCAGCACCAGCTTCGCGCCCGGCGGCGCGTCCAGCACCACCCAGGCCTCGGTCTTGCCCAGCTTGCCGTGGCGGCGGCCCGCGTAGTCGTCGCCAGGGTGCACCTGCACCGAAAGCATCTCCCGCGCGTCCAAGAGCTTTACCAAGAGCGGGAACTCCGCCCCGTCCTTCTGGCCGGTCAGCCGCCCGCGGTACGTTTCGTATACTTCCCGGAGCGTCCTGCCCTTCAGTTCGCCGTTTTCCACCACGCTGGGCATGCCCGCCAGCGCCGAAATCTCCAGGCTCTCGCCGGTCAGATCATCCGGGATGGCCTTGCAGAACAGTTCCCGCAGGCCTTCGCCACCCCAGGGGGTCTCCACGCCGTGGCGGAACCAGGGCCGCATCTTCATCGGGTACAAACCGATCATTCCCCTTGCGTTCTTTTCATATTCCCGGTACAATGAATTATTGTAAGTTCTTGCAGAGCGATTGTCAAGGAGGGCGTGATGGCGGCGAAGGATCGCGTCAGCGTGCGCGCGCTGGCGGAGTTCGCGCTGGAGGGCGGCGACCTGGCCCGGGAGGCGGACGCGCTGAACCGCATGCTGGAGGGGGCCGAGGGGCACAGGCTCTTGCAGGCGGAATATGCCGATGGCTTCAAAAGCGAGGTGGGCATCTCGCTGACGGCGTCGGTCTCCGGCCGGGCGCTGACGCTGTACGGGCGCATGGACGGGCTGAACGAGAAGGTAAGCCCGCCCGTCGTCGAGGAGATCAAGACCACGCGGCTCACGCCCTCCATGATCCGGGAGAACGACTTCCCGGTGCACTGGGCGCAGGCGGAGCTGTACGCGCACATGCTGGCGGCGAAGCGGGGCTACGGAAAGGTCAAGGTGCGGCTCACCTACCTGAACCTCTCCGGCGAGCGGGCGGGCTTCGAGCGGGAATACGGCGCCGAGGAACTGGAAGCGCTGTTCCTCCGGTACGCCGAGCCTTACGCCCAGTGGCTGTCCCGCCTGGAAGCATGGCAGCGGCGGAGCCGCCCCACGATGCAGGCGTTGAAATTCCCCTTCGGCAGCTACCGGGAGGGGCAGCGGGACATGGCCACCGCCGCCTACAAGGCCATCAAGGCGCGGAAGAACCTGATGGTCTCCGCGCCCACCGGCATTGGCAAGACCGCCGCCGCGCTGTTTCCGGCAGTCAAGGCGCTGGGGGAGGGGCTGATTACCCACGTCTTTTACCTGACCGCGCGGGGAACAGGGCGGCGGGCGGCGGAGGACGCGCTGGAGCGGATGCGCGCCGGAGGCCTCGCCATCCGGTCGGTGGCCATCACCGCCAAGGAGAAGGCCTGCCCCTTCCGGGGCATCCCCTGCGACCCCGCCGCCTGCCCCCGTGCGGTGGGCTACTACGACCGGCGGCGGGAGGCGCTGGCCGAGGCGCTGACGCTTTTGAAGCTGGACGAGGAAGCCATCGCCTCCCACGCCGAGAAGTGGACGCTGTGCCCGTTCGAACTATCGCTGGATTTGTCCGAGCAGGCGGACGTCGTCATTTGTGACTACAACTACGCCTTCGATCCCCGGGTGCGGCTGAAGCGCTTCTTCCTGGACAAGGGCGAGTACGCGCTGCTCATCGACGAGGCGCACCACCTGCCGGAGCGGGCGCGGGGGATGCTGTCCGCGAAGGTGGAGAAGAAGGACTTCGAGGAGTTGCGCAGGGCCTTGAAGCAGGAGGAATTCGCCCGAAGCGCGTACGAGGCGCTGGGCGAAATTCTGAAGGCGATGAAGAAGCTGGCGCTGGAATGCGAGGAGAGCGAAGCGCTCGAGGAACCGCCGGAGGGGTTGTACCAGCCGATGCAGGATTTCCTCGAGGCCGCGCGGCCGCTGCTCTCGGAGGGCTTGACCGCGCACCAGCTGCTGTACGACCGGTACTTCGAGGCGCTGGACTACCTGCGCGTCGCGGACGCGTTTCAGAAGGACTACCGGGCGCTGGTGGAGCCGGAGGGGAAGAACCTTTCGGTCAAGCTCTGGTGCTACGACCCGTCCCGCGCGCTCCGGGAGGCGATGAGCCGGGTGCGCGCCTCCATCCTGTTCTCGGCCACGCTGTCGCCGCTGGACTACTACATGCGCCTTGCGGGCCTCTCCGAGGATGAGGGCGACGCCTGCCTGGAACTGGATTCGCCGTTCCCGAGGGAGAACCTGCTCCCGCTGCGCTTCCCGGTGGACACGCGCTTTTCCGCCCGGGAGCGCACCGCGCCGCTGGTCGCCCGCGCGCTCAAGGCGATGTGCGAGGCGCGGCCGGGCAACTACCTGGCCTGCCTGCCCTCCTACGCCTACCTGAACCTGACGCTGGAGCACTTTCTGGCGCTGGGCGCGAAGGCGGAGGTGCTGGTGCAGCGCAGCGGTATGACGGACGCGCAGCGAACCGCATTCCTGGAGCGGTTCGCGGAGTCGCCCAGGAAGTCGATGGTGGCCTTCGTGGTGATGGGCGGCGTGTTCGCCGAGGGGATAGACCTGCCGGGCGAGAGGCTGATCGGCGCCGCGATCGTCGGCGTGGGCATCCCGCAGCCGTCGTTTGAGGCGGAGGTGCTGCGATCTCTGACCGACGACGGCGAGGGTTCGGGCTTCCAGAACGCCTACGTCTACCCCGGCGTCGAGCGGGTGCTGCAGGCGGCGGGCCGCGTGATCCGCACCGAATGCGACCGGGGCGTGGTGCTGCTCGTGGACGAGCGCTATCAGGCGCCGGAATACCGAAAACTTCTGCCCCGGTTCTGGCGCGTCCGCGCGGCGGCGGATGAGAAGGCGCTGAAGGAGATGCTGAAGTCGTTCTGGAAAGGCGCATCATGAACGGCTGACATTGGTGAACTACCGAAAATAAAAAGGGCGGGCAAACCCCGTCCTTGCTTGAACCGTTTCCCGGCGGCCCGCGCCGGCAACGCATTCCCTTAATCACTGCGCCCCCGGAAATGCCGCGGATTTTCAGCGCGACTCCTCGCCCGGCCACAGCGCGTCCGGATACTTGCCGGAGGCCGTGAGTTCCCCGATGGCGCGGCGCACGCCCGGCAGATCCTCCAGGTAGGTGACGCCGTACCACTTCTCCTCGCAGGGCAGCACCTTCACCGTGGCGCGCCCGTCCACAATCAGCCGGTTGACCACGTAAGGCAGGTAGTATTCGCACTTCAGCGGGTTCTTTGGCAGGTTTTCTCGCAGGAACGGGCCGAAGTATTCCTCGATCGCGTCCATCATCGACGCGCCAAAGCCCCACATGTTCATCGAAACCGGCGTGCCCGCGGGCAGATTGACCCAGGTCTCGCCGTCCTCGGTGTAGCTGGCTCCCCCTGGCGCGGGGCGGATCTTCGTGCGCTCGACCACCCCGGTCAAAAGGCCGTCCACCACGCTGCACACGCCGCGGGACACCGTGCCGTTCTCGGTCAGCGTATTCTCGACGCGGTAGCCGCACATCGCGTGCTCGCTCGGCCCGCCGCGCAAAAGCGCTTCGTGGATCGCCGGGAACGCGCCCGCGCCGTAGTAGTCGTCCGCGTTGATGGCGGAAAACGGGCCGTGGATCGCCTTTCTGGCGCAGAGCACCGCGTGGGCCGTGCCCCAGGGGCGAACGCGGCCCACCGGGAGGGAGGTGCCCTCCGGCAGCGCGTCCAGCCGCTGCTCGGCATAGTACAAATCCACGCTGCCCGAGATCCTCCGCCCGATCGCCTCGTGGAAGTCGGCCTCCATGCCCGGCGCGATCACGCAGACCACCCGCTCAAACCCCGCCTTCACGGCGTCGTAGATCGAGTAGTCGATGATGCTGTGCCCGTGGTCGTCGATGGGGGCCAGTTGCTTGAGCCCGCCGTACCGGCTGCCCAGCCCCGCCGCCATGATGAGCAGCGCAGGTCTGTCCATGCGCAACACTCCCGTATGTATTTTCAACCCTCCCATTATACTATGCGGACATGGGGGGTGCAAGTACACAAATTGTTGAAAAAGGCACACAAAAGCGCGGTTCCGGAATTGGGAACCGCGCTGGAAGGCCGCTTTCTCAGTCGCAGCCGCAGTCGAAGTCCACGCCGTGCTTGACGCGGTCGCGCTCCTCGGCGCGCTTGCCATCGTTGAAGCGGTCCAGCGTGCCGACCAGATACCCGGTGATGCGGCGGATCCTGTGGAACGGCACCGAGCCGAAGTCGTAGTCGATGTCCACGTATTCGCCATCCACCCGGATGTCCATGCCGAGCGGTTCGCGTCCGTATTTTTCGTGTGCGCGCGCGATATACGCGTCAATTTCCTGCTGCGGCAGCGTGCCGTTCACGATGTTGACATGGGTGCTCATGGGTGTCGACCTCCTTCGTATGAGCCCATTATACCACCAATATCTGGTGCGTAAACAGTCAAAGACCACAAAATACGGGGGTTAGTCGCTTCTTCCGGCGGGTGAAAGATCGCCGTCCAGGCTCAAAACCACCAGCCCCGCCAGCACCAAAAGCGCGCCCAAAGCCTTGGGGAGGGAGAAAGCGCCGGAGAAAACCCAGTCCAGAATGAGCGCCGTCGCCATCTGGCTGACGAAGGCGATCAGCGTCAGCCGGAGCGTGGAGATCTTCAGCGCCACCATCGAGGACAGCATCACCACGCCCACGCCCAGCGCGCCGCCCAGGTACATAAAGAGGCTGCCCGCCTGCGCCGGCGCGGCCTGCCCGCCCGACAGCCGCAGCGCCAACAGGCAGCAGAGCAGCCCCACCCAGTAGTTGTTGAAGGTGGACCGGCCCAGCCCCGCCTTCTGGGCAGCCTGCGCGTTCAGCATGCGCCCGACCACGATGCCCGCGCCGGACAGCGCGGCGAACAGCTCCATCATCGGAAATCCCCCTTCCTCAGCCCAGCGACATCACCCAGATGCCCGCCGCGATCAGCGCGATCCCCAGCGCCGAGCGCAGCCTGAAGCGCGTTTTTTTGGCGCCCAGGATGCCCATCGCGTCGATCAGCGAGGACGCGGCGGTCTGCCCCAATAGACCTAGCGCGATCGTGGCCGAAACGCCGATGGCCGGCGCCGAGAGGTTGGTGAACACGGTCGCCACCGCGCCCACCGCGCCGCCGAGGTAAAGATAAAGGGGCATGCCGCTCCGCACAAACGGCCTTTCGCGGCGCATCAGCAGCCAAATCAGCACGACGCTAAGCCCCACCAGGTGGATGATTACCGCCGCGGCCCAACTGCCCCAAGCCACCGATAGCTGCCCGTTCATCAAGAGCATCACCGCGATCATCACGCCGCTGAGCGCGGAAAGCGCGTCCATTGCACATCGCCTCCGCTTCTATAGTAGCCGATCGCGCTTGCATCCGGGTATGACATATGTCATAATGGGCGGGAAAAGGGGGCGCGTCCAGTGCAGAAGGTGTCCGACCCGGCGCGGCTCGAGCGCTATTTAAAGGAGACCGGCCTTGCGGAGGTCGCCCGGGACTACCCGGCTTCGCTCTACCGCTGCCCGGCGGGGCGGGACATCGCGCGGCAGGGGGAGCCGCTGACCTGCCTCTACGTGTTTCTGGAGGGGCGGGCGAAGGTGGTGCGGCTGATGGAGAACGGCCGGACGATGCTGCACGCGTTCTACCAGGGCGTGTCGCTGCTGGGCGACCTGGAACTGTGCCGGGGCGACCGGACCGCCCGGACCAGCGTGCGCGCCGTGACCGACGCTTGGCTGATCGGCTTTGAACTGTCGGGGCGGCAGCAGGCGATGCTGGAGGACCCCAGGCTGCTCCGGTATCTGTGCCGGGAACTGGCCGAGAAGTTGGAGCGGGCCTCGGAGTCCGCGGCGCAGAACCTCTTGTACCCGCTGAGCGACCGGCTCCTGGCCTACATGCGGGAGGCGCAGGCGGACGGCGTCTTTTCCGAGAGCTTGACGTCCACCGCAGAGCTACTGGGCGCCAGTTACCGCCACCTGCACCGGACGCTCGCGGCGCTGGAAAAGGAAGGGCTCGTCCGCCGCGCGCCGGGCGGGTACGCGCTGACGGAGGATTGACCGGGCCTGAACATGATTTCGACAAAATATGGTTGCATTCCGGCACCAGATGCGTTATAATCTCTTTAAAGAATCCGCAGTTTTTGTTTGGCTTTACGCATCCATCGCAACAGATTGACCCGCGCGGCGGCCGCTCCGGCGGCTTATTTACCGTCCCGTTCCCATTTCTTTCGCATCCCGCGCGGCGTTTGCCGCAGCAAATCATTAGGAGGGATCCCCTTGAAAAAACTGGTCCTCGCGCTCGCGCTCTGCCTGGTGTTCGTCCCGACCCTGGCCTTTGCCTCGTCCACCCCGCCGGACAACTGGGAGCAGGTGCTGAAGGAGAAGGACGACAAGATCGCGGAGCTGACGGAGCAGCTGGCCCAGGTGCAGGCGCAGCTCGACCAACTGACCGCCACGCCCGCGCCCACGGCCGAGCCGACGCCCGCCGCCTACAAGCCGCTCAAAAAGGGCAGCAAGGGCGATCAGGTGCTGGCGCTTCAGAACCGCCTGAAGGAGCTGGGCTACTTGGGCGGCACCGCGGACGGCTCCTATGGGGGCGGGACGGTGACGGCGGTCAAGGACTTCCAGAGCGTTGCCGGGCTAAGCGAGACCGGCGAGGCCGACGTGGACACCCAGGCGGCGCTGTTTGCCGACGGCGCGCCCCAGTCGCCCAACCCGGTGCTGGACGAGACGCAGTACGAAAAGCTGGATTACAAGCTGAACGCCCGGGATCCGGCCGCTTACACCGGCAGGAAGGTCAAATTCTCTGGAAAGATCATTCAGGTGATGGAGGATGAGGGCATTGCCGTCTTCCGGATCGCCACCAAGGGCGGCTATGACAACATCGTCTACGCCGTCTACAACACGCCGGAGAACTACAAGCGCTTCCTGGAGGACGATTCGGTGACCGTGTACGGCGTCTCCACCGGCGTCTATTCCTATGAGACGGTGATGGGCGCTACGATCACCATCCCCTCCTGCACTGTGGCCCGGATCGCGCTGAAGTAGCCGATCCCAGCGGGGCGCGGTTTTACCGATGGCTGAACCGATCAGCCGCTGCATTTTTGCCCTGCCAGCGCCGCGCGTTGGCAGGGCAATCTCATGCGCCGACGCCGCCCGCGGCGATCACCCCGCGAACATCGGCGTGGACAGGTAGCGCTCGCCGCTGTCCGGCAGGATGGCCACGATCAGCTTGCCCGCGTTTTCCGGCCGCTTGGCCAAAGACGCCGCCGCCCAGACCGCCGCGCCCGAGGAGATGCCCACCAGCAACCCCTCCTTCCGCGCCAGCGCGCGGCCGGCGGCGAAGGCGTCCTCATCCTCGACGCGGATGATCTCGTCGCAGATGGAGGGATTCAGCACCTTGGGCACGAAGCCCGCGCCAATGCCCTGAATCTTGTGGGGGCCCGGGTTGCCGCCCGACAGCACCGGGGAGGACGCCGGCTCCACGGCGACCACCTGGATCTTCGGGTTCTTGGACTTTAAAAATTCGCCCGTGCCGGTGATCGTGCCGCCGGTGCCGACGCCGCCCACCAGGATGTCCACCCTGCCGTCGGTATCCCGCCAGATCTCCGGGCCGGTGGTGCGGCGGTGAGTGTCCGGGTTGGCGGGGTTCACGAACTGGCCGGGGATGAAGCTGCCCGGCGTCTCCCGCGCCAGCTCCTCGGACTTCTCGATCGCGCCCTTCATGCCCTTCGCGCCCTCGGTCAGCACCAATTCCGCGCCATAGGCCTTGAGCAGGCTCCGCCGCTCGACGCTCATGGTCTCCGGCATGGTCAGGATCAGCCGGTAGCCGCGGGACGCCGCGATCGCCGCCAGGCCGATGCCGGTGTTGCCGCTGGTGGGCTCGATGATCACGGAGCCGGGCTTCAGCGCGCCCGCGGCCTCGGCCGCCTCGATCATCGCCAGGGCGATGCGGTCCTTGACGCTGCCGGCGGGGTTGAAGTACTCCAGCTTTCCGATCACGGTGGCCTTCAGTTCGTTGTCGCGGTTGTAGTTGGTCAGCGCCAACAGCGGCGTGTTGCCGATCAGTTCCCCGATGCTCCCGGATACCTTCATATGGATGCCTCCTTCGGAACGTATAATCCATATAAAACCAGTATGAAATGATGGTTTCATTCTACCGCGCCCGGGCGGGGCTGTCAAGCGGCGCGGCAGATTTTACAGTCGCACCCAGGTTGACAGCGCGCCGCCGCTGCGGTAGGATAGACGAAAATGCGATACGAAAGGGCGAGGCATCATGGAAAGCGCGTTGACCCGGGACGAGGCCTGGAATCTTCTCTGCCGTTACAACCACGAGGAATTTCACCTGAAGCATGCCCGGACCCTGGAGGGCGTCATGCGCTGGTTTGCGAATCAACTGGGCTATCAGGACGAGGCCGATTTCTGGGCGCTGGTGGGGCTGCTCCACGACCTGGATTTTGAAATGTACCCGCAGCAGCACTGCGTGAAATCGCAGGAGATCATGCGGGCGGAAGGCCTTGACGAGCGGCTGATCCGCGCCGCCGCCAGCCACGGCTATGGCCTCGCGGTGGACATCGAGCCGCGGCACACGATGGAAAAGGTGCTCTACGCCGTCGACGAACTGACCGGGCTGATCGGCGCGGTCGCGCTGATGCGGCCGTCGAAGAGCGTGATGGACCTGGAGGTCAAGTCGGTCATGAAAAAGTTCAAGACGCTCAGCTTCGCGGCGGGCTGCTCCCGGGAGGTCATCCAGCGGGGCGCGGACATGCTGGGCTGGACGCTGGAGGAGCTGATCGAAAAGACCATCCTGGCCATGCAGTCGCTGGAGGCCGAGGGCTGAGCCTAGGGCCTGCTGGGACATATTTTACTTTGCCATGTGGCGGGCTGGCGGGGAGGTCAGCGAGGCGCGGACACGCCAGGCTGAACGCAAGAGGTACTGATCGCGGCCGCTGAAGGGCAAGGGCCGAGCGCCCAAGGCTTGTCCAAGAATGTCGGGGCACGCACCAACAGGTCACACGCTTGTGCGGCGCGGTGCCCCATTCTTCGGCTGCCGGCTGTCAAGAAAGCCACTACGCTGCGCATCAAAGCTCTTTCTAAGCGGGACGCTGCAACGCGCGCTCATACGGAGACGGGGGCTATCGAAGGAACCCCGCTTCTGCCGCCGGTACTGAAGCTCGGGAGGATAAGGCCCTTCCGAAGTTCACAAAATTTTTCATTCTGGGGTATTTACAGCGGCGCATATCTTTGCTATAATATCTTTCGTTGACCGCGCATGGGGCATTAGTACAGTTGGTAGTACGCTACACTGGCAGTGTAGAGGTCAGGAGTTCGAGTCTCCTATGCTCCACCACCTCATCCCATAGGATTTGATACAATCCTATGGGATGATTCTTTACCCCCTGACACATGAAAGCCCCTTGCAAGAGGGGCTTTTGCTGTATATTTCGCAAAATTGTACACTGATAGCCCCATAGATCAGACGCAAAACAGGTGCGGCAGGCGAATGCCTTTCCTACGCCTGTTCTTTTTTACCCCCTTGAATGCTTATAAGGGTTCCATGCGTTTTGCATAATCATATGGCGATTTGCCAAATTGCACGCCGCTGGCTATCCCTTTTTCACTTGCTCGATCAGGGCGGACATTCTGATGCCGTCCATTATGCCGGTCTGGTAGATGTATTCGAAAATCGGGATATCCAAGCTTCGCGCTGCATTGATTAGGCAACCAGCTTCATCCTCGCCCATTGCTTCGGCGGCTTGTTTGCGCATGGGAACCAGTTCCTCTTTTCCTCGCAGGAATTCAGGTAATTTCTCACCCTCCAAAACCAGCCTTTCAACGCGCTCCTGAATGAATACTTTGAAGAACGGTGCCAATACCGAGTCCGATGGAATGCACTTCATGGGCATACCTCCCTGTTGTAGATTCGGCCTATCTATCACTCTCCTTTGCCAGAATAGCAAGTTGTTTTTGCGATCAAGGTCAAATCTGAGAAGCCGAATCGCATCATTCCAACAAAGCACTGAAGGCTGCGGTTTTCAAAATGAATTCCTCGACCGAGGGTCGCCGATCTCCGAACATACGGATGAAAGCCTCATGCCCCGGCTCATGCCGGGTATTGAACGCCTCGTCAATAGCAGCTTGCATTTCCCTTTGCACAGCTTCGACACTTGCTTTTTCTTGGGTGGCAACCTGCTCAATGATTTTCTGAATTCTCTTTCGATCCAACTCGTTCATAAGCATGTCTCCTCTCTGCCTCTGTATTTCTAACAATACCGGATTGCTTATACAGCTTACAATAACGGTGAAATCAGTACAAGTAAACAGTATTTTACCATTCAAATAAACGGTAAAATTATTACCAGAAGGATGGTGATGATTGTGGACGTTCTGGAGAGGTTGCTTCGCTTGCTCAAAGAGCGAAACTGGACGGAGTATCGGCTGGCCAAGGAGAGCGGCCTATCGGAATCAACGATTGCGAATATCTACCGTAGGAATGCGGTGCCCTCGATTCCGACCTTGAAATCTGTCTGCGATGGCTTTGGTATCACACTTTCTCAGTTTTTTGCGGACGATGAAATGGTCGAACTCACGCCCGAATTGAAAGAGCTGTTTGATAGTTGGCTGCCACTGACCGCAGAACAGAAGCAAGCCGCCTTAACGATGATAAAAGCGTTTAATCATGACAAGTAGAAAAAAGAAGAAGCAACGGGGCTTCTTCTTTTTTGTCCTTTATTTGCTGACGACAACCTTATTAGTTTCCCTTTCGCACCGTAACTTGCATCCCTTGGCGAACAAAATCGTCGTTTTTGAAGGAGACGGTGACATCGTAGGCGGTACCACTCACCTTGGTGTTGGTAGTCAGAGAAATCTTCTCGACGGTTCCCTTGTATGAAATCGCACCGGATGAATTATCTAGTTCCACTGTCATGGGATCGCCGACCTCGATACCTGCAAGATCGCTCTCATCCACCTGTACCACGGCCACCAGCGTTCCCACCGTGAACACCGTCGCCAACGGTTGTCCCTGCTGTACGGAGTCGCCGACGGCTGCTGTGACCGATTGCACGACGATATTCGTATCCGCCGACACTCGGTTCCCAGACAGCGCCGTGCCGCGTAAATCGCCCGTCACGACCTCCATCAGGACGTCGCCCTTTTTGACTGTGCTTCCCTCGGCCACGTATAGCTTCAACACGCTGCCCTCAGCCGCCACAGCGATGGGGTTGTTTCGCTTCGTCTTTCCGCTGCCGATGCGGCCTTTGCTCTCATCGGAATCCGGGTCACGGCTGATCCGACAGTTCTCGCCAAGTCTGATTGTGCCGGAAAGAACTTCAACCGTGTAATCCGTACCATCCACCGAGGTGATGATACCCTCGCTGGTGCGATTGCTGTTGTTCGAACTGGTCAGATAGACATATTCTCCGACATGGATGTAGCGATTATCGTTGTTGTCATACGCACCGGAAGTCGTGGCGGAGATGATGTACTTAGACGTCGGCTCGATGTAAAACGGAGCTTCATAAATCTTGCCGACATCCGCAAGATTGTCGCCCTCCACAATGCGCAGACCCGCGACGGTTCCGTCGCACGGTGCATATACCTTCGTGGTTGAGAGTTCGAGCAGAACGTCCGAGGCTGTGGCGTAATCCCCTGCCTCGTGGTTGACACGCTCAATTCTCCCCGAGAAGGGGGCGGTTATGGTTTCCATCTTCGCAGGCTCAAGTGTTCCACTGAGAGCAAGGGTACCCTCCGCCAGCGCCGGGGTGATCAGTAATGACAGGGTGATGAGCAGTATTGCGATCTTGCGCATGGTAACACGCATCCTTTCCTTATTGGCTATGCGCTTCGTAGCGCGTCGATGGGATTGAGGTTGCTGGCGCGGCGCGCGGGCGTCCATCCGAAGATGATCCCGACCGCTGCGGAGAACCCGACACCGATTGCAATCGCGCCCCAGGAAACCCGGAATCCAGTGCCGATGATGGCCGCGAATGCGTAGGAGATCAAGATGCCGAGCATCGTGCCGATGATCCCGCCAAGCAGCGATAGAATAAAAGACTCAATCAAAAACTGCAACTGGATCTGCCCCGGCTCCGCACCCAACGCTTTGCGCAGACCAATTTCAGTCGTGCGCTCAGTGACGGACACGAGCATCATGTTCATAATGCCGATTCCCCCGACCAGAAGCGCGATGGACGCGATGCCCGCGAGCAGCGCGGTCATGAGCGAGATCATTGTGTTCATGGTGTCGAGCAGGCTCTCCATGTTGATAATGGAATAGGTATCTTCCTTGTAATTGAACGTCGCAAACAGCGTGTCTTCCAAATCTTTGATCACCTGATCGGTGAGGTCGGTGTTTGCGACATGCACGTCGAGGGATGTGATGTACGCGCTTTTTGCAATCGTCATCGCCGTGGTGTAGGGTACGATCAGCTTCTTACTGCTTTCACCCATTGCTTGGCTCATCACGTCGCCGCCCGCCTCATCCGACAGAATGCCTACGACGGTAAACGTATGCCCGTCCACGATAATTGTTCCATTCAATGGATCGCGTCCGTAGAACAGGGCTTCTGCCAAAGCGGAGTCGATGATGCATACGCGCGTCTTGCTCTCCATGTCAAGTCGATTCAGAGCACGCCCACGTGCGAGGAGATCAGGCGTCATCCGAAAATACACTTCGTTTCTTCCTTCGAGGGCGATCTCGTCGTCCCAAGCATAGTCAGATTTGCCGACGACGGTCGCAGTAACGCTCGGAGATACGCCTGATATATTGGAAATAGACGAGAGCGTCTCGAGGTCAGTTTCCGTCAATCCAGGCTTGAGCGGAGTGCCCCGGGCGGTCACGGTCAACTTCCCGGTGCCCAGCGCCGCAAACTGATCGGTGATCTCACCGGTCACGCCGTTTACAATCGTAATCAGCGCGATGATGGCCGTAACTCCGATGATGATTCCCAGCACCGTCAGAAAGGATCGCATCCGGTTATGGGCGATATTGGAGAGAGACATCGATACACTCTCATGGAACATGCTTACCTTTGCCTTGATCATGCCATCGCACTCCCTTCCGTGAGAACGCCGTCAAGGATGTTCACGATGCGCTTTGCGTGCCTAGCAATATTCATATCGTGCGTGATCATGATGACTGTACGACCCTCGGCGTTGAGTTCTTCAAATAAAGCAATGACCTGCCGCCCTGTTTCCTGATCGAGCGCGCCTGTCGGCTCGTCTGCCAACAGCAGCGTAGGGTTTGTTGCCAGAGCACGGGCGATGGCAACACGCTGTTGCTGGCCACCGGAGAGTTGGTTCGGTCGGTGGTGCAGTTTGTCCTGAAGCCCTACGCGCTCCAGTGTTTCACGTGCCCTCCGCTCGCGTTCCTTTTTCGGCATTCCCGCATAGATGAGCGGCAGTTCTACATTTTTCATTGCATCCATGCGCTGAAGAAGTTGGAACGATTGGAAGATAAAGCCGATTTCGTGACAGCGAATCTGCGCAAGCTGATGCTGATCCTGCTTGCCGATCTCGCGGTCGCGGAGGATATATTGGCCGGACGTCGGGGTGTCGAGGCATCCGATGATATTCATCATCGTCGACTTGCCGCTGCCTGATGGCCCAAGGATGGAGAGGAACTCACCCTCATCCAATTCGAGGTTTGCGTGTTTCAAAACCCTCTGAGTCTCGTCGCCCATACGATACTCCTTGACGATGTTACGCATGGAGAAGTATGTGCTGCTCATTGACCCATCCTTTCTCCACCCATCATCGGCATCGCCATATCCGTGCTCGGCGCAGCGGTGTAATAGACGGCTGTTCCGCTTGCGAGGCCGGAGGTGATCTCCACGCTGACACCGTCGTTGATGCCAGTTTGAACATAAGTCTCAATATATTCGCCGTTGCCTGAGCGTGTCAGCACATAAGCGCGATTCTGGTCATCGAACTGCAACGCGTCGACCGAGAGAAGCGTCACGTTTTCGGCGGACTGATTGAGCATCTTCACCTCGACCTGCATGCCGGGCAGCACTCCCTCCGGGGCATCGATGGCCACGACTGCTGCGTAAGTGGAGAGCGTGCCGTTGGTGCTTGCGTTCTTGTCAAAGCTCGCAACAGTACCGGGGCAGGTAATGCCGAGCGCGTTGACCGTTACCTCGACTTCCTTCCCAATAGAGATGGCGGCCACATCATACTCGTCGATGGAAATCTCCACCTCAAGCTGTGTTACGTCCATGATGGTGGCGAGTGTAGAACCGGATGTGACAGCGCTGTCCTTCTGTACATTCAGGCGGACGACTTCACCGTCGATATCCGATTTTATCGTAGTGCCATCCGAGAGCCTGACGATTCGATCACCCGACTTCACCGTTTCGTTTGCAGATACGTATATATCCCTCACGGTCGCATTTGCGGATGCGGTGAGCGTCTGCATTTGCGGCGCGGTGATGTTCCCGGTAAAGCTGTACGTTGTGCTGATGTTCCCCGTGGATGCTATCGCCTCCGCGTATCGTGGGCCGGAGCCGGGGCGGGACATATAAAACACGACTGCTGCGGCGATCAATACCAACGGGATCACGAGGCGAAGCCATTTCCTTTTCTTCTTTGCCAAGGGTAGAACCTCCTTTGATTTCGACATGTGCGTATCATACATGAGTAAGCTCAACGGAGTATCAACACGGTATTAAAAAAGCCCCCGGAGGGGCTGGAAAATGCCGACACATAATTTTTATGTGGGCATAATTACGGTAAAGCGGCTGCCCTCACGCGGGCTGCTCTCCACTTCGATGCGTCCGTGCGATAGATCGACAATACGTTTGACGAGCGCTAGACCGAGGCCGTTTCCCTCCGTCGTGTGCGAGGGATCGCCTTGATAGAATTTCTCAAAAATCCGCTCGACGACCTCCGAGGACATGCCTGCTCCATGATCGCGGATCACCACGCGTATCTCTTTTTCAGCAGGCAGGAGATGTATGGAAAGAGGGGCTTCAGGGGGCGAAAATTTGATTGCGTTGTCGAGAAGATTGATCCACACTTGAATGAGCAACTCGCTATTTCCTTCGTAGATGGTTTCCGGCAGATCAATATCAAGCACCAGCCTTTTTTCACTCCATTTTGATTCGAGGAGCACTATTGCTTGTCGGATCTGTTCGTCCAAGCGAAACTTTCGGCGCTCGGTGACGATCTCTTGGTTCTCAAGGCGTGAAAGATTCAGGATATTGCGCGACAAGCTGGAGAGCCTGCGCGCGTTTTCCACGATCATCCCAGCATATTCACACTGCTCCTCCTCACCAAGCGCGCCGCTTTGCAGCATGGCGGCACAATTCTCAATGGCGGCGACGGGCGTTTTGATCTCGTGGGAGATGTTGTTCACAAAATCACCCCGCAGCATTTCCGTGTGGGAAAGTTGTCGCGCCATGAGGTTGAAATTCTGAATCAGTTCATTGATCTCGCTACGTCCCTTCGTCTCCACATGCACATCGAAATTGCCATTCGTAACTTCCTGCGTCGCCTTGATCAGCGAAGTAAGCGGTCGCAAAAACCGCTTCGAAAAGAATGCTGAAAAGAAAAGACCGATGAACATGCTGATCATCAGGAAGTACATAATTCCGACAAATGGCGTCCGATTTACCAACCCAAATCGCATACTGGTGAATGCGATGATTCCGGTAACCATTGCGGAAAGCATGAGGAGGCCGCCGGAGAGGAGCACGGTTGTGAGCCATAGGCTGATTGGCTTCTTATTTTTCATCTCGCCGCACCGCCTTGTAACCCAATCCGCGTATGGTCTGAATCTCAAAATCCCGGAAGGGCTTTAGTTTTTCCCGTAGCCGTGCGATGTGAACGTCGATTGTGTGCGCGTCCGTCTCGCTGTCATAGCCCCAAATCTCATCCATCAACTGCTGGCGTGTTATGATCTTGTCTGGATAGGAAAGGAGCTTATAGAGTAGATAGAACTCTTTCTGTGGGAGCGACAGGGTTATATCGCCGTTTGTCACCGTCATCGCGTCATAATCCACTTGTGTTTCGCTCATCACAATTTTTCGGTCGCTGAATATCTTCGCCCGGCGCAGAAGCGCCGTGATGCGCAGGAGCATTTCATCCATGTTGATAGGTTTTACCATGTAGTCATCTGTGCCGACGCCAAAGCCCCGCTCCATGTCCTGATATTGCTCCCGCGCGGTGATCATGAGAATTGGGATCGAGTAGCCCGCGTCGCGCAAGCTCTTGGTGAGCTCGTAGCCATCTATGCCCGGCATCATGATGTCCGAAACCATGAGTTCCACATGCTCCGTGTCAAGTACAGCGAGCGCTTCCCGCCCGTCTCGAGCCGCGACAGGTTGATGTCCGTTTTGTCGAAGGAAATCGCAAACGACGCGGCGCAGCGTCGCATCATCCTCTACGACGAGAATTTTTGCCATTTTCACACCTCCTATACCCGCTAGAGGATATCATAGCACACCTCCCTCAACGGAGCATCAACTGAATGATAAACCACACGGCCTCGGCCATTGTGGCAGACTGTAAAGCCTCATCAGCGATGCCGTATTTTTCTATATTGTCTCAGATTTATCTTTGATCATACGCGCTGGAGCATGCGCGGCGCTCGCGGCGAAGTGTTGTTTATGAAATTTTTTGCACCCCCTTGACAACCGAAATCGAACACAGTACAATGTTAATGGTGTTAGTCGTTCACGATGTTTGCTATGTATAGAAGGGAGTTTGCTCACATGAAAACGTTGATCGTTTACTACTCGAAGTCCGGCAATACACGGAAGGTCGCCGAAAAAGTCCGTACCGCGCTCTCCTGTGATCTGGATGAAATCCAGTACGACCAAGCCGCACACGCAATCAGCAGCAAGCTAAATCCTGCCGACTATGACCGCGTCATACTGATGTGCCCGATTTGGGGATTTCGTCTGTCTGAACCGATGGCGTTGTATTTGAACCAGAAGAAAGCAAATATTAATCGCTGTCGGCTGGCGGTGACATGTGGCAGTATGGGCCTGCGCAGTTGCGTTTCGAACTGCGAAAAAATCTTGGGGAAATCGCCTGAGACGGCAGTCAAAATAACGGCGAAGACGATTGCCAACGATACATTCAGTATCGCTGAGATTATCGCAAAGTAGCCACATTTATGAATGGGGCTGGAACAAGCGCGATATAGACCAATGATAGAAGGAGGGTTAGAGTATGAAATTTTCTGATCTTTTGAATATGTTCAGGACAAACCAAGGGCATATTATGGAAGTTAAGCATCACTTTGCGGACTATTATACAGTCAAAGTGAAGCCGGATAAAGCGTTTACATGGGTCGCGGGTCAATATGCCATGTTCTCCTTGAAGGACAAAAGCATCAAAGGGAAGAAGTATAGGATGTTCTCCCTTGCATCAATACCCGAGGATGGATATATACTGCTGGGATTCAGGACGGGTGAAAAGCCCAGTTCATTCAAGCAGTACATCATTGATCATAGGGCTGGCACGGCAATAGGCATTAAAGGCCCTATTGGCGACTTTACGTTACGAAAAGATAAAAGGCCGGTGGTTCTGTTTGCAGGGGGCGTAGGCGTTACCCTGGTGTTTTCGATCATAAAATCCATCGGCAAGGGTCAGCAAAGAGAAGTGCAGGTGGTCTATCCTTCGGGTCAATACCACCTTTTTAAAGACGAGATCGACAGCATTGCGCAAAGGAATCCTAAAATCCAAGTATCGTATATGCATCAGCCAGAGGAAGCTCAGGCAAAACTTACCGAGTTGGCCAAGAAGTTTGGGAATGAAGCGTATTACTATACTGCAGGGCCGGGCCGGGTTATTGAGAGCATCAGGAACTTGCTCAAGGGGCTGGGCATTGAAAAACGCAATATGTTGAATGACCATTTTGAGGGGTATAAATAACAACGTGGATCAGTATTTACTTCTATCGACACATACACCGAAGGGGGGTATTGCATGACGATTCAGCAAGAGAACAATTCTGGCTATATTCAAAAGGCGATTGTGGCCTTTAATGAAATCATGTCAAATAGCCAGAAGGATATGTTGGTAAACATCAATCGCAGCAATAAGGGTGAACTGTTCGTTTTGCATTTTCTGTCGATGCGCGGTGATAGGCCGGTTCTTCCCTCTGAACTCAGCGCTGCGCTGCAGGCCAGTACGGCTCGCATTTCCGCACTGCTCGGTGCCTTGGAAAAGAAAGGCCAGATTGAACGCGACATTGATAGAAGCAACCGCCGCAATATACTGGTGACAATCACCGAGGCCGGGCGCATACGTGCTGAGGCCGAGATGCTAGAGATGCAGCAATGTATGACTCAAGTATTTGCTGACATGGGAGAAGCAGATACCGTGGAGTTCATTCGGCTTATGCGTCGGTTCTTTGAGCTCGGGCAGAAGTATTTGCCGTGCCCCTGTGGGCAGGACGAAGAAGGCTCAAAGAAAGCATAAGCCAACAATTTGATACATGCGTACTTTGTCATTTATGCGGACACAATTGTCCGCATAAATCTAGCTCTATTGCTAATAGAGTTTGTTATGAATACTGGTCGGACCAAACCCTGTATATGTGAGCGGAGGAACAGATTTCTATGGTGAGAATCTTCAAATATCTCAAAGCCAAAGAATGGCTGATGGCACTTGTCAGTTTGGCTTTCATCGTAGCTCAGGTCTGGCTAGACCTAAAGTTGCCGGATTATATGTCCGAAATCACCATGCTGGTGCAGACGCCGGGTGGCGCGATGAGTGACATTTGGCTGGCTGGTGGTAAAATGATGCTGTGCGCCTTTGGAAGCCTGGCTGCCGCGATCATTGTTGGCTTTTTGGGCGCTCGCATTGCCACCACATTTTCCAAACGAGTCCGTAGCTTGCTGTTCAGCAAGGTTGAATCCTTCTCTATGGAGGAGATCAACCGCTTCTCTACTGATAGCTTGATTACTCGCTCCACCAACGACATCACGCAAGTAGAAATGATGATCACGATGGGATTGCAGTTGATCGTCAAAGCCCCTATTACAGCCGTATGGGCCATTACAAAGATTGCTGGAAAAGGCTTTGAGTGGACACTTGCGACCGGAGTGGCCGTTGTCATTCTGGTGGTATTGATTTCTTTCCTCTTAATCTTCGTTATGCCAAAGTTCAAGAAGATGCAGACCCTCACCGACAATATGAACCGTGTCACCCGTGAAAACCTGACAGGCTTGCGCGTTGTAAGGGCATATAATGCTGAGGATTACCAAGAGCACAAATTTGAGCAAGCCAACGAAGAACTGACGGGTACCCAACTGTACACTAGCCGTGCTATGGCCATCATGATGCCGGTCATGACGATGATCATGAGCGGATTATCTCTCGCTATTTATTGGATCGGCGCGTACTTGATCAATGCCGCTGAGATGATGGATAAACTGCCTCTCTTCTCAAATATGGTGGTGTTCTCCAGCTATGCCATGCAGGTCATTATGGCGTTTATGATGTCAGCCATGATTTTCATCATGTTCCCTCGCGCCAGCGTTTCTGCGAAGCGTGTCAATGAAGTCTTGGAAACCGAGCCTACGATTTTGGATGGGACGAAAAATGAGGGCTTACACGGGATTCGTGGAGAAGTTACGTTTCATCATGTTGGCTTCAAATATCCCGACGCGGCTGATTATGTGCTGGAGGATATCAACTTTACTGTGAAGCAGGGTGAAACCATTGCCTTTATAGGTTCTACAGGCAGTGGCAAATCCACACTGATCAATCTTGTGCCGCGCTTCTTTGATCCAACAGAGGGCGAAGTTTTGATTGACGGACTGAGCGTCCGAGAATATACGCAGGAAGCCCTGCGAAACAAAATCGGCTATGTGCCGCAGAGGGCGGTCTTGTTCCGGGGTACGGTTTCCTCCAATGTATCCTACGGAGACAATGGCAAGAATGATCTTTCGGAAGAAGAAGTGAAGAAAGCGGTCGCTATTGCACAGAGTACGGATTTTGTAGAGCACATGGATGGCGGGTATGACGCGGATATTGCGCAAGGCGGCAGCAATGTGTCCGGTGGTCAGAAACAGCGGCTTGCCATCGCCCGCGCAGTCTATCGAAAGCCTGAAATCTACATTTTCGATGATTCCTTTTCTGCATTGGACTATAAAACGGATAGAGTTCTGCGAAGCGTGTTGAAGAAGCAGACTGCGGGTGTCACCAGCATGATCGTCGCCCAACGTATCGGTACAATTATGGATGCCGACCAGATTGTCGTACTGGATGAAGGCAAAGTCGTAGGTAAGGGCAAGCACAAAGAATTGCTGAGAACGTGCGAGGTATACAGGCAAATTGCCATGAGCCAATTGACCGAGGAGGAGCTTGCATCATGAGCGAAAAGACCAGAAGCAGAACGAGCAACCCCACAAGAGGGCCTGTGGGCGGGCCGGGGCCGGGGCCGGGGCCGGGGCCAATGGGCGGCGTGGCAGAAAAGCCGAAGAACTTTAAGGCGACAATGGTGAAGCTGATTGCCTTCTGTAAGAGCTATATGCTAGTAGTGGTGATTGCCCTTATTCTGGCGGCAGTCGGCACGGCGATGCAAATCGTTGGCCCGGATATGCTGAAAGGCATGACGAACGAAATCATGAAGGGACTTCCCTCCCTTGTAAATGGTCGACCGGTCATAGAGGCAATTGATATTGCTGCGGTTAAAAGCATTGCCCTGCTGCTGGTTGCATTTTACGCTGGCTCGACCATTCTTAGCTTTATTCAAAGTTACATTATGGCGACAGTGACGCAAAAAATCAGCAAACAGCTGCGCACAGGCATCTCACAAAAAATAAATCGCCTGCCGCTAAAGTATTTTGATAAGGTCAGTTATGGTGATGTTCTTAGCCGCGTCACCAACGATGTGGATACCATCGGAACGACTATGAACCAAAGTGTAGGCAATCTTGTCTCTGCCATTACTATGTTTGTCGGTTCCATTATTATGATGTTCTACAACAACTGGATTATGGCATTGACTGCAATCGGCGCGAGTATATTCGGTTTCGCGTTCATGAGCATCATTATGGCAAAGTCTCAGAAGTATTTTGCCCAACAGCAAAAAAACTTAGGCGATGCCAACGGCCATGTTGAAGAAGTGTATTCAGGTCACAACGTTGTGAAAGCCTATAATGGCGGGAAAGAAGCCAAGCGGGTATTTGAGCGCATCAATCAAAACCTCTTTCTCAGCGGATGGAAAAGCCAGTTTATGTCCGGTTTGATGCTGCCTCTCATGACGTTTGTAGGAAATTTTGGCTATGTGGCGGTTTGTGTGGTGGGTGCGGCATTGGCCATGAATGGAACGATCAGCTTTGGTGTGATTGTCGCGTTTATGGTGTATGTGCGCCTGTTTACCCAGCCCCTATCCCAGATTGCGCAGGCTTTCCAAAACCTGCAAAGAACCGCAGCCGCCAGCGAGCGTGTATTTGAACTCTTTGATGAAGAAGAACTGTCCGATGAAAGCCCAAAGGAAAAGCGTCTCTCTAATGTCCGTGGGGACGTGGAGTTCCGCCATGTGAAGTTTGGTTATACGCCTGACAAGACCATCATTCATGACTTCTCCGCGAAGATCAAGGCTGGGCAGAAGGTTGCAATTGTCGGCCCGACTGGCGCGGGTAAAACAACAATAGTCAATCTGTTGATGCGTTTTTATGAGCTGGATAGTGGAGAGATTTTGCTCGATGGCATCCCCGCAAGTCACGTCCGGCGTGAAGATGTGCATGAACAGTTTGGAATGGTGCTACAGGATACATGGCTTTTTGAAGGCACCATCAAAGAGAACATTATTTACTGCAAGCCGGGAGTGACGGACGAACAGGTGATTTCTGCCTGCAAAGCAGTGGGCTTGCATCACTTTATCAAAACGCTCCCCCAAGGGTATGATACACCGCTCAACGATAAGGCGAGTCTTTCACAAGGACAAAAACAACTTGTCACGATTGCTCGCGCTATGATCCAGAATGCTCCCATGCTCATCCTGGATGAAGCAACCAGCAGCGTGGATACCCGTACCGAACTGCTGATCCAAGAGGCGATGAATAAATTGACGCAAGGGCGTACCTCATTTGTCATTGCTCATCGTCTGTCCACGATAAAAAACGCTGATTTGATTTTGGTGATGAAGGATGGAGATATTGTTGAAAGCGGCACCCACATGGCGTTGCTTGAAAAAGGCGGTTTTTATGCAGAGCTGTATAACAGCCAATTTGAGCACGCTGCATGAGTGTTTCCAGATTACGCCTGCATATAGGTGTAGGCGCTCGCAAGATAACACAAAATGGAGGCTACGCTTATTCTCAGCTTCCGTTCCGGTGCGGATAAAAGGCAGTGCAAGAAAGCGAATTCTATTCCATGGAACATAAAGTTCTTCTCGCGGTAGTACAGTATCTCCTTGAGCACCACTTTCGGTCAAAGAAACGGATGGCCGCTGCAATAGCCGTGCCATATCGGACGTTTCTTATGGTCTGCGCTGGGCAAGGCCCTAGGGATATCGCTGCTGATGTAACATGGCATATACTTCGCTACTGCATCCAGAATCGAATTCAGATTGACCAAGCCTTCGGACAGTTTTGTTGACAATGACGGGATGCTTCGCAATTAGGAGGCATCCCGTTATTGTTCATTTCTCAGGCTTGAAAATCTTCTTTAGCACCCCATAGATCATGCGTTCCCTACTCTGCTGCAAGGTCGCCTCGTTAAGTTCAATCCCCTCAAGCAGCAGCAGCCGTGTGACGGCTGCGTCTACAATATCGGTGTTCAGGCAATTCTCATCGTTAAAAAACTCATTGTTGATGATCGCCTCCAATTCGCCCTTGGTGAACAGATGAGCCACATCGTTAAGAGCTTCCAACAGCGAGGCCTTCTCCTGCTCGTTTCGTTTTGAACGCTTCATCCATTTCTCTCCTGCCATTATAACGGTTTGTCTGCCCTGATAGGGGTAGATTAATTCCTCGCCATTGTACCATATTGAGAGCCTATAAGGGAATATGCGGCTTTATAAGCACCTTTATGAAATTTCGTCATCTCGATACAATACCGGTAGAGTATCGACGGAATCGAGGTGCGCTATGTCCATAGAGTACAAGGTTATCGGCAGGCATATCCGCGCCGCACGAAACCAGAAAAAGATGACGCAGGAAGCGGTGGCCGAAGCTATCGACATGTCCTCCGCACACTTTGGTAAGGTCGAGCGTGGCGACCGCCCCATTAACCTTCACCGCCTTTCACAGATCAGCATGCTGCTGGACGTTCCTCTGGAATCACTGGTCGAGGGCGCAGTTCTGGCCGATGAAGGAACCTCTGCCATACAGACAAAACTATCCGATAGTTCAGAATTCCTCGACACGATGGAAAACATCGCCAAAGGGTGCTCTGCGGCATCCCTGCGGCTCATGCTCCGGCTATGTGCAGCCGTTGCGGATGAGGACAAAACCCAGCCCTCCACCTGATGCCCGCTCGAAAGAGCGGGTTTTTCGTAGGCTATCGTCGCCGAAACGCTTGAATCAGTATACCAGCAAAATGCCCGCCGCGCCACGCTTTTTAGGCTTGACGCGGCTTTTTGTGTCATCGAAAGCGAAAAATTTGCCGGGTTCCACTGGACATTGTTCTTTTGTACAATATTCACGACCACATGTATAGGAGGCAACAACATGGAAAAGCGTATCACGGCGCATGTGCTGCGATACTTATTGCATAACCGGTTCAAGAGCAAAGCCGACATGGCGCGGCAACTCGGCATACAGCAACGAACCATTGAAAAGGTGTTTAAGAACCTCGATGTGGCAAAGGCCGGGACGATTGCTTTTGAGAAAGCCATCAGCTATTGCGCAAAGCACCATATCTCTGTTGACTCCATTTTGGAAGAATTCGTGGCCGATGAAGAAGGAGATGCGAATATGGTTTCTGGCGACGGACGAGCATACGACCGGTTGCGTTTGACAAAGCCCGACAACTTGACCGCCGAGGGAGAGGATATATTCACATCCATGCTGATCTTTCTAAGGAAGGCCTCGGGGCATGTATGCCCCGCCTGTCTGACTTGGTGCAATCCGTGGGATGGAAGGCGCGCGGTAGAGGAAATGGATTGCTACATCGGGCACATGGCGCGGGAAATTCGGCGCGATGTAGCGGAATTCTATACGCAAGAAGGAGCCTCTGAATGATCGAGACGGAACTGTTCAACTTCGCTTATGTCCCGGCATGGTTTGAGCAGCTTTATGAACTGTCCCAGATGGCCGTGCCGGAGCCGTGGAGGTATAAAGAGCCAGGATACGAAACCCAGAACACAGAAACGCCGATTTTGGAGCGTTACCTCAATCAGGTGTTCCGCAAGCAGGCCATCGAGCATAACAACGCCCAAAATCCGTCAGAAGCCGACAGCGCTTTTTATGTACGGAATGAATTTGCCTGCTTTCACACGGGCCTCTATACCAAGCACTTTAAGGGGATACTGATGTGTTTTAACCGGAACAAACGACTTGATACGCTAAAGCAATGGTACTTCAAAGGATTCGCCGACGAAAGCTCGGATAAGCTCAAATACGTTCAGCTGCTGCCGCTCAGGCCATCATTCCCAATGCGGCAATGGATGACGTACTATGACCCCGAATGGGAGGTTCGCGTCAACACGGATCACATTTTAGGCGATGAAGAGAATGTTGCGCGGCTTCCCGAACCTATACGCGAAGCATGGAACCTGCCCTTGCTGCTGGAAACGGCGGTAGAATTGGCCCGGCGCAAAGCGCTCGTCGATTGGAGCCTCGCGGTTCCGCAGGTGTTCCAGAACCGCGTTCAGTACCTCCTTCCAATCCATCTGACGAACATGGCCCGACCTGATCTCGCCATGGCGCTGTCAGTGATGGAAGGCTATTATATCGGCCACACCTGCTTAACGCTGGAGATGGCCTATCAAAATGCCAGACTGCTGGCCAAGCCAACCGCTACATGGCTCAGCGATCTGGTCAACCTAGAAAGGAGCACCCATGACTAAGGTCATACGATGCCCTCAATGCAAAGGAAAGCTGTTCGTCCTTTGCGCTGAGGGCTCTCCACAAAACTGACCGCGTATTGTAAGCGATGTAAGAGGCCGGTGGAAGCCCGGATCGCGTCGTCAGGAAAACAGCATAGCGCAGCTTGGAAACGGAAATGAACTCGAGCGAGAGGTGCGATTCCCTTGCCATGACGGTTCACTAGGTCGCCGCAGCCTAGGGTGACCTACGGGTTGTATCCCGGTAAAATCCGCTTTCCTTGATGAATGCGCACCACCGCAACCAAGCCGAGCAACGGACGCCGATACAGAGGAGTACCAAATCGCCGGAATGACTGCTTTATTCAAAGCGCTCATTTTCGGCGATTCTCCTTTGTGCCGACGCTTGTTGCTCGGCTTTTTTGTGTTTTGGATAAGGCGATCTACGGTTCCTGCTTCCTGTCTTGGCTCCGATAAGGAGCGAGAGAGTTGAATCATCTTTCATCACAAATTTTTCAAACTACCCAAAACCTTGGTAGTTTGAGCGGTAACCTCCAACCAGAGCCGATGGTGGAAGGAGGTGACGAACGTGACGGCGAGTGAACGAAGGGCGGAAATCATGCGAATCGTGATCGCTCGCCGGTATGAGACTGCGCCCCAACTCGCAAGAGAGCTTAGGGTATCCGTTAACACGATACGCAGAGACATTCTCATTCTCACGCTCGATTACCCTCTGGAAACCCAACGAGGGAATGGCGGCTGTGTGAAGGTGGCGGATTGGTACCATCCCCACCGGAACATTCTCAGCCATGAGCAGCAGCAGGTTCTCTCCCAGCTGATCAGCGTCAGCGACGAACATCAGGCCAATGTTCTCAGGCAGATGCTTCAGGAGTATGGCTCGGCACATTACCGACAGAAGAAAGGAACGGCCATATGAGCAGAACCAAGCTCCTTCTGGATGTGGTGGAGGACATACGCAGGCTGGCGGACAGTCTGCAGACAGTCGCGGAAACCATGGCCGGAAACACACCCAGCGACGATAGCATCCCGGACAGTAACCCAGATAGTTCGCCGCAGAAACACACTCCCCAGCAGGTCGCCATCGATCAGGTTCGGGCCGTGCTGGCAGAAAAGAGCGGCGACGGCAAGACACAAGAGGTCAAGGCTCTCCTGTTCAAATACGACGCCGGCAAACTCTCCGGGGTAAAACCCGAGGATTACCCGGCACTTCTGGAGGAGGCAATGAAGCTATAATGCCATCCGCACACGCAAGGTTTTCCCCCTCGGCGGCAAGCCGCCGCATCCATTGCCCTCCCTCCCTGCTCTTGGAGGAGCAATACGATGAGCGCGAAAGCCCCTACGCCGCCGAGGGTACCGCAGGGCACGCGCTGGCGGAGCATCTTCTCCGCAAATACCTGAAACAGCGCACCAAGCGCCCGGTGTCCGACTACTACACCGACGAGCTTATGGAAGCTGTGGACGAATACGTCTCCTTCGTGATCGGCGAGATCGAGGACGCCCGCAGGGAATGCGCTCACCCCATCCTGCTGGTGGAGCAGCGCATCGATGCTTCCGAGTATGTCTACGGCTGCTTCGGTACAGCGGACATGGTCATTATCACCGACACAGTCGCCCATATCATCGACCTGAAGCTGGGCAAGGGCGTAGAGGTCTGCGCGGAGGAAAACCCGCAGCTTATGATCTACGGTCTGGGTGTGCTCCTCATGGCGGAGGCCATCTACGACATCGAGACCGTGCGCATGACCATCTTCCAGCCCCGGCTGAATAACTCCTCCACATGGAGCGTATCCCCCGATTTCCTGAAGCGCTGGGGCGAAGACGTTCTCCGGCCTGCCGGAGCCAAGGCGCTGATCGGCGCAGGCGAGTTCGCAGCCGGAACATGGTGCCGCTTCTGCAAGGCGCAGCACCAGTGCCGCGCACGGGCAGAATCCTTTCTCGCGCTCGCCCGGATGGAATTCAGCAAGCCCGCACTCTTGTCGGACGAGGAAATCGCCGAGGTTCTCTCCAAGGCGGACGAGCTTTCCAAATGGGCCGCCGACATCTACGCCTTTGCGCAGGACGAGGCCATCATCCACGGCAAACAGTGGCCGGGCTACAAAGTGGTCGAAGGGCGCACAAGCCGGAAATACACCTCGGACGAAGAGGTGGCGCAGGCCGCCATGGCTGCCGGTTACAAGGACATCTACAAGCACACGCTCGTCGGCATCACCGAGATGGAACGCCTGATGGGCAAGGAGAACTTCAACACGATTCTGAGCGCACTGGTGTACAAGCCCCAAGGCAAGCTGACCTTGGTACCGGAATCGGACAAGCGGGAATCCATCACCAACACCACCGCCAAGGCGGATTTTGAACAGGAGGGCTAATCCATGAGCAATCCCAAGAATCCCACGAAGGTCATCGTTCCCTGCCGCTTCTCGTTCCTGCACTGCTGGGAGCCGGATTCGGTCAACGGCAGCGAACCCAAGTACAGCGTCTCGGCCATCATCCCCAAGTCGGACACCGCAACCGTGAACGCCATCAAGGCGGCCATCGAGGTGGCCAAGAAGGAGTCAGCCTCCAAGTGGGGCGGCAAGGTTCCCCCGAACCTGAAGCTCCCGCTCCGAGACGGCGACATCGACCGCCCGGAGGACGAAGCCTATGCGGGCTGCTACTTCCTCAACGCCAACAGCCGTCAGGCCCCGCAGGTGGTGAACAGCCGGGTGGAGCCCGTCTTGGATCAGAGCGAGGTGTACTCCGGCTGCTACGGCAAGATCAGCGTCAACTTCTACGGCTACAACTCCAACGGCAATCGCGGCATCGCGGCGGGCCTTGGCAACATTCAGAAGCTGCGGGACGGCGAGAGCCTCGGCGGTAGGGCGAAGGCGTCCGAGGAATTCGACACCGTGCAGGACGAGGACTTTCTCTCCTGAGCAGTCTCGGGGCGGCGGGCAGCTGCCGCCCCTTTTTCATTTGTGAGGTGATGAGCATGCCCGTCTTGGCTATCGATATCGAAACCTACTCGGAGGTAGACCTGACCAAGTCCGGCGTGTACGCCTACGCCGACAGCGACAGCTTCGAGGTTCTGCTCTTCGGCTACGCTTTCGACGATGATCCGGCCACGGTGGTCGACCTCAAATGCGGGGAGCGGCTGCCCCAGCGGGTGTTGGATGCCCTGACCGATCCCTCCGTCACCAAGACCGCCTTCAACGAGGCGTTCGAGCGCACCTGCCTGTCAAAGCACCTCGGTGTGTTTCTGCGGCCCCTGTCTTGGCAGTGTACCGCTGTCCAGTCGGCTATGCTGGCGCTGCCCCTCTCGCTGGACGGTGTAGGTGAGGTGCTGGACATCGAGCGCAAAAAGCTCAAGGAAGGGACTGACCTCGTTCGCTACTTTTCCTTTCCCTGCAAGCCTACGAAAGCCAATGGTGAACGGCGGCGCAACCTGCCGGAGCATGACATGGAGAAATGGCGGCGTTTTAAGGCGTACTGCGCTCGGGACGTGGAAGCGGAGCGCGAGATCAGGCAGAGGCTCAGGAACTACCCAATCCCGGCGTCCGAACAAGCGCTCTACCAACTCGATCAGGAGATCAACGACCGGGGCATTCTGGTCGACCCGGTGCTGGTGGAACGGGCTATCGAATGCGACCTGCTGTACAAAGAGCATTCCGCGCGCCGGGCGTATGAACTAACCGGCCTCAACAATCCGAATTCCGTCGCGCAGGTCAGGGAGTGGCTCGTTGGCCAGGGAGTTGAAACGGAAAGCCTCGACAAGAAGGCCGTGAAATCCCTGCTACCGGATGCGGACGGCGAAGTGCTCGAGATGCTGAAGCTCCGGCTGCTCATGGCCAAGACCTCAGTCAAGAAGTACGAGGCCATCCGGCGCTCGGTATGCTCGGACGGTCGGGTGCATGGCCTGCTCCAGTTTTATGGGGCAAACAGAACAGGCAGGTGGGCAGGCCGCTTGGTTCAAGTCCAAAACCTCCCGCAGAACCATATTCCAGACCTTGCCCTTGCCCGACAGCTGATTTGCGACGGGCGGTTTGAGGATGTCGAGACACTGTTTGAATCGACCCCCAACGTGCTCTCCGAGTTGATTCGCACCGCCTTTGTGCCGAAGCCCGGCTGCCGATTTCTGGTGGCGGATTTCAGCGCCATTGAGGCTCGCGTCATCGCATGGCTCTCCGGCGAACAATGGCGGCTGGATGTGTTCGAGCAGGGCGGCGACATCTACTGCGCCTCGGCCTCTCAGATGTTCGGCATCCCGGTGGAGAAGCACGGTGTCAACGGGCACCTGCGCCAAAAGGGCAAGATCGCGGAATTGGCCTTGGGCTACGGCGGCTCGGTCGGTGCGCTCACGGCCATGGGTGCTCTGGAGATGGGGCTGACGGAAGAAGAACTGCCCACGCTAGTCAACCAATGGCGAAGCGCCAATCCGCACATCACCAAGCTCTGGTGGGACGTGGATACCGCCGCCCTGACCGCGTTCACGGAAAAAACTATGGCCCGCGTCGGGGACATCACCTTTCAGTACCAATCCGGGATGCTGTTCATCACGCTACCCTCCGGCAGGCGGCTCTGCTACATCAAGCCGCGCCTGCAGGAGAACCGGTTCGGTCGGCAGGGACTGACTTACGAGGGCGTCGGCGAAAGCAAGAAATGGATGCGAATCGAAACCTACGGCCCCAAGCTGGTCGAGAACATCGTGCAGGCGACCGCCCGCGATCTGCTGGCGCTGGGTATGCTCCGGCTGCGCGACGCGGGCTTCGAGATCGTGATGCATGTACACGACGAAGCCGTGCTGGAGGTTCCGCTGGGCGCGTCCAGTGCCCAAGAGGTGTGTCGCATCATGGCCGTTGCGCCGGATTGGGCAGCCGGTCTGCCGCTTCGGGCGGACGGCTTCGAGTGCAATTTCTATCAAAAAGACTGAGGAGGCGCGACATGAGCGTCAGCAAGTACAACTGCGAGGGATACTTCGACCCCACGGCCTATGATGCCTTCATGAGCATCGAAAGGGAAACGCGGGCAGCCACCTTGGAGGGCCTGTCGCGCCGCGTCCCGAACTACCGCCCCTTGGTGTACATCTGCTCGCCCTACGCGGGCGACATCGAAAGAAACGAGCAAAACGCGCTGCGCTACTGCCGCTTTGCCCTACAGCACAAATGCCTTCCGCTTGCGCCGCACCTGTACTTTACGCGCTTCCTCGATGATTCGGATGAGGCGCAGCGCGCAGAGGGGCTGTTCTTGGGCTTCATCCTTCTCACCAAGTGCGCCGAGGTCTGGGTATTTGGCGACACCATTTCCAAGGGCATGTCCATGGAGATCGACAGCGCCGAGCGGCGAGGCATGCGGATTCGGTATTTCACCACGGATTGCGAGGAGGTGGCCGTATGAAGATCGCAATCAGTGTGGGCAACTCCCGCATGGATAAGCGATGGAACCGGGTAAGCATGACGCTGGATGAGTTCCGGGATCGCATTGCCATCACCCGGCGCACCGCTGAAACGGTGGAGCAATACCGCAAGCTCTCCAAGGCTCAGCAGGACAGCATCAAGGATGTGGGCGGCTTCGTCATGGGGACGCTCAAGGACGGCCAGCGGAAGAAGGACAGCGTGCTTTCCCGCTCCGGCCTGACCTTGGATATGGACTACGCCGCGCCGGACGTCGTTGACCAGCTGGAGATGTTCACCGCCTACCAATGCTACGTCTACTCCACCCACAAGCACACACAAGAAAAACCGCGCCTGCGCCTGATCATCCCGCTGTCCCGTGAGGTGACGCCGGACGAGTACATGGCGGTGGGCCGGAAGGTCGCCGAGGAAATCGGCATCGAGCAGTTCGACGATACGACCTACGAACCTTCCCGCCTGATGTATTGGCCCTCCACCTCCTCAGACGGTGCGTTCGTCTTTCGGGAGATCGCAGGCGCGATCCTGAACCCGGACGATGTGCTGCGCAAGTACAGGGACTGGCGTAATGTGGCCGAATGGCCGGTGTCCAACCGCCAGCAGACCATCGTGCAACGCGAGGCCCGCCAGCAGGCCGATCCGCTCTCCAAGCCGGGGGCCATCGGGGCGTTCTGCCGGACGTACACGGTGCCGGAGGCCATTGAGACCTTCCTGCCGGACGTATACAAACCCAGCGCCATGCCCGGTCGTTTCGATTACCTCCCCGCCGATTCCCAAGCGGGTGTGGTGATCTACGAGGACAAGTTCGCTTTCAGCCACCATGCCAGCGATCCTGTGTGCGGCAAGCTGCTCAACGCCTTCGACGTGGTGAGGCTTCACAGGTTCGGGCATTTGGACGGTCGCGCCGGGGAGGACACGGAGCCGTCCAAGCTCCCGTCCTTCAAGGCTATGCAGGAGTTCGCCGTGCAGGATGAGCAGGTCAAGGCCACGCTGGCGCGGGAGCGCATGGCGCAGGCCGAGGTGGAATTTGATAACCCGGACGATTGGCAGAAGCTGCTGGAGCTTGACAAGCAGGGGCGTGTCAAGGATACCCTGACCAACATCGCCCACATCGTTCGTTACGATCCCAACCTCCAAGCCATCGTGTACAACGAGTTCACCGGCATGTTGGACGTGACCGGCGATCTGCCGTGGCGACAGGTCAGGCCCGGCTGGGGCGACGCCGACATCGCCTGCGCCAAGGTGTACTTTGAGCAGGTTTACGGCATCTGGTCGCCCGCCAAATTCAAGGACGCCCTGCTGGCCGTGGTGTCGGCGGAGCGAACGTACCATCCCATCAAGGAATACTTCGAGCCGCTCACGTGGGACGGCGTCGAACGCATCGACACCCTGCTCATCGATTACCTCGGGGGCGAAAACAACGAGTACACGCGCAGCGTCTCACGGAAAACCCTCTGCGCCGCCGTCGCCCGTGTGTACGAGCCGGGCGTGAAGTTCGACTCCATCCTCGTGCTCAACGGCCCGCAGGGCATCGGCAAGTCCACCCTCTTTGCCCGTCTGGGCGGCAAGTGGTACTCCGACTCGCTGTCGATCTCCGACATGAAGGACAAGACCGCCGCCGAGAAGCTTCAGGGCTATTGGATTCTGGAGTTGGGTGAGCTCGCGGGCATCAAGAAGGTGGACGTGGAAACGGTGAAGTCGTTCATCACCCGCACGGACGATAAATTCCGGCAGTCCTACGGCATTGCGGTGGAGAGCCATCCGAGGGCCTGTGTCATCGTTGGCTCCACAAACTCGGAGTCCGGCTTCCTTCGGGACATCACCGGCAACCGCCGCTTCTGGCCGGTGCTGGTGAAGGGCGGGACGGCTCACACGGTATTCGAGATCACCCCTGCGACCGTGGATCAGATCTGGGCGGAGGCCATTGAGAAGTACAGGGCCGGTGAGGAGCTATACCTCAAGGGTGAAGTTGCCGCACAGGCATACTGCGCCCAGCAGGATGCCATGGAAGCGGACGACCGCGAGGGCATCATCGCCGATTACCTTGAAAGGCTTCTGCCTGACCGATGGGACGCCATGGATCTGTATCAGCGCCGGAGCTTCTTGGGCGACAGCGAGTTTGACGGCGGGGCGAACAAGGGCAGCGTGCGCCGGGAGAGGGTGTGCATCATGGAAATCTGGTGCGAGTGCTTCGGCAAGGAGCGCCAGAACCTCAAACGCACCGACTCCTACGAGATCGAAGGGATTCTGAACCGCATCGGCGGCTGGGAGCGCTACAAGGGCAACGCCTCCGGGAAAATGCGCATCTCTGGATACGGCGTTCAAAAGACCTTTGTGCGCGTTGCCAAGGAAGCACCCGGAAACGCTTGATTCGTTTCCTTCATTGCCATAACGGTAGCTGGAAACTTGGCTGGGAAACGAGGGAAAAGCAGTGTTGCTTGGGTTCTTCGGTATCCGTTTCTCTCGTTTCCCAGATAGCCCCCTTATGAGCTATGAAAACACTATATATAGTGGAGAAACACACATATACACGCGTAAGGGGTTTACAGGCAGTTGGCAACAACAACTGGAAACACAGCCGGAAGGAGAAAACCTTGAGAGAAAGCAGCATCGAGCGGCGGTTCGTCACCGAGGTAAAAAAACGTGGCGGGTTGGCTCCCAAATTCATCTCCCCCGGTCTTGATGGGGTGCCCGACCGCATTGCCCTGTTACCGAGTGGAAGGCTCGCCTTTGTGGAATTGAAAGCCCCCGGCAAAACGCTCCGGCCCTTACAGGCATTGCGCAAGGAACAGCTGGAGGGTCTAGGGTTTCGGGTGTTCGTCGTAGATGGGCCGGAGCAGATAGGAGTGGTCTTGGATGCAATACAATCCGCATGATTATCAGGATTACGCCACGGACTTTGTGCTCACACACCCGTACTGCGGCCTGATCCTCGACATGGGTTTGGGCAAAAGCGTCATCACCCTGACGGCGCTTTGGGATTTGGTGCTTGACAGCTTCGACTGCGGACGGGCGCTGGTGATCGCCCCCAAGCGCGTGGCCGAGGACACTTGGCCCAAGGAACTGGCCAAATGGGATCACCTGAAGGGGCTATCCTACTCGCTGGTCATGGGCACGGAGAAACAGAGGCGGTAGGCCCTTCGCCGGAGGGCGTTTTTGTACATCATCAACCGGGAGAACGTGGCATGGCTGGTCGACAACCACCGCTGGGATTTCGACACGCTGGTGATCGATGAACTGTCCTCCTTCAAGTCCTCCAAAGCGCAGCGGTTCCGTGCGCTTAAGCGCGTGCGGCCCATGGTGAAACGGGTCATCGGGCTGACGGGCACACCGGCCCCCAACACGCTCATCGACCTGTGGCCGCAGGTCTATCTGCTGGACATGGGCAAGCGGCTGGGGCGCTTCATCACCGGATACCGGGATCGGTTCTTTCTCCCCGATAAGCGAAACCGGGAGATCGTGTACAGCTACAGGCTTCGGGAGGGCGCGGAACAGCGCATTTACGAACTGATCTCCGACCTGTGCATCTCCATGAAGGCGACCGACCACCTGAAAATGCCGGAACTCATCAGCAATCGCGTCGAGGTACGGTTGAACAGCGCCGAGCGCAAGCTGTACGATACGCTTCGGCGAGAGATGGTGCTCCGCTTACCAAGTGGCCAGATCGACGCGGTCAACGCGGCAGCGCTGTCCGGCAAGCTCCTCCAAATGGCCAACGGCGCGGTGTACGACGCGGAGGGCAGGACGCTTCCCATCCACGACCGAAAGTTGGACGCGCTGGAAGATTTGATCGAGGCGGCCAACGGCAAGCCCCTGCTGGTCGCCTACTGGTACAAGCACGACCTCGCCCGGATTCAGGGGCGGTTTGACGTTCGGATCATTGACACGGCGCGGGACATCGCGGACTGGAACGCCGGGCGGATTCCCGTAGCGCTGATTCACCCGGCCTCTGCCGGGCACGGCTTGAACCTGCAGGACGGCGGTTCAACCGTGGTGTGGTTCGGCCTCACGTGGAGCTTGGAACTCTACCAGCAGCTGAACGCCCGGCTCTGGCGGCAAGGCCAGCGGGACGCGGTGATTCTCCAGCACATCGTTGCCCTTGGCACTCACGACGAGGATGTGGTGCGGGCGCTGGAGCGAAAAGACATGGGACAGGCCGCCTTGATCGAGGCGGTGAAGGCCAGAATTGGAGGCGAGGCATGAGCGCGAGGATTGAAAAGCTGCTGAAGGAGTACCCGAAGCTCAAACGGGAACGCGACTGCTTGGCGCATCAGATCGCACACTTCCGGGGCGTCACGGCGGAGGAAGTGATCGAGAGCATGTACACGCCACGCATGGACGGGGAGCGCGTCCAGACCAGCGGCACATCCGACAAGACCGCCCAGATCGCCCTGAACTATCAGGAGAGGATGGAGCGGATCAATCGGGAGTGGTTTGGGCATCTGGAAAACAAACTGCGTGTGCTGAACGAGGAGTTGCAGTTTCTGGAGGCGGCGCTGGGTTCCCTGTCCAAGAAGCTGCCAGAGGTCATGCGCGATATGGTGATCGGGCAGATGACTTGGGACGCTCTCTCGACCAAATACTATGTGAGCCGCAGGATGATTGGGAAGTACCGCAAAAGGGCCATCGAGGAACTGGATTCTCTGTACGAGGTTCGTGACAAGGAAGTGGTCGCCTATATCCTGGACTAAAGGGTTGCGCTTTGGTTCACCAAAGGTACACTGTCGGTACACTGACTTGGTTCTGAAAATGTGGTATTCTTAGAATCGCCGGAAATGGATGGAGCAGGAAAACAACCTGCTCTTTTTCTTTTGTGGCTGGCCGCTTGCCCAGCGGAGGCTTGTCCTTTCACTCCGCTGGCGGGCGGCTCTATCCATAGCACGGAGGGATCAACATGCTATTTACGAGCGAGCAGGTGTCCTGCGGGCATCCTGATAAGATTTGCGACCAGATTTCAGACGCGCTCTTGACCGACTTCCTTCGCCACGACCGGGACAGCCGCTTGGCGATTGAGTGTATGATCAAGGATTACGAGATCATCCTTGCAGGCGAAACCACTTCCCTGCACATGCCTGACTACTTGTCGGTGGCGCGTGGGGTGCTTGATCGGATCGGCCTTCAAGATGTGGAGCGATACCATGTCACGCCGCTGTTCACCTGCCAGAGCCGGGACATCGCGTTGGGCGTGGATCGGAAGGGCGCTGGCGATCAGGGGATGATGTTCGGGTACGCGACGGACGAAACGCCGGAGCATCTGCCCATTCCGTTTGCCGTCGCCACCCATGCACTTAAGCTGCTGCGGCATCTTGAACACCCGCTCCTGCTACACGACGCGAAGAGCCAAGTGACCTACGACTACGGTAAGAAGCGAATCGCCACCTTCCTGATCAGTACACAGCACCAAGCCGATGCCGACCTCCGCGAGATTCGATCTGCGGTGGACGCGGTGATGGCCAAAGCGGCTGAGCACTACGGATTGAACACCGATTTCAAAGCACTGGTGAATCCCACCGGGCGATTTGTGATCGGTTCGTCCTTTGCGGACACTGGTCTGACGGGCAGGAAGATCATCGCCGATTCCTACGGCGGCATGTGCCGCCACGGCGGCGGAGCGTTCTCCGGCAAAGACCCCACCAAGGTTGACCGTTCGGGCGCTTACATGGCACGGAAGATCGCCTGCGATATTGTGCGCGCGGGACAGGCGCGGCGCTGCGAGGTACAAATTGCCTACGCGATTGGGATCGCCGAGCCTGTGTCCGTGTCGGTCTATTGCTTCGGCACCAACCGAATGCCGGTTCCCGAGATTGAGCGGCAGATTCGCACGCTGTACGATTTGACACCGTGCGGGATCATCGACCGGCTGCATCTGCTGGATGTGGATTACAATCGTGTATCGGCCTACGGGCATTTCGGAAAGGCGGAGTTGCCATGGGAACAAAGCACTTGACTTTGAAGCCCTTCAGAGTGATTGATATCACGTAAAAATTACTATGGAGGTATTCCCATGACAGAACAAGCCGCTTCGAGCCGAAACCCGCTGACTGCTCTACAACAAAGGTTGATTCAGGATGGCCGCAGCAAAGGGATCGGCTATAAGGCAATAGCGACAAAGCTCGGCCTTAGCCGGGATACTGTTCGAAATTACTGCCGTATCCATAACATGGGCGGTTATGCCGATGCGCAGGCTGCCGAGAAGCGGGAACAACGGGACGCCCAATGCTCCAACTGCGGCAAGCCCCTGACGCAGCCGCACACTGGACGCAGGCGAAAATTCTGCAGCGATGCCTGTCGCCGCGCTTGGTGGTTGGCGCACTCCGACGCGATTCAAAAACGTGAAAGCGCGCTGTACCCGACGACGTGCGCGTGCTGCGGAAAGATGTTCTCCGCCTACGGGAATCGGAACCGCCGCTTCTGCGGTCACGGCTGCTATATTCAAAACCGCTTCCACCGTTCAGAATTATCTTGACTTCCATCCCCTTTAGAGTGATTAATGTCCTACCAGATTGAAGGGGGTATGAAGCATGACCATCCAAACCCACGCGGAAGACCGGCGCACCTTGGTGAAGAAGATTGCAGAGCACCTGCAAGCGGAATCGCGGTATCAGGGGCCGCCATCCTTTTCCTACAGCATCGGCCCGGTGACGGTGGAGCGCGACGGTTCCATCACCGGCGAGGATGCCGAGGCACTGGAAGGCTTGAAGCCCTTCCTGATGGAACACGGCTTCATCGAACCGGAGATCGAAACAGAGATTGAGACGCTGGCGATTTCGGTGCCCACGGAGGACATGGACGGGAATCAGCTTCGGAATTTGATTTACACGCTCTACGGCTACCAGCACCTGTTGAACCGGGTCACGCGGCGCGAGAGTTTCTCGATTTCCGAGGCGGTCACGACTCGCTTGGGCGAATACCTGCCGGAAACCCTTGCTCATTTTGAAACCCTGATGGGCGATTTCAAAGCGCTGGGCGACCTGACCGGCGTCGATTTCCAAGACGGCACAGTCACGCTGAACTTCCCGCTGGACGAAGCCCCGGAAAAGAACAAGGCGTATGCCGACTTGGTCAGCGCCATGGTGCGCGCGGCGCGAGAGGCGAAGCGGGTCAACGCGGAGGTGCGCCGCCCGGAGAACGAAAAGTATGTGTTGCGCTCTTGGCTTTTACGGTTGGGCTTTGGCGGCGCTGATTTCAAAGCGTCCCGGAACGCTCTGCTCACAGGCCTCAAAGGCCACACGGCTTTCCGCAACGATGATGAAGCCATGAAGCACAAGGACAAGTACGCCGAAATCCGCAGGATTGCCCGCGAAACAAGGGGGGGCGAAGCAAGATGACTGAGAAACAAGAACAGGTCTTACTTGATTTGAGAGTCCGGCAGATGGCCGGGGAGCACATGCTTTGCCCGCGCTGTGGGCAGGATTCCATGAACCGGAAAATCCATCGGAACGCGCTCAGCCGTCAGGTCGGTTTGTATGTCTGCGATGATTGCGGCACGACGGAGGCGGTGCTTGAGATGATGCAAAGCCCGATGCCGCTTGAATTTTGGGCGTGTTTCAAAGCGGAGCGCTCGAAATCTGATTTCGAAGCGCTGCCGGGCGCGGTCGTTATGGAGCACCTTCAAAAAGAACAAGTACCCCGTCTGCGCCGCATCTTTGAGGAATGGCAGGCCGTGCGCGACAAAGTGGATTTCAATGTGTATCGGGTGAAAGCCTACACGGAGTGCGCAGGGCTGACGTCGCTATGGAGCCACCCGTTTCAAGCGGTCTACGATGTGGCGGATGGAAAAGTGCTCGTCCGGTTTCGCGCGACGGAAAGCGGTACCGAGGTAGCCTTGGACTTGATTCCATAGCCCTCCGCCGCTCGATTCCAAAGCAGCCCGTGCGGCTGCTTTTTCTTTGCCCGCGTCGCCGCCACGTTCGCCCCACGTGCGGCCTTGCGGGCCTTGGTCGAGGGTTTGTCCGACCGCCGATTCCAAGGCCCGACACGCGCCAACGTCGGCCCAATTCCAGAGCAAAAAAGCCGCCCTCGATGGAGAGCGGCTTATCTCGTTTGGGGCTGTGCGTCAGCGCTTCTTGCGCCGGAGGCTGCGGCTAAGCGCGGGCATCAACACGCTGTTGATTTCCGATTCAAGGCCCAAGTCCTCGTAGGCGTTGAAGATGCCTTGGAAGTAATCCATGTTCGGCGGCGCTTTGCGGATGCGCTTCATCAGGTAAATCATCCCCTTGATTTCGGAGCCGTCCGACAGGGTGACCGGCCATTCCTCCTTGATGTAGTAATCCGGGAACCCCTCGTACCGGTCGAGTCGCCGTTCGTCTACCTCCGAGATCTCCCACACCGCCACCGGCACACGCGAGTCCTTGATTTGGGAGCGTTTGACGGTGGCGTGGAGATAGAATTCCAAGCGGGCCTGCTTGATGTATCCGGTGCCGATGAGTCTGGCGTCCGGGCAGCGGTAGTCCATTTGCTCCTTGACCATGTTGGAACCGTAAGCGATGTACTTCATTGTGTTTCCTCCTTAATTTCACAGCTTGGTAGGAATGCCGACGCGCTGAAAGAGCCTTGTTGCCTCGCCGGTTGTGTCGTTGTACGCGATTTCGCTCGCCTCGCGTTCGATTTCGCGTTCGATTAGTCCGATCACGAAGTCCTGAAGAGTTGAACCTCGATACAGCAGAACACATTTCAACTGGCGATGTATTTCATCTTCCACGCGGATGCAAATGCTTTTCAATCGAATACCTCCTCTGGTTGATTTGTAAGCTCAGTAAACCTGATGTGCGGGCAAGTCTGTGTCTGCGAGTAGAACCTCGTCGCAATCCTCATCTATAACGATGACTTCTGTGTTGGCGTCGCTTGCGTAGACTTCGGAAACCAATCCCCGCCAGACCTTGATGACAATCCTATTCATGGTGTAAACCTCCTGCGTTTGATTTGGAAGCTGTAGCTTCCCGCGACCGCCCAAGCGGGCGGTTTCGGCTGCGAGCCATGCAGCACTCGTCAGGCGGGTTGATTCCAAAACTCCACCGGGTAAGCGTTCGCCTTATCCGCGTGAGCCGCAACAGGCGCGGTGGTATGTTCGATCAGATGTGGGAGCGCTCGGGCGATGCGTTCCTCGCCGTCGAGCTTGGCGACAAGGTTGTGTGCGAGGTAGTCGTAAAGCGGATCGTCGAACCAGTCGAGGATATCAAAGCACTGTGCTGCGGTGGTGATCTTCATGATGTGTCCCTCCTTGATTGAAGAGCGTTCCGGCCTGTGCCAAAGGCCATCTTCAGGCAGTTTGATTTAGGAGCGGGCGGCCTCTGGCTTGGCGTCGCGGGCAAGGTGATTCAGGAGCTCCAACGTTCGGTTCTTTTCCGCAAGGCGCGTGTACTCGTTTCGCCAATCGCGCAGCCAGCCTTCGATGCTGTCTGCGTACATTGCAGAACTGGACCGGGTGGCGGAATCCTCGACGCGTTTGCGCGCGTCTTAGAGGCGCTTGGTGGCCTCCTCGATTTCCCATTCGGTTTGTACAATGGCGAAGGCGAGCTTGCGAGCGGCGAGGTCAGTAAGGGCATGAGCGGCGTTCCATTTTTCCTCCATCGTCATGACGTGTGCCTCCTTCTTGATTTGGAAGCTTGCGGCTCCCGCGACACTCCCGGTTAGGAGCGTTTCGTCCTGTGCTAAGCTGTGTCCCCGTGGGCGTCTTACCGGCTGCGGACGATGGTCAGTTGGTACTCTGTGCCGTCGGGCAAGGTGATGATCAACCCCTTGTTGTAGGTCATGACGCCCGCCTGTTGGAATGTCCGGGTTCGAGCGCCTTCGAGGGCGCTGTTTTCTGTGTCCCATTCCCCGTTTAGGATTCCGTCAAGGGCTTCCTCTACGATTTCCTCGGTGATGATGGAATCCTGATTTTGCACATGCTCGTTCATGGTGTACCTCCTGCGTTTGATTTGGAAGCTGGGCTTCCCGCGATGCTCCGGTTGATTTCGGAGCGTTTCGGCCCGGAGCCACCGGGCTGCTCGTCAGGCGGGCTTATTTCAGAACATTTCGACATCCCCCTCGATGCACTCGCCCGTCCTTTCGTTCTGGATGTGCATCCGGGTCGCGCGATTTGCGTTGACCATCGCCCAGCTTTCGCCGGTGATGAACCTGATGGCTGTGAGCATGCCACCGATTGCGGCGATGTTGAGGGCGTGTTCGCGCGTATTGAATGGCTCTTGGCGCATGTGATTCAGGAGTCCTCGGATTTCTTGGTGGATACGTTCGTTCATGGTGTACCTCCTCGCTTGATTTGGGGGCTTTGGTACCGGCACTGCCGGTGGCTTCCCGCGACGTGTGGCACGTTTCGGCTGATGGCCAATCAGCCTCGTCGGGCGGGCGGCACAGCACACTTGATTTGGAAGCTGTGCCGGTCGGGCGTCAGCCCGCCTGTCTCCAAGCGGCGTTGCCGGGCAGGTATTTGAGCAGGTGCTGGCGGGCGGTTTCAAACTCCGGGCCGATGAACCCCAGCCGGAGGAGCCAGCACCGGAAGGTGTACTTCGGGTTGTCCGTTTCCGGGCGGCGCGGGGAGGCCGAACTTGATTCCAAAGCCATGTGCGAAATCGCCATGCAAAGCTGGATGTAGGTCTTGACCTCGCCCGCGTGGAGCGTCGCGTTGAAGGCGCGGAATTCCACCGTGCCCTTTTGGAAAACGCTGTGTAGATTTAGGAGCCGGTAGCGACTTTGGTCGTAGTGCTGGTTGGCGTGTGATTGCCAGCCGGAGGTGTTGTACCAAAGCTGGGCGAAGGCGGCGTCGGTTTGCGGTTTGCGGCGGTTCAGGCGTTCGAGGAAGTCGGGGTCGATTCTTTTGCACCACCGCTCGCGGCGCTCGGGCGAGATTTGGAGAGCCAGCGTAAGCAAGTCCTCCTTGGCGTTGACCAAGTTGACCAAATTCCGAAGGGTTTTGGGCGTGTGCCGCCCGCGCCCGATGTGGACGTGGATGCCGCAGCTGGGGTCGGGTCGCGCGCCCGCCTTGCGGAGGTTGCGCACCAATTCCTGTACCGTTTCGATGTCCTCCCACCGGCAGATGGGGCTGACAAATTCCGTGCGCTCGTTGGCAGGCCCATCGATGCTGGCGTCGGACACCACCTTCCATTTGCGGCCTTGCCCGTCGGGCACACACCGGGTGTCGTAGGTGCCGCCGACAAATTCCACGCGTGTGCCGAAATGCGCGGCGATGACCTCCGCCGCCTTGGCGCGAGAGATGTGGTTCATTTCAATCTCAATGCCGAATGTCTGGTCTTTCATGAGGAGACCTCTCCTTTCGTGTTTTTGCGGCTTCCCGCGACGCGCGGTGTGCGCGTTTCGGGCCGGAGCCACCGGCCCTCATCGGGCGGGCCTACGCCTTCTCTTGGGCACACCGGGCGGCGAAGGCGGCGCGGCGGGCGGCGCTGTCTAGGGCCATGTGTGCCGCCATGAGGGCCTGAAAGGTCTGGTCGAAAAGCCCGCCCGGCCCGTCGCTGTAGGGCTCCGGGTCAAAGCCGTCCAAAAGGGCGTCGGCTTTTTCGGCGGCGCGACGGGCGTCCTCGCTGGCGCGGGCGGCGGCGGCGCGGGTTTCGCGGAAGGGCACCTCGGCGGCGCGGGCGCTGGCCCGGAAGGCCCGGTCGGCGGCGGCGCGGGTTTCGGCGGTTTGCGCGGCGGCGGCGGCGCAGAAGGTTTCGGCGGCGGTTTTTTCGGCGGTGGTCACGGCGGGGTTCCCCTTTCGCGCCCGGCGGTTTTTCCCGCCCGCGGCGGCGGCGTTTTTTGCCGCGACCCATTCATCACTCCGGCGGCGCAAAAACGCAAGATAACTAACGGCGACGTTTTTGCGTCTTTTCTGATACGGCGGCGGCCCCACGCGCTATATAGGAAGCGCCTTTCGCGCGGCCCGTTTTCGCCCGCCCGCCGCCCGTTTTTTCCCGAAAACGCTTCTCCGCTTTGCTCTGCGAAAGCCCGACCGGCGCGGTCGGCTTTTGCGCTTTGCTTCGCAGAAGTCCCACCGCCGTGGTGGGTTTTGCGCTTTGCTTCGCAGAAGTCCCAGCGGCGCGGTCGGCTTTCGCGCTTCGCCGTGCGAAAGTCCACCGCCGTGGTCGGCTTTCGCGCTTTGCTCTGCGAAACTGTATTGGGGAGGGGGGATTCGATCTCTGGAGCGCCCCGGCTGGAGACCGCGCCCCCCTCTCGCGTGAAATCCCGCGAAATTCGGGGGTGGGGGTATCAGCCCCCAAAACGAAAAATCAGCCGTCCGATTGGGCGGCTGTTGCTGTTGAAGGAGGAAACCCGGTGAACACGACCATGAACTTGCAGCGGATCGCCGTGGAGCGGCTCAAGCCCGCGAAGTATAACCCGCGCAAAGACCTCAAGCCCGGCGATCCGGCCTTCGAGAAGATCAGGCGCAGCCTCAAGGAATTCGGCTATGTCGATCCCGTGATCTGGAATGAGGTGACCGGCAACATCGTGGGCGGCCATCAGCGGTACAAGGTGCTTACCGCCGAGGGCGCTACGGAGATCGATTGCGTTGTGGTGCATATCGAAAACCCGCAGGACGAAAAGGCCCTCAACATCGCCCTCAACAAAGCGGTCGGTGAATGGGAGCCTGTGGCGTTGGCCGACCTGCTCTCAGACCTCCAGCAGAATGGCTACGACCTCGGCGCGACCGGCTTTGATGCCGCTGAGATTGATGACCTGTTCTCCAAGGTTCACGACAAGGACGTCAAGGACGACGAGTGCGACATCGACCCGGAGGGGATCAAGCCCTTCGTGGAGTCCGGCGACATTTGGACGCTGGGACGGCACCGGATGGTCTGCGGCGACGCTACCAGCGAGGCCGATGTGGTCTTGCTCATGGATGGCCTGAAAGCCAACCTTGTGGTGACCGACCCTCCCTATAATGTCGCCTACGAAAGCGCGGACGGCAAGTCCATCCAGAACGACAGCATGTCGGACGGGAAGTTCTTTGATTTCCTGCTGGCTGCGTTCCGCAACATGGCCGCGCATATGGCCGAGGGCGGTTCGGCCTACATCTTCCATGCCGACACGGAGGGCTTGAACTTCCGGCGCGCCTTCAAAGAGGCGGGCTTCCACATCAGCGGCGTATGCATCTGGGCCAAGAACTCTTTGGTGCTGGGGCGCTCGCCCTACCAGTGGCAGCATGAGCCGATCCTGTTTGGCTGGCTACCCAACGGGAAGCACCGGTGGTTCGCCGACCGCAAGCAATCCACCATCTGGAACTTCGACAAACCCAAGCGCAGCGCCGAGCATCCCACGATGAAGCCGATTCCGCTGCTGGCCTATCCCATCAAGAATAGCTCCGCGCCCAACGGCGTGGTGCTTGATCTTTTTGGCGGCTCTGGCAGTACGCTCATCGCCTGTGAGCAGACCGACCGCATCTGCCGGACGATGGAGCTTGATCCCAAGTACGCCAGCGTCATTGTGCAGCGGTATGTCAATCAGGTCGGTGGGGCTGTCGGCGTGGAGGTTCTACGTGGCCGCGATGTGCTCGCCTACGACCAAGTTTTCCGTGGAGGTGATGTCGTTGAGAAGGTTTGAACTCACGGTTTCCTCCGGGGGCACGCTTTCCATCAAAGGATCGACGAAGGTTCTTGGCCGCTGTGGCGAGGTAGAAGCTACTCAATTGGTGGTCGATGTGGGCGGATGGACACAAGCCTTTGAAGGGGCCGTGTACAGTGTACTGGTGCGTTTGCCAGATCAGGCGACTTGGCCGCTCCTTGCTGGTATAGCTCCCGAAGATGGCAAGTTGAGTGCCCTAATTCCGTCCGAGGTGCTTGCTGCGCCCGGAAATGTGAGCTTTGAGGTGTGCGCCGAGCGGGATGGGCGGCTGATGAAAACTTCATCTGCTGCGGCAACCGTAAATACTGCGCTTGCCAAAGGCCCCGCTCCCGCAAGTGTCGGACAGGCATGGACAGACCAGCTTACCCGCTTGGTCGCGCGGCTGGATTCGGATATACCCAAGGTCTTTATTGAAGGCGATTACCTGACGGACTGGAATGGAAAAGCCGATGAGCGTATTGCGCGGCTCTCCTATCGAAGCGCCGCGCTGAACTTTGATTGCGCCCTTCGGATGAAGCCGCAAGGAACGTCCTCACTCAACTATCCCAAGAAGAACTTCACCGTTTACCTGCACGAGGATGATGGACTTGTTGAAAAGAAGAACGTAATCCTGCGCTCTGGCTGGGGGGCGCAGAATCGCTATGTTCTCAAGGCGGATTGGGTAGACCGGACACATGCCTGCAACATGGTTTCCGCTCGGCTGGCAGCCGGGATGCAGAAGCAGTACGGTCTTTTTCAAGGTACGCCCAATCGAGGACTGATCGATGGGTTCCCTGTGCTGCTTCACATAAATGGCGTTTGCGTGGGCCTGTACAGCTGGACGATTCCCAAGGCTGGCTGGTTGTTCGGCTTAGGCGATGAAGAAAAAGAAACGGCCCTGATTATGTGTGCGGAAACTCAAACCGACTCATGCGCATTTCAGCAAAGCGCTACGTCCGAGGAATGGTCGGTGGAGTATGGCCGGGACGATGGTTCGGCGCTGGTCGCGTTCAATCGCATGGTGGAATTTGTACGCGATGCAAACGATACCGATTTTCGGGAGCGGCTCGGACAATTCCTTGACCTGAACGCCTGCCTGAACTACTATTGTTTTGCCTATCTTTCGGCTGCCACCGACAACCTCGCCAAGAATATGCTAATGGTCACCTTTGACCGTCAGGTATGGTTTCCCAGCCTCTATGATCTCGACAGCTTATGGGGTGTCATCTGGGATGGGAAGAGCGCAATCAGCTACGACCGAAAATGCCCTGATGAATACGACTGCCCAAATAGTCGCTTGTGGGAAAAGCTGGTCAGATGCTTCCCCGATGAATTGGCCGCCCGCTACGAGGAACTGCGCACAAGCGCACTCAACACGGCCACCATTCTGGCGGCTTTCGAGGAGTATACGGAGCGCATCCCCCAACGATTGTATGGCGAGGACGTAAAAGCGTGGCCCGACATCGAGATGATGGTGCGCGATCTGGATCAGCTGCGAGAGTACATCCCACGGCGAGCACAATACGTGGATTACATGATCCGCAACCTGCGCACCACGGCGAACGGCAATCATGGCCGTGTTCTGTACAACCTGCCGGAACCGTTCATCGGCGATGGCATAGGCGCTTATGTGGATACCGGCATCCGCATCTTCGACAACATTGACCGTGACTGGACACTGATCCTCCGCTATGCAAACGCAATCGCTTCCGAGGAAAAGGTCATCTGTTCGTGCTTTTCAGAGATTTTCCCGAATTACGAGGGGTTGCTGATCCGGCGCGACTACAACTGCGTCGGGGACGAGGTCAATGTCATCGTTGGGCGCAACTTTGGCGGCGTCGTACCGGGAAACTCTGAGATGTACTCCGTGCTGGCGATTATCAAAAACCGCCACAGCTATCGCATCCTCAAAGATGGTATTTTTGTCGCGGAACGGAAGAACACCTCACTTGAGAAGCCGTATCTGGGGAATTTGCTCATTGGCTGTCAGGATACCGACCATCTGACAAAATTCCGGTTCAGCGCCGTGACCGTAAGCCACCTGACAGTTTATCAGAAAGCACTGCCCGATAGGGAAGTATCGATGATGATGGCTGCCATGGCCTGAAACCGTAAACAGACTCAAGCGCCAGTGGCGCTTTTCTTATTTTCACGAGAAAGGAGGTGTGCCGGTTGGCGACCAGAGGCAGAAAGCCCAAGCCTACGGCTATGCGGATATTGGAAGGCAATCCGGGCAAGCGCCCGATCAACGAACACGAACCTGTCCCGCCCAAGGGCGACTTGAAATGCCCCGCATGGCTGCTGCCCGAGGCGAAAAAGGAATGGAAACGGCTGGCCACCTCGCTGGAAGCCATGGGTGTGCTGACCATGGCTGACCTGACTGCCTTCGCAGGCTATTGTCAGGCATATGCCCGTTGGCGGGAAGCTGAGGAATTCATCACCCAGCATGGCTCTATCTTCAAAACGCCGTCCGGCTACGTCCAGCAGGTGCCGCAGGTGTCCATCGCCCAACAGAACCTGAAGATCATGCAGAGCTTCTGCACCGAGTTTGGCCTGACCCCGGCTACCCGCGCCCGGATCATCGCGGCGGGCGGCGGTTCAGACAATACCTTTGCGGACGATCCAATGGAAAGGCTCCTGAAAGGGGGCTGGAACAATGGCGTTTGATCCTGCAAAGGCCCGCCGCGTGATCGATTTTGTCCAGTGTTTGAAGCATACAAAGGGCGAATTCCATGGGAAGAACTTTCAGCTTCTCCCTTGGCAGGAGAAGATCATCTCGGATGTGTTCGGCACGGTTCGGGAGGATGACCCGACGATGCGCCAGTACACCACGGCTTACATTGAAATCCCCAAGAAACAAGGTAAGTCCGAACTTGGCGCGGCCATTGCGCTCAATATGCTGGTGAACGACAGTGAGTGGAAGGCCGAGGTGTATAGCTGTGCTGCTGACAGGCAACAAGCAGGCATCGTTTTCGATGTCGCCGTTGATATGGTTAAGCAGTCCCCCGCGCTCATGAAGCGGATCAAGATCATCCCCTCCACCAAGCGGATGATCTACCAGCCCACGGGGAGCATCTATCAGGTGTTGTCGAGTGAGGTGGCCACCAAACACGGCCTGAACGTCAGCGCCTGCATTTTCGATGAGCTTCACACCCAACCAACGCGCGCGCTTTACGACGTGATGACCCAAGGCAGCGGCGACGCCCGAAAACAGCCGCTCTGGTTCCTGCTCACCACAGCGGGAACCGACCGGAACAGCATTTGCTGGGAGGTTCACCAAAAGGCGCTGGATATCCTCGAAGGTCGGAAAGCCGATCCCCGCTTCTACCCGACCATCTTTGGCCTCGGAGAGAACGAGGACTGGCAGAATGAAAAGAACTGGTACAAGTGCAATCCCTCCTTGGGCCACACCATCTCCATCGACAAGGTGCGGGATGCTTATCGCAAGGCCATAGAAACGCCTGCCGATGAGAATATGTTCCGGCAGCTTCGCCTGAATCAATGGGTGAAGCAGTCCATCCGCTGGATGCCCATGGATCGATGGGACGAATGCGGTGGTGTGGTTGACGCTTCAGCTTTGGAGGGCCGGGCCTGCTACGCGGGGCTTGACCTCTCTTCTACTTCCGACCTGACCACGCTGGTGTTGGTGTTCCCGCCCGAGAACGAGGACGAACCGTACATCGTGCTGCCCTTCTTCTGGCTGCCGGACGAAACGCTGGGCCTTCGCGTCCGGCGCGATCATGTGATGTACGATGTCTGGGAGCGTCAGGATTTCATCCAGACCACCGAAGGGAATGTGGTGCATTATGGCCACATTGAGCGGTTCATCGTCCAGCTGGGCGAGCGGTACAACATCCGAGAAATCGCCTACGACCGCTGGAACGCCACGATGATGGTGCAGGCGCTGGAGGACGACGGTTTTACGATGGTACCCTTCGGCCAGGGATATAAAGACATGAGCCCGCCGACGAAGGAGCTTATGCGTATCGTCCTTGAGAGGAAGCTCAACCATGGCGGGCACCCGGTTCTCCGTTGGAACATGGACAACGCCTTCGTCCGCACCGATCCGGCAGGAAACCTCAAAATCGACAAAGAGAAATCGACCGAGAAAGTGGACGGCGCTGTGGCGTTGGTCATGGCGCTGGATCGGGCGATGAAGAATCAAAATGGCGGCTCCGTTTATGACGAACGAGGTCTGCTTCTTATATGAAGGAACTGCTATGCCGAAGAAGCCAAAACGCCCTTGCCGCCATCCGGGATGCCCCAATTTATCGGACGGCACCTATTGCGAACAGCACCGGGCGAAGTACGCCCGTGAAAGCGCCACCGAGCGTGGCTATGGCGGCAAATGGCGCAGCGCACGTGCGCGCTACCTCCGCCGACATCCCCTTTGCGTGGAGTGCCGAAGGGAGGGACTGCTCGCGCCCGCCACGGTCGTTGACCATATCGTTCCGCATCGCGGGGACGAAACGCTGTTCTGGGATGAAACCAACTGGCAAGCCTTGTGCAAGCCCTGTCACGACAAAAAGACCGGATCGGGTTTGTAATCCAATGGAGGTGCAACTGAATGAATTTACTCGGCCTATTCCGGTCACGCGATAAGCCGGAAGGGCGGCCCACGCTGCAAAACGCCGTGTCCGCCGCGCTCGCCTTCTACTTTGGCTCCAGCGGCGCGGGCAAATCCGTCACGGCTCAATCGGCCATTCAGGTGTCGGCGGTGTACGCCTGTGTGCGGGTAATCGCTGAAACGGTCGCCAGCTTGCCGCTCCACGTTTATGAGAACACGGACACCGGCAGCGTCAAGGCGCTGGAGCATCCCCTGTTTCGGTTGCTCCATGACGAGCCGAACGATGAAATGACTTCCTTCATTCTGCGCGAGGTCATGCTCTCGCATCTGCTGTTGTGGGGCAACTCTTATAGCCAGATCGTCCGCAGCGGTCGCAGCCAGATCGTGGGCCTCTATCCGCTCCTGCCGGATCGCATGGAGGTTGACCGCAACAGCGCGGGTGCCCTGACCTACACCTACACCACCACGGAGGGCCGTACCGTCCGGCTTGCGCCGGAAGAGGTGCTGCACATCCCCGGTTTGGGTTTTGACGGCGTGGTGGGCTACAGCCCCATCGCACTGGAGAAAAGCGCGATTGGCTTGGGGATTGCCGCCGAGGAGTACGGTTCCAAGTTTTTCGCCAACGGCGCAACCCCAGCTGGTGTCTTGACCCACCCCAATACGGTCAAGAACCCCAAGGCGCTGCGCGAAAGCTGGAACGCCGCCTATGGCGGCTCCGCCAACGCCAACCGCGTGGCAATCTTGGAAGAAGGGCTTCGTTTTGAACGCATCTCCATGCCGAACAACGAAGCACAGTTCCTCGAAACGCGGAAATTCCAAGTTTCGGAGATCTGCCGCATCTTCCGGGTGCCCCCGCATCTGGTGGGCGATCTGGAACACGCCACCTTCTCAAACATCGAGCACCAGTCCATCTCCTTTGGCGTCCACACCATCCGGCCATGGCTCGTTCGCATCGAGCAGTCCATGAACCGCGCGCTCTTCTCCGAAAAGGAGAAAGGGCGTTTTTTTGTGCGCATCAACATGGACGGCCTGATGCGGGGCGCGTACAAGGAGCGCATGGAAGGCTACGCCATTGCCCGCCAAAACGGCTGGATGAGCGCCAACGACATCCGCGACCTCGAAAACCTCAATCCGCTCCCGGATGCGGATGGCGGCAATGCCTATCTGGTCAACGGCAACATGATCCCCATCACGGCGGCTGAAAAGGGCGGGAACGCAAACCCGGCCCCTTCGTCTGGCCGCAAACCAAAGGAGGAAACCAAGTGAAAAGGTTCTGGAATTGGGTGGAGGCCGCCTGCCAAGCGGAGGCCGCATTCCAGGCACGGGATGAAACTGCCCCGGACAGCCGGACGCTGTACCTTGACGGCGCAATCGCCGAGGACAGCTGGTTTGAGGACGATGTAACGCCTGCGCTCTTCAAGAGCGAATTGCTGGCGGGTACCGGCCCCATCACCGTCTGGATCAACTCGCCCGGTGGCGATTGCATTGCCGCCTCGCAGATCTACAACATGCTCATGGAGTACCCTTCGGACGTCACGGTCAAAATCGACGGCATCGCCGCCAGCGCAGCTTCGGTCATTGCCATGGCGGGAACGCGGGTGCTGATGTCGCCGACCTCGCTGATGATGATCCACAATCCGCTGACCATCGCCATGGGCGACAGCGAGGAAATGCGCAAGGCCATCCAGCTGCTGGATGAGGTGAAGGAGAGCATCATCAATGCCTACGAAATCAAGACCGGCCTCTCCCGCACGCGCCTCAGCCACCTGATGGATGGCGAAACGTGGATGAACGCCAACAAGGCGAAGGAGCTTGGCTTCTGCGATGAGATCATGTTCCAGTCCGGCTCCTCGCCGGGCAACGCCCCGGAGAACAGCTTCTCCTTCTCCCGCAGGGCCGTCACCAACAGCCTGCTGGACAAGCTGATCGCCCGAATCCCCAAACCAAGCACACCGGACAACCGAGTGAAAGCGGCAGACCTTGAAAAAAGGCTGTCGCTTTTGAAATGATAGGAGGAAAACACATGAACCAGATTCTTGCCCTGCGCGAAAAGCGAGCCAAGGCATGGGATGCCGCGAAGGCTTTTCTGGACACCAAACGCGGTGAGGACGGTATGGTCTCCGTCGAGGATAACGCCACCTACGAGAAAATGGAGGCCGACGTTGTCAGCCTCGGCAAGGAAATCGAGCGCTTGGAGCGTCAGGCGGCCATTGACCGCGAGATGAACCAGCCCACTTCCAAGCCCCTGACCGGCAAGCCGCAGACCGACGGTTCCACCAAGACTGGCCGGGCCAGCGACGAATACAAGACCTCGTTCTGGCGCTTGATGCGCAGCAAATCCGTGCCCCATGAGGTGTACAACGCCTTGCAGGTCGGCACCGACAGCGAGGGTGGATTCCTCGTGCCTGACGAATACGAGCGCACCTTGGTGCAGGCGCTGGAAGAGCAGAACATCTTCCGGCAGCTTGCGAAGGTCATTACGACCAGTTCCGGCGACCGCAAGATTCCCGTCGTCGCTTCCAAGGGCAACGCTTCTTGGATCGATGAGGAGGCCGCCTACCCGGAGAGCGACGACGTTTTCGGCCAGACCTCCATTGGTGCCTACAAGTTGGCGACCATGATCAAGGTTTCGGATGAGCTGTTGCACGACAGCGTGTTCGATATTGCCAGCTACATCGCCACGGAATTCGCGCGCCGCATCGGCGCAGCCGAGGAGCAGGCGTTCTTCAGCGGCAACGGCACCGGGAAACCGCTGGGCATTCTGGCCACCTCGGGCGGCGCGGAAACCGGCGTGACCGCTGCCAGCGCCTCTGCCATCACCATGGACGAGGTGATGGATTTGTTCTATGCCCTGCGTGCCCCGTATCGCCGCCAGTCGGTGTTCATCATGAATGACAGCACCGTGAAGGCGCTCCGCAAGCTGAAAAATGGGAACGGCGATTACATCTGGCAGCCCTCCGTGACTGCCGGTACGCCTGATACGCTCCTGAATCGTCCGGTCTATACCTCGTCCTTCATGCCGGAGATCGCAGCGTCCGCGAAATCCATCCTGTTCGGCGACTTGTCGTACTATTGGGTCGCCGACCGCGAAGGCCGCAAGTTCCAAAGGCTCAACGAGCTTTATGCCCCGACCGGGCAGGTCGGATTCCTTGCCTCACAGCGTGTGGATGGCAAGCTCATCCTGCCGGAAGCGGTTAAGGTGATGGCCATGAAGTCTGCTTAATCTACGGGGGCTGTCCGCGCAGGGCAGCCCCTTCCCTTTGAAGGAGGTCGTTCACAATGGAAAGCTCAACCCGAAACTTCCACGCGCACGGCGGGAACGAATGGGTCATCGGCGGCAAGCTGACCTTTCTCCCCGGTGCGACGGTTGAAGGCGCGGAAGGGTTATTCGATCTACCCGCTGCCGGTGAACCGGTTCTGCCCTGTATCCCCGCCAGCGAGGCCACCACGGTCGCCGCGCTGCGCGAGAGCTTCAACCAACTGCTGACGGTCATGAAGGCCGCCGGTGTCATGGCATCCGAGGCGCGGAACCAGTCTGCCGAATAAGGCGGTGAGCCAATGGTCGTAACCGTCGAGGACTTCAAGGCCCATCTTCGCATCCAGTACAACGATGAAGATGCCTATCTGGAAAGCCTTCTTCGTCAGGCGCAGGCCGCCGCCGAAGATTTCTGCCGGGTCACGTTTGACGATGTCGCGCCGGAACCTGTGCAGCTGGCCGTGCTGCTCATGGCGAGCCATTACTACGAAAACCGGGATAACCCGGACAAGCAGGTATACCTCGCCATGCGGCTTGCGTTCGAGAACCTGCTCTACCCATACCGCGATGTGAGCCAGATGTTTTAGGAGGTGGGGATGCTTGCGCGGCTATAAAAACTTCGAAGCAGCCCCACATCCGGGCGACCTTCGCAATCTGGTGGAAATCGGGTACACCGAGAACGGCATCAATGAAAACGGCTACCCGGAACCCAAGGAGGTCGTGCTCTGCAAGGTCTGGGCGGCGGCCACGGACGCGGGCAACCAGCACTTTCGCGCAGCGGATACGGTGAATGCCGAGGCTGTCATCAACTTCACCATCCGTTATCGGGATGACGTCAAGCCGGGCATGTGGGTGCGGTTCCGAGGCGAGAAGTGGCTCATCTCCACGCTGGGCGAGTACGAATTCAAGCGCCGCTACCTCGGCCTCAAGGCATCCATCGTGAAGGGGGTCAGCTGATGAAACAGGTGCAGCAGGCCCTCTCCGGCTTGAACATCCCCGTGTTCGCCGGTATCTGGCGTCCTACCCCCGGCAATCAGAACCCGCCCGCGCAGTATGCGGTCTATTCGACCACCACGACAGAGGATGCGCATCAGGACGATCAGGCCACGGCCTACAAGACCTTCGTGTACCTGAATCTGTGGAGTGACTTTGATCCCACAGACACAGCGGGCCGAATCCGAAGCGCGATGTACGCTGCCGGGTTTGCCATGATCGAGGAATCGGACAAGGGCTACAATCAACCGGCCTACGATACCGCAACCCGGCAATACACCGTGCAATGGACGTGGTGCCTGCGGGAGGAGGCCCGGCATGGCGATTGAGCTTCGCGGGTTTGACGATCTGAAGGATGATTTGATCAACATGGCCGCTGCGCTGGATCAGGGGCCGGGCGTCAATCGGGCACTTGAAGCGGGCGCTGTGCCTATCGAAAACCAGATGCTCCACAACGCTTCCACCGACCCGGCGATCATCACCGGTGATCTGCACGGCTCCATCCGAACCGGTTCGGTCAAGAAGAAATCGGGCGGCGGCAAGCGGATCACCGTCGGCGTCCACTACAAGGACAAGAGCGCGTACTACGCAAACCCCGTGGAGTTTGGGCACGGCGGGCCAGCCCCCGCGCCCGCGCACCCTTTCGTGCGTCCGGCTTTTGACGTAAAGGCGAGCGAAGCCTTTGAAGAAATAAAGCGCGTTCTGCACAATGAACTGAACAACAAATAGGAGGTCTTTTTTTATGCCTAATCCCGTTGCGTCCCCGGCTGTGGCATCCACGGTCGGCCTCAAAAACATGGTGTTGGCTCCGCTGACCGAGGATACGGAAGCCGCGCTGGCTTACGGCCCGCTCCAACTGGTGGCGGGTGCGATTGAAGCCTCCGTGACCCCGGAAAATTCCGACCCGGACGTGCAATACGCAGACGATGTCGAGTTCGACGTGCTGTACCCCGATCCCGAGCTCAGTTTCAAAACCAAGATGGCCGACATTCCGCTCACCATCCAAGAGCAGATTTTCGGCAACATCATCGATGACAACGGCGTGCTGATCCGCAAGGCCAACGATAAACCGCCGTACTACGCTGTGGGCTTCATGAGTGAGAAGTCGAACGGCAAGTTCCGTTATGTGTGGCTCTACAAGGTCAGGGCCAAACCGGTCGCGGAGACCTACCAGACCAAAGAGGGCGGTACCATCACTCGCCAGACCGGTGAGGTGGAATGGGTGGCTATCAAGCGCACCCACGACGGTCAATATCAGGCGGTCGCCGACGAGGGTGAGAATGGATTCACCGCCGCCAAGGGCGCGACCTTCCTCCAAAGCGTCTACGAGCCGGTGTTCACACCCGGCCCGTAACCCATGGCCGCCGCGCGGAGATGTTCCACGCGGCGGCTTCCTACTTAGATGAAAGGACGATGCCCAAATGATCACCTGTACGCTCGGAGAAAAGAAATATTCCGTGGATTTTGTATCTGGTCGCGCTTTGCGCGAGATGGAACCGGCCTCGAGGATGTACGGCAACCTCGTGCGCATCTCCCGCGACGCTACCGAGGGCAAGGACGTGTCGGGTGAGCAGGTCACCGTCGCGGATGCCCTCGACACCATGGTCAAGTGGTTCTGCATCCTCTTTGGCGGCCAATTCAGCCCTGACGAGGTGTACGATTTCTATCCCGCCGACCGGCTGATGCATGACATCGCTCTGGCGCTCATGGCCGTGCAGACACAAACGACAGAGGTGTTGGACGCTTTCCCTACGAAGCCGGTGACGATGGAAGCGGAGGAGCTTCTCAAAGCCCAGACGGAGGACGAGGAGATTCCGGGCTTCTGACGCTGCCGGAATACATATATGAAACTTTCAATGCGCTGCTGAAAAGCGGCTGGCGCATGCGGGAGATTGACGAGATGGATATGCTGGGCTTCCTGCGCCTCCGGGCTTGGGACGCGCAGCAGGCGAAGATCAAAAACACACCCAGACCTGCCTATATCGATCAGGTGTGGACGAGTTTGAAACCTTGAGGCTGAGAGCGCAAGTCGTTCCCGGCTTTTTCATTTTGGCCGGTGGAAGGTCCACTGCCAGGAGGTGATTTGAGTGAGCGAGGTCTTGCGCGAGTTGGTGGTCGCGCTGTCGCTGGACAGCGATAATTTTTCGCGCAACATGCGCACCATCAATCAGCAGATCAAGGAGGCCGAGAGCACCTTCCGGCTGGCGGGTTCGGGCATCGACAAGTTTGAAAAGTCGGTCAAGGGCACCGAGGCCAAGCTGTCCATGCTGGGCAATAAGCTCACCCAGCAGAACCGTGCCGTGGAGCAATACTCCCGCGCGCTCGTTGCGGCCAATCAGAAGCTGACGGATTCCTATGCCCGTCAGGAGAAGATGAAGGCTTCCCTGACCGAAGCCCGCGCAGAGTATACCCGCCTCAAAACCGAGGTGGGCAATGCCGCCAAGGAATACCGAAGGCTGGCCTCGTCGCTGGGCGAGAACGATTCAGCGACCATCGCCGCCAAGGCCAATCTGGAGCGCTACAAACAGGAGTTTCAGGACGCCCGCGACAAGGTGAAGCTGCTGGAAGGCCAGATCAAATCCAACAGCAAAACGCTTCAAAACAACGCCGATGCTGTTTCCAAGGCGACCACCGATCTGAACAACGCCAAGGCCGCCGTCCGGGAAACCGAAGCCGAGATCAAGAAGCTGACCGAGGCGCTCTACCGCATGGAGTCCAAATGGACGAAGGCGGGCGAGTCGCTGACGGCTTTCTCCAAAAAGGCCGAAACCATCGGCAAGGCCATGACCAAGACGGGCAAGGCCATGACCGCCGCCATCACCACGCCCATCGTGGCACTGGGCGCGACCGCCGTCAAGGCCAGCATCGATTACGAGAGCGCCTTTACCAGCGTCAGGAAAACCGTCGAGGCCACCGAGGAAGAGTTCGATTCGCTGTCCGATTCGGTCAAGAAGATGTCTACGGAGGTTGCGACCTCCGGTGCGGACATTGCAGAGGTCATGGCAATTGCGGGCCAGCTGGGCATCGCCAACAAGCATCTCGTCGGGTTCACGCGCACCATGATTGACCTCGGCAACAGCACGGACATTGTCGCGGATCAGGCGGCCTCCACGTTGGCGAAGTTTGCAAACATCACCGGTATGGATCAATCGCAGTTCAGCAATCTGGGTTCCGCGCTGGTCGACCTCGGCAACAATTACGCGACCACGGAATCCGCAATCATGGAATTGTCCATGCGTCTGGCGGCTGCCGGTCATCAGGTCGGGCTGTCCGAATCGCAGATTTTGGGCTTCGCCGCTGCCCTCTCGTCGGTAGGCATCGAAGCTGAGATGGGTGGCTCCGCTTTTTCCAAGGCGCTGATCAAAATGGAAGTCGCCGCCGCAACAGGCGGCAAGGCGCTCGATGATTTCGGCAAGGTGTCCGGCATGACCGCGAAGGAGTTCAAAAAGCTGTGGGACAACGATCCCGCCGCTGCCTTCCAAGCGTTCATTGTGGGCCTCAGCCGTATGGACGATGAAGGCGAATCGGCCATTGCCACGCTTGAGGAGATCGGCATCAAGGAGGTGCGTTTGCGGGATACGCTGCTGCGCGCCACCAACGCCACCGAGCTTTTCACCAAAACACAGAACACCGCCAATAAGGCGTGGGCAGAAAACACAGCACTCGCCACGGAGGCCAACAAGCGGTATGCTACCACTAAGAGCCGCCTCACCAACCTCAAAAACACAGCGATGCTGTTTGCGCAGCAGATCGGCGACGATCTGAACCCGACCATCCAGAAGCTAATTGACAAGGGAAACGAGCTTCTGCAATCCTTCCTCGGCATGGACGAGAGCCAGCGCATGGCCATCATCAAGTTCGCGGCCTTTGCCGCCGCCGCTGGCCCGGCCATCCTCGTTCTGGGCAAAACGTTCAGCGCGGTATCCAAGGTCACTTCTGTGCTGGGCAAGGCGAGCATTGGCATCGGCAAGTTTTCCGCGAGCGTTAAGCTGGCGGGCGGTGGGTTCACCGGCTTTGTCAAGACGCTTTTTTCCTCTAAGCTGGCTGTGGCCGCGTTGGCTGCAGCGCTGATCTACGGCGCGGTCAAGCTGTACGATTACGCCTCCGGTGCCAAGGCTGTCCGCGAAGCCCTCGAGGGCATAAGCAAGACAGCGGACAAATGGAAGAATAGCGCTGCCGATACCTTCTACGGTTCCGGCAAGGGGCTGTCCTTCTTTGGTATGTCCGAAGAGGACTTCGTGCGCACTGCACGGGACGCCGAGGGCTGGCTCTCCGGGCTGCTGACCGTATGGTCGGATGGCAAAGGAGAAACCGATGAGATCGCCTCCGAATGGATCGAGAGCTTCAAAGCCCTGACCGGCTCCACCCGTGAGCAGCTTCAGGCGTTGAACCAAACCGCGAAGGAGGCCGGGTACACCTCGGTTTCTTCTCAGCTTGAGAAGGACATCGCCAAGCTCGACCAGATGGACACGGAAATCGCACGGCTCCTGAAGAAGCGGAAGAACAAGAATTTCACCGAGAAGGACAAGGTGCGCCTGCAGGAGTTGATCGACGCCCGCGAGGCCATCGAGGTCAAGTACAAACTCTCGCCCCTCGAAGCGGACGGCTTTGAAACCATTCGCCAGAAGCTGGAGGCCGAGGTCGCCCGCGCACATGCCCGTGGCCAAGTTGACGCCGATGCCTCGGTGTACGAAAGCGCCATGGTTGCCGCAGCCGAAGGCATGGCCGCCGTCAACACCGAACTGGACGCGCAGTACGACAAGGAGTACGCCCTCATTGCGCTGATGGAGGACGGTGCTGAAAAGCAGCAGGCGCTCTCCGACCTCAACGACAAGTACAACCAGAACCGGAAAGCTGCCGCCGAGGAATACGCCAAGACGCTCCAAGGAATCGTCATGCCTGTCTGGAATCAGGCGGACATCCAGCAGGCGGGCACAGACCTAGACACCTTGACCGGTAAGCTCCGGGATTACAGCATCGCCGCCGCCAACAACGATACGCAGGGCATGGCCAAGGCACTGGAGGAAATGAACGCCCTGACGGCGGACATGGACGAAGCGGCGCTGGTCGAGTATCTCGGTGTCCTGACGCAAATCCAGTCGCTGATGGACAGCGGCATGACCGAAGCCGAGGTGCAGGCGCTGTTCCCGGAGATCGATGTCTCCAAGCAAATGGAACAGGTTGCCGCCTTGGCGCAGTTTGTCGAGGATCACAAGGGCACGCTGACCGGCCTCAGCGGCATCTTCTCCGAGGCCGTGCCCGAAGAAATGCTCAAGATCACCACAGACCTCGACATGACCGGCGCGCAGGCGCGGTGGGATGAGTTTGCCTCCAATCCGGGTGTCATTACCACGCAGGCGGTCATCGACGGATACACGGAGGCCGAGAACGTACTGCGTCTGGAGCCGAAGGTCACCGCGTTCATCAACGAGTATACGGAAATCCCCGAGGGGGCTTCCACGGCGTCGCTCACGCCCACCGGCCTTTTGGCCTATGTGAGCACCTATGCCGAGGTAGTGACCGGCGCGGATGTGTCTGGCTTGACCCCTGAACATGTGACCGCCATGGTGAACGCCTATCAGGAACTGGCCACCGGCGCGGACACCAGCACGCTCACTCCCGCCGAGATCACGGCCTACATCTCAAAGTATCTGGAGGAATCGGAAACCAACACGGACGGCCTCAAGCCGGAAGGTATCACCGCCTTTGTCTTGGCCTATGAAGAGGTCACGGGCGGCGCGTCCACCGCGAGCTTGACTCCCACCAACGTGGCCGCCATGGTCACGAAGTATCTGAGCGCGGAGAACATCGATGTTTCCAAGCTCTCCGAACCACAGATCGACGCAATCGTCACAGCCTATGCGGACGCTACGGACGTGGACAAGACTGCGCTCAAAGCCGAGCTTGAGGCGATCATCACCGCTTATAAAGATAAGGAAGGCGTGACGAAGCCCAGCTACATCGAGAGCCGGATCGGCATCGTGGGCTATGACTTAACCGCCTACAATGAGTTCGTGGCCAACAATCCCGTGACGCTGACCGGTATTGTGCGTGTGGGCGAAAAATACGACGATCCCTCCAAGGTGCTGGATGATCCGAACGCCACCTTCTGGGAGGGCGGCAAGGAGATTCCGGTCAACCTCGTCCCGGCCAGCAAGATCGATGCCAGTACCCTGATCGCCTATGACGCGGACGGCACCCTGCATGTGCTTATTACCCCGCAGATCGAGGGTACCGCTGAATCGGTGGAGAAGGCAGCTGCTGGGGTTACCACCAAGTATGTGACATCGGAGTTCTTTGGAAAACAGTCACACAGCGATTGGGGCTGGCTCAATGGACTCTTGGGTTCCGATCTGCTGACCTGGATGAACGGCTTCAATGGTGAATTGGAATCGTTCGAGCGTAACAAGGGCAGCTGGGTTTCCCTGTGGGGCTTGCTGGACGATGCCACGATCTCCGGCATCGACAAGCGTATGAATCAACAGTTCTCCGGCGACAACATGGCCAACTTCTCCACCTACGTCGCGGAACTGGTGGCGGCAATCCAGAACGGCGAGGAAGTCAGCGAAGAGGACATTCAAAACCTCCAGAACATCGTTGCGTTCCTGAACAACCTTGAGCTTACCGGCACCGGTGAAAACATCCGGGCAGGCGTCGCGCAGGGCATGACCGAAGCCGGATGGGATGCGGACGCCGAGACGGTAGCCTCGCAATTGGAAGCCGCGCTCAATCAGGCGCTGGGCATTGAGTCGCCCTCGACGCGCGTAAAGCCTGTCGGCGAATACGTGGCCGCTGGCGTCGGCGCGGGCATGACGGAATACGACCTGTCTGCGGATGCTTTGGCCGTAGCCGCCAGCCTTGAGGCCGCTCTGACATCGGCCATTACAGGCAATACGCTCTCCACACTTGGCACCAGTGCGGCGGAGGGGCTGGCCAACGCCATGTCCTCCTACAGCATGGCGGGCACCGGCACCACGGTTGCCGCCAATGTGAAAAGCGCCGTAGCAAGTAGCCTGACCATTGCCACGCTCCGTTCCATTGGCCTCAACGCCATGGCGGGGCTTCAGGCAGGCATCAATGCCGGGCGCTCCGGCGTAGTCACCGCGATGCGCGCTGCTGCCCGCGCTGCCGTGCTCGCTGCCAAGAGCGAACTTAAAATCAACTCTCCTTCCGGCGTGTTCCGCGATGAGATTGGACGCATGGCCATGAAGGGCCTCGGCTTGGGCGCGCTGCTGGAGAGCAAAGCGCAAGCAAGAGTCCTCCGAAACGCGACGCGCTTCCTGACGGGTGCGGCAAAAGAAGGGGCCATTGCTTATTCCACGAGCGACAACCGCCGTACCTACACCAACCAGAACACCGTCTCCTTCGCGGGCAGCAATTTCTACATCAACGATAAGCAGGATGCTTTCGCGCTGGCCGTGGAGATCGCCAGCCTGACCCGCCGCCAACAGCGCGGACGAGGGCTGCGGATGGCATAGTTATCTTGACTTTTCCGGCCTGTGGAGGGATAGATGGTCTACCTGAAACAGAAAGGAGGCTTTGCCATGTTTGCGATGCAGCTGCGCCCCGAAGTCCTGAAACGGCTCCGGGAGCAATACCCGGAGGGCACCCGCGTGGAACTGATCGAGATGTGCGATCCGTACCGCGAGATGCCACCGGGCCTTATGGGAACCGTCCAGATGGTTGACGATGCCGGGGGCACCACATCCAATGGGACAACGGTTCCACGCTGGCGGCGATCCATGGGATCGACAAGATCAAGGCGATTTAGCCATTTATCATGAACAGGGCGCTGTCCGAAAGGATGGCGCTTTTCCTATACACCGAGGAGGTCAAAACCATGAACGATTGGTTTGAATGGAATGGGACGCGCTGCACGGCCTATGGAGTGCGTGTGCTGGAGCAGCCCCCTTTCACCATCCCCTCCGAGCGCGTCACCTTTACCGATGTACCGAGTCGAAGCGGCTCTCTGACCACATTGCAGGGCGAATGCATTTACGACGATCTGCTGCTCACAGCGCAATGTATCATCTCAGACCCATCCAAAATCCCCATGCTCTGCGCTTGGCTCAAAGGAAGCGGCAAAGTCACCTTCGCCAATCGGCAGGGTGGCTTTTACGATGCCCGGATCGTCAACCGGATCAGCTTCGAGAAAATCCTGCGTGGAAACCCACCCCGCACTTTCGCGGTCAACTTCCGCTGCAAGCCGTTCTGGAATGCAAACACTGTGCCGCTCATTACACTGACGACCTCGGGCGGCACAATCACCAATCCGGGCAATGTGCCATCCGAGCCGGTGATCACGGTGTACGGCTCTGGGGAGATCACCCTCATGGTAGGGCTGACCATTGTGGAGCTTGATGGTGTTTCCGGGAGCATCACGCTGGACACGCCTCTCATGGAAGCATACAACGGTGCCACCTCTATGAACAACAACATGAGTGGGGATTTTCCAACGCTCGCGCCGGGCATGAACGCAGTGAGTTGGAGCGGCAGCGTAACCAAGGTTGAGGTGCGGCCAAATTGGAGGTACTTGCTCTGATGCCCATCGCCGATGGGCCTTTTTTATGCCCAAAAGGAGGTGAAGCCCTTGATCTGCGTATACACACCCGATTGTGAGGATTTCTCGGCAAATGGCCTCGGCCCGGTCAGCCCTTCATCTTGCACCGTGACTGAAACGCTGAACGGCGAGTGGGAACTGACGCTTGAGCATCCGCTGGATGCGCAGGGAAAATGGCGGCGGCTGATCGAGGGCAACATCCTCCGCGCGCCGGTGCCCGCAGCAATGACACCGCAGGTGAAGCTCGCGCCGCAAACGGGCGGCGGCATGATCTACCGAATATCCACCAGCCGCGATCCGCTACGCCTGCGCTCCGGCACCGGAACCAAGTACAAGATTCTCGCCAAGTACAAGAAAGGCACCGAGGTCATCGTCCTCAACAAAACAACTTCCTCATGGTATGAGGTGTCCTGCCCGGACGGCAAGCGCGGATACATGGCCTCACAGTACCTGACCTATGTGCGTACCGAACCGACGCCCGCTGCCGCAGGCAAGACCGTGGTCGAGCCGCGCCAACTGCGTGACCAACCGTTCCGCATCTACCGCGCCGTGCCGGAGCTCACGAAGATCACCATCTATGCGCGCCATCTGTTTTACGACTTGATGGATAACATGCTCAAGAGCTACAAACCCGCCGCCAATGTGACCGGGGCGAATGTGGTTCAAAACATATCCTCAAAATGCCTGACCGAGCATGATTTCACCTTCTACTCCGACCTCGATTCCACCGCCGAAGAGGTGGAAATCGAGAACGTCAATCCCGTGGATGCCTTGCTGGGTGAGGGCGGCGTGGTTGAAAAGTACGGCGGTGAATTGGGGAGGGATTGGTTCGACGCTTTCCTCGTCAATCGCATCGGCTCTGATACGGATGTGCAGATTCGGGAAAGGAAAAACCTGCTCGGCATTTCCTACGATGTAGACCTGACCGATGTAGTCACCCGGATCATGCCAACCGGTGAAGATGTGGACGGCAACGTCCTGTATCTGCCGGAGTTGTACATCGACAGCGCGCACATCGGCAGCTACGTTCACCCGAAATGGATTCACCTGCCGGTGTCCGACGCGAAAGAGGTCACGAAGGGCGACAGCAAAAAGACCAAGACACAATGCTACACGGAGATGCGCAAAGCAGCGCAGGCCGAATACGGCAAGGGTTGCGACCTGCCCACTGTGACGCTCAAAGTCGACTTCATCAACTGCGCTGAAACCGAGGAATACCAGCAGTATAGGGCGCTCCAGAATATCTTCCTCGGTGATGCCGTCCGAGTCATCGCCCGGCGCATTGGCGTCGCGGTATCCATGCGGCTGACGCAGTACACCTACGATTGCCTGACCCACAAGTACACCGCCCTGACCCTCGGCACCGTGACGGACACGCTCGAAGGCAATATGATCTCGTCCCGGCAGCTTGCCAATGGCCTGATCTCCGGCGCGAAGCTGGGCATCAACTCCGTGGGTGCGGGCCAACTCAGGGATGGCGCGGTCGGCAGCCTTCAAATCGGGCTGGCGGCCATTCAGACGGCGCATATCGAGGTTGCAGCTATTGTCAACGCGCTCATTGCAGATGCGGCGATCACGCGGGCCAAGATCGAGGAAGCGACCATCGGCTCCTTAAACGCGGACGCGATTACGGCGATTTCCGCTCAGATACAGGAGTTGGCGGCAGGCAGCGTCACGACGGATGCGCTCTATGCGGCGCTGGCCACCATCGCCACCGCGCAAATTACCACTGCCAACGTCGAGAACGCCAACATTTCTTGGGCCGACATCGGCGGTTTGGCAGCACAGATGGCAAGCATCGCCGTGGCGCAGATCAATACCGCGACGATCAATCAGGCGAACATCGATTGGGCGAACATCATCAGCCTGAATACCCGGATCGCCCAGATTGCGCTGGCACAGATCACCGCAGCGAGCATCGAAAACGCCCACATCGATTGGGCCAGCATCGGCGACCTGAACGCCGCCATCGCGCGCATTGCCGTGGCGCAGATCACCACGGCGCATCTGCATGAAGCACAGATTGATTGGGCGGGCATTACGACGCTGAATACCGCCATTGCGCAGATGGTGAACGCCAGCATCGGAAGCGCCGACATAGATTGGGCGCGAATCAAGGATATGACCGCAGGAACGGCCATCATCGAGCGCGGTATCAACGGCAAGCTCTATGTCGCCGATCTTGCCGTGACCGAGGCAAACATGGCTTCCCTGACCGTGGGCGAATTGATCGTTCGAGGTGCGGACGGTTCCTTTTATGCGGTATCTGTGGCCGAGGACGGCTCGATCATCACCGAAAAGAAGTCTGTCACGGGCGATGATGTGGCCGACGAAAGCCTGCCGGGCGGCAAGCTCCTGCAAAATACGATCACCGCCCGCGAGCTCAACGTCCAGAGCATCTTTGCCGACGAGGCGCTGGTACGGGCGATCAAGGCCGCCAACCTCGACGTGGACGACTTATTCGCGTACACAGCCTTCATCGCCAAACTCCAAGCAGTGGACATTTCCGGCAATGAAGCGCTGCGGTTGTATGTGGAGGGCGAGGTATCCGCTGCGAAGGACGAAGCCGTAGACGCCGTTGGCGAAGCTGTGGCACAGATCACGCTGACCGCCGACGCCATACGGCAGGAAGTCAAGCGTGACTATGCCTCTGCCGACGCACTTGGGCAGCTTCAGGGAACCGTCTCCACATTGGCTGAACAAACCGAATCCAATTTCACATGGGCGGTCAGCAAGGTGGAGGAAATTGAGAAAGATCTGTCCGAGGGGCAGGAGGCCACCGAAGAACAGATCAACTTGATCAAAACCTATATGACCTTTGGGGATGACGGTTTGATCATCGGGAAGTCAGGCAACCCCATCACCATCCGTGTTGTCAACGACCGGGTGGCTTTTTATATGAACAATACGCAGGTCGCCTATCTGTCAAATAACAAGCTCTATGTCACGCAAGCGGAGATTCTTACCCGCCTGCAGATCGGCAAATTTGCGTATGAGCCGCAAACCAACGGAAATCTGTCCGTGATCTACACGGGGTAAGGAGGTCATTATGGCAACGACCGTAAGCTTCACCGCATCCATGCGGACGAGGAAAACCAACTCGGCCAGCAACTACAAAAGCTCCGCCGCCAGTCAGGAGTTTTACTCGAACGACTACAATTTCGTCGGCATCGTGCATTTCAGCGGGCTATCCCTGCTGAACAAGGTCATCATCGGCATTACGCTGCGAGTGACCTCCGCCGAGGCGGGTTTTGGTGCCGGAACGACAAAGACCGTGTACCTGCGCAAGTCCAGGTATCAGGCAGCGTCCGAATCCGGCGTGACGGGCGGCGGCTACTACGGAGACGCGCTTGGGACGTTCACAGGCAGCTTCTATGGAAACACCACTTCATATGACTTCTCCGGCGCACTCTTTAACAACGTCGCGGCCTACCTGCAAGCGGGCAACAACACGTTTTGTCTGTACAATCCCTCGCCCTCCGCCAGCGGGCAGGGGTATTCGTACAACTACCTCCAGTGGTCTGCAGCGACCCTGTATGTCACTTACGAGGAAGGTGTCAGCCAGCCCCGCGCATCCGCATCGTCCGTTGATATGGGCACTTCCGTCACAATCTACACTGACCGCTTGAGCACGTCCGCCACGCATACGCTCTCTTATTCCTTTGGCGGGACATCCGGGCAGATTGCCTCCGGCGTCGGCGATTCGGTGCTATGGGCACTTCCGCTGACCTTGGCGCAGCGAATTCCTTCTGCGACCTCCGGCATTTGCACGATCACCTGCGATACCTACTATGCGGGTGTGCTCACCGGCACAAAGACCTGCTCGATTATCTTGAATGTGCCTGCCTCGGTAGTACCGACGATCTCCAGCGTGTCCTTCTCGGAGGCGGTTTTGGGGATCGCGGCACAGTTTGCAGCTTATGTCCAGAACAAAAGTAAGCTGGCAGTATCGATTGCCGCTTCCGGTGCGCAGGGCAGTACGATTACCACTTACCGAACGACACTGAACGGAACGGCGTATACCGCTTCTTCCTTCACGACAAACGTCCTCTCTGTTGCCGGGGACAGCACATTGAGTATCACGGTGACAGATTCCCGAGGGCGCACGGCGACTACCACCCGGACGATCTCCGTGTTGGCCTACGCACAGCCGACGATTTCGCTCTTCAAAGCTGAGCGGTGCAACGCGACCGGTTCGGCTCCACAAATGGATGGCAACCGCGTGCGCATTTCGGCGACGGCGGGGGCGTCCTCGGTTGGCGGGAAAAACACCATGACCTGTACGGTGTACTATAAGCTGTCCTCTGCCAGCGCATGGACTCAGGCCACTACGATCACGCCCAGCAATTATGGAGTCGCCTCAACAAATCTCCTTCTGCCGCAGACCTTCGATGTGCTGGCGAGCTTCGACCTGATGGTTCGCGTACAGGATTTCTTCCATAATCCGGAGCAGTCCGTAAGCATCGGCACCAAACAGGTCATGATGGATTTCTACCGCAACGGCTCAGGCATCGCCTTTGGCAAGGTTGCCGAGACTGCGGGCGCGGTGGAGCTTGGCTGGCCGTTGGTACTGGCCCAGCCGCTCGATATTCCGCAGGGTGGCACCGGTGCGGACAATGCCGCCTCGGCCTGCACCAACATCGGTGCTGTGAAGAAGGCCGGAGATACCATGACCGGCAACCTGTCCATCCAAGGCTATCTGTACCCGTCTGTCTATTTGATGCCCACGTACAATAACACGACCAACCGCACCGTGTTTGAGGGCAGCTATGTAGGGGCAGCCTCCTTCGCAGCGTGGGAGGATTCTACGGGGAACAATCGCAGGATGTTGGAGGTCAGAACGGCGGCCTATGAAGCCAGCATGGACAATGCGGCTCTCTTGCGAACAGCAGTCAATGGAACGTACTATGCCTTCCGCTTATTCCATTCGGGAATGGCGACGCCCATCCCTGTGGGAAGTGGCGGGACGGGTGCAAACAACGCGAAGGCGGCGCTGACGAACCTCGGGATTTTCTATTCGGCGACGTTACCCTCCAGCGGCACGGATGGCCAGATATGCCTTGTGCCGGTTGGTTGAGGAGGTGCGCCGTTGGGCACGTTTACCGCAACATCTGAAAGCGCCTCGACCATCGGCTACGCGCAGTACGGGAGCAGCACATGGAACACCGGTACCTCGAACGGTGCAAGCCAAGGCGCTTATCAGAATACATCCTCGTCCGGTTCGCGCGTCGGCGTCATGGTGTTCACCGGGGCAGGTGCTGCACTAAAAAACAAGCTCATTTCTCAGATCACGCTCAAGATCACCTGTTCCGCTGCCGGATCATCAGGCAGCAATAAGGTGCTTTCCTTTCGCCGCGCAAATTACCAGACGCTGCAAACGGGGATCAACGGTTCTGCGCAGGTCGGTGTCGCGCTAGGTACGTTGACAGGCACCTTCTATGGCAATACCGTCACGCACACCCTAAACGCCTCCACGAATGCGGCACTGTTCGCCTTCGTGAAGGCTTATCTCGCAGAGGGCAATTCGGCGCTGGTTTTGTACAACGGAGAGACATCCACCAGCAGCGGCTACTCCACCAACTATGCCCGCGTGACCTCCTGCACCATTACCGTGACCTACTTGGATGCCACGGTCTGGTATCGGGATGGCGGCACTTGGAAGGAATGCGCGGTGTGGTATCGCTTGGGTGGCACTTGGGTGCAGTGCATCCCCTGGTATCGATCAGGCGGCAATTGGATTCAGGTCTGACCATTATCGGGAACAGCCACCTTCCGCGCGAAGGTGGTTTTTCGATATCTAAATTTACAGGAGGGCTTATGAGGGACTTTTCGATTGATCTGGTATGGGCCAAGGTGCAGATGGCATTCGCCGCCATCGGCGGGTGGCTCGGGTATTTCTTGGGCGGTGCGGACGGTCTGCTCATCACGCTGCTGGTGTTCATGGTGCTCGACTACATCACCGGTGTGATGTGCGGCATTGTTGATAAGAAGTTATCCAGTGCGGTGGGGTTCAAGGGGCTGTTCCGCAAGATGCTCATCATTGCACTGGTGGGCGTGGGGCATGTCGTGGATATGCACGTCATCGGTACGGGTGGCGCGTTGCGATCCGCTGTGATTTGCTTCTACCTCTCGAACGAGGGCGTGTCCATGCTGGAAAACGCCGCTCACCTCGGATTGCCTGTGCCGGATAAGCTCAAGGACATTCTGGCACAGCTTCACAACCGCGATGATAAGGGTGACACGACCGACGCGGGCGATGGCGAATAAGCTGTCGCCCTATTTGATTGGAGGAAATGAAAATGTCTAACCGCAAGAGTATCCCCTTCACCAACGAGCACTTTGCCGCCTATTGCGAGAAGATGCTGGGCCAGCCGTATTGGTACGGAACCTGCGTGTATAAATGCACGGAGAGCCTTCGTTCCCGTAAGGCCGGGCAATACCCGCCCCACTACGGCTCGTCTCGCACCAGCCGGTACAGGCAGGACATTGCCGCAAAAAAGGTCTGCGCCGACTGCATCGGCGGCGCGAAGGGCTATGCGTGGACGGGCGGCGGCGTCGATGTTTTGGAAAGCGTCGGTACCGATAAGACCTTTACCAACAAATCCGGCGCGAACGGTTGCCCCGATAAGGGAGCCAACTCCATGTTTTCCTATGCCAAATCCAAGGGCATGGATTGGGGTGTGATCGGCACCCTGCTGGAGATCGTCGGCCTCGCGCTCCACAAGGATGGGCATGTGGGCTATTACATCGGCAACGGCTACGCCATTGAGTGGAAGGGCTTCGCCTATGGCTGCATTAAGACCAAGGTCGCGGGTCGCGGATGGACGCACTGGTACAAGCTGCCCTTTATCAAATATGAAGGCGGCACGGAGGTTACTCCGCCCACCACCACGGAGGTGACGCTGGGGAGCCGACTGCTCAAACGCGGTATGGTTGGCGCGGATGTCAAGGCGCTGCAGGAGCTTCTTCTCCAGCTTGGATATGCCCTGCCGAAACACGGCGCGGACGGCGAATACGGCGAGGAAACCGAAGCGGCGGTCAAGGTGTTTCAGACGAGCGAGGGCTTGGAGGTTGACGGCAAATACGGTGACAAAACCCACGCCGCCCTGATGGCCGCTGTGGCCGACGATGACGAAGGAAAGAAGGACGAGCCGGTCGAATCGGAAAAGCCGACCCCTGATCCAGTGCCGGAAACGAATGCGCGCCGGATCGTCATTGTCTCGGACGGCGGCAAGGTCAATGTCCGGGTAGGCAATGGCGCGAATTACACCCGCGTCACCTCCGTCGCTCCGGGAACGACCTTCGAGTACATCGCCACCGCCCCGAACGGCTGGAATGCCATCGTGGTCGGCGCGCAGGTGGGCTGGGTTTCCGGGCAGTATTCCAAGGTTCTTTGATGGGAGGGATTGTGCTTGACCTCCGATCAGTTTGAACGGGAAATGCGCTATCAGGCCATGATGGCCATTTCTCAGCAGATGCTCAACGAAGGGATACTGTCCGCAGATGATTTCGAGAAGATCGACGGCTATCTGCGGGAGAAGTACCGCCCGATTTTCTGCGTCGCATAGGGCCAAAGACCACAGCGGAGCTTCCCCTTGTACCGCAGGGGAGAGCCTCCCTGTGGTCTTTTTTCTACCCATTTCTCGCGTTGATTTATCTTGCTATTCATGGGCACCAGAGGTAATATGCGACACTACGAGGAGGTGAACTGCGTGATGAGAAAAATCCAAAGGGTTATGCAAAGCAAACCGCCCGCTTGGGTGCGCATGCGGGTTTGTGCCTATGCCCGCGTTTCGTCCGGTAAGGAGGCCATGCTGCATTCGCTGTCCACACAGGTGAGCCATTACAGCGGATACATTCAGCAGAATCCCAAATGGGAATATGCCGGGGTGTATGTAGATGAAGCGATTACCGGCACGAAGGAAAACAGGGCTGATTTTCAGCGGATGGTTGCCGATTGCCGGGCCGGGAAGATCGACATGGTGATTACCAAGAGCATCTCCCGCTTCGCCCGGAACACGGTCACATTGCTCGAAACGGTGCGGGAACTCAAGGCGCTGGGCATTGATGTCTACTTTGAGGAACAGAATATTCATTCCATGAGCGAGGGTGGAGAGTTGATGCTTTCCATCCTCGCTTCATACGCGCAGGAGGAAAGCCGGAATGTTTCTGAAAACTGCAAGTGGCGCATCCGAAAGCAGTTTGAAGCTGGCGAACCGGCAAACTGGCGATTCCTTTATGGATACCGCATTCGCAAGGGGCGAGTATGGATTGAGCCTGAAGAGGCGCTTGTTGTCCGCTGGGTGTTTGAGTCTTACTTGGGTGGCGTTGGCGTGACAGAAATATCAGAAATCATGCGTGAGCGAAACATTCCGTCCTATCGGGGCGGCGTTTGGTCGCCGAAGCGGGTGCTGGATATGTTGAAGAATGAGAAGTACGCCGGGAATGCCTTGCTCCAGAAAAAGTACGTTGTGGATCATCTGACGAAGCTTGAGAAAATCAACCACGGGGAGTTACCCAAATACTTTTCCGAAGGTACGCATCCGGCCATCATCCCGCCGGAGATGTTCCTCCGGGTACAGGAGCAGATGGAGCGCAACCGCATCCACAACGGCATTGAGCGAAAGGCACCGCAGTACACCGCGTTTACCGGGATGATCCGCTGCGATAAATGCGGGAAGCGATACCGCCGCAAGGTGAGCCGCACGGAAACAGCTTGGAATTGCGGGACGTATCTGGTGTTTGGAAAGAAGCACTGCCACACCAAGCAAATCCCCGAAGAAATCCTGATAAGCACGACAGCCTCCGTTCTCGCCTGACCGAGTTCGATGAGGCTGTTTTTAAGGAGCGCGTTCAGGAGCTCCGGGTTCCGGCCTTTAACCATCTGATTTATGTTTTCAAAGATGGTAGCACGGTCGAGCGGATTTGGACGGACAGGTCCCGCAGCGAAAGCTGGACGTCCGAAATGAAAACACGAGCCTCCACGCAGGCCAGAATGAGGTACGCCGATGAGTGAAGCCAGAGCTTTTAAACCAAGGGTTACGATGGTTCCTGCGACCTTGAACCGTTTTACCGCGATGCCGATTGGCAGCACTAGAAAGCGCCGCGTCGCCGCTTATGCCCGCGTTTCCACGGACAGCGAAGAGCAGTTGTCCAGCTACGAAAAGCAAGTGGAGTATTACACGGAGTACATTGCCTCAAAGCCAGAATGGGATTTCGTGAAGGTGTATACCGATGAATAGACGTCTTATCCGGAACAAATTACACAACATTAAATGGCGGCATAGCTTGCACAATTTTACCATCAAGGAGCTTACCGTTAGCTTTTTTGCTTCGCTTAATCCCATCAGATCCCCACGTCCCCCATTGTTTAAAAAAGAATGGTATGTTTGTATCATTGGCCTGGGCTTGTAGTGACATAACCCATTCCGGGCTCATAGGACGTGCTTGAACGCCACTTTCACCTCCAACAATGATCCAGTTGATATCCGATAAATCAAGTCTGCCTAAGTCCTCTAAAAGAGGTTCGCAAGATAAAAAACGAACAGACGCTTTTACATTTCTAAGGATTTCAATTCTTGACTTAGCCTCTACATCCTCTACTGTAACGCCTAACCAGACATTGGATGGCACAGTATTATTTCCAAAATACTCAGCCATTCTTCCGGCGCGTTTTGTAAGTATCTGATAACGATGGTGTGTGGCTTTCTGAATTGTATCCATTACTCTATCGATAAACGAAAAAGGGACGGATTCATGGAACAAGTCTGCCATTGAACAAACAAAAATCGTGTGTGGAGCTTTCCAACTAATCGGCTCATCAAGAGCATCTTCGTGGACCGTCGGCAAAAAGCCATTTGAATATTTCTCGACCCCCATTGCCTTAAGCCGATTGGCCATTATCTCAGCGTAACAATGCGCGCATCCCGCCGATATCTTTGTGCAACCAGTGACGGGGTTCCATGTTCTTTCTGTCCATTCAATCTTCGTTACGCTCATTTTATATCTCCAAACGTAATTCGCATTTTATCAGAAAAAGTACCTTTCTTCGGCTGCTTATCTGTTGTGGGATCTTTCGCCGCAACTTTCCCTTCATCATATAGTTTCCTAAGAACATCTTTATAATTCTTCTTAATGTATGGCCTATCAACACTATGCTCTTCGTACAGGCGCATAAAGTCGATCGTTTTACCCGCGTACTCCGACAAAAGCATGCCGATCAATTTTTCTAACGGCGTAGATAATAAATCAAAGATGGAACCTTGCCTGAAATGAGCATCTCGTGGGTTGTATTCAAATGTTGAAACGCACTCGTTATTTTCAGAACATTCCTTATGCATAATTCCTTTCATAATATCGTATCCTAGGAAGTCCTTGCTCAAGAATATTAAATGATGGCTTGTTCGAGTTCCACTATCATTACGAAATCTAAATGGCAAAACAAATCGGCTCCCATTCTGACGCAACGAGTCGCATAACGCCTGCACAACAATCATTTCCCGTTCGTCTGGTGTTTTGCCGAAGCACTCTTGTTGAAGTGTGCCTAGACGCTCTTCACCAAACAAAGATACCATATGAGTCCTTATAGCATCATTATTGACGCCCATGTTCACGCGATTATAGTTAAAGAAAAATACACAATCACATCCCCAATCTTTGATAATCGAGGACACTAAGTTGAGCGAAAGCCCTTTATACCCCCACGGATCGACAAAGAAAAATGCTGGGACGAGCTTTATTCGACTAAACATTTCAGCAATTTCGTCTCCAACCTCTTCATTATAGAACGCTGGAGGGTACTTGAGCCTTTCTATGCCGGGGAGTTGACTTATTGAAGTTTTGAGGCTCTCAATATTTGCTAGATCCTTATCATTAAACCACGTAACCATTCTTCCTGAAAGTTCAGGGCTGCTGAGGATGGTTTCTAAAACCAACAAGGGGGTGGATTTGCTCTGATCATCATACCTGCCTGGCCCTGCAAACAAATCAATATACGCCATTCTTTGGACGTGCTGAGGATACTTCTTCTGTGTGGCAAGTATTACTTTTGCCCAGGCATCAAAGTACTTCGCAACAATTCTAGCCTTTATCATTGATTGTTCGCGCTGCTCCTGAAAAAAGTTGTTAACCACACGTGTCACTCCCTTTCAAATTCCATCGACGTTTCTGGTCAGTTCCCCTTGCGCGCATTTTCTTGATACGTCATGTTGAACACCATATCGGACAGCCACTTCTAAAAGGAAGGATTGTCCTGAAACTGCTTGAACAGCTCCATGTTGTCCAACATAATGGAAAAGATCACCTGCTGCAAGGCGCACTCACTCTCCATTTGACATTCCGGTATTCAATCAGAAAATACCATCTGTTTCTAAAATATGGTCTAGCTCGTCGTTATTCTGCGCTTTCAGCACCTTGTCACGAACAGCCCCATGCGACAGATCAAGACGCTTGAAACGCGTTTTTCCTGCGGCATCCTTTCCTGTGCGAATCAACTGCACGCGTCCAATGCAAGGCTCGTTTTCGGCATACTTAGCAAAGCCCTTCGCCTTGCCGAGATTATCCTTGAATTCCGGGTTGTGTGGTTCGAGGATGTCCACGACGTAGTTCAGTTGTGGATCGCCTCGAATAATCAGGAAATCGGGATATGTGGCCTTCACTTCGCCGTTGATCTCATACGGAATGCACAGCGACCACGATACGCGAGGCGGATTCCGCAGCCAGCACACGAAGTCAGGCCGCTTTTCCTCTTCGGAGATCAGGTCATCTTCCCAACCGTTCAGTTTGATAATGGCAACTCCATTTTCATCTGCGAACAGATGATTATCGTATTCTTTACCGTCTTTTTCATTCTTCACGCTGATTGTCTCCGGCAGGGTGAAGCTATGCTTACTGATCACATCACCGTCCGCGATGATGTCGCTGTACTGCTTCCGGCACTTTTCGGATTTACCAACGATATACTTGCGATACTTATCATTGAGACCATGGAATTTCTTCTCCGCGTAGCGGTTCATTGTGGCGATGCAGTCATCGTCTGCAGCGAAAAGGATGCAGTCGATTTTATAGGCGGAGGGATCGTCCTCGTTGAAATATTGCTGCCCATAGCAATTCGGGAAGCCATAACCGCTCATCCGGGCATCTGCAGCGCGAAGCTGACGATCCAGATCGCTCTCGGAGGCAGCCAAGAAGCCCTGCGCCATACCGTTGTCCAGAGATTCGCCGAACACGTCAAAAACGCGAACAGATAGCTTGAAGGACAGCACCTGACTGGCTAATTCTTTATACTTTCCCGTATAACGCAGCTCCTCTGCGTAATGGCGGATCATATCCACAACATCGGCCTTAACCTCATCAGTCGCAGCCGGGAAGATGGCTTCGCGCGTCAGCAGACTGGCAAGGTTCAGTAGGGACTTCATATAGTTATTGATCTTTACTGAGCGCACCATATATGTCAGCAGGGATTGATCGTTGATGAACTTCGTAATCGCTTCCCGGTCGATGCCTGCACCCGCCATGCGCGTCTGAACACCGGCAGGAGATGTTTCTGTGCGCGCGGAGGTGGGCTTGACGGGAACTGTCAGAGTCGGCTCGGTCTGCGGATGCACAGGATTAGGCACATACGGTTCCTCTGTATGGTGAACCGGCGCATCTCCTGACAGCCTGTTTTGTCCTAGCTGTGTGGCGGGCTGAAAAGGCGTCACAGCACAAGTTGTCAAGTTGGAGAAACTAATCTGACCAGGAACCTGTTGCGCTTCCCTGTGGTGCTGCGTATGCACTGTCCACGACACATACACCTGCTGTTCCAGCGATTCCCCATCGATTACAGTCGGAATATCGCCACCTTCAGTGCTTTGCAGCTCATCAATGACGGACTTTACCGTATTCTGGTTGAAATACGGTAGGTACAACCGCACATCGTTCAGCGAATCATCAACGAGGATATGGCATTGCAGCGGAGTGCGCACCATGCGCCCAAGAAGCTGCGCAATATAGGTGGCATCCTCTGCATGACGGAAGGACATCATCGTTTCGGCACGAGGGCAATCCCAGCCCGTGGAGAGGTTCTCCTTGAACAGCACCACACGGATGCGCTTGTCCTCGGAAATCTCAGAAGGCTCGATGCGCTCCACCTGCAAACCGTTGATGGTCAGCGCAGGCGTAGAGCCAAAGGTGTGCACCACTTCATGTTCGCGGAAGCGTGTGCCGAGGCGCTCCTCGACCTTTGCAATGACATCATCGAGTTTCGTGTCGGACACGGCTTTGCCGCTGCCTGCAAGCACCTGAATCAGGAAGATAGGGTTCACCTGCGCATAGTGTTGTTCATAGGAATACTGATACCAATGCTCGCACTTCTTGCGCCATTCGTCCGTGGCCGCCTGCAAGAGCGCCATTTCGTTGTTCCGCTGCGGATCGTCCGGGTAGGTGATGACGATGCGATCCTTCAGCAAGCCGGAAGTGCGCACATCATTTGCCGAGACGATGCACTTCTGTAGGGTGGAGGTGGTGTCGCCGACCAGCTTGTTGAAGCGCTCCGCCGTAGCACTGATGCCAATAACCACGGGCATGGGTGGCAGCTTCACTTCCGGGCTTCCCTTTAGAAAGCGCTGCATGATGGAGGTGGCCTTCCCGGCCTCGCGTCCTTGTGCGCCACGATGCGCTTCATCGATGAGGAAATAGAGCCGGTCGCTCTTTTCCCGTACGGTGTTAGCTAGCGTTTCCCAGATAGTGTACTGCCGGGTGTCGGAGTGCTTTCCCAGATTCCCAGCCTTGCCGAGCTTCTGCGTGTTGAGGAAGTAAATATGCCCGTCATCCAGCATCTCCATGTCGAAGGACTCGTCCTCAATGGTGACACACTGCCCAAAGCGAATCTTATCCGCCTTCAGGTCGAATTTCTGCTTTGACTGTGCATTAAGCTCAGGAGAATCTGACAACCAGACGAAAATTGCCTCTGGCTGCTCGGTAAACTGCTCGGTTCCGAAGTATATGTCCTCTACGAGCGCAGCCATGATAATGGTTTTGCCGGAGCCGGTCGGCGCCTGCAGAGAAACCACCTGCGGAATGTGAGTGCGATGATAGCTGCCCAGTGCTTCTGCAAGTTTTATGCGCAGGTCGGTAACTGCCTTTTTCTGAAATGGAAATAATTCAACCCTCATTGTCAGTACCTCCCTGTATTGATTCTAAAATTATCAAAGTAATCGCGATAAAGCTGGAAGGTGTGCGGCGCATTCAGGTTTTTCGCCATGGCGCAGTATCCGGCTTCATAATCGGTGACAATGTACACCGTTTGGATTTCGGGGAGAGCATTGACCTGTTCCGCAAAATCGCTGAAGGCGGATTCCACCGTCAGTACGGCAAAGCGGTTTTCAGGCAACACCAGCATGGTGGGCGTTTCTCTATCTTCCAGCGTGGGGCATGCCCCGTGCGAACCGGCTTTCATCCACAGCGTCGGCAGCATCTCCTTGAACTGACGACCCAGTGCAACACTGGTCTTGTTCAAGAAGCTCAGCTTGAAGAAGGCAGCGTTCGCCTTGAAGCCGTCCGCCATGGGAATCTTGCTGCCGATGTATTCGCCCTTGAGCGGCTGACCGTTCACATCATGGCCTACGATGGAACAGACTGTGCGAGGCCATGTGACGTAACGAGCAATGCCGAGTCTTTCCCATTCGGGATCGCCGGGGTGATAGCCCTGTGCCGTCAGCGACTTGGCTTCATTGTCGGACACCTCGTTGTTTGTCACCATGATGCATCGACGATGCCCGCCGTCCTCGGCATTGAGAAGGTTGACGGCATGAAGGGTTGTGCCAGAACCGGCAAAAAAGTCGATGATTAATGCACACGGTTTTTCTTTTACAAAAAAACGAATTGCATCTTCCACTGCATACAAAGACTTCGGAAAGGCAAACCGTCTACCCGGTATCAATGAGCCAATTATGTTGGTTCCATATGCGCCAGCTTCATGAGCCGTCATGTTCCACTGGGTTTTAGGCGCTGTTGTTTTTGAATCGTCTACATAAACAACTTCCAGAGAACCATTGGCATCTCGCCCAATTACTTTAATAGTTCCGTCTTCAATCTGTTTCAGTTGATTGTTCGTAAGGTAGGATATAGAAGCCCCCTTACCTTTCGTGGGTTTTCCAAATTTAATAGCTCCGATTTCATAAAGCTTGCGAAAGGTTGACGGAACCATTCCCCAACTATACTCTTCACCATCTCGTACAGGAGGCCAAATTTCATAAGTGCCTTCTGGAGCAACCGGAATATTTGCTCCTTCGTAAACCGCATTTCCAACAGAATGAAAAGAGTCATCGCTGCAGTTAAAATAAACAGGATACCATGAACCAGGATTAACTGGCCGCAACCCTTTTCGCCCCGTTCGAGGAAAGCCACGCCATCTTACATTTGTGTCTTGAGACACATCTTGGGTTAGCATATCACTTCCTGTTCGGGACAAAGTATAATCGCCGATCATTACGAAATATATAAATTCGTTTACTCGGCTAAATTCATTAGTCCGAGCTGTTCCCTTTGGGTTAATAATGCTTGATATCATTTGCATTTTTGCATCTGGGAATAATTCCTCCAGCAAGCATCCAAGATGCAGATACTCTTTTTCATCAATGGTCACGATCAGCACAGAATCCTTCGGGTTCAGTAGCTTCTTGGCGATCTTAAGCCGTTTTTGCATCATTGACAGCCATTTGCTGTGGCGATAGGTGTCGTTGCCATCTACATAGTCATTGTTGTACTTCCAGTCTCTTGCACCGGTATTGTACGGCGGATCGATATAGATGCAGTCCACCTTTCCGGCATAGAGGTATTCTAGGAACTGTAGGGCATGGTAGTTGTCCGCTTCGATCAGCACATGCCACAGGTCGCTGTCGGGCGCGTTGCACACGGTGTCGATGGGCTTGAGGTGCGGATAGATCGGCTCACCGAATTCAGCCACGGATACCAGATCCGCCACAGGAAACGATGCAGACTCCCCGCCCGCTTTCGGTAAACAGATCGCCTGACCATCGGCTAGCCTTAGCACAACATAATTGTCGCTCATCTTGCCGGTTTTAAGCGCAACCAAGCTTCCCTTGTTCACGGGAACATCATACAACGGGGCGCATTCGGGGAGATGCTCTTCAAAAACCAGGCCGAATTTTTTCTGCTTGTTCATACGGTCTACTTCCCGCTGAATGCGCTCTCGCAGTTCAGGGTTATCAATTTGGTTGATCAGATCATTGATTGCAGCCATATGTTGAATCCTCCGTCATCTGTCGTACTTTACGCAACTTATTCTGTTTTGTCATCAACCAAATCCAGGATATCCCCGATGTTGCATTGCAAGGATTTGCAGATTTTTATCAGCACATCCATGCTCACAGTTTCGCCCTTTGACATTTTGGTGATAGATGCCCAGCTGACGCCCGATGTCTCTTGCAAGTCCTTTTTTTTCATATCTTTATCAATTAAAATCTTCCAAAGCTTTTTGTAGCTTACTCCCATATCCACGACACTCCTAACATCACTTAAGGCTGTCCTGCGGTTTCGTACTACCACATATTTTCATTATAGCATTCTGTTCGGCAGAGTTCAAGAGAAAATTGCTGCATATACAAGATTAGTTCGAGTTATTGGTTGAAATCTCTTCAGGCCTATGGTATACTGTATGCGCTTTCGTGATGGTATCTGTAACAAGTGGTCTTGCATTTAGGGGGGCAGAAGAGTGGGCAAGAGTCGATCATTCAAGGAATACGTCAGTGATCGCTTCGAGGACGAATTCTCACAAGCGATTATGGATTATATCGAAGACGAAAAAAATGCCAGCACCCTTGATCTACGTCTCCATAAGGTTCGGAACATCGGAAACATTGAGGTTGTCGATACAACCATCCTGTATACCAACATTAGCGATCTGCCAGACGGCAAGATAGCTTTTGACGTTGCTATCGAAGCCGAGCTATATGTGCGTGAAGCCGATTATCACTATGACACAGACGAGAGCTGCATCGAGTGGTTTATGCTTCGATGCTCCGGCGATCTGGATAAGAATCTGAACGACCTTTACATAGCCTCTGTAAAGCCGTATAGTGGCAAAAATAGAATGCCAAAGCCGCTGGACGATTCGCTTGTGCCGTTTATCCATTCGGATGATTTGGAGACGGTTGCGAACGGTTTTTTGGAGCGGCACTACTCGCAGGCGCTAAAGCAGCCGATGCCGGTTGACCCTGCCGAATTAGCAAAAGCTATGGGGCTTACCATCGATATACGAAGCATCACCGAAGATTTTTCCGTGTTCGGGCAGCTTTGCTTTCGGGATTGTACTACAGAACTATATGATGATAGAGCAGAAAAGATGGAAACAGTCGATGCACAAGCGAAAACCATCATAGTTGACCCGAAAGCCTACTTTCTTCGAAATCTAGGCCAGGTCAATAATACCATCGTTCATGAATGCGTCCACTGGGATCAGCATCGAAAAGCATTTGAATTAGAACGGCTGTATAACGAGAGTGCAACACAAATATGCTGTAAAGTTGTGGGCGGTGTTAGTGGTATCAACAAAAGTTCTATTGATTGGATGGAGTGGCATGCAAATGCGCTTGCGCCTCGCATACAGATGCCGCTTGCGCCTTTCAAGATGAAGGTATACGAACTCTTGCGCGAATACCGTGCAAAATCTGGCTCTGACGATATTTTGGATTTCATTGAGCCGCTCATCAACGCATTGGCCGTGTTCTATGGCGTTTCCAGAACCGCCGCAAAGATTCGTATGGTCGACGCTGGGTTTCACGAGGCTGTTGGTGCGTTTAACTATATAGATGGACGTTATATCCGGACGCATGCCTTTAAGAAAGACTCCATTAAGCGTAACCAGACGTTTTCTGTCTCGGCAGAGGATGCGGCTATTCTATACTTCACATGCTCAGATTTCTGCGATACGGTGAAGGATGGAAACTATGTGTATGTTGACTCGCATTTTGTTATCAATAGCCCCAAGTATGTCACCATAGACGGCGAGGGCGCTTTGTGCCTTACGAAATACGCCCGTAGGCACATGGAATTATGTTGCCTCGTGTTTGACATGGAAGTCAAGTCAGGGCAAAAAGAGCGATATCATACTGAGTGTTTCCTTAATAAAGACAAAGACTCTCCCGTTACATTTGAAATCAAGTACAGCAATGGGAATCAGTATGTAAGCTCTGAAAAGCAGAAAGAAATTCTTACCACTGCTGTTCATGAAGAAGCAAAAATACTGGAGGAAGGCTTGCCGGGCAACTGCGCATTAGCCCTACAGAAAATGATGAAATATCGTAACGTAAGCAATGCAGAGCTTGAGAGAAGAATCGGGCTAGACGATCAAACAATTAGCCGCATTGTAAACGGAGTACGTGAGCCAACCACAGAGTCACTTGTCATGATATGTCTTGGCCTGCATCTTCCTTTTGGTGTTAGTGAACATATTATGAGAAGCTCGCCCTGCCCGCTTGTTTTACAGAAGGATTCCCATATCTGGTATAGATTTGCATTGATGCATAAGTACCCGGAACGTTTTCTGAAAGTCAACGACTTTCTGGCGGAGCATGGCGCTTCGCTGATCACCAGCGATGCCCAACGCGGTAAAATAATCGAGTAAAATTTTCGAGAAGGTGGACGAGGCACGTCCACCTTTTTTTGCCATAAATTCGCATTTCCATTCTGAAAGCCCGGTAGAGACTTCACTCGTGGAGTTTTTACCGGGCTTTTTTGCGCTTTTGGTCTCGTGCTATGTGGACGAGGCGTGTCCAACACAGCCCTCATATATCAAGATAAACTCTTCGTGGATAGCAGAGATGACGCTTTCTACGATATCTCAACGCAGAGATGACCATCAGGCGGCGGGATACAAAGAAAGCGGACATTACCACGTACAGCTTGATCCTGCCGGGCCGCTCCCGGTCTGAAGTTCCCGATCATGCTGGAAGACCCGCACCACGCTTGGGAAGGCGCAGGTGCAGCCGATGAGGGATCCTCCTTCATTTTGCGGCTGACCTTGTTAAGGTGCGCTCAAAATGCCTTGGATGGCTCCCTCAAATGCAGCAAAGCGTTGAGGGAGCTTCATTTTTGCCTCCTTCGCGCTTTCAGAACAACACGATCTGAAAACGAAAAGGAGCCAAACATGAGCCAATTCAACAATCATCGCAAGTCCTATCCGCACCTTCCGAAGCAAGCCTACGACCATCAGCCGATGCACTACATTCGTATCGGCGACGATGACAGCTACACCCTGATTACCCGCGCGGAGTATTTCTCCTTGATGCACAGTGTGGATGAGCCTGTCAAACAGACCTACATCGACGCTGATGGCGGGTACGCATATTTCTTCCCGCTTTCTGGACATATGGCGGAGTTCGCCATCCGACTCAAGCGAGAGAAAGATGCTGAAGACCAGCGCCGCCTCCGCGGCCGCCAATGCGTATACAAGAACACTGCAAAATGTGATGGCTGGCGGACCCGAGACGACTACGGTTGCCTAGGCTGCGAAACCTGCTCTCGTGATCACATTCATCGCACCGTCTCGCTCAACCAATCCGTTGGCGAGGATGGCACTGAGTTTGGCGATCTGCTTCCCGCCGATACGAACATTGAACGTGATATGGAAGAAACCGCCACTCGCGACCTCATCGCCGCTGCATTGACCTCGTTGTCCGAGGATGACCGCGCCTTTATCCTGCGCCGCTTTCAGGACGGCATGACGCTTCGGAAATTGGCCGATGAGTGCGGCATCTCCGATTTCCGGTACGCGGGCAAAAAAGCCAATCGCATCATCGAACGCTTGAAAGCAGAAGCCCAGCGGCTTGATCCCAAATAACATTTTCTCCGCCTGTCCACATCTCCCCTCCATCTGTCAGCAAGAAAGTGTGAGGGCAGCAAGCCCCCGGATGGAGGTGAGATGGATGGCGGAATACCGTGAACACGAAACAGCCAGTTGCGAAGAAGTCGCCGGTCTCCTGATGGCGATCAGCATTGTCTCGAAGCGACTGGCGCTCAATCTGGCAAGGCTGGAAAAACGAGGCGAAGGAGGACATGACAATGAGCAAGATGGCAGAACTGGATGCTGCGGTTGCCGAACTGCGCAGGTGCGGCGAAGCCCTTTCCCGCGTATCTGAAACGCTACGGGATCTGTTCAGCGGTTCAGATGAGCAGCAGACAGATAGTGCTGCCACAAAAAATGTACCCGCCGCCAAGATGCTGACTCTTGAAGACGTGCGCCCGGTGTTGGCTCAAAAGTCTGTGGAAGGTCACACCGCCCAGGTACAGGCTCTGATCCGCAAGTACGGCGCGGATAGGCTGAGTCAGGTCGATCCGGCAAGGTATGCCGACCTGTTGCGTGAAGCGGAGGTGCTCTGATGCCCCCTTCAAAACATGCGATCTTGTCAGCATCGTCTTCACACCGCTGGATGAACTGTAACCCGTCGGCCCGGCTGGAGCAGGAGTTCGCTGACCGGGAAACGGAAGCTGCTGCCGAGGGCACCGCCGCCCACGCGCTGTGTGAGCACAAGCTCCGGAGGGCGCTCAAGCAGCAGTCCCGAAAGCCCATCTCCCAGTACGACTGTGATGAGATGGACAGCTATGCCGATGGGTATGTGCAGTTCGTACTGGAAACCATCGCCGAAGCCCGGCAAGTTTGCGCTGACCCAATCATCAACATCGAACAGCGGCTGGACTTCTCCTGTTACGTTCCCGATGGTTTCGGAACCGGCGACTGCGTCATCATCTCCGACAAGACGCTGCACATCATCGATTTCAAGTACGGGCAGGGCGTGCTGGTCGAAGCGGATCACAACCCGCAGATGATGCTCTACGCGCTGGGCGCTCTCCATGTCTACGACAGCCTGTACGACATCGATGAAGTGGCCATGACCATCTACCAACCCCGGCGTGAGAACATCAGCACATGGACGATTCCTGTGACTGAGCTCAAGGTGTGGGCGGAGGACGAGCTTAAGCCCAAAGCGGCCTTGGCTTACGAGGGCAAAGGTGACTATCATCCCGGCCCGTGGTGTACCTTCTGCCGGGCAGCAGTCAAGTGCCGCGCACGGGCCGAAGAGAAGCTTCGGCTGGCGCAGTATGAGTTCGCCCTCCCGCCGCTGCTCTTGGATTCGGAGATCGAAGAGATTCTGGACAAGCTCTCTGATCTCACCAGTTGGGCCAACGAGATCATGGAATACGCACAGGACGCCGCCCTCAACCACGGCAAGCAGTGGAAAAATTGGAAAGTGGTCGAAGGCCGCTCCAATCGCAAGTATACCGATGAGCAGGCCGTGATCACCGCATCCAATGACGTAGGATATCACGACATCTTCCGGAAGACGCTGCTCCCGCTGACTGAAATGGAAAAGCTCATGGGCAAGCAGAACTTCCAAACCATTCTGGGCGGGCTGGTCCATAAACCCGCAGGCAAACCCACGTTGGTGCCCATGTCGGACAAGCGCCCGCCCATCGCCAGCGCCAACACAGATTTCAATGAAATACAGGAGGATATTTAATCATGGCTAAGCAGAACAATACCAAGGTGATCACCGGTCTCGTCCGCCTTTCTTACGCCAGCGTGTGGGAGCCCAAATCCATCAACGGCGGGGACCCCAAGTACAGTTGTTCCATCATTATCCCCAAGACCGATACGGAGACAGTCAATGCGATCAACGACGCCATCGACTGCGCCATCAAGGAAGGCGTCGGCAAGTTTGGCGGGAAGATCCCCCCGAAGGGCGCTCTCAAACTGCCGCTTCGTGATGGCGATACCGAACGCGACGATGATGACTACAAGGGGTGTTTCTTCATCAACGCCAACAGCAAGACCGCACCGCAGATCGTGGACAAGCATGTGCGCCCCATCCTCGACCGCAGCGAAGTCTACTCTGGTGTGTACGCTCACGTCTCTCTCAGCTTCTATGCGTTCAACACCAATGGGAATCGCGGCGTGGCCTGCGGCTTGGGCAACATCCAAAAGGTGCGCGACGGCGAGCCGCTCGGCGGGCGTACCAACGCTTCTTCCGAGTTCGACACGCTGGATGACGACGATTTCCTGGCATAAACTGAAAGGAAAGGGCGGCGGAGCAATCTGCCGCCCAATTGCCATTGAGGTGCGATGATGAAAAACTTAAGTGTCGATCTAGAGTCCTTTAGCAGTGCAGACCTCAGCAAGACGGGCGTTTACCGTTATTGTGAGGCGGATGATTTTGAGGTGCTGCTCTTCGGCTACAGCATAGACGGCGGCCCTGTGAAGGTGGTTGATCTGGCTAATGGAGAGCAGCTGCCTGTTGAGATACGTCATGCGCTGACCGACCCCTCCGTAACCAAGTGGGCCTTCAATGCAAGTTTTGAACGCGTTTGCCTGTCACGCTATCTCGGTCTGTCTTCGGGTGAATACCTCGAACCTCAGCAGTGGCGCTGCTCCATGGTGTGGTCAGCTTATCTGGGCTTGCCGCTTTCGCTGACAGGCGTGGGCGCGGTGCTGAAGCTGGAAAAACAGAAGCTGGAAACCGGCAAGGACCTCATCAAGTATTTCTGCCAGCCCTGCGCGCCGGCGAAGGCGAACGGTGGTCGTACGCGCAACCGTGCTGCCGACGCACCGGATAAGTGGGCGCTGTTCAAGTCGTACAATCTTCGCGACGTGGAGACCGAAATGTCTATACAAAAGGTGCTCTCCCGTTTCCCCGTGCCCGATTTCGTCTGGGACGAATATCATCTGGATCAGGAAATCAACGACCGGGGCATCAGGCTGGATATGACGCTTGTCGAAAACGCCATTCGCATGGACGAGCGCTCCCGCGAAGAACTCAGCGCTAAGATGCAGGAAGTGACCGCGCTTGACAACCCTAATTCCGTTGCGCAGATGAAAGCGTGGCTGGCTGAGAACGGTCTGGAAATGGAATCCCTCGGCAAAAAGGAGCTTGCGGCGGCGCGCAAGGATGCGCCCGACGGCCTTGCGGATGTGCTGCTCCTGCGGCAGCAGCTGGCGAAGGCATCGGTCAAAAAGTATCAGGCAATGCGCAACTGCGTCTGCAGTGACGGCCGGGCGCATGGCATGTTCATGTTCTATGGCGCGAATCGAACAGGCCGATTTTCCGGCAGGCTAATTCAATTGCAGAATTTGCCCCAGAACCACATGGTCGATCTGGAGCAAGCCCGAGCGCTTGTGCGAGGCGGGGATTACAAAACGCTACACATGCTCTATGATTCCGTTCCCGATGTGCTTTCCGAGCTCATTCGCACGGCGTTCGTACCCTATGAGGGTGGAAAGTTCATCGTTTCCGACTTCGCCGCCATCGAAGCCCGCGTGATTGCCTGGCTGGCCGGGGAACAATGGCGGCTTGACGTTTTTGAAAATGGCGGCGACATCTATTGTGCCAGCGCATCTCAGATGTTCAGAGTTCCCGTGGAGAAGCACGGGATCAACGGTCATCTCCGCCAGAAGGGGAAGATCGCAGAATTGGCACTCGGCTATGGTGGCTCCGTGGGGGCGCTGAAGGCGATGGGTGCGCTGGAAATGGGGCTTCAAGAAGAGGAGCTCAAGCTACTGGTGGACGCATGGCGGGCTGCCAATCCTAACATTGTGAAGCTCTGGTGGGACATTGACGCAGCTGTCAAGGAGACAGTATCCGAAAGAGTCACCACAGAAACACACGGTATCCGTTTCGTGTATGAAAGCGGATTCCTGTTTATCCAGTTGCCATCGGGCAGACAGCTTGCTTACGTGAAGCCCCGGATCGGCGAGAACAGATTTGGGGGCGAATCGGTCACGTATGAAGGCATCGGTGGCACGAAGAAGTGGGAGCGCCTCGAAAGCTACGGTCCAAAATTTGTGGAGAACATAGTGCAGGCCATCAGCCGGGACATCCTGTGTTACGCCATGAAGACGCTGCGCTGCTGCAACATCGTGGCGCACGTGCATGACGAAATCATTATCGAAGCCGACCAGCGGATGTCCCTGCAAACCGTGTGTGAACAGATGGTACGCACGCCGCCTTGGGCGAAAGACCTGATTCTTCGCGCGGACGGATTTGAAACCCTATTTTACAAAAAAGAGTAGCGCGGCTGTCCACAAATCAACTCCTCTTGTCAGCAGGTAGGTAGAGGGCGTTGCCCTACTACTTGCGGCAGGAGGCTTTTATGTTTTACGTCAAGGCACAACTCAGCGAGGAAACTCAGGTGACAACGGAGATCACAGACGAAAACGTGTTCACCCGTTGCCCGGACTGCGGTAGCGAACTGCAGGTCGATCTCGCGGAACTCGCATCCGATGAACACTTCGATCTGTACGGCACCGGCATCTGCTGTTCGAGATGCAGCTACAAACACTGGAAGGGTGCGACGCGGCATGACAATCAGCAAGTATAACCACGAAGGATACCCCGATCCGACCGTCTTTGCAGCCTTCTCCAACATCGAAGCCGAACTACGAAAAGCCCGGTTCCGACCGATCGTCTACGTGTGCTCTCCCTACTCCGGCGACACCGACGTCAACATCCTGAACGCCCGGCGCTACTGCCGCTTCGCGGTTGATAGCGGCTACATCCCCATCGCGCCGCATCTGCTGTTCCCCCAGTTCATGCAAGACGATGACGAGGCTGAGCGCGATCTGGCGCTGTTCATGGACATCGTACTTCTGTCAAAATGCGCAGAACTCTGGGTGTTCGGAGATGCGATTACGAGGGGCATGGGCGTTGAGATCGCGCGCGCTATGCGCAAGGGCCAGCGGATCCGCTACTATACCAAGGCATGTGAGGAGGTCACGAATTGAAGAACCTAACGGCAATACAAACACAGTATCACGGTTATCTGTTCCGGTCAAGGCTTGAAGCTCGATGGGCGGTATTCTTCGACGTGTGCGGTGTGAAATACGAATACGAACCTGAAGGGTACGACCTCGGGGGCGGGCTGATGTATCTGCCTGATTTCCTGCTTCACGGAGTGGCTGGCAGAGACCGTGGCGACCTTTTTGTCGAGGTAAAGGGCGCGATGAGCGATGCCGACGCGGAAAAGATCAATCGCTTCGTGGAGATCGGCGCAAGAAACGTTGATCAAAATGGGAAATTCTCGCCCGCCATACTGGTAGTCGGACAGATCCCGAGCGGCGATTGCATGGATGACATCACAGCCTTTATCGAGGACAGGGCTTATGACGACCACCACGGTTGGCCGAACGAGTTCAACTTTAAAACCATCGACGGCGATTACTTCGCGGCACATCCCGGCATCAACCATGAAGGTGGATTTGAGCTTTTCGGCGACGATTCCAGCTACCTCTGTGAGATGAATGCTCACAAAACCGAACATGCTTACCGACTTGCTCGTTGCGCACGATTTGAGCACGGCGAGACTCCACGCTTCCGAGGAGGGCGGGTCTATGCGTAATCTTGCGATTGCCTACGGTAGCAACCGGCTTGCGAAAACGTGGGTGAATAAAACCACAAGCTTTGACGCGCTGAAGGAACGCTTAAAGGTTCCCATCCGAACACCTGAGTCCGCAGAGGATTACGCGAAGTTTTCCAAAGCACAGAAAGATGCGGCAAAGGATCACGGCGGCTTTGTGGCAGGGATGCTGGAAGGCGGCAGACGGAAGATCGACACGGTGGCGTCGCGCTCCATGATCGCGCTGGACGGGGACAGAATCGATGCGGCGTTCCTACAAAACTACGAGAGCGCCACGCCATACACATCTGTCCTGTACTCAACGCACAGCCACGCGCCGGACAATCCCAGAGTACGCGTCGTTTTCCCGCTCACGAGAGACGTGACGCCAGAGGAGTTTGTGGCGGTATCGAGATATGTCGCCGAGACACTTGGCATCGACAATTTCGACGAGTGCTCCTATCTGCCCAATCAGCTCATGTACTGGCCGAGTACGCCCGCCAATGGTGAGTTTGTCTTTATAGAGGTCGAAAAGGACTGGCTCAATCCCGACGATATTTTGAACGCGCATCCGGGCTGGAGAGACCCAACAAGGCTTCCTACGTCGTCGCGGGAGAGCAGGGCAAACAGCGTTACGTTTCAGAAGGTTCAAGACCCGCTGGCCAAGGAGGGCGTGATCGGGCTTTTCAACCGTGTTTTTTACCCCATCAACCTCGCCATAGACGAGCTTCTGTCAGATGTCTACGAACCCACTGACAGCGACGAGCGGTATCACCTGATCGAGTCAAGCAGCATGGCGGGCGTCGAGGTCAAGGAGAACGGCAGATTTGTCTACAGCCATCACGCAAAAGACCCGGCATACCTGAAGCTCTGCAACGCCTTTGATATTGTCCGCGTCCACAGATTTCCGGATGAGGATGAGAAAAAGTCCTATAGGCAGATGTGCGAACTCGCAATGAGCCTGGACAAGGTGAAGCTGCTTGCCCTTGAGGAAAAGCGAAAGGAAGCGGAGGAGGATTTCGGGAATGACGCGAATTGGCGCACGCTTCTCAGGTATCAGCCGAAAAGCAAGGTGCTGGAAAACAGCGTTCGGAATCTGATGCTGATCCTGACACACGATCCCGACTTCGCAAACTTCGGCTACAACGAGCTCGCCAACCGGGTACAGGTCACGGGCGAAGTGCCGTGGGAGCGCCCGGTTGAAAACCGATACTGGCGCGACGCCGACACCGCACAGATGAAGGCGCTCATCGACATGCGGTACCTGCCATTCTCTACTCGCAACCACGACGTTTGCTTCACTAAGGTGGCCGACGACCGACGCTTCCACCCAATTCGCGATTACCTGAACAGTCTGCCGTCATGGGATTATAAGCCCAGGATAGAGACATTGCTCGTACGCTGCCTGCAAGCCGACGACACACCCTATGTCCGCGCCGTCACTCGCAAGACATTTGCGGCGGCGGTCGCGCGCATCTACCGTCCAGGCACCAAGTTCGACAGCGTGCTCGTGTTCGACGGCGCGCAGGGGATCGGCAAGAGCACGCTGTTTAAGGATCTCGTGGGCGACGAGTATTACTCGGAAACGCTCTCGCTCACTGACATGGACGACAAGTCCGGCGCGGAAAAGCTTCAGGGCTTCTGGATCGTCGAAATCGGTGAGTTGGCCGGGATGAAGAAGGCCGACATTGAGAAAGTGAAAGCGTTCATATCTACAGCGGACGACAAGTACCGGCCCAGCTACGGGAAGACCGTGGAGAGCCATCCCCGCCAATGTATCATCATTGGCTCTGTCAACGGCGAGCGCGGGTATCTGCGCGATGTCACAGGCAACCGCCGGTTCTGGATCGTGAAGGTTCATCAGGAAGAGCAGGTCAAGAAGTGGAGCTTCACGCCGGAAGAGCGTGACCAGATTTGGGCGGAGGCCAAGGCGATCTATGAAGCGGGCGAGAAGCTGTACCTCGAAGGCGATATGATTCCCGCTGCTGAGGAAGCGCAGCGCGAGGCGATGGAGGCCGACGAGCGCCAGGGTATGGTGGAGGAGTACCTTGAAACTCTGCTGCCGGAGGGCTGGGACGCCATGGACGTCTATAACCGCCGAAGTTTCATCGCGGAGCGTGACAGTCCGGTATCAGCTAAAGGCAGCATCCGCCGCGACGCCGTCAGCAATGCCGAAATCTGGTGCGAGTGCTTTGGGCGGCAGCTTTCGGAGCTCAAGCCCGCCGACAGCTACGCGATAGCGGCTCTGATGACGCAGGTCAACGGCTGGGAGCGCACCAAACTGTTCACGCGTTTGCCCTTCTACGGGAAGCAGCGCATGTACAGGCGGACTTGTTCCAACCCAAAACCCTTGTAATACAAGGAGAGGAACAAGTGGAACAACTCAACTCCTTATATTCAAAATGGGATAGGGGAAACAAGAAACACAAGCACACCCGCGCGTAAGGAATATAAGGGCGGAGTTGTTCCACTGTTCCACTTGTTCCAATGGAGGAAGCACATGCTGGAGAAACACATTGAGCAAAAAATGGTCCAAGTTGTCCATCAGATTGGCGGTCTTGCGCCAAAGTTCATCTCCACCGGATGGGCAGGTGTGCCCGATCGCCTCGTCCTTCTTCCAGGTGGGCGCCTGGCGTTCGTGGAAGTGAAAGCGCCCGGGAAGGCCCTGCGCCCGTTGCAGGTAAAGCGGAAAGGGCAGCTGGAGGCGCTAGGGTTTCGGGTGTACGTGATCGACCGACCGGAGCAGATAGGAGGCGTCCTGGATGAAATATGTTCCCCATGAGTATCAGACCTACGCGACCGACTTCATCCTAACACACCCGGTCGCCGCAATCTTGCTGGAAATGGGTCTGGGCAAGAGCATCATTACTCTGACCGCTATCTTCGACCTATGCTTGGATTTCTTCGAGGTGCGCAAGGTACTGATCGTCGCCCCACTACGAGTGGCTCGCGACACATGGCCCGCAGAGATCGTAAAGTGGGACCATCTACGGGGCCTGACCTACTCGGTCGCTGTGGGCACGGAACCCGAGCGCAAAACGGCGCTCCAGCAGCTGGCCAGCGTGTACATCATCAACCGGGAGAACGTCCAGTGGTTGGTCGAAGACAGCGGCCTACCCTTTGACTACGACATGGTCGTGATCGACGAACTCTCGTCCTTCAAGTCCTACCAGGCCAAGCGGTTCCGGAGCCTGATGAAAGCGCGCCCCTATATCAGGCGGATCGTGGGCCTGACGGGCACCCCCTCCAGCAACGGCCTGATGGACCTGTGGGCGGAGTTCCGGCTGCTGGACATGGGCAAGCGCCTTGGCCGGTTCGTTACCCACTACCGGGAAGAGTTCTTCACTCCCGACAGACGGAACCAGCAGATAGTGTTCAGCTACAAGCCTAAGCCCGGCGCGGAGGACGAAATCTACCGCCGGATCGCCGACATCACGATCAGCATGAAAAGCACCGATTACCTGAAGATGCCGGAGTGCGTGATGAACGAGGTGCCAGTGACGCTCTCCGGCCCGGAGCGTAGCGCCTACGACACACTTCGCACTGAGCTGGTGCTGTCCCTGAAAGGCGAGGAGATCGACGCCGTGAACGCGGCCGCCCTCTCCGGCAAGCTCTGCCAGATGGCGAACGGTGCGGTGTACGGCGACGAAAAGCGCATCATCCACATCCACGACCGAAAACTGGACGCGCTTGAGGATCTGATCGAAGCGGCGAATGGCAAGCCGGTGCTGGTGGCCTATTGGTTCAAGCACGATCTCGCCCGGATCCAGGAGCGGTTCCATGTACGGGAGATCCGGACGAGCAAGGACATCGCGGACTGGAATGCCGACACAATACCGGTCGGCCTGATCCACCCCGCATCTGCCGGACACGGTTTGAATTTGCAGGCAGGCGGCTCCACTCTGGTGTGGTTCGGGCTGACCTGGAGCCTGGAGTTGTACCAACAAACCAACGCCCGGCTCTGGCGCCAGGGGCAGCGGGCAGAGACTGTGGTCATCCACCACATCATCACGAAGGGCACCATCGACGAGCAGATCGTCGCCGCCCTGAAACAAAAGGACAAGACCCAGGCCGCGCTGATTGATGCAGTGAAGGTGAATCTGGAGGGGAACAAATGAGTGAGAACGGATATCGGAATCTCGCGGATGCGATCATCATGCAGGCCGTGCATGACTATCGGCGCGCGGTTCAGCAACTCATCCGGAAACCGTATGGTGCAACAGCTCTTCATGACAAACAGGATGTCGAGGCTTTCTTCCAAAATGATTGGTTTCGGGTGCTGAGCGACCTGGACGGACAGGAACTCCTACAGAGATTGGAAGCGGGGGCAAGGGAATGACCACGAAAGAATATTTCAGCCAGACGCTGACGTTGAACAAGCGCATCAACAGCAAGCTGGATCATCTGGCCGCTATCCGGGAACTTGTGTCCAAGGCAACCGCGACGGTGAGCGATATGCCGCCCTGTGAATCCCGCGACGTTCACCAGATGGAAGAGGCCATCTGCAGAATGGTCGATCTACAGAAGGAAGTTGACGCGGACATTGACCGGCTTGTCAACCTGAAGTTGGAGCAGATGCGCATCATCAGCGAAATCGAAAAGCCACTGTACCAGTTGATTCTGGAACAACGCTACCTATGCTGCCACTCTTGGGACTACATCAGCGAGGAGCTTGAGTACAACCAGCGATACTTGCTCCGCCTGAACAACGAGGCGCTGGCGGCGGCAGAAGAGCTGATGAAGAAAAAGAATTTCGAGAAAGCGTAAAATGCCACTAAAAGACACTTTCGCCACCTTGAATCGCGGAGTATAGTATACTTGTCAGAACCATCGGGGCGGGAGAAATCCCGCTCCTTTCTTATGGTTTCTCATAATTTGCTTGACTTCCATCGCTTATTGAGCGTATATGTCACTACCAAAGCGAAGGAGGCAATCCCATGAGAGTTGAAACCGGCCTTATCACTCAGCGTAAACTGCTCGCCCAGGCCATCGGCGAATGGCTACACCTGGAACCGCACTACGACGGCGTACCGCGCTGCACCTACAGCATCGGCCCGGTCAAGGTGGAAAAGGACGCGGCGATCGTCACCGACGATTTAAAAGCCTGGACCACGCTACTGCCATTCTTTCAAAATCACGGCTGGGCGGCGGAGGAACCGGAGATTGAGCGGCCTGCGCCGGAAGCTGATTCAGAAGCCGCCACCGAACGCGCCGACGACATTGACAACATGGAAATCAGCGAGCCCGCCCCTGGCATGATGGTGGGGAGCCTTTTAAACCTGATCCACATGCTGTACAGCAAGCAATACCTAATCAACCGCATGACGGAAACCGGGAACCTTTTCATATCGGAGAACCTGATTGACAGCCTGAAGGAACACATGCCGGAAGACATGGTCGTGTTCCAGCAGCGGCTAACTGATTTCAAAGCCCGCGGCGAGTTGGACGGCTTCGGCTATTCCGACGACAACGTCACGCTACGCTACCCATTCCACGCGGAACAGCCGATACGCTGGACGACCTACGGCCTATTGACGGACAAGATTATCAAAGCTGCGCAGTCAGCGACCCGCATCACCGCACAGGTCCAAGAACCTGAGAACGAGAAGTACTTCGCGCGGTCATGGCTCCTGCGGCTGGGCATGGGCGGCGCTGATTTCAAAGAAGAGCGCCGCATCCTGCTGGGCGGATTGAAGGGCCATACGGCGTTTCCAAACGACGCTGCCGCGACAAAGCACAAGGAAAAGTACGCCGCCCTGCGCAGAGAAGCCCACACCACTGTCGGGGAGGAGATCGCTGAATGAAGGATGTGAAGGAACAGCTGCTTGATTTTAAAGCCCGGCAGCTGGCTGGGGAGTGCCTACCCTGTCCACGGTGCGGGAGCGGCGTGATGAACACCCATGTGACGCGTAATGCGCTCAGCCGTCACGCGGATGTCTACGTCTGCGACGATTGCGGTACCGCAGAGGCGATGCTGGATCTGATGCAAAATCCGCTGCCACTTAACCAGTGGGCCCTCTTCCAAGACTGCCGGCCCATCTCCAATTTCAAAGCGCTGCCGGCTGAACTCGTGTGGGCGCGGCTCCAGAAGGAGCAGGTTCCCTACCTGATGGATCTGTATGAACAGTGGCTCGGGGCACAAGGCAAAGAAGATTTCGAAGCATACCGTGCAGAGGCGTACCGGCACTGCCCGGGGCTGACGCACCTGTGGCTGCAGCCCTTCCAGGCGGTCTACAACGTGTGCGAGGGCCAGCTGCTGCTGCGGTTCCGAAAGACGGGCGACGAGATCGAGATCGCCCACGGCCTGATCCAACACTGACGATCGCCCACCGAGATATCATAGTCCTTCACGATACAAGCCGCCCTCAGATTTGAGAGCGGCTTTTGCTGTGGCCAACGCGATCGGAAGCATCAGGTCTTGCGCCCCAGGCTGCGCAGCAGCGCGGGCTTCAAGACCTTCTCGATTTCAGAGCGGAACCCGAGCGCCAGGTACGCCCGCCGGATGCCCTCGTAGTAATCCCGGGTCGGCGGCGCGACGCGCTTGTGGTTCATCAGGTAGATCATGCCCTTGATTTCAGAGCCATCCGTCATACACACGGTGCGCTCCGCCTTGATGTAGTAGCTGGGGTAGCCCTCGTAGCGGTCGAGCCGCTGTTCGTCGGCCTCGCTGATCTCCCAGACGGCGACCGGCACACGGGTGGGGACCGGATTCCGGCCGGCCTTGATTTGAGAGCGCTCTACGGTGGCGTGAAGGAAGAACTCCAACTGTGCGCCGGGCAGATACCCCATGCCGATGAGCCGGGCGTCCGGGCAGCGGTACGCTATCTGTTCCTGGACCATGTTGGAGCCGTAAGCGATGTAGTTCATGTGAAACCTCCGTGTTTTACTTTGGGAGTCAGGGTTGATTCAGGAGCGAGCGCAGGCGATGATCACCGGGATCATCCGGAGCGGGTGCCGGAGCGTCAGGTAGATGGCGGCTGTGCGAGCGGCGTCGTGCAACCCGGCGTGCTGTAGCGCCCAGTAACACTCGGGGTCCTTGGCGTGGTCAAAGATGTTCCAGCAGGTGGTCTTGTCAAAGATGCGCTTCATGGTGTACCTCCTCTTGATTTCAAAGCGGGGTGTCAGCGGCTCCGGATTATGGTCAGTTGGTATTCGCGGCCGTTGGGCAGGCTGATGACCAGACCTTTGTCGTTCGTCATCACGCCGTCTTCGGAATAGGTCTGAACCCGAAGGTTCTCCCAGCACAGGTCCTCCGCTGTGCGGTAGTCGTCGTCTTGGGCGATCAGTTCCCGGAGGCCGTCCTGCAACACCTCTTCGAAGTCCTGTTCATTTTCGCGCTCGTACATCTGTGTGGTCCTCCTTTTGATTTGGGAGCCTTGGGAACCGGCACCGCCGGTGGCTTCCTGCGACCGGCGATGTGCCGGTTTCGGGCCGAAGCCAGCGGCCCATCGTCAGGCGGGCTTGATTCAAAAGCCGGTCGGCGCGAAAAGCGCGATGTAGTCGTGCGCGGCCTTGGATAGGGCTTTCAAGTCCGAATCGGTCGGCCGCCCGTACCAGTCCGGCTTACCCTGATACATCCAGATGTGTGGGGTCTTCAAGTCGCCGCCGGGCGTGCGAATGGAGGCGAAGTGGTCTTGATTTCGAAGCAGGAGTGTGTCGACCTTGCCCTCGGTGCGGTTGAGGATGGTGACCTGCAGGGCCTCGTACTTGTCTGCTGTGCCGGTGGTGACGAACTCGATGCGTGCCCGGATGTGCTCGTCCAGCGTCAGGAAAGCTGCGCGGCCGACGTAGACTGGGCTGGTTGATTTGAAAGCCGTGTTCCTGCCGGTGAGCGCTCGGAGCTGCTGTTCAAAGAAATTCATGGTGTTCCTCCTCAATATGATTTCATAGCTGTGCGGCTATCCCGCGACGCGTTTCGCGTTTCGGCCCGGAGCCACCGGGCCTCGTCAGGCGGATGCGCTTGATTTGAAACCGGCTGTCAGCTCGCCTGGCGCCAAGCGGCGTTGCCGGGCAGGTGCTTGAGCAGGTGCTCGCGGGCGGTCGCGAACTCGTCGCCGATGAACCCCAGCCGGAGCAGCCAGCACCGGAAGGTGTACTTGGGGTTGTCCGTCTCCGGGCGGCGTGGCGAGGCCGAACTTGATTCCAAAGCTTGGTGGGAAATCGCCATGCTCAGTTGAATGAAGGACTTGATTTCGCCCGCGTGGAGTGTGCTGTTGAAGGCTCGGAACTCGATGGTACCTTTCTGGAACACCGAGTGGAGGTTCAAAAGGTGGTACCGGCTGGGGTCGTAATGCTCATGGGCATGGCGTTCCCAGTTCCGGTCGTCGTACCACACCCGGGCGAACTCCGGAAGGGTTTTCGGCTTGAGCCGGTTCAGCCGGGCGAGAAAGTACGCGTCCACCGGCTGGCACCAGCGTGTGCGGCGCTCCGGTGAGATCTGCAGCGCCTGGGTCAGCAGGTCCTCCTTGGCGTTGACAATGTTCACCAGATTTCGGAGCGTTTTCGGGGTGTGGCTGCCCAGCCCGATGTGCACGTGAATCCCGCAGCTTTCGTGTGCCTTGGCGCCGGCTCGGCGGAGTTTGCGCACCAGTTCCTGGACCGTCGCGATGTCCGCCCACCGGCAGATCGGGCTGACCAGCTCGGTGCGCTCCTCGTACGGGCCGGCGATGCTGGCGTCCGAGACCAGCTTCCAAGGCCGGCCTTCCGGGTCGTACACCGCCCAGGTGTCGTAGGAGCCGCCCACGTGGGTGGGCTGGATGTCAAAGTGTGCGGCGATGACCTCCGCGGCCTTCGCCCGGGTGATGCCGTTCATCTCGATCTCGATACCAAAGGTCTGGTCCTTCATGGCGGTCTCCTCCTGTGTGTGCTCGGGTTCAGTGCTTGACCTGGCAGGCGGCGGCCGCGGCTTTGCGGGCCTTGTCGGCGGCGACGTAGGCCCGGCCGTGTGCCTGCATGGCGGCTTCCAAAAGGTCGGCGTCCTCTTCGTCCGACCCCATGTCGGCCGGGATCTCGTCGGCCAGGAGCTCGGCGGTGTCGGCCGCGACCGCGGCGTGGAGCGCAGCCTGCTCGGCGGCGGCCCGGTACAGCCGGGCGGCGTTGGTGGCGGCGACCAAGGCGGCTTCGGCTTCGGCGGCTTCGCGGGCGGCCCGGTCGGCCCGGTCGGCGGCGGCCTCAGCTTGGGCGGCGGCCCGGAGCGCGTCCCGGGTGGCGGCGTGGAAGGCGGCCCTTTCAGCGCAGGTGGTCATGGGGTACCCCTTTCGGCCCGGCGGCTTGACCCGCCCGCGGCGGCGGCCCGGTTTGCGGCCGCGACACATTCATCGCTCGGCCCGGCCGGAAACGCAAG
>Ga0268263_1000259_pt1 | contig 109745 bp, 89 predicted proteins | sample Biomet5_FD_190358 | JGI IMG/M metagenome (GOLD analysis project Ga0268263, IMG submission 190358) | Microbial communities from bioreactor (seeded with sewage sludge) at LBNL, California, USA - Biofuel metagenome 5 (SPAdes) (version 4) | ecosystem: Engineered > Bioreactor > Anaerobic >... | reverse complement strand
CGCAGGACGCTCGAGGCCTCACAGGACTTACTATCATAATAAAATCAGAAAACTTATTTCCTGTAATACAACTGAGCCTCAGGCATAAATGACTTCAGGCTGGCTATACGTTTCGCATCCGAAGGATAAAGATATAAATAAAGTAAAGGTTAAAAAAACTTTTAATTTGACGTAAAAAATTCGAGTAAAAAACAGTCCATTTTATAAAAGCAGTTCCTAAAAATCAAAATTTGAGTAAAAAAACAGCGGATTGCTAATATTACATCATAAAAAAATGTTAACTTGGCACACTTTTTAACTTCGGCTATTATAGTGTATTTCTAAAAAATCCCCAAACACCATGAGACAGCGACCCCGTTTTTTAAAAAACATCGGCATCGTATTTGCCATCTTTTTCATTTTTGTGGCCATTCCTTCCTGTATTGACGAGCTTTACAATCTGAATAATGGGGTATCTTCCAAGATAGCATTGGGTGGAGATTCTCTTTCCATACCGATAGGAAGCACAGATACCATTAAACTCAGCGACATCCTGGAAGATTATGATATCAAAACGCTGAAAACCATGGAAGACGGAGGTTATGGTTTGTCCATGAAAGATTCCATCAATGTGGATATTCCCAAAATTGATCAGACGGCATTAGCTGTTTCGGATAAGACATTACATAAAAGCAATCCTATAAGTTTTGGAGACATCAGTCTGGCAGATTTCAAGATAACCGGAAAAAATGTCAGCAATGAATTTGGCCTAAATTTAAATTCCGTATCCATCAATAACTTTAAAATACCGGCATTATCCCAGGATACATCATTCGGCGTTGCCATGTCTCAATATAAGTTACAGAATCTGACTGTAGATCCCATAAACGTGGAAGCAAGTAAAGATTCTATATTTGCAGGTGTAAACCTTCCGCCAATTCCTCCGGTAGGTACCGCTGAACTCACCATCAAAGACACATCCATTAATGTCAACACATCAGCTTCTTTCACCAATACCATAGATGTTCCCAATAATGTCACAGGCATTGATACCATCAAACTCAAATCCGGGGCAACTTTCCAGGTAAGCATAGCACTGGAAGGAGCTGTCGGCCTTTTTAGTACCAACGAGACCTCCATCGTTCCAAATCTTACCATCGAACCATCCTCCCTTTTCCTATTTGCAGAAGGTGGCGGTCATCCGGTCCATTTAAACACAGGCTCTTTGAACAACACCAACAATTTTTCTCAATCAACACCACTATACAGCATTGAAGCTTTTAAAATTGAACCGGGCGAATTGGGAAACGGACAAATCAACATTTCCAGGGACATCCAGGTAGGAGGCTCCATGGCATTAAACAATGCAAAAATAATGTCCGATAGGGTCGATGATCTAAAGAACCTGAAATTAGTCGTTAATGTCTCCGTAAATGGCATTGTTATCAAATCGATGAAGTTTAATATTCCACCTATTGTTACAGACTTATCCGGCGAAAAATATTTTGGTATTAATAATAGCGTCCCTGTTGAAATTGATTCGATTAAAGCGGTCAATTTTATAGAGGATCCGGCAAAATTATCATTTGAGCTTAAGGCTCCGGATCTCCCGAAGATGGAAAATGGGGAGATTAAAATTGATGAATTGGTTATTACTTTCCCGAAAGAATTGAAACTTAAGGCTGAAACAAATGTTAACGGACAAGTTTATACCTTAAGAAATCTATCTTTCAAACCTGAAGACGGATATAAAACCGATATTTATTTGGATCATTTAGATTTGTCCGACAGAAAGATTACAAATAATCAGTTAAATTTCAACGGGGCTATCCGATATACAGGAAATATGTCTCTTAATGGTAGAATTGACAGTGAAGTGCTTGGTGCTACTCAAAAGACAAGTATGGGCGTCAAACTGGATGCGTCTCTATCCTTCAAGTCCGCCACAGTAGTCACAAAAGACATATTGAAGAATGTAAACGAGAGCGATTCCATCGGTATTGCTTTTGATATTGACATTGCTGATCAGGTGAAACGTCTTAATACGGTAACCATAACACCAGGAACCAAAATTCAAATAAAGATTGACCCGCCGAATCTACCTTTGGCATTGACTGGCAATAATCTGCGAATCAATTTTCCAGATTTGTTCAAATTTAAATCCGATATACCGACTTTACAACCAGGTATGGGTAACTATTACCTGATAAATGGTGCTATTCCAAGTACCATCGAATTGGAATTGGAAGCCTTGAATATCAATCAAGACTTGGAAAATGGTACCTTGAAATTAGATAAAGGCATCAAGCTTTCAGGTGGAGTCAAACTTTTGGCAGGAGAAGTCAGCAGTACAGCTATTGATGAACTCAGCGGAAAAAATCTAAAAATTGAAACCACAGTTCCAGATTTGACCATAGCATCCACCTCTATCGAACTCAAAACTCTGAATGCAGACTATGCTGATTCGACAAATCTGGATATTGTAATCGACCCTTTACCTAAAGAAATTGTTTCGTTAGACAGTGTCATTCTGGATGACGAAGCCTATCTGGATATAAACATTGATATCACGGACATTCCAGACCTCTCAACCCCATTGATGGCAGACATGAATCTTGATTTTCCCCAATTGATAAACTTTGCACCAAACACTGTTGATATGAATAACCGATTGACCATCAATCAAGAATTTGAGGTAGATCACAGTTTAAATAAAGCATCATTACATAAAAGGGTGAAAATTAATGGATTCAAATTTAACAATGAAGACCTTAACGGTAAACTTGAGATTCATAAGAAAGTTAAATTTGATGTTGGAGTATCCGTTTTAAATCCTTCTGTAAACAGTGATGAATTAACAAGTAACGACATTGATGTCAATGTAGATGTTATCTTATCAGGAATCAAGTTTAAAGAAGTATACGGCAAATTCGATCCGGGCATTGCCCCCATCAATGAGAATGTTTCAATGTCCGATTTGCCGGATTTCATGAAAAAGGATGATGTTGTTCTGGACATTACAAGACCTGTCATTGTTTTGGAAACTCAAAGCAATCTGGAAATTCCGATTGATGCCACCATGACACTGACACCAAAAAAGAACGGTACTGAAATTACCAGTGGCAAAATCACGTTACCAGTTCTCAACTTCTCAAAGGCAAAATCTTCAATGGAACCGGATACCTCACGTTTCTGGATTGGTCCGTTAGAAGAAGGTAAACCTGAAAATTATCAGTTTAAAGAGGCAGACATCCAAAACATGTTCAAAACAGTTCCGGATGACATCACCTTTGTTGTTGATGCCCAGGCGAATACTGAAGAAAAACATCATATCGACCTAAATGCAGAATACAAGATGAAAATCAAATATGATGTCAGAGTTCCTATGGCTTTCGGCGATGAATTGAATATAGAAATACGCGACACCATTTCAGACTTGGATGAATCTATTGGAGACCTCGCATTTTCAGGAAAAAGTCTTGAAATATTCGGAGATGTCCTCAATTCCATTCCCCTCCAACTTAATTTCACCATGTATCCGTTGGACAAAAACAACCACTACATAGCTGTCGACTCAGTTTCACAAGTGATCAAATCAGGAGCATTCGACGGAAGTGCGGTATCATCCAAAGTCTCCCTCATTTTTAAAGACCCCAACGGATTGATGAAAGATGTGAGAGGTTTTGAGTTGGTATTTAAAGCCTGCACGAACGGTACACCTGCCGGAACAGCGATCAAACCGGATAACTTTATCAAAGCCGATTTGAAAGTACGACTCAAAGGTGGAATTAATATTGATGATAAATAAAACAGGCAAGCGATATGAAAAAGAAAATCTTAAAATACGGACTTTGGTCACTGGTTTTATGTGTAACCTCACCGTTTGCAAGTGCACAGTCAATTGCACGTACGGCCTACTTTATGGATAATACGACCAACAGGCACTTGATGAATCCCGCACTTACGCCGACACGGGGTTATTTCAGTCTACCAGTCGTAGGAGATTTATCTTTAGGGGTCGAATCCAATATGGCATTTACAGATTTTATTTATCCTGCTGTCACACCAGGTGGAGAACTCCTTTCTTTTCTCAGTCCTGATGTTGATGCAGCCGATTTCCTTTCCCGAATTGATCCCAACAACTTTCTGAGAATGGACATAAGGACAAGTATCCTATCTCTCGGATTTTATTCCGGAACAGACTTCTGGACTTTTGATGTGGCCGGCCGTGTAAATATGAGCTTGAATCTACCTTATGATCTGTTTGCCTTTGCGAAGGTAGGCAAGGCAAATTCGACAAATGAATATCATCTTGACAATCTGTCCATTGGGGCTGGAGCGTTTACAGAATTCGCATTGGGATATTCCCGCAACATCATGAACAATTTGCGGGTTGGTGGCAAGATTAAATATCTGGCAGGAATAGCAAACGTCAAAGCTTATCTGGAAAAGATGGACATCTATATGAGCGATGCCGCATGGACAGTCACAACGGAAGGACAAATGAATGTCTATGGGAAAGGTCTGACCTTCCAAAAAGATGAAGACCAAAACATCAATGGAGTCGATATCAACTCCCCAGGCATGGGTGGGGCAGGAATGGCCTTCGATATAGGTGCTACCTATTCCCCCATTTGTAACCTTGATGTTTCTGCGGCGATTATAGATTTGGGTGGCATTAAATGGAAAAAGAGCAATATCCTTCAGGCAAACTCTTCAGGAACGACAACATACACTGGTTTGGAAAACATCGGAAATCAAGATGATGATGAATCTAATTCGACAAAAGATCAGCTTGAAAATCTGAAAGACGATTTGATAGAAATGGCTCATTTTAAAGAACAGGCTGTTTCCGGAGACTATACGCAGAAACTTTTCCCGACCATCAATGCCGGTGCCGAGTATACCATATTGAAAGACAAGTTAAGTTTAGGAATGCTTTATACCGCCCGGATAATGGAAGATGAAAACTATTCGGAATTGATGGGAGCACTCAATCTGAGACCTTCAAAATGGTTTAATCTGTCAGGAAGCTACTCCTTTTTGCATGGAAAAGGCGAGACTTTCGGTTTTGCTCTTGGATTTATGCCAGGCATCATCAATATATTCATGGCTTGCGACTATACTTTCCTAAAAGTTACTCCCCAGTATATACCGCTCAATACCATGACCTCAAACTTCCAGCTGGGTGTAAGTATACCACTCGGACCGGGACATTTGCCTGACAAACATTAATTTCCAGATAAAATAAGATAAACGATTCGGAGTGATGTCCTCATTCCGGATCGTTTTTTAGCTAAAAGAATTCTTGTTATATCCGGATTTTTGAGTCATATTTGTCTTCCAATTCAGATTTTAGGTCAATAATTTATATCCTATTAACTCACAGCATTATGAAGCAGTTCTTCAAATTCACCTTGGCATCTTTCGTTGGAGTTATCATCGCACTCTTGTTTTTTTCCCTGATCATTATCTCTATAGCCGGTGCGATTTCGAGTACAGACAGGCAATATCGTTTGAAGGACAATAGTTTTCTGAAAATTTCTCTGAACGGAGAATTGAAGGAACAATCTGTTGATAATCCTTTCAACTTAACAATACCGGGGTTACCGGTGGACACCAAAATGGAAAGTCAAGGTTTGGATGACATCCTGTCCGCCATTTCCAGGGCTAAGACCAATGATCAGATTAAAGGCATTTATATAGATGTCAAGACGCTGTCCGCCGGATTTTCCAGCATTGAAGAAATCAGAAATGCATTGATCGAATTTAAGAAATCCGGGAAAAAGGTATATGCCTATGGCGACACCTACGACCAACGCGAATATTATATCTGTTCAGTCGCTGATAAAATTTTCATGAATCCTCAGGGGATGATGAATTTTTGCGGACTGGCTGCTACTCCTGTTTTTTATAAAGGGACACTTGACAAGCTTGGTGTAAAAGCTGAAATCTTCAGAGTCGGCACTTTCAAATCTGCTGTCGAGCCATATCTCAATACGAAGATGAGTGAAGCCAGCAAACTACAGACCAAAGAATATATCGGCGGCATCTGGGGACATCTGCTTAAAGGTATTTCGGCATCCAGAAATATTTCCACAGATGAACTGAACACCTTGGCAAACAAGAATATGCTGTTTCAACCCACAGAAGAATTAGTCAAGAACAAACTGGTTGATAGCATCCTATACGAATCTGGTATGCGGGCTTTTCTGGCAAAAAAAGCGGGAGTGGATGACATCGATGACTTGAAATTGGTTTCTGTCAGTGATTTTCTGACTACTCCGGAAAAAAGTGCCAAATTTGTGCAAGATAAAATAGCCATACTCTATGCAGAAGGCGAAATCTTTGACGAAGGGACTGAAGGCATCGTCAGAGACGACATGATTTCAGAAATAGAGAAAATCAAAAAAGACGAAACCATCAAGGCTGTTGTTTTCAGGGTGAATTCTCCCGGTGGTAGTGCTTATGCCTCCGAACAGATATGGAAAGCCATCTCCGATTTGAAGGCTGTCAAGCCGGTAGTTGTCTCCATGGGCGATTATGCGGCATCCGGCGGTTATTATATTTCCTGCAACGCAAACAAGATCATCGCTTCTCCAAACACCATTACCGGATCCATCGGTATTTTCGGCACATTTTTTATTCTCGACAAATTGGCCGATAAGGTTGGTCTGAGTTTTGATGTTGTCAAGACCAACGACATGTCTGATCTTGGAAACATCACACGTCCCATGACTGAAATAGAGAAACATAAGATACAAAACTATATTGAAAAAGGCTATGATCTTTTTGTGAAACGTTGTTCCGAAGGTCGAAAAATGGATAGCCAAAAACTCAGGAAAATTGCGGAAGGCCGTGTTTGGACAGGCGAAAAGGCTGTGGAATTGGGCCTTGCTGATGAATTGGGAGGAATCGACCATGCCATCAAAGTCGCAGCCAAACTTGGGAAAGTCAAAAATTATCGCATGGTAAGCTTTCCTGAGAAGAAAAACTTCATGACTCAACTCATGGAAGAATTTGAAGGTAAAACTAAAATGCATATTGCTCTGAGTTATTTTGGAGAAGAATACGCCCCTCTTCTCAAACTGAAAGAAGCCAAAATTCAGACAGGCATACTTGCCCGTATGGAAAATATGGATATACATTGAACCGTTTATTAATTCCAACATTGTGTCAAAATCTAAAGCGCGTTATTATTTGTTTCCATTCGCATGGATTTACGGAATCATCATTTGGTTTCGCAACATGTTTTTTAATATTGAGTTGCTCCCGTCAGAAAATTTCAGCATGCCTGTCATTTCAATCGGAAATATTACCATTGGCGGCACAGGCAAGACACCACATACAGAATATCTGATCAAACTATTAAGCAAGGATTATCAAGTTGCCGTGTTAAGTCGCGGATACAAACGTAAAAGTAAAGGTTTTCTTCTGGCAAACGAACAATCGAATTTGGCAGATTTGGGCGACGAACCATTACAGATGAAAAAGAAGTTTTCCAATCTGATCGTTGCCGTTGATGAAAACAGAAGAAGAGGCATACACAGCCTGATGGACGCATCCATGAAACCTTTCATCGATATCATTTTGCTGGATGATGCGTTTCAACATCGGTACGTCAATCCGAGCATCTCCATTTTGCTCATTGATTTCAACAGGATGTTGAAAGAGGATCATCTGTTGCCTGTCGGAAACCTTAGAGAACCGGCCGGACAGATGAAACGAGCAGAAATCGTCATCGTCAGTAAATGTCCAACCGATCTAAAGCCTATCGACTTCCGTGTTTTGACAAACAATATCAAATTGCAGCCTTATCAGTCCTTATTTTATACAACAATGATCTATGGAGAGTTGAAGGCCATGTTGTCATCGATTCCTCCTGTCGGAAAACAATCCACCCATGAAGAAAATACAGAAGAGACTGAAAATACGGAAGTGGACGTCTCTTTCGAGAACCTGACCATGGATCAGATAAAAAGAGAACAAAAGCCAGTTCTGATCCTCACAGGTATTGCCTCTCCAGACAGTTTGGTCGACTATGTCCATCAATATTGTCCGGAGGCAGAAGCTATGATTTATCCGGACCACCACGAATTCAGGAAAAAGGATGTACGCAAGATTGGGCAGGCTTTCGAAAAGATAAAGGCAGCCGGGGGAGTCATCATCTCAACGGAAAAGGATGTGATGCGTATTCACAACAATTCATACATGGAGACTTTGACTCATTATATCTATTACCCTGCTCTTGAAGTTCGTTTCCTCGATGAACAAGGTGCTTTATTCGATCACAAAATACTGGATTATGTACGAATCAATAAACGATACCGCGGAATGGCTTAAAAAACGGATGACCAGTCGTCCGGAAACAGCCATCATCCTGGGAACAGGTCTGGGGGAACTCGTTAAAGAAATAGAAATAAGCCTGGAAATACCTTATAAGGATATACCGAATTTTCCGGTATCGACTGTTGAAGGGCACATCGGAAAGCTTATCTTCGGCAAGTTGGGCAACAAAGATATCATGGCCATGCAAGGGCGTTTCCATTATTATGAAGGTTATGATATGAAACAGGTCACCTTTCCGGTTCGGGTCATGAAGGCCGTCGGAATCAAGACCTTGTTTGTATCGAATGCAGCCGGTGGCATGCGTGAAGAATTTGAAATCGGAGACCTGATGATGATTACCGATCACATCAATCATTTTCCTGAGCATCCGCTTCGAGGCACCAATTACGAAGAACTGGGACCGCGTTTCCCGGACATGTGTGACGCGTATTCTCCGCGCCTGCGAAAAAAGGCTCTCGAAATTGCAGCAGAATTGGGCATCAAATTACATCAGGGTGTTTATATCGGTACTTCCGGCCCTACTTTTGAAACCCCGGCCGAATTTCAATACTTTAAAATGATCGGTGGTGACGCGGTTGGTATGTCAACCGTTCCGGAAGTCATCGTTGCCCGCCATGCCGGACTTGAAGTTTTCGCCATATCGGTCATCACAGATATCGGTTTGAAGGGCAAGATCGTAGAGGTATCTCACGAAAAAGTCCAAAAAGCAGCTTTGGCCGCACAACCAAAAATGACGCAAATCATGCGGGAATTGATTAATCGCTCTTAGCTAACAATGGAAAAAAAACGAACAGAAATCAGCGAATACGGCGAATTCGGCCTTATTCAGCATCTTACTGAAAACATCAAATTAAATAACAATTCCAGCCGCGTCGGTATCGGAGATGATGCAGCCGTACTGGAATATCCGGAAAAAGACATTCTGGTTACCAACGACCTGCTACTTGAAGGCATCCATTTCGACCTGACATATACTCCATTCATGCATTTGGGTTACAAATCGGCCGTCGTCAATTTTTCCGACATCTACGCCATGAATGGCAGACCAAAGCAGATCATCGTTTCAATCGGCATTTCAAAACGCTTTTGCGTGGAAGACCTGGAAGAGTTTTACGGTGGCCTGCAGACCGCCTGTGAAAAATACGGGGTAGATTTGGTTGGAGGTGATACTTCCGCTTCATTGACCGGCATGCTGATCAGCATCACCTGTATAGGTGAAGTTGAAAAAGGGAAAGCCGTATTAAGAAGCGGAGCCAAAGAAAACGACTTGGTTTGTGTTTCCGGAGACCTTGGCGCAGCCTATATGGGATTGCAACTGTTAGAAAGAGAAAAAAGGGTATTTGACCATGCCGCTGAAATTGATCCCGACTTTACCGGAAAGGAATATCTTTTGGAACGTCAACTCAGGCCTGAAGCCCGCAAGGATATCGTTGAGCTCCTAGCGAAGAAGAACATCGTTCCCACTTCCATGATTGACATTTCCGACGGTCTCTCTTCAGAAATGCTTCATATCTGTATGAAAAGCGACTGCGGTTGCCGAATTTATGAAGACAAAATTCCCATCGAATATCAAACAGCAGCCCAAGCTGAAGAAATGAATATGAACCTAAGCACCGCAGCATTGAACGGAGGAGAGGATTACGAACTCCTGTTTACCGTTCCACTGAGCATGCATGATGAGATTTCTGCATTGGAGGGCATCCGTGTGATTGGCCACATTTGTTCAAAAGACAAAGGCAGCCGGCTCATAACCAGAGACGGAAATGAATTTGACCTGGTTGCACAGGGTTGGAAAGCGGTATGATTTTACGTCCGATTTGATCCGATTTCTACTCATGACATTCATTGGTTTAAATAGTCGGCCATGAAAAAGCATTCAATATATTGAATTACAGTGCAATAAATTATAAAAAGCCTTTGAGAATTAACCAAAAAGTCCTATCTTATATATCATAAACCTGCAAATTTATGACGTTATGTTGGACAAAACTCCAAATAAACATCAATTGAAAATCTTTCAAACTCCCCTGGTAAACTTCATCAGGATGGAAATGGGCGTATCTGAACTACCAGCAGCACAAATTGGCGTAGAAGCTAAGATCGAAGCTCTGTGAAAATATACCGCTTCCGCCCCCGACTGAAAGGTATTGCACATTTTAAAGAACATGCATCTGTACCTCTTTTGTTCGATAGGAACAGTATGAAGATAATTAAATGCAGACTGGAGCACTTTAACGCCAACCACTAAAACTTAACATTTCTTTATAAACACACTAAAAAAAACAGAAGTGAATGAAGCACTTTATAATGACCCACTTCAATCTGAAGCTTTGGAAAACAGATAAAAATAATCAGACGACGCAGACTCAAGAATGGCTTGAAAGGCGGTTTCTGCTATTTGAAGAGTTCTGCCTTCCATCCGTCGCAGCCCAAACAGACAAAAACTTTTACTGGTTCTGCATGTTTGATATTGATACACCCAATCTATACAGAGCTCGGATTGAAGATTACAAAAAGTTGGTGCCACAGCTCATACCTTTATACATGACCCAAGACGAAACGATCAAAGGAAATGACCAGTTCCTCAAAGATCAGATCAAAAAATTGCTGGATACAGAAGACGAACTTCTAATCACATCCCAGCTGGATAACGATGATGCTATTCATGCGGACTTCGTGAAGGATATCAACAATATGGCAAAAAAAGAATCAGCCAAAGACGCTTTTTATATTTTCAGCTATGGATATCAATATTACACGGAAGCCGATTTCCTACTGAAAATTTATTACCCCAACAACCATTTCCCGTCCAGGGTAGAAAAAGACCTGACCAACTTCAAGCTGGTATTATCCATCAGCCACTCCCATCTACGAAAAAAGAGCTTACGCGATAAAATAAAAGTTGTCAATGTGGACAATGTTGAAAAGCCTCTGTGGATTGAAGTCATTCACAATAAAAATGTGTCCAACGATGTGCGCATCACTTTTCGGCCGAAAGAAGTCATGCACTTTTTAAAAATCCAATCAATACTGCCTGATTTTACTTGGGCAGACTTTGGAATACAAAAGAATTTCGCAAATGAGAAGCAGCTTTGGAAGCTCCTTACGTTCTATTGTCCCCGTACTTTCAGAAAAATATACTCAAAAATAAAAAAGAAATAGTGCTTTGCTTAAAGTCTCAATAATCTATTTTACTAAAATCGCATTAGAAGTCCATCATTCTTGTCTTTAATTTGATTTACAGAATATTAATTGCTGAGCTTTTTAGTCTTTTAACGGAAAACCGGAACAGGCTAACGTTGCAACCTGTTGGGATCACCTGCGGAAAAAGAGAGATTTGGCAGGATTAACTAAATAGTTTATGCATTACTTCCATCTAATTTTTGCATATTGTTGCATACACAAACCTTCATAACGGCATGATTTATGCATAAATACGCTTTTTATGAAAAAAAATACACATAATATTTTGTAAAAACGTATATGTTAGCTACTTTTGTGGAGATATTTGTATTTTTATTCAAGAAATAGACAAATCATTCTCCAATGAAAGACAAATCAAACAGACTACTGTTAATCAAAGAAATCATTAAGGACAACAAAATCGGAAGTCAGGAAGAACTACTTTCCCATTTGCAAAAGAACAACTTTGATTTGACTCAGGCTACATTATCAAGGGATTTAAAACAATTGAAAGTTGCCAAAATGCCCGACTATGAAGGCGGATACGTATATGTTTTACCTGAAGGATCCAATATAATCAAGCCCTCATGGTCAAAGGTTCCAGAAGCTTCCTATATCGCCAATGGTTTTATTTCCATTGATTTCTGCGGTGTCTTTGCCGTCGTCAAGACCAAACCCGGTTATTCAGGAGGTATTGCTGCAGATATCGACCAAAAGGCTTCTGCCGAGATTCTCGGTACTATCGCCGGAGACGATACCATTCTGATTATCCCCAAAGAGCACATTACGCGAACGGAACTGACCCGCATTTTGGCTGAAATTTTGCCTCTCTAACTAAAAACGCAAAACAAACCATACGCCCTATTTTTTCCGGGCAATATAATAATGTAAACAAATGAAATTTATCGAATAAAAAAATGGACACTCAAATTGATGTATTAATTGCCAACGAATCACACGTAAAATACGTCGATACCATATTGGAAACAATAACAAACGCTGCAAAAGTCAGAGGTACCGGTATTGCCAAAAGGACTCCAGAATATGTATCTCAAAAGATATTGGAAGGCAAAGCCATTTTGGCATTGGCAGGTGAGGAATTTGCCGGATTCTGTTACATTGAATCATGGGGTAACAAGCAATTTGTTGCCAATTCAGGTTTGATCGTTGTAGAAAAATTCAGAGGTCACGGCCTCGCCAAAAGAATCAAGAGGAAAGCTTTTGAACTTTCAAGAATCAGATTTCCGGAAGCAAAACTGTTCGGTCTAACCACAGGGGCTGCCGTCATGAAAATCAATTATGAATTGGGATACCGTCCGGTTACCTTTGCAGAATTGACCAATGATGAATCTTTCTGGAAAGGTTGCCAAAGTTGTGTCAACTATGACATCCTACAAAGGCAAAAAAGGAGATTCTGCATGTGTACAGCCATGCTTTATGATCCCAAAGAACACGAAGAAAAAAAATAACCATATATAAGCCTTTGGGCAAAGAAGAAAAAAACATTATGAAGGAAAAAGTTGTATTAGCATTCAGCGGAGGTTTGGATACCTCGTTTTGTGCAAAGTATCTATCAGAAGAAAAAGGTTATGACGTTTACACCGCAGTAGCCAATACGGGCGGTTTTTCTCCTGAAAACTTAAAGAAAATTGAGGAAAATGCCTATAAACTGGGAGCGGTCAAACACGTAACCCTCGATGTAACCAAAGATTATTACGAAAAAAGCATCAAATATATGGTGTTCGGGAATGTATTGCGCAACGGAACTTACCCCATATCCGTCAGCTCAGAACGTATTTTCCAGGCCATTGCCATTATTGAATACGCCAAATCCATCGGCGCAGACTGTGTTGCACACGGTTCGACAGGTGCAGGCAATGACCAGATTCGTTTCGACCTGACATTCAATGTTCTTGCTCCGAATATCAAGATCATCACACCTACCCGTGACATGGTCCTGACCCGCGACTATGAAATCAACTATCTGAAGAAACATGGTTTTGATGCTGATTTCAAGAAAATGGAATATTCCATCAACAAAGGCCTTTGGGGTACCTCCATCGGTGGAAAAGAAACTTTGAAATCAGACCAGACATTGCCGGAAGAAGCTTATCCCTCCCAACTCACCGCAAAAGGTGAAGAAATGCTGACGCTTGATTTTGAAAAAGGTGAAATCGCAGCCGTTAACGGAGAAGAATTCAAAGACAAAGTGAAAGCCATCCAAAAAGTTGAATCCATAGCATCTCGCTATGCCATCGGCCGTGACATGCACATCGGGGATACCATCATCGGCATCAAAGGCCGGGTCGGTTTTGAAGCTGCAGCTCCCATCGTCATCATCAATGCACATAAAATGCTTGAGAAACATACCCTGACCAAATGGCAACAATATTGGAAAGACCAAATAGGCAACTGGTACGGCATGTTCCTGCACGAAGCAGAATATTTAGATCCCGTTATGCGCGACTGCGAAGCTTTCCTGACAAGTTCTCAGGAAAATGTAACAGGAAAAGTTTTCATAAAATTACGTTCATACAACTATGTACTGGTGGGCATCGAAAGTCCATTTGACCTGATGAAATCGGAATTTGGCGAATACGGTGAAACACAAACCGCTTTCACTGCCGAAGACGCCAAAGGTTTTACCAAAATTTACGGCAATTCCATCAAAATCTTCCATGCAGTTCAAAAGAAAAACGGTAAAGAATAAACCCTGAATGATTAAAATTGGAATAATAGGCGGAGCCGGCTTTACAGCCGGCGAATTGCTACGGGTGCTACTGAATCATCCGCAAGCCGAGATCGTGTTTATCAACAGCAGCAGCAATGCCGGAAACGATGTGACCGATATCCACGGCGGACTTATAGGTGAATGCGACTTGGTTTTTACCGACGCCTTACCTTTGGATCGGGTGGATGTCCTGTTTCTTTGCTCATCCCACGGAGACAGCAAGAAATTTCTGGAAGCGAATGATATACCTGCTCAAGTGAAAATCATCGATCTTTCCACCGACTACCGGCAAAAAAGAGATGACCACGATTTTGTTTACGGCTTGCCTGAAATGAACAAAGCCGCTATCCTCGGGGCAAAACATATTTCCAACCCGGGATGTTTCGCCACTTGCATACAACTGGCACTTTTGCCGCTTGCCGCCAAAGGACTGCTAAAATCGGAAATCAATGTCACCGGCATCACCGGTTCAACGGGGGCAGGAGTCAAACCTTCCTCTACCACCCATTTCAGCTGGAGAAACGATAACATCTCCGTGTACAAGGCTTTTGAGCATCAGCATCTGCAGGAAATCAGCCAATCCGTGAGACAACTTCAGAAGGATTTCAGCCAGGATATCAATTTCATTCCAGTCAGGGGCGATTTTGCACGGGGCATTTTCGTCAGTGCATACACCAACTTTGATGGAAGCCTCGAAGAAGCGGAATCCATTTATAAAGATTTCTACAAAGACGCCGCTTTCACTTTCGTTACCGGAAAAAATATAGATCTGAAACAAGTCGTCAACACCAACAAGTGCCTGTTGCACCTTGAAAAGCACGGCAAAAAGCTTTTGATCCTTTCCGTGATCGACAATCTGCTTAAAGGCGCTTCCGGGCAAGCCGTCCAAAATATGAATCTCCTATTCGGAATAGATGAAAAAACCGGTCTGAACCTGAAGCCTGTTGCCTTTTAATTATTTTTTAAACAAAGGAATAATGAATCTATTTGACGTATACCCCCTGTTTGACATCAATATCGTAAGAGGCAAAGGTTGCCATACCTATGATGACAAAGGGACAGAATATCTGGACCTCTACGGAGGCCATGCCGTAATTTCAGTGGGTCACTCACACCCGCACTACGTTCAGAAAATTTCTGAGCAAGTGGCTAAGATGGGGTTTTATTCCAACTCTGTAATTAATACCTTACAAAGGGACTTCGCTGAAAAACTGGGAAAACAATGCGGCTACGAAGATTACAGCCTGTTTTTGATCAATTCAGGAGCAGAAGCCAATGAAAATGCTTTGAAACTGGCCTCTTTCCATACCGGACGAAAAAAGGTGGTTGCTTTCAGAAAATCATTCCATGGTCGTACATCTGCAGCTGTCCGTGTAACAGATAATCCAAAAATTGTCGCGCCCATCAACGAAGGTTTCGATGTGGACTTCGTTACTTTAAACGATATTGAAGCCGTCAAAAAAGCTTTAGCTCCAAAAGATGTCTGCGCCGTCATCATTGAGGGCATCATGGGCATTGGAGGCATTCAGGTGCCGGACCCGCTATTCCTGCAAGAGCTACGCCAAGTCTGCACCGATACTGGCACGATCCTGATCTTGGATGAAATCCAGTCCGGTTACGGCCGAAGCGGAAAATTTTTCGCTCATCAGTATGCTGATATTCGTCCTGATTTGATTACCTTAGCCAAAGGTATCGGTAACGGTTTTCCGATGGGCGCACTGATGATCAGTCCCATGTTCAAACCAGTTTACGGAATGCTGGGAACCACCTTCGGCGGGAACCATCTGGCCTGTGCAGCAGGTATCGCCGTTCTGGAAATCATGGAAAAAGAGCATCTGATCGAAAACGCGCTCAATGTAGGAAATTTCCTGATCGGCGAACTCAAAAAAGATTCAAGAATCAAAGAAGTTCGCGGTCGCGGACTGATGATCGGTTTGGAATTTGAAAATCCCATCAAGGAGACCAGGCAAAGATTGCTCTTCGAAAAACATATCTTCACCGGTGTCAGCGGGACAAACGTCATCCGTTTGCTTCCGCCGCTTTGCCTGAGTATTGAAGAAGCCAAAATGTTTTTGAAAGCATTGGATGAAGTCCTTTGTTAAAATAAAAAAATAACGAGAAGAAACGAGCATGTTTGTAAAAACGTCCAATTTTATGAAAGTTTTAAGTAGCGAGAGCATAGGCGAAGTTTACCTCGACTATGCCTATTCACGCAAAACTTTTGTTCCGAAGGGACAACAATCTGATATGCGAGTTCTCTATGACCTTTAACAAAAAAATATTATTCTATGAAAATCAGCATTATAGGCGCAGGGAATATGGGTGGTGCCATAGCCCGCGGTTTAAGCAAAGGCAGCCATTTTGCAGCCAACGAAATTTATGTAAGTGATGTCAATGAAAAAAGCCTGCAAAAAATTAAAGACTTTAACGCTGAAATTCATTGCAGCACATCAAACCGTGAAAGTATTCAAGAAGCAGACATTGTCGTTTTGGCTGTAAAACCTTGGTTGGTGGAAAGCATCGCTTCAGAAATCGTGGATAAACTCGATTATGAAAACCAAATCATTCTTTCCATCGCTGCAGGAATATCTTTGGAAAAACTTAGGACCTATTTCCCTGCCAGAAACACTCAGGTTCCAATACTTTTCCGTATGATCCCAAATACCGCCATTGATGTTCTTGAGAGCTTTTCATGTATCACTTCATACAATGCAAGTACAGATCAGGAAGAATTATTGGTTCATATTTTTAATGAATTGGGAAAAGCCATGTTGGTGCCTGAATCACAGCTGAACGCATTCATGTCTCTATCTTCCTGCGGAATCGCATACGCTTTCCGTTACATCCGTGCAGCAACCGAAGGCGGTGTCGAAATGGGCATCTATCCGAACATCGCCAAAGAAGTTGTCATGCAAACTCTAAAGGGAGCGATAGCTTTGCTTGAGGCCAACGGGACAAACCCTGAAGTGGAAGTGGACAAAGTGACGACTCCGGGCGGAGTGACCATTAAAGGTTTGAACGAAATGGAAAATGCCGGATTTTCATCTTCCATTATTCGCGGATTAAAAGCCAGTCTGATCGAATAGCTATTTTCACTATGAAAAAGCGGGGGAAAAAAATATCGAAGAAAGTGACGGTGGATGATTACATCAAAGCCGTGAAAATCGCTGATCGGGAAATGCAACAAGCTGATACCCCGGGCTGGATATCTACCCATAAAATCCATCCCAGCAAGAAAACTTACAACCGCCGCGAAAATAAAAGAATTAAAGAATGACACCATACCGATATAAGAGGATTGCCGTAAAAATCGGCAGCAACGTCCTGACTCAAGAAGACGGGACACTTGACATGATTAGGATGTCGGCCTTGGTAAATCAAGTTTCCGACTTACAAAAAAAAGGTGTGGAAATCATTCTCGTTTCATCAGGAGCGGTTGCAGCAGGACGCAGTGAAGTCAAAGCCTCGAGAAAACTTGATTCCGTTGACCAGAGACAACTCTATTCCGCTGTCGGTCAGGCTATCCTAATCAAACGTTATTACGACCTTTTCCAAAAAAACGGGATTACCTGCGGACAAGTGCTCACTACCAAAGAAAGTTTCAGCAGTCGCGGACACTATCTGAACCAGAAAAACTGTATGACAGTGATGCTCGAAAACGGCGTCATACCCATCGTCAACGAAAACGACACCATCTCCGTAACAGAGTTGATGTTCACGGACAATGATGAACTTTCCGGACTGATTGCATCCATGATGGACGCAGAAGCCCTGATTATTTTGAGCAACATCGATGGAATCTATAACGGAGACCCCAACGATCCGGAATCAAAAGTAATCCGAAAAATTTTACCGGATACAGATCTCAAACAATACATTGCCCCCAGTAAATCCTCTTTCGGAAGAGGAGGTATGCTGACCAAATCTAACATCGCCAAAAAAGTTGCTGAAGAAGGCATTGCCGTTTATATTGCCAACGGGAAAAGAGAAAATATCCTGCCGGATTTGCTGGATGCTTCGAAAGAAATCATTTGTACGACCTTTATAGCCAACAAAAAAGCCTCTGCCGTCAAGAAATGGATCGCGCATTCTGAAGGTTTCGCCAAAGGCAAGGTGTATGTCAACCAGGGCTGTCTGGAAGCATTGTTGAAAAATGACGCAAACAGTTTGCTTCCTGTCGGAATCAAAAGCATCGAAGGCTCCTTTGAAAAAGGTGATATCGTCCGTATTTTCGACCAGGCCGGACATCAGATTGGTGTAGGCAAGGCTCAATACGGAAGCGAAAGTGCCTACGAATTGATCGGCAAAAAAGGAGAAAAACCTTTGATTCATTACGATTATTTGTATCTGGATTAAACATAATAAGATGAACCTAAATGCTACATTTGAATCCGTACGCAAGGCCAGCAGAAGTCTCGCCTTCGTCACCGAAAAGACCATTCAAGATGTTCTTTTAGCCGTAGCTGATGCAGCGGAAGCTAAGGCTTCCTACATCCTGGCCGAAAACAAGAAAGATCTGGCATTGATGGACGTAGCCAATCCAAAATACGATCGTCTCAAGCTGACGGAGGAACGGATTTCCGGTATCGCAGCAGATATGCGGAATGTGGCCGATCTCCCATCCCCGCTCGGACGAATTCTGATGGAGACCACCCGCCCCAACGGGATGAAACTGAAAAAAGTCAGTGTCGCTTTCGGTGTCATCGGAATTATCTATGAATCCAGGCCAAACGTTAGTTTCGATGTCTTTTCCCTTTGTTTGAAATCCGGCAACGCCTGCCTGCTCAAAGGAAGCCACGATGCCCATCAGTCAAATGTCGCCATTGTCTCAGTGATTCACGAAGTTCTTAAGAAATTCGGAATAGATCCTGCAGTATGCACCTTGTTGCCTGCGGAAAGAGAAGCCACAGCCGAACTGATGAAAGCCAGAGGTTATGTCGACCTGATTATTCCAAGAGGCAGTGCCAACCTGATCGATTTTGTACGTGAAAATGCCAAGATTCCTGTTATCGAAACCGGTGCAGGCATTTGTCACACCTATTTTGATGCAGAAGGTGATGTGGCCAAAGGAGCAGCTATTGTCAACAATGCCAAGACCAGACGAGTCAGCGTATGCAACGCTCTGGACTGCCTCCTCATTCACGAAAAAAGACTGGCCGACCTTCCCACCCTCTGCGAAAAACTGGCGGAAAGCAAAGTTATCATTTATGCCGACACCAAGGCTTACACCTTTTTATTGGGCCGCTATCCTTCCGAATTGCTTCAAAAGGCGACAGAAGAAAGTTTCGGCACAGAATTCCTTGACTATAAGATGGCTGTTAAAACCGTTCCCGACCTGAATGCAGCCTTGGAACACATTGCCAGATTCGGTTCCAAACACAGCGAAAGTATCGTCAGCGAAAATGCCGATTCCTGCGCCCTTTTCGAACGGGCTGTTGATGCCGCCTGCGTCTATACAAACGTTTCCACAGCCTTTACGGATGGGGCACAATTCGGATTGGGAGCCGAAATTGGTATCAGCACCCAAAAATTGCATGCAAGAGGTCCCATGGCTCTGGAAGAATTGACCACCTACAAATGGTTGATTCACGGAAACGGTCAAATTAGAAAATAATATGTTTTCAAAAAAATCAAAATCGAATGATGGACAATTGGTGGAAATCATCACAATCGGAGATGAAATCCTGATCGGACAGATTGTCGACACCAACTCTGCCTGGATGGCCAAAGAACTGAACAAAGACGGCTTTCGGATTTTACAAATCACAACAGTCCCGGATAATGAAAGCTGCATTATGGAAGCTGTCGAAATGGCCTTCAAGAGGGCGGACATCATTCTCGTCACCGGCGGACTCGGTCCGACAAAAGACGACATCACCAAACAGACACTCTGCAAATATTTTCACACAAAAATGGTCTTTAACCAAGCGGTTATCGACAATATCAACGAACTTTTCGCCGACAGGCCAAACGTACTGAACGAGCTGACTTACGGTCAGGCAAACGTTCCTGAATCTGCCATCATCATCCAGAATAAACGGGGCACGGCACCAGTCACTTGGTTTGACAAAAACAACAAAATATTGGTTTCCATGCCCGGTGTCCCTTCGGAAATGATGTGGATCATGAGTAATGAAATTATGCCCCGTTTGAAAACCCATTTCAACACACCGGCCTTGATGCACCAAACCGTTTTGGTGTATGGTATTCCGGAATCATCGCTTGCCATCAAATTAACAGACTGGGAAAACGCATTGCCTGATTTTATCAGACTGGCATACCTGCCCAAACCGGGATTGGTCAAATTACGCATGACCGGATTTCTTCCGGACAAAAATCAATTAAAAGGCATTATCAACCAAGAATTGATCAAATTGCGACAGATTCTCGGAACAGCCATTCTTGCAGAAGAAGACGCCCCCGAAGAAGTTATTATCGGCAAACTACTAAAAGAGAAAAGCCTGCAACTAGCCACAGCAGAAAGTTGTACAGGAGGTAACATTGCTCACATGATTACATCCGTTGCCGGAAGCTCAGCCTATTTCAAAGGTTCAGTCGTAGCTTACAGCAATGAAGTCAAGGAAAAGGTACTGGGTGTTTCACCGGCTACCATTGATGAATTCGGGGCTGTCAGTCAGGAAGTAGTGGAACAAATGGCCAAGGGTGTTTTGAAACAACTGAACGCAGATGTGGCTGTCTCTGTTTCCGGTATTGCAGGTCCTGACGGAGGAACGGAGGAAAAGCCGGTCGGTACCGTCTGGATATGCGTCTGCACTCAAACAGATATGATTAGCCGCAGGTTCCAGTTCGGGCATTTGCGCAACATCAACATCAGCAGGGCTACACTTTCAGCTTTTGCCATGATTAAGGAAATCATTGAAAAATCAACGAAATAAAATAAGCAATATGAGAAATTACACCGGCGTCAAAGACCTCGACAATCTGAACGAAGCGGTCAAAGAGGCTCTCGAAATAAAGAAAAACAGGTTTGCCTATAAGAACCTTGGTGAAAATAAGACCTTACTGATGGTTTTCTTTAACTCCAGTCTCCGCACCCGCTTGAGCACACAAAAAGCCGGTATGAACCTCGGCATGAACACCATGGTTCTGGATGTCAATCAAGGTGCCTGGAAACTGGAAACAGAACGCGGCGTGGTCATGGACGGTGACAAATCCGAACACCTTCTGGAGGCCATCCCGGTCATGGGAAGCTACTGCGACATCATCGGCGTTCGCTCTTTTGCCAACTTTGAAAGCAAAAAATTCGACTACGAAGAAACCATCATCAACCAGTTCATCAGATACTCCGGTAGACCTGTCTTCAGTATGGAATCAGCAACCTGTCACCCGTTACAGGCTTTCGCCGACCTTATCACCATTGAAGAGCACAAGGAAACAACCAGACCAAAAGTCGTCCTTAGCTGGGCACCTCATCCCAGAGTTCTGCCTCAGGCTGTCCCGAACAGTTTTGCAGATTTCATGAACGAAGCCAATGTCGACTTTGTCATCACTCACCCCAAGGGTTATGAGTTGTGCGAAAAATTTGTCCGTGATGCCAAGGTGGAATATGACCAAATGAAAGCCTTCGAAGGTGCAGATTTCATCTACGCCAAAAACTGGTCGGCTTTTCAGGATCCGAATTACGGGAAGATCCTGAGCAAGGACAGGAATTGGACCGTCAGCGACCGTCAGATGGTAGTCACCAACAACGCCCACTTTATGCATTGCTTACCGGTCAGACGCAACATGATTGTGACGGACGATGTGATTGAAAGTCCGCGCAGTCTTGTTATTCCGGAAGCTGCCAACCGCGAAATATCCGCACAAACCGTCATCAAAAGAATCTTGGAAGGGTTGAAATAAAATTTCAACTCATTATCAGGACCTTTCGTGAAGAAATAGCACTTTGACATTCACGCAAAAAGAATTAACTTTGCGCCACTGATTCCCCGTACTGTTTTCGGGAAATCCTGAATTATAAGAATATGGATACAGTATTAAGTGGAATCCGTTCCACCGGAAATTTACATCTCGGAAATTACTACGGAGCCTTGCGTAACTTTATACGCATGCAACATGAAAATAATTGCTTTTTCTTTATTGCAGATTACCATTCGCTAACCACACAACCAGACCCAAAGGCTTTACACGATAACGTCAAAGAAGTAATTTGCGAATACCTTGCTGCAGGAATTGACCCAAACATCGCAACTATTTATATTCAGAGTGATGTCAAGGAAGTGATTGAGCTTTACCTGATGCTGAATATGCATGCCTACATGGGCGAATTGGCCAAGACCACTTCTTTCAAGGAAAAAGCCAGAAAACAACCGGAAAATGTGAATGCAGGATTACTTACCTATCCGACCCTAATGGCCGCCGATATCTTGTTACACAATGCGGACAAGGTGCCCGTAGGAAAAGATCAGGAACAGCACCTCGAAATGACACGCCGTTTTGCACGTCGTTTCAATAATTTCTACGGAGTTGATTTCTTCAAGGAACCACAAGCCTACAATTACGGGCATGAACTCATCAAGATTCCCGGACTCGACGGCAGCGGTAAGATGGGGAAATCAGAAGGAAATTGTGTTTACCTTTGCGACGAGCCCAAGGTCATTGAAAAAAAGATGATGAAAGCCCTGACTGACAACGGACCTACAGAAATGAATTCCGTCAAACCCGAATGCATTGAAAATCTTTTCACCATCCTTAAAGTGGTTTCCACACCGGATACCTATGATTATTTCAATGAAAAATGGAATAACTGCGAAATTCGTTACGGAGATTTAAAGAAGCAACTCGCAGCTGACGTCATCAAGGTTACTACCCCGATACGCGAGCGGTACCATGAAATCAGCAACGATAAAGCCTACTTGCACAAAGTAGTGACGGAAGGAGCAGAAAAAGCACGTGCAAGTGCGTTAAAGACAATCGTTCCCGTCAGAGAAATCATGGGATTCAAGCCCTTCTAACAAAAACACGTTATTTGTTTTTCGCTTCATATAGTTCCCGAAGCAGTTCATATTTTGCCTCAAGGACTTTATAATCTGCAGGCATTTTCATATCCTGAAGAAGTCTGGGAATATCTATATCCGAGTCAAGGAAATCGCAGACATTCACTTTAAAATAATTGGCCAGCTGTTCCAGGCGAGTCACGGTAAAATCGACCTTGCCATTTTCCAGCTTGGAATAGGTCGTCGATGAAAAGCCCAGGTCATCGGCCACATTCTGTTGTGATACGCCTTCTCTCTGGCGTACCCTCAACAATTTTCCACCGACTTTCCTATTCAGATCAGTATTTACAAACTTAAGTGCCATCTCGTCGTAAAGTTTCATTTATCTAACGAAACAAGCATGTAAAACCAACGAGAAACACGTTTTTGAACTTTTATCATGCGTCGTTCCATCCGACCTATTCTAAAAAAATAATCTCGGATGAAAATACCTTACAAAAAAGGATGGGACAATGCGATTTGATTCAAATTATTTACTTGAAGGAAAATTTTTTTCCATAAAACATATTAAAAGTCAAATTCGGAAAGATTCTTGGCATTAAATTCAAATATCTGTCATTAAAAGTTATGAACCCAAGGGCAAGCCCTGACCCCTAATTTTGCCCCAAAAAGCGGGAATTTTACCCATAGAGATTAAAAATCAATGAACCTTTTGACGGAAAAAAGATGATGTGTATACTTACCTAAAACTTCACTATATATTCCCTCTGCATCAATAGGATCTATATGGACACAACCTGAAGCATGAAGGATTCTGTTTCGATCCAATAAAATACCGACATGTACCACTTTCCCGTCCGTATTGGAGAAAAAGGCCAAATCTCCGGGCTTTGCCTCAATCAAGTTTGGGACGAGCGTCCCTTGAAGAACCTGATCGCAGGCATTTCGAGACAATTTGAGGCCTATGATCGAACAGACCAATTGAGTCAGACCTGAACAATCCATCCCTAGAATACTCTTTCCTCCCCATAAATAGGGTGCATTCATAAAAAGCATGGCTGTTCTTATCATTTCCTGAACGGATGTTTTTCCGGCATAACCAAGGAAATCAGGATTGATAGACCAATATTCCTTTTGCGGTTTGTCATCTCTAGAAAACCGGGTTCTCCATATCGGGAAGCATTTTGATTCTTCATCAAAAAAATAAAGTCGACTTCCGGCCGGTAAAAATAATCGAAACTCACCCTCCCCTTGTTTTAGGCAAGCTGACAATGGAACAGTCGTAAAAATCGGATTTTTCTTTTCGAGGGTTTCAAAAAAAGAGAGAGGTAATAATTGCAGCATTTTTGTAGTGCACCAGCCTTGATAGTTATCGGACAGATTACGAATCTTGCTCCAGGATTCATGTTCTTCCAAAACCTCAAAGAGTTCTCCGAAAAGGAGCTGGCTGGTCATTTCCGATTGTTCGGACGGATCCGAACGAATAGGTAAAAGAGGTTGTGTACAAATTCCGGACGGCATCATATCATAATTTTATAGTCAAACCTTAAAACCGTTTCAGCAAATCTTCTGCCACTATCTGAAGCATGATATTCTTCCCATCGGGTGTATATTTCGGTTCGGCACAATCAAAGAGCTCCCGGATCAAATTATTCATCTCAAGTTCATTGAGTACTCGTCCGTTGGGTATTGAAGCCGAGTTTGCCAGGCGTAAAGCCAAACGATCACGCCTATCACCCTGAAAATCAACCTCCGGATGATTCATGGATTCCATCATGTCAAGAATCAGAATACAAGGATCAAGATCATCCAAGTCATTGGGAACGGCAGCTACAAAAAAATTATCTCCCACGCAATTCACCTTAAAACCAAAAGCTTGTATATCATCCAGCATTTCAAGCAATTCATTTCTTTGAAGCGCATCTATTTGAAGCGCCTCCGGAAAAAGTAAAGTTTGTGATGGGGCTATTCCGTTCACAAGTATCGACTGGTATCTTTCAAACAACACTCTGACATGAGCCCTGTGCTGATCAACAATAGAAAGAAATTGCGGACCATAAAGAACGATATAAGATCCAAAAAGTTGAAACTTTGTCAGATTGGCATCAATTTTATTGGTCTCATCTGCAAATAATCCTGCAGTATCCTTCACTTCATTCAAAAAATCATCTTTTGGCAAACAATCAAATCCTCCGGAAAAAACAGAAGTCAAATCTCTCAATTTATTTTGTTCTTCAGATGGAATGTTTTCTACTTTTGGGTACGATTTCCCCATCCCTGCACCTTTTTCAAAACCCTCAAAAAGAGCTTCCCAATTAGGTACTGTTTGTTTTGGTGAAGAATGAAACGGATTATAGGTCGGATCAAAACGGACATGGGGCGCATCAACCGCCCGATCTCCTGTAAAAACACGAATTTCAGGAGCATCATCCCTGTCAAAATCTAAAGACGGCACGGCATTTGCCTTACCAAGAGCCTCACGCACTGCTGCATGAATGATGGGCCATATAGCTTGTTCATGTTCAAACTTCACTTCTGTCTTGGTCGGATGGATGTTCACATCCAAAGCCTCAGGATTAACGTCAAAATACAAGAAATAAGTAGGTAGCTGGCCTGTCGGAATCAAAGTCTCATAGGCTTTCATTACGGCACTTCTGAAAAATTTATGCCGAATAAAGCGTCCGTTCACAAAAAAATACTGCATGGAATCCCGATGGCAAGAAGCTGCCGGATCTCCGACGAAACCGGAAATTTTGATCAGTTGGGTATTGACGTCAACTGCATACAACTGTTTGCTGAGTTGACCACTGGAACGTTTGCCGAAGATGGCTATAATCCGCTGTCTGATAGTAGTTGGCGATAGTTGATACAATACCTCGTCATTGTGAGTCAAACTCATATTCAGATTCGGATAAACCAATGCAATCTGTATGAATTCATCCCTGATATAACGCAATTCCTTCGAATTTTCGCTCAGGAATTTTCTTCTTGCAGGAATGTTATAGAAGAGATTTCTTACGGTAAAGCGGCTGCCTTGTGCGGCAAGAGAAGGTTCTTCATTGGTGATTTTGGATCCTTCAATTTCCACTTTCCAGGCCAGTTCGTCTTCCGGTCTTCGTGTCACCAGATCAACCTGGGCAACAGAGGCGATGGAAGCAAGTGCTTCACCCCGGAATCCCATGGTATGAAGTTGAAAAAGATCGGATGCCTGGCGTAATTTGGAAGTAGCATGTCGCTCAAAAGCCAAATGGGCATCAGATGGTGACATCCCCTTTCCATTATCCATAACCATGATCAGATTGCGTCCTGCGTCTTTCAAAACAACATCAATCTGAGTAGCACCTGCATCAATAGCATTCTCAACCAACTCCTTCACAACAGAAGCCGGCCTTTGGATCACTTCGCCGGCAGCTATCTGGCTGGCGACAGAATCCGGAAGAACACGTATCAAATTTTCCATTCAACTCTAAATAGCGATAGACAAAGATAATATATTACCGAAATAATATTTATCAATTATTTATTAGATTTTTTTTTAACAGGCAGAATGACTGATGCCTTTACTTTCTGGCGACTCTTTTGGGTTTCAACTACGGTCGTTTTTACAATCTTTCTGAAAACATCTTTTGGCCCGGTAGGGCGAATACTCTGGTACCAGCCGAAGTTTTTCAGATATCTATCTTCAGACGGTAACTTATCCATCGGGTAAAACTTTCCTTTAGGCTTTGGCCAGACAATGATTTTTTTCATTTTCTTCTTCTCCATAAAGAGGTTCAGAGAGCTACCTTCCAGATGATTCAGACCAATAATTGTTTTGCTTTCGTCACGAGGCAGGTAAATGGTTTCAGCATTGCCTTTAATTTCGACACGAACCACCTGACTGGAATCAAAATAAGCAACCAAATCCTTTCCTGACGATTGATTGAAAAGCGAATCCCCTTCCTGGGATATGACCATAGCGGCCTTTTGGATATGTAGATAATCTGGTTGCTTGTTCTTTGTGTACAGTTGCATAAAATCTCCGGTCAGTTGTTGCTGTTCCGACCATAAGATTGGTTTATAGTAAAAACTCAGCACAGAATCACGGGTTGAATAATACAAGGAATCACATACACCCTGCACATCGGAACGAAAAAACCTTACTCCGTGAAAAGCTGTCACTTCATTATAAATGGAATCTTTCCTGGCCAGAAGCGTATCCGCATGAAGGAACAAAGTATCTTTGGAAGAATGTTCTATCATCAAGGCATTATCGGACATCAAGGCATAGTTGGTTTTTTCCTCGCTATAGCCGTAATTTCCTTTTAACGTCACTTGTTGGGTCGAATCGATTAAGACAGCATTGCCGAAAGCCTCACCTATACCATTCTTATTGTCATAATTGATGGAATCTCCGGTGAGACGTCTGTGATTGTTGAGAATGTATGAAGGTTTCAATAACAGACTTTTGTCGGTCTTGGAGTTATACCATCCCTTTTCCGAATACACATAACCATTTTCAGCCACAATTTCCGTCGGGCAAAAAATGCTTGCTTTGCCTGTGGCTGTATTGTATTCAAGTTCCTGATTCGTCATAACGAATTTCGGATGGACCAACTTGACATCATGCTTAAAATTTGCCATTTTGGTTTCAGGACTATACTGACCATATTCTGAAGACAATTCATTGGTTACATCGCCATCTTCATTGACCAATAAACCTCCGTCAAAAAAGTAACCGATATTCGAAATACGGTCATAATTCAGACTGTCGGTAAAAAGAGTGACCTTCTTATTTTCCAGGCGCACTTTCTCACGAACCATGACCAACTTGGTGTTTCCATCGTAATAGAGCCATGCTCCATACAAAAAAACGGAATCACCTTGTTCCATGTGAACATTCCCATAGGCATACAAGGAATTGCTTTTCATGTAGTAATGGGCAGAATCACAATACAAATAGGCACCTTCGTGACGGAAACGCACATCTCCGGTCAATATCTGATAATCGGGATTGACAAACGCATCAAAAGATAGTGTTTCAGAATGTTCCAGATTGATCCTTTTTCCGCCAAAGGTTTCCTTGCTTTTTTTTACCCGTGGAAAAGAAGGCGGAGCTATCAGCGGAGCTTCTTGTTCCTTTACTTTTTTCACAGCCTTCTTTGGCTTGGTAGCTACCTGTTCTGTTTGCTTAGCCGCTTTTTTTGACATTTTCAAAGGGGAAAATCCAAAATTTCCAGACTGTGCAACTATCAAAATAGGGAAAAGGCATAAAAAACAAATCACTTGTATTTTATGCCTATAATCCTTTGATAGTGTATATTTTACCATTTTAATCACTTAATCCAACCCGGATATCTGAACTCGCAATTCCGCCAGCGGTCATCTATCCGTACATACGTTTTCTTCTGTTTCTCTATAATCCAATCATTCAAAACTTTGTCGCGCTTTTTATTCATAACGATTTGCTGAATTTGCTGAAAATCTTCTGAAATGCTGGCTCTATGAGCTTTGCTCTTGGACTTTACACGAATAATGGCACAAACTTCTTTTTCCTTGGATGTAATCATGGTAAAAGGCTTTGAAATTTCTCCGACATTCATCTGATAAGCCATTTTGCCGACTTCTTGCGGCAATTCTTCCATGGTGAAACGTGAAGTTCCTGTATTTGTATTGACCATCAATCCTCCATTGTTTTTGGTATCCTTATCGAAAGAATAATATTGTGCGGCATCCTCAAATCTGATCTTTTGGTTACGGATATTATCAGCAATACTATCTAATCTTAATAATGACCGATTTCGTTCTGAAGCGGAAATTTTCGGTTTGAGCAAAATATGGCGACAGTTAATTCTGTCTCCTCTCTTTTCAATCAACTGAATGATGTGATAGCCAAACTCTGTTTCCACAATTTTTGATACTTTTTTGGGGTCGGTCAGAGAAAAAGCAACATTGGCAAACTCAGGAACCAGTTCTCCTTTGCCCATAAAACCAAGTTCCCCACCCACTTTGGCAGAGTTTCTGTCCTCCGAATACATGACAGCCAACGTTGAAAAGCTATCCCCACGATTGACACGTTCCGTAAATTCACGCAAACGATTCTTGATGGCATCTATTTCAGATTGTTCATACTTAGGTTCTATTGTAATAATTTCGACTTCGATTTCAGCAGGCGTCATCGGGATACTGTCAATGGGTAAAGTATTATAAAACTGACGAACCTCCGCAGGAGTAACGGTGATATCATCCACCAATTTACTTTGTACTTTTCTTGCAATCATTTGATTACGGGCTGACTCCCGTTGTGTTTCACGGATTTTAGACAAAGACATACCGAAGTACTCTTCCATTTTTTCTTTGGACCCAAGTTGAGCAATAATCCTGTTGATATTACGATCCACATCAGGAATCACATCACTCTCACTTACAACAATGCTATCTAAGTCAGCCTGATGCAAATATAGTTTTTGTACAGCTATTTGTTCAGGAATAACACAATAGGGGTCTCCACTGAATTTCACACCTTCATACTGTGCCTGCAGACGTTGCTTCTCTACATCCGAACGCAGAATCGGCTCATCTCCTACAACCCAAACCACTTCATCGATCACATTATCTTGAGAGATAACAGGCAAAACGCTAAGTGCCAAAAAGGGAAGCAATGCAAAAAATTTTTTCATCAGTCTTCGTATTCGCACATCTGAAAATGTGTCTATTTATTTATAATACTTAATTCTTCTTTTTTTCTCCGCTTCATTCAAAAGCTGTTGCTCAAACTGATGGATAAAATCAGTTTTTCTGGTGTTTATCATGATTGTCTTTACGTCATCACGAACATATTCGAATGGGGCCGTATTTCCGGAAAGAACATAATCATCAATATAAAGCAGATAGCAAAAATCTTTTTCAACCACTTCCAATGTGGATCTGTTCCTTAAAAAATCAGACTGGCTACCTATGGTGTACGGAATGTTGTCCATAATATCGTCAAGACTGACCCACTTATCATTAAAGTATTCGAATTGGCCCGCATTCTGAACACAATATTTCTCAATTTTTTCAAATGATTCGGTGGAAGAATTTTTGTACAATTTTCTTAGCTTTTCCAAATCCGGAGCATTCTTCGGCACTTTGACAAAAAGACCTTTAACCAGATTGTGTTCAGCAATAAAACGACCGACATGGGATTTATAAAAATCCATCATCTCTGATTCTGATATTTCAGTCTGCATTTTTTCATTCAAAACCTGCTGCTGATATTCATAAATAATCAAAGAACGACGATAATTTTCAACCAAATCCTTCATCTCTTGATTCTCAGGTATGTTGTCGACGGCTTTCTCATAAACCAGCAATTCCTTAATCCGATTTTTCAGAAACTGTTTTACATATGCCGCGCTATCTTTTGTCGAAAGTCCGGCAGGCATACCCTGAAGAGCTTCGTCCTTATAAATGATCTCACTTCCGACTTTCGCCAAAGGAACACGGTCTCCATTCCCTCCGGAATTCCCGCATGTCTTTAGCAGAGCCGGCATCAACATCAACAACAATAGGACATGCTTCATCTCTATAATTTTCCTTTAAGAATGCAAAGGTAAACAAAAAGATGCAAACGAAATCCGGCTTAATTTTTATTAACCGTATTTACAACATCTTTGTAGACGTTCACCTTAAATTTGCCCTTCAACTTCTCAATCCACTTTTGTTCAAGATAATTCTGATAGTCGGAAATGACCAATCCGCGAACATCCATATAAGATTCCGGACCTTTTTTCAACTTTTTACCTTGAACAAATATTTCCGGAAAATTTTCTTTTGGCTCCAACTTGCCTTGTTTAAATACGAGAAAATCAACATCGGCATTACTACCCTGAGCATATAATCCCCGCTCAATTTTCACCAAGGTCGTAGAATCTGTATTGAAAGCGCGTTTTAAAACAACAGAGATGGAATCTGCCGGCATTTTTTTGATCATCTTTTTGGCTTTTTTTGCCACTCGTGCGTCAGCGCAATGAATGATAAAACCTTTGTAATGAGGTTTAGCCCATGCATAATTGGCCTTGTTGGTGTTAAAATAAGCCTCAAGGCCTACCGTATCAACGGATGCCTTTTCCCACACTTCACGATTGCTAACATCGAAAAGCAGGATCCCATCACTGTACTCTTGCATCAGATGTCCAAATTCGGGATACTTCTTTTCGAGTTGACTATCTTCATAAGATAACACTTCCTGTTGAACGAAACTGTCAAAAGCATCATTCAGATTTGAAGAATAAAGATTTTTTCTATTTTTCAAGAATGCAGCAAATTGTTTCTGAGTAAATGTCACACCATTCAATGTGAACAATGGAATATCGGATACGGACTTTTCTGCCAATGCTATAGTATATCCCGAAGATCCGAAGAAAGCTTCAAGATTATCCCTATTGCAAGTATAATTGTATTCCTTTTTCAATTTTTCAGCCAAGGCCATCTTTCCAAACTGAGAACATTTATCCCTGGCTATATTCGTATTGATATTTTCGCGAAGTGCATCCATTTCCGGATAGGGTTTAAACTCGAGAGCTTTTACAATATGCCAACCATATCTTGATTGGAATGGCTCTGAATATTCACCGACCTTCAATTTAAATATATTTTTTTCATATTCAATGGGTAACGAACCACAGAACAAAAAACCATATTCTCCATTATGTGATGCTGCATTCTTATCATCAGAGTGCTTAGTTGCATACAACCTGAAATCCTCACTATTTTTCAGTGCATTATAAATTTTGAAGATAGAGTCCTTTGCTGCCGCTTTTTCTTCTTCGGTCGCAGTGGGAGAAACAATTTTCAGGATATGTCCGGAACGATACAATCCGTTTGCAGGATAACGGCTGTGAACTTTTACAATATGATAACCAAATTGAGTACGAAACGGTTTGCTGATTTCTCCTACGGGCGTTTTGAATGCCGCATTTTCAAATTCGTATACGAAATGACCGCCCGTGGTATAGCCAAGATATCCACCGTTATTCTTGCTGCCATCTTCGGAATTTTCTTTGGCCAATTTCGCAAAATCTTCTCCTTGAATGGCTCTTTGATATATTTTCGAGATTTTTTGCCATGCTTTCAAGGTATCTTCAGGACAGTCATCCGGTCTGATTGAGATGAGGATATGACTGGTTTCCACATAAGTTTTGATACGTTCATAAGCTTCCTTGACCAGTGCTTCTTCCACATCCTTGTCGGTCAGATAAGGAGCTGCAAGCTGACGACGATATCCGCTCAGTTCATCGATGAATGCTTTGGTCGTATCAATCCCCTGTGCTTTTGCTTCGGCGACTTTGAGTTTGAAATTAACAAATAAGTCAACGTATTCGTCCAAAGATTTTTGATCGGTTACGGCACTCGCACTATTCTTGTTCCAGATATACTCGAATTCTGATTTCGTGACAGCATTTCCCCCGATGTCCATAATAATAGGATCCTTGATTTGGGCTGTACAAATTGAAAGGCAAACTGAAGAAAATAAAAACAAAACAGTCTTTTTCATGATTTATAATATTATTAAATTTTCTGGTGGACAACCAAGGGAACTGTCCTTTTAAAACGTCTTTTTAAACGCTGAAGAATCATTAAAATTGTGTAAGACATCAAGTAGTTTTCACAATCACATCATGCGAATATCTTTATGGAGTCTTACAAAGGCTTCCTTTATAGAGCAAACGAATTGCAATAACGACATAATGATTATGTTTAAGGATTTATTGTGAGTATAAATATGTTTTTTACAGATCAATTTCCCATCTCGGAAATAAACTTGATCCGCACCAAACGAACCTCTTCTTCCGTGAAATCTCCGCCCAATTCATCAATTGCTTCCTGAATGCTATCTGTAGAGGAATCTTTGAAGTATTCCATGATCTCATCAATGTGATCTTCATCCATGATTTCATTTAAAAAGTAATCTATATTAATTTTGGTTCCTGAATAAACAATCGCTTCTATCTCATCCAGCAATTCTCCAAAATCAAGGCCCTTGGTCAAGGCCAAATCGTCCAATGCTATTTTCCGGTCAATGGACTGAATGATGGATACCTTCATTTTGGATTTGTTTGCGACAGTACGAACTCTCAGATCTTCAGGACGTTCAATCTCATTTTCCTCAACATGTTTTTTAATCAGGGACAGAAATTCTTCACCATAGCGTTTGGCTTTTCCTGCTCCGACGCCGGGTATATTTTGCAACTCTTCCATATTGATGGGATAAGTTGTAGCCATAGCTTCCAAGGATGGATCCTGAAAAATCACATAAGGAGGAAGATTCAGCTTCTTGGATACCCGCTTGCGCAAATCTTTCAACATGGAATAAAGACCTGGATCAACAGCACATGCAGCTCCCCCGCGAACCGGGATTTCCTCTTCAGAATCTTCAAAGTCAGAATCTTCAACCACTTTGAAACTGACAGGATTCTTGAGAAATTCCCTGCCGCTCGCTGTTACCTTGAGCAGTCCGTAATTTTCAATATCCTTATCAAGAAAACGGCTGATAAGTGCCTGACGAATGACAGAGTTCCAAGTCTTTTCATCCTCATCTGTTCCACTACCAAATACATCCAGCTCATCGTGCTGGTATGATGTCACCTCCGAAGTTTCTTTACCCAAGAGTACATCAATGACGTGATCCGTCTTAAATCTTTCTTTTAATGCAATGACTGTTTCAAGAACAGTACATAATAAATCCTTTGCTTCCACCTGTTTTTTAGGATTTGAACAATTATCACAGCTTCCGCAATTATCTTGCGTATATACTTCTCCGAAATAATGTAGGAGCAATTTTCGCCGGCAAACCGAAGACTCTGCATAAGCTGCGGTCTCCAGCAAAAGCTCTTTTCCGATTTCCTGTTCGGCAACAGGCTTACCCTGCATAAATTTTTCCAATTTTTGTAGATCCTTGTTGGAATAGAAGGTGATACAATGACCTTCTCCATCATCACGACCGGCTCTTCCGGTCTCTTGATAGTATCCTTCAAGACTTTTCGGGATGTCATAATGAATCACAAAACGCACATCAGGTTTGTCAATCCCCATCCCAAACGCAATTGTCGCAACAATCACATCTATTTTTTCCATCAGGAATGCATCCTGGTTTTCTGTCCGTACGGCTGAATCCATCCCTGCGTGATAAGCCAGAGCTTTAATACCGTTCACTTGTAAAGTCTCGGCCAATTCTTCCACTTTTTTCCGACTCAGGCAATAAATGATACCGGACTTGCCGGAATTCGCCTTAATGTACTTGATGATTTCACGATCGATATTTGCCGTTTTGGGACGAACCTCGTAGTACAAGTTTGGCCGGTTAAAGGAAGACTTGAAAACAGTCGCTTCCGACATTCCCAAATTCTTCTGGATATCATGTTGCACCTTGGGAGTAGCCGTAGCCGTCAATGCTATGATCGGAGCCCTCCCGATTTCATTGATCAATGGACGAATACGCCTATATTCAGGACGAAAGTCATGCCCCCATTCCGAAATACAATGAGCCTCATCCACTGCAAACAAAGAAATGTGTATCTGTTTCAGAAAATCAATGTTTTCTTCTTTGGTCAAGGATTCCGGAGCCACGTAAAGCAGTTTGGTTTTCCCTGAAAGAATATCACCCTTAACCAGATCGATAGCCGCTTTATTGAGAGAAGAATTGATAAAATGTGCCACCCCGTCTTCATCGCTGAAATTCCGCATAGCATCCACCTGATTTTTCATCAGGGCAATCAGGGGAGAAACAACTACAGCAGTACCCTTCATCAATAATGAAGGAAGCTGATAGCATAAAGATTTGCCACCTCCGGTAGGCATTAACACAAAAGTGTCCTTCCCTGCCATGATGTTGCGGATTATTTCTTCCTGGCTTCCCTTAAAAGAATCAAAACCAAAATAAGTTTTTAAACATCTTGTCAATTCATCCGATTTCCCCATAATATATTGTTTTCTCTATGCGCTGATCAAACGAGTGTGAGTCAATGATTCGACCTTTGAACGCGCATAATCCAATGTGATGCACAACTGATCCTGCGAACCGGAAGGTATCTCGTACATCGAATCCATAATGATGTTTTCCGAGATAGCTCTTAAACCACGAGCCCCCAACTTGAACTCTATCGCTTTATCTACAATATAGTCAAAAACTTCTGGCTCAAAGCTCAATGCGACGTGATCCATCTCAAACAATTTGACATACTGCCTGATGATTGAATTCTTCGGTTCTGTCAAAATGGCACGAAGTGCTTTTCTGTCCAAAGGATTCAAATAAGTCAGGACCGGCAAACGTCCGATAATTTCAGGTATCAGCCCAAAGGCTTTTAAATCTTGGGGAGCAATGTATTGCAGAAAATTCGTTCTGTCAACCTGATTGCTTTCTTTAGCGGCACTATAGCCCACTACTTTTGTATTCAACCGTGCTGCAATCTTCTTCTCGATTCCATCAAAAGCACCACCGCAAATAAACAAAATATTTTTTGTATTTACAGGAATCATTTTTTGATCCGGATGTTTTCTGCCCCCCTGAGGCGGGACATTCACCACAGCTCCTTCCAATAACTTCAAAAGTCCCTGCTGTACACCTTCTCCGCTTACATCACGTGTAATGGAAGGATTATCACCCTTTCGGGCTATCTTATCAATTTCATCAATAAACACAATGCCAACCTCAGCCTTGGACACATCATAATCAGCCACCTGCAAAAGCCTGGTCAGGATACTTTCGATGTCTTCCCCCACATAACCGGCTTCTGTCAGTACCGTGGCATCCACGATGGTGAAAGGGACATGCAATTTTTTTGCAATGGTACGAGCCAGTAGTGTTTTCCCTGTTCCTGTAGAACCGACCATAATGATGTTGGATTTCTCAATCTCAACCTCATCACCACTATCTTTTTGCAGAAGTCTTTTATAATGGTTGTATACGGAAACGGAAAGATATTTCTTGGCCTCATCCTGACCAATGACATATTGATCGAGAAATTTCTTGATTTCTTTGGGCTTTGGTAGTTCTTCCTTACTTAAACTGAATGCTTTCTTCGCGCTTTTTTTTTCAGTTTCACGAACCATTTCCGAAGCACGTTCCACACACTCAGAACAGATATTGCCGGTAGCACCGGTAATCAATAAACTAACCTCATCACGGTTACGACCACAAAAACTACATTTTTCGATTATTCTCGGCATTTTTATTTGGTTCGGATCATTACTTCATCAATCATGCCATACTCTTTAGCTTCATAAGAAGTCATCCAGTAATCGCGGTCGGAATCTTTCTCAACTTGTTCGAATGGTTTTCCGGAATGATCGGCTATGATTTGATACAACTCTGTCTTCATCTTCTGAATCTCACGGGCCGTAATTTCAATATCAGAAGCTTGCCCCTGAGCACCACCCATCGGTTGATGGATCATTACCCTGGAATGCTTTAACGCAAAGCGTTTGCCTTTTGTTCCGGCAACAAGCAAAACTGCCGCCATGGATGCCGCCATACCCGTACAAATAGTGGAGACATCGCTGGAAATAAACTGCATGGTATCATAAATACCCAAGCCGTCATAGACACTTCCCCCGGGTGAATTCAAATATAAGGAAATATCTTTGCCTGGATCTGCAGAATCCAGATAAAGTAATTGTGCCTGTACAACATTGGCAGTATAATCATCCACCTGCGTACCTAAAAAAATGATACGGTCCATCATCAAACGGGAAAAGACATCCATTTGAGCAACATTCATCTGACGTTCTTCAATGATGGTCGGAGAAATGTAGTTGCTGTTTATTTTCATATAATCATCCAAAGCCGACCCGCTCATTCTCAAATGTCCGGTGGCAAATTTTCGAAAGTCGTTCATATACATTTATTTGTTTAATTTGCAAAGCCATTATAGCCGAACAGCAAATGTATAAATAAATTCATTGATTAAACAAAAAAATATGGCTGTGAAAAATTTTTCACAGCCATATTTATATATTTGATCAAAGAAAAATCAGGCATAAAGTTTATTGAAGTCTTCAACGCTGATTGACTTTTCATTGAGTTTGACAACACTTTTCAAGTGTGCTGCAACAATGGTAGACATTGCCTGATCCAAAATATTGCGCTTGGTTTCTTCCTTTTTGAGCATTTCTGCCGCATAATTGGCCAGCAAGTCATCGGGAACGGACATCATACCGTATTGTGCAAATTGTGCGCGGGTAACCTTTTTGGCTGTATCCATCAGATCTTCTTCAGAAACGGTCAATGAATTATCTTTGACAATTTTTTCTTTCATCAGATGCCATTTCAGATCTTCAATCATCTTAGGCATTTCTGTTTCTATTTCTTCTGCACTACGTTTCTTGTCCGTGGCAAGCATCCAACGTTTCAAGAAATCTACTGGAAATTGAACGTCGTTTAATTTTTTCACCAACACTTTTTCTGCATCTACCATCAAGCGGTAATCACTTTCAGGAGCAAACTGAGATTCGAGGGATTCTTTTACCTTGATACGGAATTCTTCTTCAGTCTTGACCGTATCTTTGCCGAAAAGCTGATCAAACAACTCCTGATTCAGGTCACCATCTTTATATCTGGTAATCTCTTTCACTTCAAAACTAAAATCCGAAGTGATGTCTTTTGCAACTTCTTTCGCAATGTGGAGCAAAGATGCAATCTCACTCTCGGTATTATTATATGCTTTGGCAGGATTAAATACGACCGTATCTCCAACACCCAAGCCAATCATTTTGGCTTTTTCTTCCTCATCTTTAAAATAGGCAGGCATCAGGACGGCATCTTCGACAGCAATACCTGTTCCATCCGGTTGAAGTTCAGTAAGCGTTCCCTTGAGTATATCTTTTTCTTCCGATTTTTCGACCTTAACGTATGAGCCGTTTCGGGCAGCCATATTCTTGACCTGCTCGTTGATCATTTCGTCTGTAATCTGAACATTATAATAAGGTACGGAATCTTTTTTATTGAGCGTGAAACTAAGCTCCGGTGCCAATGCGATGTCAAAAGAAAATTCAAAGTCTTCCTGATTGTCGAAATCAATTTCTGCCTGTGTTTCGCTGGGGAGAGGTTCACCAAGAATGCTCAGCTTATTTTCTTTGATATAATCATACAAAGCCTGAGAAACGGCATTCTGAACTTCATCTGCCAAAACAGCTTTGCCATACATCTTTTTAATCAAACCTACAGGCACATTACCAGGACGGAATCCCGGAATGTTGGCTTTTTTACGATAGGTTTTGAGTGTATTCTCAACCTTTTCCTGATAATCAGCTTTCAACAGCTGAATCTTGACAACGGCATTGACCGAATCAACAACTTGTTTATCTACATTCATTTTGATGCAATTTTTTGAGCCGCAAAATTACTGTTATTCTTTGAATTGACAAAACAAAGAAACATTATTTCACTCATCGGCACATCATATTACGTTTCCGATTATATTTGCAGAAAAAACAGGATGAGGAGCTTTTGCAAACCCGAAAATTCTTTTTTTTACCGCATATTGATGTTTCTGGCCGTTATATTCGCCGGTTTGATCATTACCTATGCCGTTTTCTTGGCTGTCGTTTTTGCGACATCCGGATTTGAACTTGCCACAACCAACGAAAGACTTGCAACACTGAATGACAATGTTCATCTTTTGCGCATCATGCAAACCTTACAGTCTTTTTTTGTCTTTATATTTCCACCATTCATCCTGGCCAAACTATTTAAAGAAAATTCCACTGATTTTATACATTTGAAGAGACCGGATTTCTCTTTTGTCATTTTAGGAATCGTCAGCATTATTCTAATGATACCGCTCATCAATGTTTTGGTCGATTGGAATGCCGGATTGCACCTGCCTGAATCCATGCAAAAGCTGGAAACCTGGATGCGCACATCGGAAGATACAGCAGAGAAAGTAACAACAACCCTGTTAAATGGATCCTCATGGTGGACGCTGATGGTCAATCTGATCATTGTCGGTGCATTGGCCGGCATTGGCGAGGAATTCCTTTTCAGAGGTGCGCTTCAAAGCTTATTTTCCAAAGGGCTGTGGTCAAATGTCCAGTCCGGAAAAACACCGGACTGGGTGATGCATACCACCATTTGGCTGATTGCCTTTTTATTCAGTGCCATCCATATGCAATTTTACGGCTTTATCCCCAGATTACTTTTAGGAGCATGGTTCGGCTATTTGTTATGGTGGAGCGGTTCCATTTGGGTACCGGTATTGGCACACTTTACAAATAATGCGATTTCCACGATCGCAGTCTTTTTACAAAACAAAGGATTGATAACGGAAGACCCAGATCAAATCGGACTGAATGGTACCTGGTGGCTTTGCCTGGTCTCTATTTTTCTGTTGATTGGTTGTGTCTTTTACATGACAAGGAAAAAGGACACAGATCATAATATCCCTATTATTTAAGATTTCTCGGGTGAAAGGTCAGAATCTGTTCCCGTAAGTATGTCTTATCCATGTGCGTATATATTTCCGTAGTCTGAATGCTTTCGTGTCCAAGCATTTGTTGAATCACACGCAAATTGGCACCACCTTCCAACAAGTGGGTGGCAAAGGAGTGTCGAAAAGTATGCGGACCAATATTTTTTTGAATACCTGCCAAAGCGGCCTGTTGCTTAATAATCCGGAATATCATGGATCTGGTCAGACCGGCTCCTCTACGATTCAGAAAAACAAAATCTTCACTCCCTTTTTGCACCGAAAGCAAGTTTCGGTCGGGCATCCATAATTCAATTTCCTTAATAGCCTTTTGGGAAATCGGAACCAATCGTTGTTTGCTGCCTTTACCCTCTACCAAAATATACTCCTCCTTAAAATAGCATTGCGAAAGTTTGAGGTTTATAAGTTCAGATACACGAAGCCCGCAACTGTAAAGTGTTTCAAGAATGGCTTTATTCCGTTGTCCTTCTTTCACGGAAAGATCAATACTGTTCAAAATAGCATCTATTTCATTCAGACTAAGTACTTCTGGCAAATGTGTCCCTAATTTGGGTGCTTCAACCAATTCTGTCGGATCCTTCCGGATATAGTCTTCGATAATCAGAAACTTGTAAAAAGATTTGATACCGGACAGTATCCTTGCCTGAGAACGGGGATGTATGCCCAAGTCCCTGAGCTGACATAGAAACTCTTCCAAATCCGAAGCCTCCAATAAAAGGATATCCTTTGCATCTCCGACATAATCCATCAACTTTTGCAAGTCATTTAGATAGGCCGATACCGAATTAGAAGAAAGTGATTTTTCCAGTTTCAGGAAAGCAATATATTTTTTTAGCCATTGAGGAGTTGTTTCCATACCTAATCACACGAATAAAATAATTTTCCTACCTTTGCAGCATAGTTTGGCATGGAAGTTTTTTTCATGAACAGCATCCATTTCCGAACTGAATTTTTTCAATATCCTGCAGACGAAAGTATATAAAAAAAAGCAAACCATGACAAAAATCGCCATCATCAACGGCCCAAATTTGAATTTGTTAGGCACGCGAGAACCGGGCATTTATGGAAACGAGTCCTTTGAAATTTATTTTGAAAAACTTAAAACCAGTTATCCTCAGGTCGATTTTTTGTATTTTCAGTCAAATCACGAAGGTGCTCTCATTGACAAGATTCAGGAACTGGGCTTTGACTTTGACGGAATTGTACTCAATGCAGGCGGCTACACTCACACATCCATTGCTTTGCGCGATTGTATCAAAGCAGTTACAACACCTGTGATTGAAGTGCATATTTCGGATCTCACCAAAAGAGAAACTTTTCGTCAGGCATCAATGATTAAAGATGCCTGTAAAGGCACTTTTGCCGGATTTGGCATGGATTCGTACCGAAGAGGGGTCGATGCCATTCTCGCATTGAAAGCCTGAACATCCATCCTCTTCTGGTATCTGATTTTAACATAGTGATCATCGATTATAAAAACATATATGTCTAAACACACTAAAATTGTAGCAACGATATCCGACAAACGTTGTGATGTGGATTTTCTCCGTGAATTATTCGAAGCAGGCATGAACGTTGTTCGGATGAATTCCGCCCACCTTACTGAAGAAGGTTTTCAGAAAATCATTTCAAATGTCAGGGCTGTATCATCCGAAATTGCAATTTTAATGGATACAAAAGGTCCTGAAATTCGTACTACTTTCATCAAAGACGATGAAACCCTCCAAATCAATACGGGACAAAAAATCCGTATTGCAGGAGATCCTGCCGGAATAACATCTTCAGAATGTATTTACTGTTCGTACATTAATCTGGTACAAGATCTGTCAGTAGGCACCGACCTCCTGATCGACGACGGGGAAATTGATTTGCGTGTTGTTGAAAAAGCCACAGACTATTTGGTTTGCGAAGCCCAGAATGACGGAAAGTTAGGTAGCCGAAAAAGCGTGAACATCCCTGGTGTCCGTATCAATCTGCCCTCCCTCACCGAAAAAGACAAAAAAAACATTCTTCTGGCTATCGATTACAATGTCGATTTTATTGCCCATTCCTTCGTGCGCAACAAACAAGACATTCTGTCCATTCAGGAAATCCTCGATGACAATGTCAGTCCGATCAAAATCATCGCCAAAATCGAGAATCAGGATGGTGTGGACAATATCGACGAAATTCTCGAAGCAGCCTATGGCGTTATGGTTGCCCGTGGCGACCTGGGCATAGAAGTTCCTCAGGAAAAGATACCAGGTATCCAGCGCATGCTTATCCGAAAATGTGTGGAGGCCAAGAAACCGGTCATCGTCGCCACCCAAATGCTCCACACCATGATACAGAACCCGCGGCCAACTCGCGCTGAGGTAACCGATGTAGCCAATGCCATTTATTACCGCACCGATGCCTTGATGCTCAGCGGTGAAACTGCCTATGGAAAATATCCGGTAGAATCCGTTAAAACCATGTCTAAAATTGCAGAAGAAGCAGAAAAGACCAAAGAGACTGTCAACGATATCCAGGTGCCGATGCCGGAATCGACTATGAATGCAACCTCGTTCCTCGCACAGCAAGCCGTCAGGGGAGCATGCCTCTTGGGTGCGGATGCCATCATAACAGATTCGTATACCGGAACTACAGCCCGGTACATTGCTGCATTCCGCGGGAAAAACCCCGTTTATGCCATTTGTTACAAAGAACGGACAGTCCGACAATTGGCTCTTTCTTATGGCGTATTTCCCATCTATCAGGAAATCAGAAAGAATACCCGCGTCTATTTAGTGGCCGCCCTCAAAATGCTCAAAAAAAAGAACCTGATGGAAGGAGGAGACATGGTCATTTACCTCAGCAGCAGTTTCGGTGTAGCCGGAGGAACCACTTTCCTCGAAATCAACCATGTTGATACCATTATCAATAATGCAGACCATTTCTTGTTACCCAATTTTCCGGTTGACAAGTAACATCATCCATTCATGGACGAACTTTTGGAAAATTACATATTGTCCCACACAGACCCCGAACCTGAATTGCTCAAAATCTTAAGTAAGGATTCTCATGTCAGGTTATTGAACGGAAGAATGGTCTCAGGACATTATCAAGGACGCTTGATTGTAATGCTCTGTCACATGATCCGGCCAAAACGGGTACTTGAACTCGGAACATTTACAGGCTATTCTGCCCTGTGTTTTGCGGAAGGTACCGATGAGGATGCAGAAGTCCATACCATTGAGCACAATGATGAGTTGGAAGACGTAGCCAGAAGTTGGTTTTCCCGTTCCGAATCAGGGTATAAGATCAAACTTCATATCGGAGATGCACTGAAGATGATTCCGCAGATGGAAGGTCTGTTCGACCTGGTGTTCATTGATGCCGACAAGCGTCAGTATCCGGAATATTATGAAGCCGTTTTTCCAAAAGTAAAATCAGGTGGTTTCATCTTCGCAGACAACACCCTTTGGGGCGGAAAAGTTCTTGGAGAAATTGCCAAAAACGACACACAAAGTATTGCTGTTTCGAAATTTAACGACTATCTTGCGAAAGATTCAAGGGTTGAAAAAATCATTTTGCCTATCCGGGATGGATTGACTATCATTTACAAAAAATAAAAAAATGGAAACTACCAGACAAAATAAAATCAATCGTCTGATTCAAAAGGAACTGAGTGATGTTTTCCTACTTCAGACCAAAGCCATGCATGGCATTCTGGTTTCTGTCAGTCAGGTTCGTGTCAGCCCCGATCTGAGTTTTGCACGTGTCTATTTGAGCATTTTTCCTTCAGAAAAAGGAGAAGAACTGGTCAAAAACATTCGGGAAAATGCCCGTGCCATTCGTTACGAAGTTGCCGGTCGTGTGCGCTTCCAATTGCGCAAGATGCCTGAATTGACTTTTTTTCTTGATGATTCTCTCGATTATGCAGAAAAAATTGATGCCCTCCTGAAAAAATAACTTACCGTGAACTTACCGTTACACATAGCTAAACGTTATCTGTTTTCCAAAAAGACACACAATGCCATCAATGTTGTTTCGATGGTCTCCGTGTTCGGTATTGCCGTAGCTGTTGCCGCACTGGTTTGTACACTGTCCGTTTACAACGGATTTCAAAAATTATTGGGAAGCATGTACAGTAGCTTTGACCCCCAACTGAAGATCAAAGTCGTGGAAGGCAAAACTTTCAGAACCGACAGCAAAGCTTTTGAAACCATACGTAACAGCAAAGACGTTTCGATCTTTTGTGAAACGCTTGAAGAAAATGCTTTGGTACAATACAAAGATGCCCAAACCAGTGCCACCATCAAAGGAGTATCCGACAATTTCGGAGAATTGACTAAAATCAACCGACTGCTTTATTCCGGACGATTTGCCCTCAATGAATATGATTTCAACTATGCCACCATCGGAGTCGGATTGGCCGGACTTCTCGGTACCGGAAATTCCTTTATAGACCCCATCACCATCAATGCACCCAAACGTCACGGCACAATCAACATAGCCAACCCTGCAGCATCTTTCAAAACATCCCAGATTCTTTTATGCGGTACCTTCGGAATCAATCAGTCCGATTACGACAATCATCTGGTTCTGGTCCCCATCAACTTCGCAAGAGACCTTTTTGAATATACCGATGAAGTGACTGCGGTGGAAATCAAGCTGAAAGATGGTACGAATGAAACATCGGTGAAAAAAGCCTTTGAAAAATTGCTCGGTCCAAACTATACAGTACAAAACATCATGGAGCAGAAGGCTGATTTCTACAACATTAACAGGATTGAGAAATGGATGACTTACCTTATTTTGTCATTCATCCTGCTGATAGCCCTTTTTAACGTCATAGGCTCCTTGTCCATGTTGATACTTGAAAAGAGAAAAGATGCCCAAACCCTGAATGAATTGGGGGCAGACAATAAAAAAATCCGCAAGATTTTCTTGTATGAAGGCAGAATGATTGCTTTCTCAGGAGCCATTCTCGGCATCATTATCGGTATAGTGCTTTGCTTCCTTCAAGAACACTTCGGCTTGTTGAAACTGGGAGGCGGAGGAAATTATATTGTAGATGCATATCCCGTAAATCTCATGTTTAAAGATATCATTCTTATTTTCATAACCGTACTGGTTGTGAGTATTCCTTCTACGTGGTGGCCGGTTCTGGCTTATTTTAAAAAGAGAGAGAATACAGAAGTTTAAGGATGTGCCAACTCAGAAATTTAGAATTTCACAATGGATTTTGGCTCAGAAGATCATATCGGCACTTCATGCCTGAACAGGCAAATCAGGATCAGAAGATGGATACAAATTTTGTTGATAGGGGTAACCGTGACATCAGCACAATTTGTCCGGGCTCAAATTCCACACGGGGGTTGGCCGCTTGAGCAAGGAAACCGGGCATTGCAAACAGCAAAAAAGTCATCCGCGTTAAGCTCTTCCGTGGACTATTTCGTTGAGATGCCTGCTTTTAACGTCGATTCTGTTTTGTCCATCGACAGCCTGCCTGGGAATAGGGCTGGAGGTTTAAAATTTGCCCATAAATTTTTTGTCAACCTGTCACCGGAAAATTCAGGAGTAGTTTTTCATACAGAAGACGGAACCACTGTTTGGAGGGTTGGTATCCGATCAAAAGGAGCTTATTCCCTAAATGTCCTATTCGGTGATTTTGACTTACCTGACGGAGCAAAAGTCTTTTTATACAATTCAGACCGTTCTACTGTTCTGGGAGGTTTCACCAATGAAAACAATCCTGAAGGAGGAGAATTCTCTGTTTCTCCCGTCGATGGAGAGGAATTGACCATAGAGTATCAGGAACCGGCCAATGTTCCTTTTACCGGCAAAATTCGTATTACAGAAGTCAATCATGATTATCGTGGCCTTTTTAGGGCGGGGACAAGATTTAATATAACTGATTTACCTTGCATTCCGGATTTAAGCTGCGACAGTACCTATGATACCATCGGACGCAGCGTCTGCCTGTTGATCATTGACGGAGACACTTACTGCACAGGCTCTTTTATCAACAATACGGCCAACGACGGGACTCCTTATCTATTGACCGCATCGCACTGTTTTGGGGGGGATGGAAACGAGAATGAACTGAAAGAAAGAATTGAATTGGGGAAAAGAGTGGTTGCTTTCATGAACTATGTTTCACCCCGTTGCGACAAAAGACTCAGAGGGTCGGAAGAATTCTCATTGTCCGGAAGCACCACGAAGGCCATCTCCCAAGAGATAGATTTCGCCTTGCTTAAACTGACGGAAACGCCACCTTCGGATTACCGCCCATATCTGGCCGGATGGTCTTTGGACACCATCACGAATAACGCACTTCCGTTTACCTGCATACATCATCCATTCGGGGAAATGAAGAAATACTGCGTCGAAAAGGACTCGGTAACCTTAAAGAGCTGGAGTTCCGGAAGCGGAATTGGTGCAAACAATCACTGGAACATCAGGAAATGGGATATCGGACACACCTGGGCAGGGTCTTCCGGTTCACCCCTCTTTGACAAATACAACAGACTTAGAGGAGGTCTCTCCGGCGGTGATTCCGATTGCGACAAGTATGTTACTGGCGACTTTTTTTTTCGCTTTGACAAAGCATGGAACCATTTTACGGATATATCGATGCAACTCAAGCACTGGCTTGACCCGATGACTCCGGACAGTGTTCAAAGCCCGATAAACTTAGACGGTTTGGATCCGTATGAAAAGAATCCGTCCAGATGCATCAATAATCTTACACCTTCCGATTCGATGGGAGTCACCATGCTTGACTCCCCTCAATGGGGTTCCATTTTCGGTCACAGTAGCGTAGGAACTTCCCATTTTGCGGAACATTTCACTACAGCAGATTCAAACATGATTCAAGGCGCATTTCTGGTCGTTGCCAAGGGACATAACAACAGTCGATTGCCGGTAACCGTCAGAGTCTATGAAGGAGGAAGCACACCTGGCCGCATTTTAGGCAAAGCGTTGCTAAACCCAAACTATCTGGAGTACGTCGATGGGGATTTTGTCAAAAAAACAAAATACTATTTTACCAATCGTAAGAATTACGTTCGCTTTGATGCACCCATATCGGTAGGAAAGGACTTTTATGTAGGTTATGAAATCAGTTATCCGATCAAGGCAGTCGAAGACACGTTTTATCTTTACTCTGCCATCAGAGTAAATGATAGTATCAACACCGCATACAACACGGCATACTTCATGAAGAACGAACTCTGGTTCCCCTACCCGGAACACCCTTTCTCCCCGGTCTATACATCCTTATGGATAGAACCTGTCATTGCAAACGACACCATTACTTTACCCAATCATTTTTATGACGAAGACAAAGATTCCATCATAAAAAGACGACCGATAGTTGCTTATTCTGCACAAGAGTCCCTGATAAAAATTGCCTTACCTGATCAATGGGCTGGCATAACCGATGTGGAAATTTTCGATTTTACCGGACGTAAGATTTTGGAAACAAATGTCTCACCACCAATTGGCATTATAAATTATTCTTCAAACAAAGACAGAATCCTCATTCTCCGTTTGAGAAACGAAAAACTTGTCTACATTTTGAAGTTAATGATTGAAAAATAAAAGAAAAATACAGCTACCATCCACAAAATATGTCTATATTTGACTTGGGAGTCTTAACTATCTTTAAATTATTTATTTTGTCATTTCGAAAATGAACATTTCCCTTTTATATTTGTAAATAATAAGTATTTTTGTACAGTGAATAGTATATTAACTCAATAAAATCAAGACACATGAACAAAAAAATTTCCCTGTCAATTCTTTTGACGAGCATGTTATTGCTTACTTCCTGTGCGGGAAAGTTTGCACCCACCAGAGACTTTTTCACTGTGACACCTCAAGTGCTTGTTGCACAGGGTGGCAAGGTTCCTGCTACAGTAGATGGAACTTTTCCGGCAAAAGCTTTTCCGGCAAAAGGTTTAGTTACCATTACTCCTGTATTGAAATATGATGGAGGTGAGGCTCTTGGCACACCTGTCACGCTCCAAGGTACGAAAGTGAAAGGAAACAACAAAGTTATTGCCAAAGAAGGTGGTTCATTCAGTGTTAGTTCCATATACAACTATATTCCTGAAATGAGCAAATCAGAATTGTTTCTTAGGTTTAACACAACTATCGGAAAGAAATCCATTGCTATTCCAGAAATCAAGGTTGCAGACGGAGTGATTGCTACAGAAACTTTAGCTGACGCCACTTCTGCTACCCCAACTCTTTCTCAGGACAAATTTCAACGTGTTATCCAGGAAGCTCATGAAGCCAGTATTATGTTTCTTATCCAACAGGCCAAACTTCGCGACTCAGAACTCAAATCTGACGCAGTTAAAACCCTCAACAAAAATATTGCTGCCACTTCTGCTGACACCAGCAAAAAGATTGCCGGTCTTCAAGTCTCTTCCTACGCTTCTCCTGATGGTGGTATGAGTTTAAACGAAAAACTGGCTGAAAATCGTGAAAAAACGACAGTCGGCTATTTTGAAAAAGAATTGAAGAAAGCCAAAGCTACCGGACCTATCGATGCTAAATTCACTGCTGAAGACTGGGATGGTTTCAAAGAATTGGTAAGCAACTCCAATATCCAGGATAAAGACCTGATTCTTCGTGTATTATCCATGTATTCAGATCCTGAAAAACGGGAACAGGAAATCAAGAACCTATCCTCTGTCTTTCAAAACTTAGCTGAAGACATCCTTCCTAAATTGAGACGTTCAAAAATGATGTTGACAGTTAATATCATCGGAAAAACAGACGAACAAATCAAAAACCTTGCTGTTAACGATCCTTCCAAACTGAACGTTGAAGAACTTCTTTATTCTGCAACCTTGTTTAACAACGCTGCTGAAAAAGAAAGCATTTACCAAAAAGCTACCGAACTTTTCCCAAGCGATTACCGTGCATATAACAATTTAGGAGGTCTTGCATTGCAGGCCGGCAATCTTTCTCAAGCCAAATCAAACCTTGACAAAGCTTACTCATTAAGCAAAACTGCCGATGTAAGCAGCAATCTTGCCCTTTATTCCATGGCTACAGGTGCAGCCACTTCAACTGTTGACTCTTATCTCGGTGCTTCTGCGGGTGCTGCCGGTTTGAACGAAGCCATGGGTATCCAATACATCAAGAAAGGTGAATATGCAAAAGCTGTTGAAGCATTTGGTGATATCAAATCCAACAACGCAGGTTTGGCTCAACTGTTGACAAAAGATTACAGCAAAGCTAAATCAACATTGGATGCCGTTGCTGTACCAACTGCTGAAACTAACTATCTGAAAGCCATCATCGGTGCAAGAACCAACAACAAAGATTTGGTTGTTAACGGTTTGAAATCTGCCATTAAAGCAGACAAGAGCTATGCCAAGAAAGCTGTCAAGGATCTGGAATTCTCCAAATACATCACAGACGCTTCTGTTGCTGCATTGTTGAATTAATCTTTCGGATTAAAAACATTAAAAATGGCCATTCTGCGAAGGATGGCCATTTTTTTGTGACATGCCGAAACATGTCAAAGAAAACAAAATATCACCTGTCTATTAGATTTCCGGATCCTGCCAATCGCCATTCCGGCGAAGCAGTTCAATCAGCTTGTCTATAGCCTCCTCTTCTGGAATAGAACGTTCCACACATACCTGGCCCTTATAAAGGGAGACCTCGCCTCTTCCAGCCCCCACATACCCGTAATCAGCATCGGCCATTTCACCGGGCCCATTGACAATACAACCCATGATGCCTATCTTGAGACCTTTCAAATGAGACGTTCTGGCTTTAATTTTAGCAATGACCTTCTGCAAGTCATACAAGGTACGGCCACAACCCGGACAGGAAATGTATTCCGTCTTGCTTATTCTAAGACGGGTTGCCTGCAGAACGCCAAACAAGACAGATACATCATCGGCAGGATTGCTGATATAAACATTTTTATTGGTAGGTGAAAACATCAGAACACCGTCTCCGAAACCATCCAACAGTATCGGGCCAAAATCAAGACCTGCAATAAGTTGCTGTTCCTCTACATTTTTCGCAGAAACAGACTGGGCTATCACTACAGGAATATGGCAATCTTGATTCAACAAGAAATGGAAGCCGGCTCTCAGTTCTGCAACCCGATTTACATGTTGACTGTATAATATCAAGACCAGATTGGATATCTGATCTATACGCTGAACCAATGATTCTGACAAATCATCATAATTTAGCTTCAAATACCTGACAGGAGCATAACAAGCCTCCAATTCCAAAATCCGATCGATAGAAAAAACAGGATAAACATCCTTCTGGCCTGCATAGATAGAAGCATCACAAATTTGCGGAATTTCCTCCGTCTGTTCATGAATCTCATCTCCGACATAAATGAAATCCGGTTTTAAAGCAATCGCACTGAAATCAAAATTTTTCAAACTGCAATCAACAATGACAACAGGTACCTGCCCATCACCGAAAGGTCCGACTGCCACCGTTTTTCTCCGATGAAAAGAAAAAGGATCGAATCCGGAGAAAACTTTACCTTGAATGTCCGCATGTTCGCTGCGTTCTTGAACCAGTCTGACGATTTGCCTGGCTACCGGAATTTCCAGTTCAGGATCTTCACTAAGTGATACCCGGATGGTATCACCAATGCCGTCAATCATCAAGGTTCCGATACCGACAGCTGATTTAATACGTCCATCCTCACCGTCACCAGCCTCTGTGACACCAAGATGTAGAGGAAAATGCATATTTTCAGCATCCATACGTACCACCAGCAAGCGCACCGTCTGTACCATGACCAAGGTATTGGAAGCCTTGATGGATATCACAACATCCGGGAAATTTTCCTCCACGCAAATCCTCAAAAATTCCAGACAAGATTCAACCATGCCCGTCGGTGTGTCGCCGTATCGACTCAATATCCTGTCAGAAAGAGATCCATGATTAACGCCGATACGAACAGCAGTATGATAGTCCTTGCAAATATGGAGAAAAGGCACAAAACGTTCCCTTATTTTCTGCAGCTCTTTGGCATATTCTTCCTCCGTGTACTCAAAATGTTTAAAGGTTTTGACCGGATCCACAAAGTTCCCTGGATTGATCCTGACTTTCTCCACATATCGGGCAGCAACATCGGCAGCTTTTGGGTTAAAATGGATATCGGCCACCAAAGGTGCTTGATAACCCTCAGCACGAAGACCGGACCGGATTAACTTCAGATTTTCAGCTTCCCTGACTCCTTGTGCGGTCAAACGAACATAATCGGCACCTGCATCAATGATGCGCTTACATTGTTCCACACTCCCTGCAGTGTCCATCGTGGAGGTATTGGTCATTGACTGAATCCTGATGGGGTTCGATCCACCCAACGGTGTATTACCAATCCGGACAGTAGAACTTTTTCTTCTGCAATAATGAAACAAATCAGGGCAATAATTCATTCAATTTGTCTTATAATCGAACTTGATATCCTTTAGTTCTTCGTTGGCTTTCACAATCTTCTTCTTAAGGCTTTCTTTATAAACTACCAATTTATTTCGAAGGACAATATCTCCTGCCGCAAGAAATTGAACGGCAAGAATGGCGGCATTCAGAGATGCATTTATGCCTACAGTTGCAACAGGAATACCCGGAGGCATCTGGACAATAGCAAGAAGTGCATCCATTCCGTCCAAACTGGCATTGATAGGCACACCGATTACAGGTATAGTCGTAGATGCAGCTATTACACCCGGAAGATGCGCAGCCATACCGGCAGCCGCAATAATGACACGGATACCTCTGTCGGAAGCATTTTTGGCAAAAGTTTCTACTTCTTCCGGAGTACGATGTGCTGATAAAGCATTGATTTCAAAAGGAATCTCGAAATCATTCAGCAATCCGGCAGCTTTCTCCATCACCTTGTAATCGGAGGTACTACCCATAATAATACTTACAAGCGGCTCCATTTTTTCTTATTGAATAAAAGTAGCATATTGTTGGGCATTCATCAACGAATCAAGATTTGAAGCGTCCGATAGAGTAATTCTAATCATCCAGCCACCTTCATAAGGGTCTTCGTTGATCAATTCCGGTTTAGCCTCCAATTCTTTATTAACTGAAAGTATTTTTCCGGATACCGGCATAAACAAGTCCGAAACAGCCTTGACTGCCTCAACGGTACCGAATACCGTTTCTTTTTCTCTGGATTCTCCGACAGCAGGCAATTCTACATAGACAATCTCACCGAGTTCAGACTGTGCATAGTCCGTAATACCAATCAAAGCTTCAGAGCCTTCCACTTTAATCCATTCATGATCTTTTGTAAACTTCAGATTTTCAGGAACATTCATACAATTTATATTATTTATTAGACAAATTTATTTTTAAGGAATCAGAAAAAACGTACAGCAGACAGCAAAAAGTCCCAGACAGAAACCGCCACAAACCTGGCCGAGTGTATGAGCTTTCAGATACAAACGACTTGTAGCTTGAATACCTGATAGCAAAATGGCCACCGAAAACAGAATCAAATGATTCTGTGCCAGGTTTATACATACCAAGAAAATAGAGCCGACCAAACATCCGGAAGCCATCGTATGTACGCTGATTTTCCATTTCAAACTAATAAAAGAGGCGATAAACGTAGCAAAGATAGACCCTAAAAAGAGCTTGACAATCCACCATGGCATTTGAAAGCTAAACAATAGATAGCAAGCTGTGATATAGGAAAGTAATGTAATCAAATAAGGAAAAATGCGTTCTGCCCGGACAGAAACATCCAAATCGGAAACATGTCCGGATTTTTTCAGCAACCAGATTCCGAATCCGGGAACAATGCCCATAAGTAATAAGACCACGCCTTCTATAACCAAGCGGTATTCCCATTGTAGTTCACTGAACATCCCAACAGTGAAAAGTAAAATCGTGCCATAAAAAGGTAACAGCAACGGATGTAAAATGACGGAAACAAGTTTCTGAAATGTTTGCATATTATTTTTTAAATTTCCCGACGAAGTCGGGCTACGGGAATTCCCAACTGATCTCTATATTTGGCAATGGTCCTACGTGCTATAACGTATCCCTTCTTCGCTAAAATATCACAAAGTTCTTCATCAGTCAGGGGATTATCCTTATCTTCATTATCAATACTTTCCTGTAAAATGTTTTTTATTTCGAGCACGGAGACCTCTTGACCCTTATCTGTCTGCATAGCTTCTGTGAAGAAATATTTCAGCGGAAAAACACCGAATTCTGTTTGGATATACTTGCTGTTACTTACCCTCGAAATGGTGGAAATGTCATATCCTGTCCTTTCTGCAATATCTTTCAGAATCATCGGCTTCAAATTTCTTTCATCTCCATCTATAAAATAGTAGTACTGATAGTCTAAAATGGCCTGCATCGTCCGCATCAAAGTTTCCTGACGTTGATGTACCGCATCAATGAACCAACGGGCAGCATCCACTTTCTGTTTGGCAAACTGAATGGCTTGTTTTGTTTCTCTGGTTTGGTTCTTCGTATTGGACTGATAGTCTTTGACCATATTGGCATATCCGGGACTAACATGCAATTCCGGAATATTACTGTTATTTAAGGTCAATAGCAATACGCCATCATTGTTATCCAGTTGAAAATCAGGAGTTATTCCTTCCATGGATTCTTCAATAAAAGATCCATACACACCGCCCGGTTTCGGATTGAGTTTCACGATTTCCTGAATTATAGACTTTAAATCTTCCATCTTACAGCCCATTTGTCTGATAATGGAATCATAATGTTTTTTAGAGAATTCTTCAAAGAAATCCTCAATCATCCTGGTGGCTTGTTGAATCAGTTTCGTTTGCGTTTTACGGCGTAATTGCAGCAACAGGCAATTCTGTAAATCAGCAGCTCCTACTCCAGGAGGATCAAAGCTTTGAATGATACCGATGATTTCATTAATCTGACCTATGGAAAATTCCAATCCAAGTTGAATGGCAACATCATCGGACAAAGCCTCTGGACTTCTGCGCAAATATCCGTCGTTATCAATACTTCCGGCGATAAAATCTGCGACCTTTCTTTGTTCCGGGTTAAAATCCTGCAAATCCAACTGCTCCTGCAAAAAATCGTGCAGTGACATATTGGATGAGGCCAGAACCGTTTCTCTCGACTCCTCACTTCTTCCACTCCCAAGATCTTTCGTCCGGTAATCAGGAATATCATCATCCAACGCATAGTCCTCCATGGAAAAATCATCATTGCTTCCTTCATCAAAAGGAAGATCTCCTTCTGTCATGGTTTGGGGGTCTTCTCCAAATTCGAGAGCGGGATTTTCGTCGACTTCCTGCATGATCCGGTCGCTCAGTTCAACTGCCGGAATTTCCAAAAGCTTCACCAACTGGATTTGTTGTGGAGATAACTTTTGCTGCAACTTTTGAGTCAATATCTGTCGAAGCATACCTGATGTTTATAAAATACAAAAATAGAAAAAACCGGCGGATTTTACTCAATAACGGAAACTACTGCCACCAAGAAATTCTCTCAATAAAGAAGTCGGAGGAATCTCCGGATCGGAAATCGGAACAAAATACTCAATAAAACGCAACAAACGATGAGCCTCCGTATATTCAGGACAATTCTGGGGTACTTGTCTCAAAATCGGTTCTGCATAGCTCCTAAGCACAGAAAATTCAAAAATCAGCGCAGAGTTGAACATAGCGTCCGCATTTTCCTGAAAAGGATAAATCCATTTCTCTTCCCCTTTACGTACGCTGTCCCAACGGGAAATTGTCTCACGGGCAGAATAATTTCTATACCGATAATCACGGATAATTCGTCTAAGTAGTCGGTTATCGGTGGTAGGAATCCAGTTATGGTCATCCAAAGCGATGGATGTCAAAGCCGATACGTAAACCTTGAACATAACCTCCGGAGGTATTTGGGGCAACAATTCCGGATTTAACGCATGAATGCCTTCCAAAATCAAAACGCTCTGACTATCGATTCTCAATTTATCGCCGACAAATTCTTTTTTGCCCAAAGGGAAATTAAATCTTGGGATTTCAACCTCCTCCCCTTTGATCAAAGCTTTCAATTGATTATTAAACAGCTCTAAATCAAGAGCGTATAGAGATTCAAAATCATAATTTCCCTTTTCATCAAGGGGCGTATCATCACGATCCACAAAATAATTGTCAAGCGAAATGGACACCGGCTTAAGCCCGAGTACCATCAGTTGTATGGAAAGACGTTTCGCAAAAGTGGTCTTCCCCGAAGAAGAAGGGCCTGAAATCAATACCACCTTCACTTTTCCCCTTTGATAAATAGCATCGGCAATCTGAGCCATTTTCTTTTCCTGCAGGGATTCGGAGATGTTGATCAGGTTGGTCGATTCTCCTCTAAGACAGGCTTTATTCAAATTTCCCACATTGGACAAGCCCATAATCATGTTCCAGTTCAGATATTCCGTGAACACACCCAAAAGTTTTTCCTGAGGAATGATAGCCTGCAATTCGACAGGATTATCCCGGTTCGGTATCTGAAGAAGAAACCCATCAAAATAGGGTGTAATGTCAAAAAGAGAAATGGCTCCTGATGAAAAGGCCAAAGCACCATAATAATAGTCAATGTGCCAGCCCATTTTCCAATATCCACTGTAAATAGAACCTTTGGTTGTCAAAAGGTCTACAATGTCCTGTCTTCCGCGTTCCCGAAACATCTCAATGACAACGGAGGTCTCTTCTTTAATATATTCAATGGGATTATCTGCCAAAATCAGTTCCTTCATCCGTTTTTTTACTGCAACCAAATCTTCCGGTGTTGTCGGCCTTCCCAATAACAATTCACAAAAGTATCCTTTTGAAACAGAATGCTCCAAACGGAAAATACTTCCGGGATACAGTTCATTGACAGCCGCTGATAAAAGAAAAGTCAAAGTTCTTACATAGGCTCTCATTCCTGAGCTGCTGTGAATATTGATGAATTCTATTTGTTTCGGATTGTAAATTTCATAACTCAGGCTGACGGTCTTGTTATTCACACTTGCCGCAATAGCGTGTGGAACAACATCTGCAGCCATGTGCTCATAAACTTCCTTCACACTCGTTCCCATCGGAAACAGTTCATACTCACCAGTGTTCTTACAAAATACACGAATCGTTTTCCCCATAATCAGCTTTATTGACATTTCAAGGCACTAATTTACTAATTTTTATATTTTACCGTACATGTATTAACTCTTTGTTTTTTGCTAAAATACATGAATCAAACCTCACATTCTTCTTAGTAAGGTTTTTTAATGGAATTTAGGTGCAAATCTCTAATATTTCTATTACTTTTGCCTCACTTTTGAAAAATCTTAACTATAAAACAAAACATTTTGAAATGAAAAAAATTAGTATTCTTTTTACTGTTGCCATGCTGGTTATCAGCATGAGTTTTGCTTCTTGCAGCAAGACCTCCGGTAGCAAAATGAAAACCGCTGTTGATAGCTTAAGCTATGCATACGGCGTCGGAATGGGTTCAAGCCTTGCTCAGAATCTGGATCAGTTTCCCGCTAAAATCAATGTAGATCTCTTTCTTGCCGTTTTTGAAAAAGCTTTGAAAAATGACACTGCAAAATTAGCGATTACTCCAGCAAAGGCATATTCGGTTTTCCAACGTTGTATGGCTACCGCTCAGGCAGAAGCAGCTGTCAAAACAAAAGCAGAAGCCAAGAAATTTCTCGAAAAGAACGGTAAAAAAGAAGGCGTAAAAACCACAGCTTCAGGTTTACAATACCAAGTGATTAAAGAAGGAACAGGTCCGAGACCGGCTGATTCTTCCGTTGTAAGTGTAAACTATAATGGAACATTGCTGGACGGCACTGTTTTTGACAGCTCTATCAAACGCGGTACTCCTGCACAATTCCCATTAAACCGTGTCATCAAAGGATGGACAGAAGGTATTCAACTGATGAATGTCGGTGCAAAATATAAATTCTGGATTCCTTCTGATTTGGCTTACGGTGACAACGGTGCCGGTGGTAAAATCAAACCGGGTGAACTTCTTGTTTTTGAAGTTGAATTGTTGAAAATTCTTGATGCAAAAGAAGCTGCAGCAGCAATGCAACAATAAAATTCCACAAAGAAATTTTAAGGCGGTCAGCTCAAAATTATGGGTTGACCGCTTTTTTTGTGTCAAAACGAAAAAAAATCCGACTATTTGAACACTTTTTTCCACCAAAATTGTTCGATTTGAAAAAAAACCTTTTCTTTGCAAGCACTAAATCGTATTACGATGAATACACTCTATCTTGCTGAAAAAATTGATAGTCTGGACCGTCAAATCCTTGAGATTATCACAAAGAACGCACGCGTTCCGTTTAAAGATGTCGCCGCTGAATGCGGTGTCTCCCGTGCAGCCATTCATCAGCGTGTACAAAGGTTGATCGACCTGAATGTCATTACCGGTTCAGGTTACACCATCAATCCAAAAACCCTTGGATATCAGACATGCACCTATATTGGAGTCAAACTCGAAAAAGGTTCCATGTATAAGGAAGTGATTCCTTCTTTAGAAAAAATTCCTGAAATCATCGAATGTCATTTCTGCACCGGACCATACACGATATTGGTCAAACTTTATTGTCGCGACAACGAGCATCTGATGGATCTGTTGAATCGTAAAATTCAGGAAATACCGGGTGTTACGGCGACTGAAACGTTGATTTCGCTGGAACAAAGCATTAAGCGACATATTCCGATTGAAATATAATCGTTGAGGTTACCCATTTGAGCAACTTCCCTATTTTTAAAGAATTTTTTCTACGTAATCTTTATCCTTTACCAGTTGTATGGTCAATGCCTCCAAATCCGGAAAAGTTATTTCCTGCCTGAACCTCCGGACAAAATCCACACTGATGTCTTTCGCATACAGGTTCCCTTCAAAATGCAATAGATGAACCTCTATGCTGATATCTAAATCCGCATGTAATGTCGGACGTCTGCCTATGTCAAGCATGCCTTTGTAACGTTTTCTTTCCACTTCAACCCATACCGCATAAACTCCCGGAGCAGGAATCAGTTTATTCGGATCCGCCGGAGAGATATTGGCCGTCGGAAATCCCATGGTGCGTCCTATCTGATGTCCCCCAACTACTATTCCATTTAACCTGTACATGTATCCCAAAAAAGCATTGGCCTCCTCCATCTTTCCGGTAAGTAAACAACGACGTATCAGGGAAGAGCTGATGGCCTCGTTTTCGGAAAACTTGAATTTTCCGAGGGTATCCTTAAGCAAATAAGGTTTTGCCTGTAACACCTCTATACCGAGTTCCTTCCCATATTTTTGATAATCTTCAAAACCATCTGACCGATTATTTCCGAAACGATGGTCAAAACCAATGACGAGAACTTTCACATGTAGCTCCTGTCTAAGGACTTCATCCATGAATGTTCTGGCAGAAAGACCGGCCAGATCCGTATCGAAAGATAACGTACGTACATAATCGACCCCTGTTTTTACAAGCCTTTCTTCCTTTTCTTTTTGGTCCGTCAGCAACTGAGGGCAAAAATTGGAACGAAGTACCGTACGTGGATGTGGCCAAAAACTCACAACCATCGATTCCAATCCTTTTTCCATGGCAATCCGTTTGGTTTCTTCAATCAAGAACTGATGGCCGCGGTGCACCCCATCAAAAAATCCCAAAGTGGCAACACAGGCTTCCGGTTGCAGAAGCTCTCCTGTGAAATCTTCGAATGGCAAAGGCTGATAGGTCCTCATACCCAATTCGACTGCTGTCCTGCAGTTGGCAGGACTATCATCTATAAAAAGAGTCTCTTCCGGTTTGATACCAGCATCCTTTATCACATACTCAAAAATAGGTTTACCTGGTTTTGAAAGTTTTATTTCAAAAGAATAATACAGTTTTTCAAAACACTCTTTGAGCGGATATCCCGCATCATCAAATTCTTTAAGCTTACGTATATGGATGAGATTGGTATTGCTTAGTAAAAAAACACGGTACTTTTTGTTAAGCTCATGCACCATGCGGATTTTATATTCGGGGATATGAATCAAAAAAGCAGCCCAGGCGTTTTCAATCTGTTCATCTGTCAGAGATACATGGAATATTCTACGAATCTCATCACAAAATTCAGCAATGGTGATATCACCAATTTCTATTTGTCCGAAAGGGCCTTGATGTCCATAGGGCGTCAAATAATCCGCCACCTGAGGCAATCCCAAAGCTGCAAAAGCATCTATGCACGCCTGTTGATCCAAGTCTACTAAAACTCCGCCAAAATCAAATATGATATTCTTTATCCCTTTCAGACGAACCATGCTGCAAGTCTTTTATTTACGATGATCTATAACACTCAGAGTGTGCAAATATACAAAGAATTAAGCATCACCTCTTGGCAGTTTCCCAAAATTATCGTAATATTGCAGCCGATTTCGAGCACCCGCTCGAATCGGGCCTATAGCTCAGTTGGTTAGTAGCACCTGACTCATAATCAGGGGGTCACAGGTTCAAGCCCTGTTGGGCCCACCCCTTAAAAAAGAAGCACTTACGATGAAATTCGTGGGTGCTTTTTGATTTGTGGCTCTTTATGAATCAAGTTGAAAAATTGTGGAGTAATTGGATATTTGGGATCAATTGGGATTAACGGGAAATAACCATTACTTTCTTCGTGCAAGTAATGGTCATCGCTCCCTTCGTACAGCGGTATGGTCATCGCTCCCTTCGTACAGCGGTATGGTCTTGGGTTCCGTTCGCCCGTCCTTGTGATCGCTTGATTCCTGCGCTATTTGTTTGTCTCTTACAGAGCCTTCACAAAATAGCCTTGCAGTCATCTGCGCGATCACTGCGTCCGTTCTCAAAGTCACCCTCAACCATACCGCTTCCCTTCAGTGCGCTTTAAGGTATACTTTGGATATCACCGTTACCGAGCTTTTTTTAAGATGTTCTTTCACTAATAACTTTTTATTTATAGGAAACTTAGGTGTAAGTGCAAAATGTGCTGATTCATTATGCCTACACTAATATTACTCCACAACTTTTTAACTTGATTCCTCTTTATCAGAACAATTCCAACTGTTGATATGGGGTATCCACTTCTGCCTGTTTTTTCCCCTGAAACAGCTCCATCATGCCGAACTGCTTATCGGTCACTGTCAGAATACCAACATGACCTCTTTCTGGAAGAGCCGATCTTACCCGTTTAATATGTACATCTGCATTTTCCCTACTTGGACAATGGCGCAGGTAGATGGAAAACTGGAACATGGTGAATCCGTCTTTCATCATCTTTTTTCGAAAGTCGGTATAAATTTTCCGATCTTTCTTTGTTTCGGTCGGCAGGTCAAAAAATACCATCACCCACATGATTCGGTATTCATTAAAGCGATCCATAGCAATTGTTTACATTACCGGATAACTGATTTTTCTTAATTCTCCACTAAAACATTTATATAGAGAAGAGGTGGTACGCTGTACACCCACCATTAAAGGACTCCGATCACCATCTATCACCACCTCTATGGTGGGAATTTGCAGCAACAGTTGTTTCAATTCTTTTGTCAATTCCTGATAATTACACCCTTTCTCAACGATATCGCACACCACATTATCCACATAAGGGCGATAAGGTTCCATTACGTCATCGGCAAGGCAATAAGCATTGTAACGGTTGCGATGATGGATGCCAAAAGTAGGCAGCAACCCGCTACTGACAAGAGATCGCGCCACCACCGCCCTGAGTATTGCATACCCGTAATTCAACAGATTGTTCGGCGGATCTTCCTCCCTACCACGCCGGAAATCGGGTAACAACGGAAATATATTACCCCAATAATAAGCGGCAGCCCTAGCTTCGTGATTGTCACCATCGCCACTCTTCACCTCGTCCGACCAATACCGCATATTCTTGGTATTGACTTTACATCTACGCTCCAACAAGGTTGCCTGGTTCGCGATTTTCGTTTTAATAGTTTGCTGCCAGAGCTGTTTCTTCAGCGGAGCAGAAGCCTCAATCTGATCGTGCCAACGTTCCCGCTGAGTAGTATTGCCCGACAACGGAAGAAGCAATCCCGAAGGCATCCGGCTGCTATCGCATGTCACCACAGCAGTGTTGTTGCTTAACAAACTGTCGAGCAAACCATGAGTAAGCGTTATCTGCTGATGATCGAGCACCATCACTCCAATATCTTCTATCGGAATAAGAACTTCGCTTTTCTGTTTGAAGGACTCAGGTAGTGTATCGTTTTTCACCACCTCTGGCAGCTTTACCACCAACTGCTCATCTCGCTTCGACAGGTAAGCCGGATTGCCAAAATAGAGCGTGCGTTTAATCATGGGTTTGTATTATATCAGCCAAATTATTTGAACTATACCTCCAAAAGTAAAGAGGCTAGAATCAGTAACAAGTTTAGTTCTAATCATCTCCTCTATCACCTCTTGTTTTCGGATACAAACTATCGGATGGAAATGATTCTGCATCAGGCAACAAGCGTAAATATCAGCCCCCAAACTGATCTACAAACGGTATTTTTCCAGGAAAAGCCGAAAGTTTCTTATCACTCAAGCCCGTTGTAAGCGGGGGTGAAAATATGAAAGGTGGTGGTAGGGGGTAAGGGGTGACATGATTTGAGTTCTACTTTTTAACAAAACTACCATCACGTTCAATATCAATCGTTCCACCTGCATATCCGCAAACACCCATCCGGGGTGAGTTAACTACAGGCAAAGCCGCATAATCTTCAAAATCGCTGCATATTTTTGCATGCTTTTTTGCACATTTTTCGCAAAACATACTTTCTTCATTCCAGCCGTGTGCTGTACAAATTTGAGTAGCAGGTTGCTTACCGCACGATTCACAGAAAATTTCCAGCGGTTCATTCCGCGAAAGGAGTATTATGGGTTTATCCGCTTTAAAAGGATATTCGGCCAATACATTGATCACCAATTGAGTAGTGCTTCCAAAATCATATTCATATTCCAGCTTAAAATCCTGATGAAAAACATCCCTTGCTTTACGGCTCATCGGAATCTCTCCGGCGGTCTGTTCCATTAATTCTTCATACTGTTTCGTCTTTCCAGATGCCAACAATTCTTGCGCCTCGAAAAAGTCCCACATGGCACCGTTTTGTCTTGCCACCGGATTACGAAACGCGCTCATGTGCCCACAACACTCAAGCCATATCTCTCGCAAAAACGCATCCAACTTCTTCATCGTAGAGCTACCATCTACCCATAGCGAAAGAAAGTAGGGAAATCCACCATAACGGGTGTCAGGCTCCACCTTCAACAGAAAAGATGTTCCCTCTTTGTTCTCAAAGCCTTTGCCTTCCAGGTGGGTTTTCAAATGGCGGTTTATTCCTGCTTTAGCAAATGCTTTGCCACAAAAGTAGCATTTGCCCTCCGATTTGATTTTGTTTTGCATATCCATTTTACGCTCTATTTTTTGATGAATTTCAATTTTACATACTTACCAATTATGTGTTACAAAGATATATTGCCTAGGCGGTCGATTTTAAGTTTGATAAAACTTCCTTTAATCATCACTCCATCAATAGTTTTTTCCATTTTATTTAATGGGGAATATTCTATCTTATTGACGATGGAAGTCGCGACTTCAGATTTAATGAAAAAAGCTTGAACCCCACTTGAACTAACCATTTTATAAATTCTTTGTTTTTGTTCTTTGTTAATATTTTTAAAGTCTATTAAGCTCGAAGTTACTTTTTCTTCTTCGGTTGGAACATAGACTAAGTCGTTGGGCGATAAATAATCTAAAAGTCTATCTCCTTTTGCATTTGTTTCAGGGACTTCAGATAATCCTTGTTTCAAACGTTCAATAACTATATTTAATGGAATTGTTTCGTAATTTCTACTTCCGTTTTCACCCATATAAATGGCAAAAAACAGATTAGTTCCTTTAGCTGCTTCAACAAATTTATGCTTTTTATTACCATTTTCTCCCACGTTGAACTTATTCCCTTTGGGTTCGTAAGTGCGAACCCTTGTAATGGGCTGATGTGGTTTACCATTGTTTAGTTCATGAATATTTCTATTCATGCCTTCGATGCCTTCGACTGAAAATGCTAATTCGGGATGATCTATGGTTTCCCCATTTTTTTCTTCATGGTATTTAGCTAAATGATTTCTCAATATTTTTTGAATGCCGGTGTCGGTAATGCTGTCTATGGTTTTTGAATTAAAACTATCATTCAAAGCTGTTCTGGAAGCAACTAAAATATCTTTATCATTGCTGAAATAATAGAGTTCGGGTTTCGATATATCTTTCCCCTGCCATTTGTTTTTATTATCAGCAAAAAATTTTTGAACTTTCTTTTTGTCTAATCCTTCATTAATCAATTGTTTGATTTTAGTTTTCAGGCTTTTATCCACAAGCATTTCCCACTGGTCGATAGCAGCAGAAAGAGTTACCTGTTTCTTAAAACGTAAGTTCACTTGTCCGGCCACTGTATCTTTGTGCAATGGTTTTCGTATAGCCCAATTATCCCCTTTTACTTGTTTGTCAATCACTTTTTCACCATCAACAATGTGTTGGTAGTAGTTTACACTTTTATTGATTACCCTCAGATTTTGTTTAAAACTGACAACAATATTTTCCAATGCCGATTGTGCATCCACCGTAAAAGTATCCCATGGCTTTAGAAATTCTTTAGCAACTTCTATTTTTTTGCGAATCTTTATGCCATCAACAATTTTGTCAACTTCAATTTCCTCAATCCGGCGAAGTTTGTTCCGTAATTCATAGCGTGTAGGTTCGTCTTTCTTTCTGGCATTTTCATTATTTAAGTAGTTGACATGACTTCTTGTTGCACATGCAATAACTAATGCATCCATGGCATGATGGCGATGGTCGATACGTTTTTTGTTGAATCCTTTTTGTAACTCAAGCGGAACTTGTGTTTGAAAAACCTGCTTACCATCTTTATTCTCCCATTGTCCGAATAAATTGGATTTCGTCAATTCATTCATGCGTTGAAAACGAGGGGTAATAATTCGATTCCATACATCATTTAATCCCCAATCTTTTTTCAAGGTATCGGTTATATTCCCACTTGTTGAGATTACATTTTTTGAAGTAGGCTCTTCTTCACCTTCTTCTCTTACAATGTTGGATAATATTCCTTTTACCACCTTAGAAATATAACGGGTATCGTTCAGTTGCCGTTCGATAAAAGCTTCAGGAATATCTTCCATCAGCAGCTTTTTCTTCTTAGTTTGATTGTTGGCATAATGCTCCTTAACAAAAGTTTCGTATTCGGAAAGTGTGAATATCTTCACAGTCTTATATGCTGTTGACAATTCGGGGACAATACGTCCTTCATTTTTAAAAATAAACTCATAAGCAAGTTGGTTGTCCTTGTATGGATTACCATTAACAACAGATTCACAAATCACTTTATTACTTAATGAATCGTCGAAAAAGCGCGATTGTGGTATAATGTGTTCAATCTGAAAAGCGGAAGTAAAGAGTTTTCCCAATGGAATCATTTCGCCTGTATAGGGCGAACGGTACTTTTGTTCCAACCATAATTTATAGCGGATTAATTCAGACTTCGTGGGCTGACTGAGTTTGGATATCTTGCTGATGTCATCAGGTAGTTCAATTCCCGACTTGAGAATACCATCCTCGTATATTTTCAATATTTCTTGTTGGTTGAGAGAATAGGGACGTACGTTTTCCACTTCTTTGTCATTGGCTAATTCGGCCAATAATGCTTTTATCCTCAGATTGGTATTCTCATTTTCAGATACCCGTTTGGTTATCTCAGCACGTTTGTCAGCCGGATTCTTCATTTCACGTCCTAACTCTACATGAATCTCGGATATGTCGCCATACTTTTTCCAAATATCGCGAACCACACGTAGGGTTTCGGTGATTACTTGCTCCACTATCGGATTTCGGAGTGAATGTTGTTTGAATTCTTCCAAATAGTTTTCTAAATCGTGGTAAGTTTTCCATTTTGTTTCAGAAAGTCGACCGTAAACCACAGAGGAAGCTAACCATTCAGGCAAGCCCCTAAAATCATCTATTTGAGTAAGATGTATCACTTTTTCTCTTACTTGGGTTTGTATTGTTTCGTCAACCTCTCCGGTAATTATTTTGTCAATTCGTATTTTCGTTTTATCGTTTATACTCTCGAAATTCCAATACTTACCCATTCTCATTAAAGGCAACAACTTTTTAAGTGCTTTTTCGGAATATGAACCATACTCACTTTTAAAAGGAGGGAAATTCTTGAAAACATCAACAAATTCCATTGGCAAATCATTTTTTGATGCAAATGTTTTCAGAGCTTTCTCTATTTCCAGCTTATCAGTAACAGAATATAAAATATGCCACAACTCCAGTTCTTTACTTGTAGTCAGAAAGTTTGCCGGAATATCTTTTAGTTTTGATAACCGACTTAGTATTTGAGCATGAGTTTCATTACATGGATATTCTTTATCTTCCACATAATTCCAGCGAAAAGCAAGCTTTTCTTCTCCTCTTTTCTTCTTTATTTTGAAGAAAGATGATAGTAAAGTATCCTGTTTTATCTCTTTGCGCTCATTAAGCCAATCAAACAAGTTAACAAGTTCATCTTCTGATTTTATAAATTCATTGGTTACGTTATAATCTGTATACAGCTTTCCGTCAATTGTTTTTTCGCGTTCATATATTTTCAGGTCATTTACAAGCTTCCACAGTCTGAGTTCCTGATACAAGGGATGTGATTTGGGGACGCATTTTATCGGTTCCTTTTGAATAACTCCATCAGCGTCCTTGTAAGTGCGGTACTCATACTTACAATTGCTTATCAACGATTTCTTGCTTTTAAGAGGGCGTTGATAAAAAATAATGTCGTCTACAAGCAACTTGGTGAAATCGGATGACAACAACGAATTTTGGTGCACTTCATTGTTTGGATATAATTCCTGAATACACGCAGCCAATATTACACCGTCATTAAGTTCGGGATGAAATTCTTTTTGCTTTTCCAGAATTGCTTTTAATTCAGCTTTATAAAAGTTGCGTTCAATGGTTCTGACCAATTTACCATTTATTTTTTGTTTCGGATTTTGGAGGAGGGTATCATAGATATAGGTGCCGACAGTTGAAGCACTATTTTTTATAGTAATTTCTGTTCTTGCTTTTATTTTTTTATAAATCTTGTTTTGGTCTTCTTTACTCATTAGATTAATTTCATCAAAGGAAGGTAATGGGGTAATTCGGCGTTTTTCTTTTCCTGTTGTATCTGATTTTTTATCCTTTACTATTTTGATATTACCATCTTCGTCAAGTTCTTCTGTTATCAAAAACTCTTTTTCCGTATTAAGCCAATTGGGTTCGGATGTAAATGTTGCAGAATATTCCCAAGCGTTCTCAAAAGTTAATCTATACCAAGTTTTCTTGTCATTTTTTTTGTCTTTTTCGCCTTTTTCTACTGCTACAATTTTCAATAGGGCACAGTATTCCCTTGTATCAGTTTTTTCCTCATCTTCTCCTCGCAACTGATAATAACCACGTTTCTGATTAAAATTGAGCAGCAACCAAGCAAGTTCTTCTTTTTCTATTTTATGCTGTAATGCTTTTTTGCGTAAATAGTATATAGTCCAGTCATAAGGTATCTGGTTGTTGTTGACAAACAATTGAGGTTGGCAAGTCTTAAATTCCTGAACCATTTCATTGAAAGAGTTCTTGAAAATAAAATCAAATTTCTTGTTTTCTATTTCTCTCCAAGCCAACTTAGGTTCTGCATCTGTCAGAAATTTCCCCAATCGGTTCTCGAAATCAATGTATTGTTCGTAATGTTTTGGCAAAAAACCCATAATATGCAATACACGATGTAAGCGTTCGCGTCGGAGTATATGTCTTTCACGTAATCGACGTGTACCCCTAAAACCGGTTCGTTCTGCAGTTTGTGAGATAGAATTTCCACTATCGAATTTACCAAGTATATCCTGACTCATTGGAATAATCCGGCTTCCCAGACCTTCAATTCTTTTGTCGTCGATATTCACCAATGCCCACCCAATGCTATTGGTCCCTAAATCAAGTCCCAAAATTGTTCTTGAATTATTCATACACCTGTATTATAAGTATTTAATCTATCTTTTCAACAAAGATAGAAAATTATTTTTGAAATATTATCATTTTTACTCATTGAACACCGAATATATTGTATCTTTACATCAGAAAAGCAAGAACGCTTTTGACGAAAAGCGTTTATTGGCTTCCATCACCAATTTGTTTATTCTCCAAGTTTAGACACTTATTTTTCTAAATTTATTTTTTCATGATGTTCAATGAGTGTTGTGAATTCTTCATTTTATTGATAAGAACTCATAATAAGGATTATTCCGTTGTGAAAACACAGTTAAGGCGGCGAAAGTCGCCTTTTTGTTTTTTTGATTAAAAAAAACTGGAATACAAAGCACATAACAAAGGCGAGATCAACAAACAAAGGGACTGCTTCTGCATATCTTCGAAAGAATCGCCACTGCGTTCCTCTATCTGATATTTTAGCCCTTGATTCACATTATTTTAAAAAAAATACAATAACAACTATAAAATTAGAAATTTTATTATCAAATCGCAAATTTCTTATTGTAATGATTTTTTTATACATTTGCATATAATTCTGAAGCAAATCACAATAAGGATTATTCCGTTGTGAGAACATTTAAGGTGGGGCAACTCGCCTTTTTTTTGTGCACAAAAAAACCTGCAATCTAAAAATTGCAGGTTTTTTCGATAACAGGACAAAGAAACAATTGATTTTTTAATCCTAAATTCTGTTGTAACATTCTGATTACATGATTGATAATAGCATGTCTGCTGTTATCAATCGTTCAAAGATACAATTCTGAAAGCAAATCACAACAGCAATAAGTACGCTAATTCGGTTGCTGAAGCTGTTATCAATCGTTCAAAGATACAATTCTGAAAGCAAATCACAACATAATGATTAAATAACAATTTAAAACAAAAGCTGTTATCAATCGTTCAAAGATACAATTCTGAAAGCAAATCACAACAACGGCAGTAGGTGAAACCTTTATTTGCCGCTGTTATCAATCGTTCAAAGATACAATTCTGAAAGCAAATCACAACAAATTTATTTCTTTCAATAATCAAATCCATGCTGTTATCAATCGTTCAAAGATACAATTCTGAAAGCAAATCACAACAAGTTTACCCGTCATAATCCTCATTAATATGCTGTTATCAATCGTTCAAAGATACAATTCTGAAAGCAAATCACAACACCCGATGAAATGTTCTATGAAGCTTACGAGCTGTTATCAATCGTTCAAAGATACAATTCTGAAAGCAAATCACAACCACTTGAGGATAGCACCGACCCGTCAAAATGCTGTTATCAATCGTTCAAAGATACAATTCTGAAAGCAAATCACAACGTTCCGATACTCGTTGCATTGCAGATAGAAGCTGTTATCAATCGTTCAAAGATACAATTCTGAAAGCAAATCACAACACCTTTTCGGTTCTCTAAAGTTTTCTGTATGCTGTTATCAATCGTTCAAAGATACAATTCTGAAAGCAAATCACAACTACCGACCGCTAAATGTCCACCCTACCTTTGCTGTTATCAATCGTTCAAAGATACAATTCTGAAAGCAAATCACAACCCGTATATGGTTTGTGTCATAGCCTATTGCGCTGTTATCAATCGTTCAAAGATACAATTCTGAAAGCAAATCACAACGTAAATTGTGGACTAATACAAAAAGCCCATGCTGTTATCAATCGTTCAAAGATACAATTCTGAAAGCAAATCACAACGCGTTGGGGATTGTAACGCCGGATTTTGTTGCTGTTATCAATCGTTCAAAGATACAATTCTGAAAGCAAATCACAACACATGATGGTGACGCAGTCCTTTTTCTGGAGCTGTTATCAATCGTTCAAAGATACAATTCTGAAAGCAAATCACAACTACTTTTTTACCATCACTTTCTGTTGTTATGCTGTTATCAATCGTTCAAAGATACAATTCTGAAAGCAAATCACAACGTTTTGAGGATTTCACCGGCAGCGTTGTATGCTGTTATCAATCGTTCAAAGATACAATTCTGAAAGCAAATCACAACGCTTGCAGGATAATCGTATTTACGCCATTTGCTGTTATCAATCGTTCAAAGATACAATTCTGAAAGCAAATCACAACGCCTTATTTACGCATGAATATTTTGATGCGGCTGTTATCAATCGTTCAAAGATACAATTCTGAAAGCAAATCACAACTATTAACAAAATGCTGTTCTACGCCTTCAAGCTGTTATCAATCGTTCAAAGATACAATTCTGAAAGCAAATCACAACTATAAATAATCTTAATACATAAAACTATGAGCTGTTATCAATCGTTCAAAGATACAATTCTGAAAGCAAATCACAACAAGGTATTTATAGGGGGGGTCGGTAAGTATGCTGTTATCAATCGTTCAAAGATACAATTCTGAAAGCAAATCACAACGGTGATGACGATATGGCAACCCGTCAAGCGGCTGTTATCAATCGTTCAAAGATACAATTCTGAAAGCAAATCACAACTTTCGGGCTATACCAATAATGATACAATATGCTGTTATCAATCGTTCAAAGATACAATTCTGAAAGCAAATCACAACAGATGCTCTTATATATCCTGACACTTCATAGCTGTTATCAATCGTTCAAAGATACAATTCTGAAAGCAAATCACAACGTACTTTTTTAAAATTATTATTGTTTTACTGCTGTTATCAATCGTTCAAAGATACAATTCTGAAAGCAAATCACAACAAGCTTAAATAGGACATGTCCCATATTTGTCCAAAAAAACAAAAAGTTCTTGTAAATCAAAAAAGATACTTTTAGAGTGTTTGTAAAAAATTCGACTATCCGTTTGTAACTCCATGATAGGGTCAATCTTTCTTAGTTATACCTGTATATACGAGGAATTTCTTTGTCATAAGATTGTCACTGTGCCTTCACTTTTTTGTAAAAAATCACTGATAGCTTTGCTCCCATAAATAAAACCATAAATAAGACAAGAAAATGAAAAAGATCTTTTTAAGTTTAACGGTGCTTTTAGGAATAAGCACTTTGGCTTTAGCACAAACAACGGAAAAAACGAAAGACGCTTTTACACCTGGTGGTAAACCCACTGTAACTGTATTCAGCGATTTTTTCAGTAATAACTCTAACGATAAGAGTAATAATGGGTTTGAAGTCTCCCGTGCATATTTGGGATATAAATATGACTTCAGTCCTAATTTTTCCGGAAAAATTGTGTTTGATATAGCAAACACAGCTAGTTTAAAACCTTCGGCATATACGGTATTCTTGAAGAATGCTTATGTTGAGTATTCCTACCAATTGGTGAAAGCAGATTTTGGTTTGATCGGTGAGAACATGTTTGATCTTCAGGAATCAGTTTGGGGCAAACGATACTTGTATAAATCGTTTCAGGATCAGTACGGATTCGGAAGTAGCGCAGACCTTGGTGCAAAGATTAAATTACAGTTTACACCTGATATCAGTCTTGATTTATCGGTGTTAAACGGAGAAGGATACAAGAATGTTCAAGCAGACAGCACGGTGCTGGTAGCAGCAGGTTTGACCGTTAAACCTCTCAAGAATCTTTATGCAAGAGTTTATACCGATTACATGAAAAAAGAAGTAGCGCAAACTTCTTTCAACGCATACATTGGGTATAAGGGCAAAAAAGGAAACATCTCTGCTGAATATAACCTTCAGAATGGTCATGGCATGGTTAAAGACCACAATTTTTCTGGTTTTTCCTTGTATGGTACGCTTTCTGTGGCAAAACAGTTTTCGGTTTTTGCACGGTATGATCATTTAACATCTGATAAAGTCGGCACAGCAACCAATGGCTGGAATTCTACAGATGGCCAGGTTTACATAGCCGGTGCCGAATTTGTTCCGGTAAAAGGAATACAGATTGCTCCAAACATTCGTTATTCGGATCTTGCAGACGGAAAATCAATAACAAGTCTTTATATGAATTTCTGCATGAGCTTCTAATTATCATCATTAATAAATTTTACACTCAACATTTATGAAAAAAATTGGTTTATTATTATCTATCCTGATTGCAACAAGCGCATTCTGTGAAAACAAAATCGCCCTGTCAGGAGCTGGAGCTACATTTCCTCAGCCATTCTACAATATGGCGTTTCAGGATTATGCAAAATTAAAAGGTGTACAAGTTTCGTATGGTGGCATCGGATCTGGCGGCGGCATCCAGAGTCTAAGGGATAAAGTCGTCGATTTTGGTGCAAGTGACGCTTATCTCAGTAATGAAGAATTGGCCAATATGCCTGCTTCTGTTGTCCATATTCCTACTTGCAGTGGTGCTGTCGTTATAGCTTTTAACTTGAAAGGTATCAGCCAAATCAAGCTAAATCCAAGCACACTAACCAAGCTTTTTTTAGGACAAATCACCAATTGGAACAACGCCGAATTGAAGAAACTCAATCCGACCATTAACTTCCCGAATTTGGAAATTACCGTAGTTCACCGTTCAGACGGCAGCGGCACAACCAATATGTTTACAGATTATCTGTGTAAAGTCAGCCCTGAATGGAAAACCAAACTTGGATCAGGTAAAAGTGTCAATTGGCCTACGGGTATTGGTGCAAAAGGAAATCCAGGTGTAGCCGGAACAATAGCTCAAACAAAGGGGTCAATCGGATATATTGGTTCTGAATATGCTTTTGCTGAAAAAATTTCTTCTGCCTTATTGCAGAATAATGCCGGAAAATATATAAAAGCCAGCATCACATCTGTAAGTGCAGCAGCTAAAGGTGCCATCCCTGCTGATACCAGAGTTATGATAACAAATTCTTCTGCAGTCGATGCTTATCCCATCTCCGGATTTACCTGGATGCTTCTTTATAAAGAACAGAATTATAATAACCGTTCCTATAATCAGGCATTGGCCACCACTCAATTGCTGTACTGGATGGTAAGCCCAACAGCTCAGTCTTTAGCCGGAAAGGTCAACTATGCTCCGCTTCCTGCAAGTGCTGTCGCAAAGGCCAAAGCCATCTTACGCACAGTAACCTATAATGGAAAAAAGATATTAAAATAAACACATCCTTTTATTTTCTCTCATGAGTCTTTTATGCCGTTTAAAAGCATAAAAGACTCCATTGATAATAATTTATACAAGTTGAAGTGAATAGTGATAAGGTTTTAAAGTCCGTTTTATTCACAGCATCGTTACTGATACTGCTTATTTCAGGGGGTATGGTCTACTCCTTGTTTCGAGGCTCCATGCTTTCTTTCCATCATTTTGGATGGAATTTTTTAATTTCTTCTCATTGGGATCCAACTCAAGGTAAAGAACAATATGGTGCTTTACCCTTTATTGCAGGTACCATATTTACATCGGTACTTGCTCTGATAATGGCTATTCCAATGGCATTTTCCACATCACTTTTTGTTGCTGAATATTTTCATAAGACGCGTTTGGCGTCGGTGGTAAATACTTTAGTAGACTTATTGGCAGGTATTCCGTCTATTATCTATGGTTTGTGGGGCTTTTACATTTTACGTCCCTTTATCGTAGAGATTGGCTTGAATCCTCAGGGTTATGGTATCTTTACTTCAAGCCTCATTTTAGCCATCATGATTATCCCCTATGCAACTTCGCTAAGCAATACAACAATCATGATGGTCCCCAACGAGCTAAAAGAAGCGGCTTATTCACTGGGAGCAACCCGTCTCGAAGTTATTTGGAATGTGATACTGCCAAATGCACGTTCCGGAATTATGGCCAGCTATATATTGGCATTCGGACGAGCACTCGGAGAGACGATGGCAGTTACGATGTTGATAGGAAATGCAAATATTATACCCACCAGTCTATTTAGCACTGGAAATACGATGGCAAGTGTGATCGCCAACCAATTTGGTGAAGCCGGCGGATTGCAATTAAGTGCTTTAATTGAAATAGGCCTGCTCTTGTTCTTAATTACTACCATTGTCAATGCAATAGGTAAGTTTATCATTAAAAAGATTGTATAATGGACCTAATTTACAATAATATAAAAATAAATGCAGCAGGAACTCTTCCTGATCAATCAGCAAAAAGAAAGACCAAGGATCATCTGTTTTTAACCTTGGTCATATTTTTCTCTGCCATTACCATTTCTCTTGTTTTGCTAATTATCGGAACGTTGGTAATGAAAGGCTACCATCAGATTAACTGGGCGTTTTTTACTCAGATAGCTCCTGATACCTTCCAGGCCATGATGGCTAAAATAAGTGGAAAAGTAATTCCCGGAGGTATTGCAAACGGAATAACCGGTTCCGTTTATCTGGTATTTCTTTCTTCTGTCATTGCCATACCTTTTGGACTCTTGATCGGAATTTTTCTATATGAAAACGGTAATAAGAGGTATGCCGGTTTCATTCGCGATATTACGGATGTATTACAAGGAATACCGTCCATTGTCATAGGAATTATCATTTACCTTTGGGTTGTGGTACATATTACCCATAGTTATTCTATTTTGGCAGGTAGTGTATCACTCGCCATCATGATGTTACCGCTGATCATCCGTTCGACGGAAGAATCGCTGAAAATGGTTCCGGACACGCTGAAAGAGGCGGCAATCGCATTGGGAACGCCCTATTATAAAGTCATTTTAAGAGTTCTTATTCCGACAAGTTTTAGCGGACTGATAACCGGTATTTTACTCGCTATTTCGCGCGTGTTGGGAGAAACCGCTCCATTAATGCTAACCACGCTTGGAAATCCTGTTATCAACTGGGATGTCACAAAACCTGTGAGTGCGGTGCCATTGTTGGTTTGGCAATTTTATAATGATCCCAACATGGTGGATCTTATTTGGAGTTCTACTTTATTTCTAATGGGATTCGTCCTTTTACTAAACCTAACCTCTAAATGGATTGCCTCAAAACAACAAAATTAAGAACAAGTCATTTACAAGAAGATCTATTTTTATAAAAATATGAACGAATTTAACAGTACAATTTCCTCACCCATATTATCCATAGAAAATCTTTGCATAGCCTATGAGCAAGGTAAACTTGCCGTTAAAGAGGTAACGGCAACAGTGGAAAAAAATTCGATCACAGCAATTATGGGGCCTTCAGGATGCGGTAAAACCACACTTCTGCGTGCAATAAACCGGATGTATGATCTGTATCCGAATATCACAACCAAAGGTCAGATTAAATTATTTAACGAGAGTATCTACGATATGTCAACGATCAAGTTACGCAGAAAGATTGGAATGGTTTTTCAGCGTCCGAACCCTTTTCCTACATTGAGCATTTACGACAATGTTTTGGCAGGGTTTAAATTGAACGGCATTCATTTGAAGCGTTCAGAACGAGATGAAATTGTAGAGACTTCATTACATGATGTGACCCTTTGGAACGAGGTTAAAGATTCCTTACATAAAAAAGGGACATTCTTATCCGGTGGTCAGCAACAACGCCTTTGCGTAGCGCGCGCCCTGGCTTTCAAGCCTGACATCATTTTGCTGGATGAACCGACTTCAGCACTTGATCCGGTCGCAACTTCAAAAATTGAAGATTTACTTGTCAATTTAAAGAAGCAATATACAATCATATTGGTTACACATAATATGACACAAGCCGCTCGTATCTCCGATAATTCCATGTTTATGTATTTGGGAGAATTGATTGAATATGAGAAGACAAAGACTATATTTACGAATCCTAAAGATTCTCGTACAGAAGGGTATCTTACCGGAAAATTCGGATAATAAGTCTGATCGTGATAAAAATATTTAAAGGGAAATCAAAAATTAATAAAAATCCGGACGATGAACATACAAAAAGAAAATGCCATACAACAAATACAGACCCTGTTCAACAGTTTGACAGAAGTCGTATTGCAACAGCTCGATTTATTGGAGAAGATTATCAACAAGGGTGAAATCGAAATCCCCGCAGAATCGCTGGAAAAATTTGATGCAAATGAAAAACAGATCGATTATTATGAAATTCAGATTACAGATAAGATCATTGATACCATTGTTTTACAGCAACCTGTAGCTTCTGATTTACGCAAAGTCATGTCTCTTTACCAGATGGTTTCCAATCTGGAACGTATTGGAGATTCCGTAATAAATATCATCCATCTGATTCGGAAAATTCAAAATATAGATGTTTACAAAAATATGTCTGAAGTCATATCAAACATGATGATAGCCAGCGTCATTATGGTAAGAAAGTCCATCGAATCTTTTGTCCTGAATGAGAAAGAAGATGCAATCTGGACCATAAAAAACGATGAAGAAATAGATGGAATGAAGCATAAGTTGATCAACAAAGCCATTACAAAAAGAGATCTTCCGGAAGAAACGCAACATTTGCTTTTCACTTTTATTCATCTGAGCAATATCATTTCAAATATTGAACGCATTGCCGATCATGCCACCAATATCGCTGAGGCATCCATTTACTCCATTGAAGGAAGGGATTTACGTCACCAAAAAGATATTGAAGAATAAACAGCTAATACTTTTCGGATCAAATGAGATCATTGAATGGAGCAACAGCACTCCTACCTAAAACCAAGTGGGACGCAACAAACCTTGCTCCTACCGAATACAAGAAATACTGTGGCGTAAATTAAATCTTATTCTTTAATCTTGACCCATTTATTCACAAAATTCCCATTTTTATCAACTCTTCTTCCAAATGAACGCCGTCCTTTAAATGAATGGTTGAAAAGCCCATCTCCTTGGCTGTGACGACATTGGTCAGGTTATCATCGATAAATAAGGACTCACCTGCTTGAAGGCCGTATCTTTTTAAAAGGACGTTGTATATTTCCTTATCGGGCTTAATCATCTTTTCTTGCCCAGACAAAACAATTCCTTCAAGTTCCTCAAAAAAGGGATATCTTTTGAATGCAATCGGAAAAGTTTCTGCCGACCAATTTGATAGTCCGAACAACCTGTATTTTGCTTTTAAGGGCCTTCTCAACCTAGTGTTTTCAAGAATCTCACCTCCAAGCATTTCCGGCCAATCCTTGTAAAACATTTCAATCTCTCTTTTATAATCCGGATATAACATCTGGCGTTCCTTGGTGGCTTCCGATAAGGAATATCCGGCATCCTGTTTCAGGTTCCACTCAGAACTGCAAATATTTTGGAGAAAAAACTCCATTTCCGATTTGTCTGTAAATACGTTTCTATACAAATATCTTGGATTCCAATCGATTAAAACACCTCCAAAATCAAATACAATATTCTTAATACTCATTACTTCTCCTTTTTTTCGACTTTTTTCAAAATATCATTCATCATATCAATTTGAACCTTCTGCAACTCCAGAAGTTCTTGCTGCTGATCCATAATAAAATGATCAATCTTTTCATGGAGCGTCCTGATTTCCAGCTCCGATTTAAGGTTTATCATATAATCTTTTTTAGATCGCTCCCTGTCCTTTTCTTCCTGCCGGTTCTGGCTCATCATAATCACCGGAGCTTGCAAGGCTGCCAGGCACGACAATATCAGATTCAAAAGGATAAAGGGGTATGGATCAAACCCTTTATTGACCAGCCAATATACATTGATGGAAATCCATATAAGAATAAACACGCCAAAAGAAATAATAAACGTCCAGCTGCCGCCAAAGAGAGCCACTTTGTCGGCAATTCTTTGTCCTATCGCTAATGATTGTCCTTCTTCCCCCTCTATTTTATCCGTTAACGTTGTATTTCCTTTTATAGAAGTCAACACGGTTTTCTCAAGATCAGAAAGCTCTCCCACTTCTTTAACCATATAATCAGATATGGCTTTTTCCCGATATTTATTTAACTCACCCAAAGAAAGATAACTCTCATGTGAAAATTGAGGATTATCTTTTTGAATTAAATCCAAAATAGAATGCCGGATTGTTTTTGCCGAAATTCTTTCGGAAATCGGGAATTCTTTGTTCGAAACGTCACTGCGAAAAGTCTTCATTGGTTGGTTCTTTTTAAATAACAGATTTATGATAAAATCAAAAAGAAAAATTTATCGCTTACAACATACAAATGTGCAAATAATAACTCATATAAACGAGAGACAAAATTGAGCTCTATCATATACTTATTATTGATGAAATGGCTTAAATCCTTTTTTCGGTAAAAGAGAAACGACGGTTATTTTTAATACAGAATCCCAAGCTTGGTCGAAAAATCTATATGAATACATGCAATCTCTTTTATAAGCAAAAAATTAAGAACCTTTTTGCAATTTGTTTTTCAGCAGGACATCCAACACATTCTTTTTATAAGTCCTTGAGATGGGGATCTTAAGTTTTTTGATACCTATCAGATTTCCTTCAAGGGATGTAACCTTGCCAAGATTTACAATAAAAGATTTATGTATTTGAATAAAAGTGCTTTTCGGAAGGATCTGTAGAATGACATTCAGAGTGGAATGGGTGACCACCTTGCACGATTCGGTCTGTATGGATACATAATTTTCCATCGCTTCAATAAATAGGACATCCTTGAAAAAAATCTTTTCCAACTTCTGAGATGTTTTGATAAAAACATAATCTGTCTCATTAGGTGCTGTTTTCAGACTCAACATCAGGTCGTACACCTTATTGACCGCTTTCAAAAATCGTTCAAAAGAAATCGGTTTAAGCAAATAATCAACCACATCCAATTCATACCCTTTGATTGCATATCGTTCATAAGCACTGACAATAATCACCTTTGGCGGATTTATTAAACCGGAAAGTAATTCTATACCAGACATGTAAGGCATTTCAATATCGAGAAAGAGTAAATCGACCTGTTGGGTTTTAAGGGCGTTATTCAATTGAATCGCATCCTCACAAACAGCCACCAATTCCAAGAAATCCAGTTTTTGCACATAACCCTGCAATCCTTTTCGAGCTATAGGCTCATCATCCGTAATTATACATTTGAGTTTCATATTACCATTCAATCTTCAGGTTCGCCATATAGGTATTACTTGAGGAGGACACTTTTAGTTCATATTTTCCTTCATACAAAAGATCAAGCCTTCTTCTAAGATTTTCCAACCCGATTCCTCCCGACTTAGATACAGAAACAGCTTTTTCAGGAATAGCATTTTCCACATTGAAATACAATGAATTGTGCATTAATTTTGCTTCCAACTTGATCCAATACTCACCACCGACATATTTGAAAGCATTCTCGACCAACGGAAACAAAAGCAGTGAATGTATTTTCTGATCCTTTAACAGCGGATCGAAAGCAATATCCAGTCTAAGAGTTTCTTTTGTGCGTACTTTTTGCAACTCAACATAGGTCAGGATAAAATTGAGTTCTTGCTCAACACGGACAGTTTGATTGACATCATAAAGTTGATAACGCAACAATTCGGAAAGTTGCTCGATGGTCTTCCTTGGAGCCTCATTGGTCTCATCTATTTGGAAATAAATCGTATTCAGGGCATTAAACAGAAAATGAGGATGGAACTGTGCTTTCAAATACTTGAGTTCTGTTTCCATCTGTATGTTGATAGCCTCTTGAGTTTTCAATTTCTGGTCTACATAGGCGTTCAGTATCTGATTACCCCGAAGAATGGAATAAGCTATAATCAGGAGCAGTGAAAACACAATGCTGGCTATGACAAAATCTTCTATTCCCGGAGGATCTTTCGTAAAAAAATGAATAAGAGCTAAAAGAGGATTAATGACAACAAGCCCCAATACCAAAATGCACAGATATTCCAACAATAACTTTTTCAGGGTTAGTCTGCCTATTCTTTGAGCACTTATTCGAAGGAATAAATAGGTGATGGCTTGAAATACATAAGAAAAAACTACGACAAATAGTATTTCAATCAAATTCAAAGCAAGTGGCCTTTGCCAGAATTTTGCACCCGTAGGAACATCGCTGACCAGTCTTATGCCAATCAGAACCAGGGCTCCAAAGATCACAGGGGAAATCCAAAACCAGACCGTTCGCTTTTTCATGGTCGCTATTAATGAATCAATTACAAATTAACCCTTTTTGAATCATAAAACCGGCTTCCTTCTCCAATTTTTTTTGCGTCAGAACCTTTTTTGAACCTATAGGAAAATGATACGCCAAAAATGCAACGATCGTGAAACTCGTCTGTTGAAGCCCGGTTACTGTTTATATTTAATTCCCCCCTTGATATGTTGGAATTGAACCAATCATTTGAAAAAATGTTGAGCGTAGCATTTCCATGACACAGATTCTTTTTAAGGCCTCCCGAAATTTGCCAAACGGGTAGGACATCAATTTGTCCGAAGGCCATCTTTCCGTTGTAGAAGCCACTGATTTCAGCCGACCAACTCCATGGAAGACTTATCCGGTTGCTGAGCCCAAATTGGAGGGTTGCCTTTTTGTTCTGAAGGTTAGTGCCGTGTTCTTCCCATTTGTAGATATTCTCGGTCATCCCCCAGTTTATACCGGACTTAAGCCAACGGGCAACAGAAATTTGTCCGACATTACCCTGGAAACCAAATGAACGGTAAGATGCCATATTGGTTGGCATAACATACAATCGTTTTGAATCTTCCTTAATCTGATATGATTTGATGATGGCTTTTTCAGTATTGCTGAAAAACAGACTGAAACTGTAATTTTTTCGAATCAGGTAAGAAAAAACAAAGCGATCCGTGTATTGGGGTTTTAATGCCGTATTACCCTGTTCGTAAGTATAGGCATCGAAAACGTAGACAAATGGATTTAAATCGCGGTAATTAGGACGATCCACCCTTTTTAGATAGATAAAATCCAAGGAATTCTTATTCTGTAATTGATATTCCAAATTGATATTTGGAAACAGGTTTGTATACGTTTTGGAAACAAATGTTCCCTTGATGTTTGTATTTTCTATTCGGATGCCCGCATTGATCAGAAAATGCGTTCTTTGTATCCTTGTACTTGCGTAAAAAGCATTGATATTCTCCTCCTGATAAAGGAATTCACTATTCAGAGCCTCATCAGCCAACCATTTATCATTAATCTTATTATCGTACATGGATGTGTTATCAATGTCTACAAAATCTGTCTTCGCTCCAGCCTCAAAACGAAGTTTGTCTGAAATGGGCCATATCAGATCAACCCGCCCTGAACATATTTCAATCATTCCGTCCTTTTGGCTTCTCGAACTGACCTGTGATGAGGGGCCGACCTGCCTGGAAAATATATCATTGTGTTCCTGGTTTTCTTTCACTATGTAGCGCAGTCCATCCAATGATCCACTTAATTCTTTTCCGATGGAATCAATCCTATACCGGAAGCCAAGGGTCGAAATAAGATTATTCCTGATATTGGTGTTGTCGGTACTTGAACGGATGGTCGAATCGCTCTGCCCAACAATGGTATAGAAAGACGAACTGAGAGTACCATTTTCTATTCGATTGGATACATTTCCTTTGACGGCAAATTCAATTGTTGTTTTCGGGCTGACAAAATAATCCAAACCGGCATTGAAGTATGAATTTCTATCATGGCGTTTCCTATAAGAGTTCTGATTGAAGGTGATGCCTCCAGCCGATGAGGTTTCCATAAAATGCCTGAAAATGGTTAAATCGACAAAGTCATGACCTTTGTAATAACCATACATTCCGTAAAAATTTAACTTATCTCGATGAAGGTTGAAAGAAAGATTGTCGTTCATTCTGCTGTATTTACCTTGCTCATAGTTTGTATTAATAGACATATTGAAGCCGTTTTGCCGATTTTTCATAGTGTAAAGGTCTATGATACCCCCACTCCCACTTGCATCATATTTGACGGAAGGATGCTTGATTAGTTCCACCCTCTCTATAGAAGATGCAGGAATGGACATCAGATAATTCAAAAGCTCAGCACCTCCAAGATAGGATGTTTTGCCATCAATCAACACGCTGACCCCCGATTTTCCGTTCAATAAGATTGATCCATCACTATTAATGATTACACCGGGTAAATTTTTCAATACAGAAAAGGCATTTCCGGAAGAGGTGAGGGGAGAATTCCCGACATTAATAATCGTCTTTTCTGCAGTAACTTCTACATCAGGCCTCATGCCGACAACGACCACTTCTTTCGCCGTACCATGCATGACGACGGAATCCGATGCCGGATTATATTCTTGATTTCCAAAACAGGGAATGCACAAAAAGATTTGGAAAACAAGAAACGGAATAATAGACTTATACATTTTTCTTATTTTTAGACAAATCTATCCACACAAAAACGGGTGGTCAAATTATTTTGACCACCTGCGCGATATCATTGACCAAAAACAGTCAAGCCTTTACCTTTATCAGGGATTGTAACGTCATTTTTGCATATTGACAAGATTCGATGAAAACCGAAAATAACGGATATACCGTTGAGTATACGCTTCCAAAAAAACGGACATAGAATAATTATTTCCCTATCGTTCGATAAAAGACCTCGCGGTAACTTTCGCTGATGGGCAGCAATGCTTTCCCGATTTTGATGCGGTGCTTTTCGACCGATTCGATTTTTGACAGGGAAACAAGGTACGACTTGTGAACACGGAGAAATTGGTTTACAGGCAGTTGCGTTTCAAACGAAGCGAAAGTCTGTTGGGTCAGGATCTTCCCTTCCAGCGTATGAATACAGCGGAAATCGCGCATGCCCTCGATATACAGAATGTCGGCCAGCATCACTTTTACGAGCCGGTAATCGGCTTTTACAAAGAAAAAATCTGGAGCCGGTTCTGCCGTTTCTACCTTTTCGGAAATCCGTTTCACGGCTTTGTTTACCGCCTGGGAAAAACGGACAAAAGAGTAAGGCTTCAGCAAATAATCAGTTACTTCAAACTCGTACCCTTTCAGTGCATATTCGCTGTATGCCGTGGTGAGTATAACTTGCGGACGCTGAGACAAAGCAGCCAGCAAATCAAGGCCGGTGAGGGTTTCCATCTGTATATCGAGAAAAAGCAAGTCTGTCTGGTTGGCCGTCAGGTATGCCAACGCATCGGTTGCCCGATCGAAAGTGGCCTGAAGCGTAAGAAACGGCAACCTTTCAACAAACGAAACCATTTTTTCGAGGGCCAAAGGCTCGTCATCGACAGCAATGCATGAGTAGTTCATTCGGTTTCAAGGATTAATTGTACGGTAAAACAAGCATCCTCCTGATTGAGGGTCAACTGATATTTCCCCGCGTAAAGCAATTCCAAACGCCGTTTCAGATTTGTCAACCCGATGCCGCCCTCCTTGCTTTTTGCCGCAACATCTTCTTTCCGAAAGGAATTGGAACAACGGAATTCGACTCGATGGCCGGTACTTGTCAAACGGATGTCCACAAAAGCTTCTGGCGCATCGAACGTCGTATACCGGAAAACATTTTCCAGGAATGGTAAAAACAAGAGGGGTGCCAGTTGAATCTCTTCGTTTTCTATCTCCACACAGAACCGAACCTTGGAGGAATCTTTCAACCGCAAAGTTTGCAGCCGAAGAATGTTCCGGTAATGGGCAATCTCATCCTTGAGCTTTACCATGGGCTTTTTTGCCTCGTACAGCATGTAGCGCATAATCTCCGACAAGGTAATCAGCGATTCCGAAGCTTTCTCAGGATTGGAGCGAATCAAGGAATCTATGTTGTTCAGCGTATTGAAAAGGAAATGAGGATTTAACTGAGCATTCAGCATATCCAGCTCGGTCCGCAAAATCAATTGATCCACCTCCTGTTTGTGTTGAATATCCTCAAACCAGCGGATGAATCCACGGAGCAAACTTCCGGTTTGGCCAATGATCAACGTCCCTACCGTCTGAGGCAAAAAGACAGACAGCTCATAAGAAGTATGAACATGAAAAAGCAAAATAAACAACAAGGTAAGCGTCACTGAAATAACGATCGAAACCACCAAGGATAAAAAAATGTAACGGATATAACGCTGCTTTTCGATAAGCCGGTAAAAGAAAAAATAGAAGGCATAAAAAACAAGGACAGCCCAAGCCAGGTTGAATAGAAATGGTACCGCATTTCGAGCAATGAAGTCAAAGCCGTCGGATAGACGGTAACTCACAACGCCGGAAAAGAGGCAGAACACCACCCAATAGAAAAGATGCAATATGATCTTGATAATCCGGTTCATAGTCGTGTAAAGATAGTTAAAAGTTCATTTGTTCTAAATAATCGTTTTTCGTGACTCAGCAAAACCAAAAATAAGTTTTGTATCTCTGATCATTCGGCTTTTTTGGCCAATGTATCAAGCCAGACCCTGCGAATGATAGCACTGCCGGGATAGATGATCCTCCAATAACGCCCGAAGTGACGGCGGTCTTCTTGAGTCGTTCCATCATTGCGCGTCTCCGTAGTCAAAAGCGTTTGTCCGTTGTCAAGACGTATTAAACGAAAATTCATGGCAACCTTGACATAACCCGGTTCCTTAAATTCCAGAAATTGTTTGGCTGACTTTATTTCAGGAGGAGGAGTTTTGGCTGTGGCCTTAATCACTATAAAAGTGATCAATTCGGAGGAATCAACTACGAAAAAGTTGAAATCCGGCGTTACCAATGTCTCCGGATCAGCCTGATTGTTTTTTGCATGGTCGCTTAAATCCTTATCTCCCGCAATACCCCGGATTTTCATCAGAAAAAGTGCCGCCGGTATGTCTTTGACCCCTGTCGTTTGTAAGGCATATTTCACTTTCTCAGGCGATGCATTTATTTTCACCTCATGGTATTCGTTAAAAGAATATTCAGGCAAAAATTCATCAATTTTCAGGTTCGTTTGAGAATGGTAAACCGGCACCGGCCAATAAATGGATAGGATTGAAATCAGAAGCCCTCCGCATAACACGGAAACAGCAACGGTACGATTGAAAACAAACAAAAAAGCCAACGGCTTAATAAGAGAAATGATACCGACTATTGCCAAAATCGCCCCTATCCAGAAAAAATAGGACTCTGCATAAAATCGTGCATAGTGCATCAGACAAAACATCAACGCCAGTGCAACCATGATACAGATCACCCCCGGAATGTAAGATTGAATGTTCATATTTGAATGATTGGAATTAAATGAATGAATCAATGATTATTTTGATTCAAAGATGATTCGCTTCAAAAAACTATGAAAATAAAATCTGCAACCTCGGGGGTTTGGGCTGCAAAGTCTTATTATAATGCCACCTAAAATTAGAACAACTATATTAAAAACAAAAATGCCATGAGATAAAAGATTTTATTTTAATTATATTTACAACCATTCATTTCGATCGAAATACGATTACTTCTTATTTTAATATTTTATGAATTTTATTCCTGAAAGTAAACTCAAAGAGTTGTTAAGTGATGAACTTGATTTCTTATTCATGGTAAATATGGATGGAGACATTCTTGAGTTAAACCTTGCCGTAACTTCCATTTTGGACTATTCTGCCAACGAGTTGAAAGGGAAAAGTCTTCTTACCGCCTATTCTTCGGAGGATAAGGAAAAGGTAAGTATAATGATACCTCTGGTTATGAAAGGGGATATATCTTCCTGTCCTTATCCGTTTATAACAAAAGCAGGCGAAACAATTCCGGTTGACACCCAATTTTATATTGGGTGGTGGAATGAAGAAAATGTCATTGCTGCGGTCAGTACCAATTTGTCTGCCGAATCTTTTTCCAAAGGACTTTTTTACAGCATATTCAACGGATCAAAAGTAATGATGGCTATCAGCACTTTTGACCACGATATCCTTTTTAATGTCAATCGATCTTTTATGGAGGCTACAGAGTATTCTTTGGAAGAATTGTCAGGGAAGAGCGTCCAGGAACTGAAATTATTTAATGATGATGCAGAACGTGAGAAAATACACAAACAATTTAAAGAAGAAGGACGTGCAGAAGGAGAAATCACACTCAAGGCAAAGTCTGGAAAGTTGATTGTCTGTTTATTCTCGATAGAAGAAATAAAGATTCGGGAAAACACGTATATGCTCTCTGCCGCAACGGACATTACCCAGAGGAAATTGATGGAAAATAAGTTGGAATACCTGAACAGGCAACAGAAACTACTTACAGATGTTGCAGAACTGCTGAACAAACCAGGTGATTTTGATGACATCATTAACACAGTCCTAAAGTTAATTGGAGAACATTCAAATGTCAGTCGCGTTTATATATTTGAAAACACGGCCGACGAACAGTTTACCAATAATACCTATGAGTGGTGCAATGAAGGTATTACAGGGAAAAAAGAATATTTGCAAATGCTTCCTTTTGATAAGGTGCCATCCTTTAGAAAACTTTTAAATGAAGAAGGCCGTATTTTTTCAGAAAATAGCCAGAATCTTCCCGATGATCTTGTTACCGCATTTGCCCCTTTGCAAATAAAATCACTTTTGATTTATCCGATTTATCTACAAAACCGTCTATGGGGAACGGTTGGTTTCGATGAATGCCTGGAAAATAAAGTTTGGGAAGAAGATGAAATCAATCTACTTTTAACCGTAACAAAGGATATAACCAACGCTCTTGAACGGAAAAGATATCTAAATCAATTTAAGGATAGTGAACAACGCTTAAGTCTTGCACTGAATGGAGCAAAAGAAGGCATGTGGGATTGGAATATTCAAAAAAATGAAGTTTATTTTTCTGATACATGCTCTACCATGCTTGGTTATAGTCCGAACGAATTAGCAGATAGAGGATTTAAATGGCAGGAGCTTATCCACCCCGATGATTTCCCCAAAGTGTCGGAGATTCTTGAGAATCACCTGAAAGGTCATACCGATTACTATGAAAATGTTTACAGAATAAAAGACAGTTCCGGAAAATGGAAATGGGTATTGGATCACGGTAAAGTCATTGAGAGAGATAAAGAAAATAAAGCCATCCGGGCCATCGGCACTCATATTGATATCAGTAAACAAAAAAAAGTAGAAGAACAGTTACAAGAATTGCTTGTAACCAAAGACAAGCTTTTTTCCATTATATCGCACGATCTTCGTGGGCCGATCGGCAGCTTTATGCAGATCATTGAACTTTTAACCAGTGATTTACAGGTTAATCCGGATATGCAAGCCGATCTTCTCAATGATTTAAAAGACATGTCAAAAAACACCTTCTATTTACTGGAGAATTTACTAAACTGGTCAAGGTCTCAACGAAGTGATATTGTTTACAATCCAAGATCCGTCATCATCAATGAATTGATTAACGACAATATTTCATTACTATCTCCTGCCGCAGAACAAAAATCAATCCGTATTCAATTTGAAAGTCAAACTAAACAGGCCGTTTACGCAGATTTTGACATGATTAATCTGGTCATTCGCAATTTACTTTCCAACGCTATAAAATTTACCCGGACAGGCGGATTGATCACGATCACTCTTTCTGAGAAGAATGGTTTTATAGAAACAGCCATTATAGATAACGGAGTAGGCATGCCGCAGGAGATAGCGGATAAATTGTTTATAGACAATCAGTTCCACACCACTTACGGAACAAATAACGAAAAAGGATCCGGCTTGGGGCTTGTGCTTTGTAAGGATTTTGTCCGGCGAAACGGCGGATCAATAAGCGTTGAGAGTATCTTGGAGAAAGGGAGTAAATTTATATTTACGGTGCCGGTTAAAGGTTAAATGGATCTTATAGTTGGATTTTCATGCCGAACTCGTAAATTTGCAGCAGTTTTGTTATTCTGAAGAATCATTATGTGTATTGATAAAATCCAATGTAACAAGGGAAAGCGTTCCTTTATTGCTTTATTTTTTTTCGTCTGCTTATTCGTTTTCTCTCCGTTTCTGCAGGCGCAATCTTTAAAAATCGGAGTCATTTCAGACATGCATTACATGGCTCCGTCTTTGCTTATTCAAGACGGAACCGCTTTTGAAAAAGTGATGCATGCCAACAGAAAGCTGCTGAAAGAAAGCCCGGCCATCCTTAAAACAGCGGTGGAGGACCTGTTGAATGACAGCGTCAACATCGTGCTTGTTACCGGAGACCTCACCAAGGACGGAGAACTGATCAGTCACAAAGAAGTGGCAGAAGTACTTCAGCCTTTGCTTGACAGAGGGATCAAAGTATTGGTGGTTCCCGGCAATCACGACATCAACAATCCCTTTGCCAGAAGTTTTGACGGCAGCATTCTCAAAGGTGTGCCAACCGTATCAGCCGACGAGTTCAGGACCATTTACAGCCAATACGGGTTCGAGACTGCGATCAGCACCGACAGCAGTTCGTTGAGCTACGTCAGTGAACCTGCGGATGGTCTGAGAGTCATTTGCATCGATGATTGCGAATATTACAAAAATACGTTCAAGTCAAAAGGCGATACCTCCAATTCCTGCATAACGGCAGGCTGTATCAAACCCGAAACCATGCAATGGATTTTGCAACAAATCCGTGAAGCGAAAAAGCAGGGAAAACAAGTCTTGGGGATGATGCACCATAATGTGGTGGAGCACTTTGACTACGAAGGATCCATGCCCGGCTACATGGTGACCGATAGCAAAAATATTGAAAAACAGTTGATGGATGCCGGACTAAACGTCCTCTTTACCGGACATTTTCATGCTTTGGACATTGCGCGGGCAGATGATAAAAATGGAAACTTCCTTTACGACATCGAAACAGGGTCGACTGTTACGTATCCTTGTCCATATCGGTTGATCAGACTTTCAGGAGATTCTCTGGAAATTGAGACAAAGTATATTGAACATCCCAACATCATTTTGCCTGCCAAAATGGACTTTCAAACCTATGCACGCCAGGAACTGACGAAGAAACTTTCTGTATTGTTGACCGATATGGTAAACCAGAGTTACAAAAACATATCTTCCTCGATTCCGCAGTCTTTGTCTCTTTTCGTTAAAGTTCCTGATAAGCAGGTTATCCTCGATATGGTGTCAATCCATTTAATACCGGATGCCATTGATCTTGCCCTGGCGCATTATTGCGGAAATGAAAACCAGATGGAAAACGCAGCGAACAAACGTGACAACATGCTCAAAGATATTGATAATTTTGTTTCCAATGTTGCCAGAGAGTCCTCCGACCTTTTTGCATCCGTAATCGAAAATAACATTGAAAACCGCAGTGAAATGAAATGCTTGAAAGACATTGTCAACAGCATTTGGAATGACAGGGTTGAACCAGACTATCCGGTCAGGGATGATGAATTGCAGGATCACGAACCGGTCAATGATTTGAATCTGTTGATTGTGTTGCCGAAGGTTGAGGTGTTGGGTCAGAAATAGGGTAAAGGTTTCTATATTTTATCATCGGCCTCTTTCCGATGCTCAACCATCCAAACCAACAAAGAACAAAGAATAATGCTTATCAACACTACAGCATAAGCAACATCCTGAATGGTTTGGCCGCTTAACACCAGAGCATCGGCCTGCGTCTGCAAATCCGGTTTACCGATTGCCGTGTTCGCTTGTTCCAGTGCATTTTGCAAAGGCAACGAAGCCAGAACCGCAGCAACCAATCCCTTGGGTCCCATCGAGGTGATCAATTTTATATCCCGCACACTCAGGTCTTTCTTTCCCAGTGTCTTAACGGTTAAAAACCTAAAGGCAAAAGTTGCGGCAACCAATATCAACCCTACGAAGATGTGCCAAACACTGTTCAATTGGATACTGATGCCAATGTAAACAAAAAAATAAGTCTGGAGTACAAAGACTATTTCTGAAAAAAAACTTCGTTCGTTTTTACTTAAAGTAGCATCTTCCGAATCCGTCAGTCGTTTTTTCACAAAGCCGATATTTCCTGTGTTCCCGACCATGATGCCATAAAATAATACACATATACCCCCGTTCAGGCCTAAATTTTCAGAAACACCATACAAAATAAAAGCCAAAGCAAAAGAGGTAAACATAGAATTGCTGACATTTTTCAAATACTTCTTAAGAATCAATATCCAAAAAAAACCGATAAAAGCACCCAGTAAAATGGCAAACAGAAAAGAAACAGCCATACTTTGAAAAATACCGGCGACACTAATTTCACCGACTTCTATGCCGCTCAGCAAAGCCAATGCCACCACTAAACACAATACATCACTTAAGGCCGATTCCAAATAAAGCACCGTTTCCGCCTTTTGACCCGATTTCAACTGTCTGATCATCGGTATGACCACAGCCGAAGAAGTTCCTCCCAATGCCGCTCCCAGGAAAAGACTATGCAAAATATCCAAATTCAGGAAGGAACGTCCAAGAATAAAGCCGAAAAACAAAGCTCCGACAAAATTGAGTATCGTAAGAAGCGACGCACCTAAAAAGGACTTTTTCAACATAACAATATCTAAACTGGTACCACTCTCAAAAAGTATTACAATCAAAGTGATGGTGGTAAAAACACTGCCGAACTGCCCCAGATATGCCGGCGAAACCCATCCCATAACAGGTCCGGCCACCAAACCGATAAGAATCAAGAAAAGCACATTTGATATCCGAATCTTATCAAAAAAAGCATTCAACACATGCGAAAGAAAAATAAGAAGTCCGAGAGCTATTAATACAGTCGTTATATGCATAAAATTTTATTATAAGTCTACACAAAAATAGCTTTTTTAATCAAATAATGCGTGTTATAAACTTTGAACTTATTTTACGGTATTTTGATAAGTTACCCCATTTTATATTTATTTTTACAGACTTTATTTCTAATATTGACTTTGCAGCACTATGTCCACCCACGTCAGGGAATTGTATATGATCAGTCAACGGATTAATACCACAAAAACCTAAACTTTTACCGATTCGCATTCTTATTTTCCGTTATGTAGAATAATAGGTAACTTTGTGCGAACACATAAAGGAAAATTGTATGAATTATGTACTGTTTATCCAAATCGGAGGAGTTTTTCACTTAATATGTGCTCTCTCGCATCTGTTTTTCCCTAAAACGTTCCATTGGGAAGAAAATCTTAAGGAATTGCCTACCGACAAAAAAAAGAAGATAAAAAATACCATGTATCTTTCAAATACATGTACTTTGCTGTTTTGGTTGATACTCTCCTACATTCCGATGTTTTACGCAAAAGAAATCTTGGGAACTCCGATGGGCCGGGCAATCTTGACACTAATCGTCCTATTCTGGACTGTCAGGATATTTATTTTGCAGCCTGTTTTTGCAAGTTATAAAACCAGGGAGTTTTGGGTTCGGACTCTTTTCTTTTTGATAGGGTTCATTGTCTTCTTAATCCCCTGGATTGCTGTTGTATTGTAGTAACAAGATAATCATTTATGCCTAATAATCAGGCTATTTGCAACTATATATAAAATGAATATAGCATTCGAATCTGTAACATTTAATGACTTAGATGAAATTAAGAATTTGCAGCCGAAAGGTTGGAGCGATATCACTTTGGATATTGGTTTTTATCTAAAATCGACTTTTTGCAATCCGTTTAAAGCAACGATAGAAAATAAGATTGTTGGAACCGGAACATTAATAACGTATGGAAATACATGTTGGATCGCTCATATTATTGTGGGTAGCGACTACAGAAACAATGGCATCGGCTCACAAATGGTAAACGAGTTGTTGAAAAAAATAAAAAAAGATTCGATTGAGACCTGTTCGCTGATTGCAACGGATTTAGGTAAACCGGTATATTTAAAAGCAGGATTTAGGGCTGTAGCAGAATATATGCTTCTTCAAAGAGAAAAGCCATGGGTTGATTGTCCTGTTTCAAAAAATGTGATTCCATTTGATGAAAAGTATCGTATTGCTATTTATGAGTTGGATAAAAAAATATCAGGAGAAAATAGGGAAATGCTGTTGAAAGGTTTTATGGAGAGCTCAATGCTGTACGTTGAAAACGGAAAAGTTGTGGGATACTACATGCCTAATCTGAAAGAAGGATTGATATTTGCCGATACAAAAGAGGCTGGTTTGGAATTAATGAAATTAAAATATTCCAACGCTGATAAAGCAGCTCTTCCCATCGATAATGTCGAAGGACTTGAGTTTCTAAAACAGAAAGGATTTGTTGAAACGACAACTCAATGGACAAGGATGGTTTTCGGCAAGGATTTAAACTGGAATCCTCAAAAAATATTCGGTAGAATTGGCGGAAATTTTGGATGAGAAGATAGATTGACCGGATTCTGCGTAAAAAGTGGGATTGGTTGCATACTTTCTGTTGAATCGCAACAAACCATAACGGTATCATCAGTAAATTTATCCGAATACTAATTATCTACAGACTTAGGGAAACAACCTATTAACAGAATGTTCCCTTGAACGGATCTTTTACGGAATTTTTTACTTCTCCCCAGGTCGGATCATAGCCGGGAGCGGCAGGCGATGAAGACAACACCAGAGATATTTCATTATCAAGCTGTATCCGTTTGACATCAGGTGCTTGATACTTAAGTTTGCTATCCTTGTAATTTATGTCTTTTTTCATTGTTTGCATTTTTTTGTGTTTTTTTCGGTTGATATTGATTCTCGTCCGGATTTTAGTTACAACCTATTTATTCAACACGATCTTTTGGGTTTCGGTACTCCCCCGTTGATTTAATTTTAACAAATAAACACCGCCCGCAAGACCCTTAGTCTGTATTCGGGTTACTGTTGTACCGATCAGGTTTATTCTACGAACACAAAGTCCCTGAAGATTGTATAACGTTGCCTCGCCTGCTTTCGCACCATATATGCATATCTCATCGGATTTTGTAACAACCATCGGATTTTCCGACACGTTTTTTTGGCCAGTAACCGTCGCACTCACTTTCAAAGAGAACCGGTCAAGGTTATTTCCGGCACTCATGTCAACTATCAGCACTTTTTGATTATCGCTTACTTCTGTTGAAGTTCCGTTCTGAGCATCTTCGAAAGTGACCGTGTAGCCGACTGGCATATCTATAGTATTTAATTGAAATTCTACCGCTCCTCCAGCAGTGGTTTCCAAACCGACAGGAATCACGTATGAAACATCCGCTTCAACAGGTAAACACTGAATGCCGAAATCCACGCCGTTGTCTTCTACCAACCGTGTATAAACATCAAAACCTGTTTTCATCACTCCTGCATCGTAACCAACATCAAGACCGGAGGTTGTGTTTTCCAAAAACTTAACCGTAGTTGTACTTTGTTTTCCGTTCAGTGAAGCTCGTATGGAGATTTTGGGAACCACAGTAGCACTTCTCAGGCTCACTCCAGTCTGATGACTTTGCATGGTTGATGCAAAACCGATAGTACCCGTTGCTGCAGCCTTTACAAAGAAACCTTGGCCGACAGGCGCATAAAAAGCATCGCTTGAGTGGTTGATAATCGTGTACTGATAACTACTTTGCTCCCAGACGTAGATGGCGGCGTAATTGTCATCAATATTGCTGCTGTTCAGATCAATGAAATTATTAGAGGCACTGGCTGCTCTATTAATCGCTACAGAGGATGTATAAGGATTCCCGATGCAGTTCCAGCCATTATCTCCGGTCCGGACCAGCGATTTGCTCTGGCTACTCGATAGAGGGGTTCCGGTGAAGCTCACCACACCGGTTACGTCAGGCCAAACAGAATAGCCTTTACCGGTTCCCATCAAGTCAGTGGAATTGGTAGAATAAGCCGTCAAACTATTCCAAGTATTGGTGGATTCGTTATAATCCTTAAAAGCTTTTTGCGTAGCTTCCGAAGGATTATCCATAATTGTACTGTTTGAGGAAAGAAATGATCCGACGGTCTGATCAGGTGTCGGGGAAGATAAAATGTGCCAGGCATCCTTGGTCATGTAACGCTCAACCACTGTACTGCCCGTTCCGGATGTCACATCTCCGGAAATCAGGGAACCTGTTCCGGTACTATTCGATGCAATGGTGAGCGTTCCGTCGTTGGTAAGTGTGCCGCTAACGGAGAGTTTTCCCGTAGGCTCGATTGATAACGAACTTTCTGATCCTACGTATAAATTACCACAATTACCGATTGAACTCAAAGATGGAGCATAAGTAACTCCGGAATAAATACCGACATTGTCCGATGCAACTGGTACACTAACGCAATACCAATTCGAAGCAGTTAACCAATCCGATGTGCTTCCCAACCAAGTGTTGAACGCGGATGATGCCACCCAATCGGCGTCTACCATATTTGTTAAAGTACCATTGTTTCCGTATGAACTACTATCGTTAAGCGTCGTTCCGCTTGTATTATCAAAATTGTAACATGCAACTAAATTACTTTCAATACCTGTCATTTTTTTATACATGTTTTGACGTATTTCATCAGCAGTTCTGACTTTATTCCAAATCCGGATTTCATCTATTTTACCAGCAAAATATTTTTCACGAAACCAAGATGCCGAACCTATTGTCCACCCATTAGTGGTATTCATGCTGTTGTCAACGGTGGAGGTGGATATGACCTCTTTCCCGTTGATGTAGCCTTTTATACCATCAGAATAATTTCCTTTTTTCCAAGTCACAGCTATATGAGCCCATTCGTTGAGCGGAAGGGCTTCTGTACTTTGAACATTCGTTGATCCACTATTAAAGACTTCCGGGTAAAGCTTATTTCCATCCGAAATTCCCAAGCAAAAACCACGTCTGGGGTAATTCGAATCGGCATTACCTAAAACTTTTTGATCTACCCCTGATAAAGTTCTGTAAATCCACATTTCAACAGTGAATTCCGTAAAATCCAGAGACGAACTGTACGGTACGGAAATATAATCATTCGTACCATCAAATTGCAGGGCATAATTTTGGGCTTTCACGTAACAAAGGCTCAATACTGCCAATGTTAGGGTAATCAACATTTTTTTCATGTATTGTAGGTGTTTACGTAATTTATAACTCTTTTAGAAAAAGGCATTCCATGTTTGAACATCATAAATCAAGGCTCTCTATCTATATTCTAAATAATCTAATCTAAAATCTAATCCAGTATATGTAACAATGACTTCATGAGTATTATATTGACATTTTTCAATAAATTAATCCTCATATATCAAATATATCCTGATTATTAATAAAAAAAAAGGCAAGAAACAGATAACTACTTCTCAATTTAAAAAGAAGGAGTAAAATATCTTTTCTAATTCAAATTAGACTCTTGCATTTATATAAATGTTAATAAATGCAAACTGAGAAGAAATTCCATGATATATTTTTGACCATGTATTATTTTTACACAAAATACAGTTACTTATGTTGCATTTTGAATATACGATCTATTCCGCTATTCTGATTGCGATCCTTGCTGTCATCATGCTGCTGTTTAATCTGAAATCAAATAAGTCCGTTCTTTATCTGTTTATTTTTCTGGTTTTACATGCTGCCTACAGTATAACACATACACTGCTGGCTTTCGGAGACCCCACAGACAAGACTACCATATTCTTTACCACCATTCTTCTGAACAATGCCGCTCCGCTCTGGTGGCTACGTGGGCCTTTTCTGTATTTCTACGTAAGAAGCGTGCTGAACGACAATCCGAAACTGAGAAAAACCGACCTATTGCATTTTTTACCCTTTGCGATAAACCTTGTAGCGATTATACCTTATCTGATGACATCGTGGAATTACAAAACCATCATATCGGAAAAAGCCATAGGAGATGTCCGGTTTATATTAGAGTACAATTTCCAGCTTTTTTACCCTCACATGATAAATAATTATCTAAGGCCGGTTCAGCTGTTATTGTATATCGTAGCAGCTTTCTTCCTTCTTTTCAGGTTTTATCCCCGTCTAAAGACGGCAAAAGGAAACATCTCAAAACAATACAGGGAAGTCTTTTTCTGGCTTTGCGGCTTACTGTTGTTGTTGTTTGGCTATACGATATTCATCAATTATATTACATTTAAATATTTTCGTACACCGTTTCTGAACCATTTATCTCCTTTGATACTGAATGTTTATTCATTATCTTATATCCTGTTTTGCTTGTTGCCGATTTTGATACTTATTTTTCCGAATATTATGTACGGAATGCCGAAACTAACGGCAAAAAGTTCGGTTTCAGATGCAAAGCCGATGATTCCGGCAGATGGAGACAAGGAATCCGTACCGCATAAGAATTTCAGTTTCGATGAAGAACATTTCGTGCAACTTTCGGATGAAATTATCCGATATATGGAAAAAGAAAAACCCTACTTAAAGCACGATTTTTCTTTTCACGATTTCAGTACCGGTATGAAAACACCGCAACATCATCTGAGATTTTGCCTTAGCAGCGTGATGAAGAAAAGCTTTGCCGACCTGAAAAACGAAAGTAGAGTGAACCATGCCATTGCCTTGCTTAATACGAGTGTGGCTAAAACAATCTCTATCGACGGTATCGGTAAACAATCAGGATTCAAATCCTCTTCCAATTTTTATACAAGTTTCAAGGAAACGACCGGTTATACGCCCAGCGAATGGCTGAAAAGAAAGGGAAACGGCGAATAAACTTCTAAATTAGCACATGATCTTAAACAACGAAAAACTTGCGCTATCTCAACGGACATACTGTTGCATTACCATGCCGGATTCTTCCTTTGTATCTTCTATCATGGTATCTTTGTTTCATCATAAAATAATAAAACCATGGCACTTACCATTACTCCGCTATCTTGTCCGCAGAATCACCGATGTCCCATCATTCATGTTTGTCCCGTAGGGGCCATCTCGCAGAATGGTTACGGATTACCTGTTATTAATGAAGAAAAATGCATTGAATGCGGTAAATGTATCAAACATTGCCCCATGAGAGCCGTTGTCAAAAAAAACTAAAAGATATGAATAAGCTAAAAAGAATTTTCCTTTCACGAGCATTTCTGCAACCATTTATTGGGGTTGTGGTGGGAGGCCTGCTCGGATTTTTATACTACCATTTTATAGGTTGCTCATCCGGACAATGCGTTATCACCGGAACGCCATTGGGAAGCATTATCGTTGGAGCATTATTTGGTTTGTTTATTACATCCAGTCCATGCAGTAGAGGAAAATGCTAATCGGTTTTTCCTGAATTTCTTGATTTAATCAGTTCCTCGCCAAGAATTTTCGCAACAACAGAAACACAGTAAGCATAAGGATGCCTGACATAATATTCATTGTTCCTATCTTCAGGAATAGGATCTTAAGGTTGTTTTCCAATCTTTAGCCAATCAGCACAGATATAGCTGCCTATTTCCCTTCTCTTTGAGAGAAAGGACTGTGGTTTGAAATTTTTAACCGCCTGTTCCGTGCGAACCTTGATATCAATTTCTTTCATTTATTTTTAGTGATTGTGACTACATTCGTGCTCCTGATCGTGCGAAGAGCAACTGCTTCCTCCATCTTTTAACTCACCGGCCAGATAACGCATAACTTGCTGTTCGGCGTTTCCTTCACAATTTCGAATCACCTCAATACCACTATCTTTCAGTTTATTAATGGCTCCGGCACCAATTCCACCAGCCAGCATGACCTTAACTCCTTTTTGAGCCAATATTTCAGCGATATTTGATTTACAACCGCAACCTTCAGGTGAATCGGCGGTTTCCACAAACATCACTTCGTTTTGATCGGTTATTGTAAAAATCTGATAAAAGGCACAATGGCCGAAATGACTGTCTATTTGATAGTCGTCTTTAACAGGTACTGCTATTTTCATAATAATTTGTATTAAAATGGGGTACTAAACCCGGTGTAAAATAATTCTATTTGTTGATCAAGTTGATGCTTCAGTCTCTCAAAAGTATGAGTGCCTGTGCAATGCCCGGTTAGAAAAAGTGTTTTTGGATACACTTCTTTCAAATATTCTCCTATCCGGAAAATCTCAGATTCCGTCTCAAAAACTTGTTCAGCCCTGTCATCCAACAAATGGAAACCACCCAACAGCACTTCGGGTGCTTTTCCTGCAACTTGCCGGACAGAATCCAAAATATTCAAAAGCCCCTGATGGGCACAACCAGTGTAAACAAACAAATCTTCGACACCATAACAAAAAATCAGTTCATGGTCAAAATCATCAGGTTCCAATCCGTTTCCTGAATCCTTGAACAAGGTATGGTTGGCCTTCGGCCTTAAAAAAGAGGTTGTACTGCATGGAAAGATGCAAATATCATCCTCAAGATGTATTCTTTTCTCAATAAAAAAACATCGTTCCTTATATTTTTCAAGATCAACGCCGCCCCCAATATCCTTTATTCCATTTCTGTTAGAAAAAAGATGTTGATTCAATGCCTTCTTTGAAAGTAAGATCTTTGCTTTGGTATTAATTTCCAGAAAGGAGACCAAACCACCGATATGGTCATTGTGCCCGTGAGAGATGAAAACGTAATCAATTTCTTTAATATCAATGCCCAATCTTTGTGCATTTCGAATAAAAAGCCCGGAAGCACCCGTATCCAATAAAATACGATGTTTCCCCGTCTTCAGTAAGACACATAGACCGTGTTCCGATTCCAACGATTCATCCACGCTCCGATTGTCGGACAATACCACTATGTTATACTTCTTGTTCATTGATGGGCGTTAGTTCATCATTGCCGAAGGAATTACAATTGCGACATTTGGTATGATTTTCCAGACCGGCTACCAGCTTATAACAACGTTTGCAACGGAACCATTGCCTGTCAAAGCTTACTTCTCCTCCTTCTATTAAAATCATTTTACCTTTCACAAAGGCTTCCGCTATGGTCTTTCGGGCTCTTTCATAAATGCGGGTCAGCGTCGGACGGGACACATTCATTTGCTCAGCAGCCTGTTCCTGGTTCATTCCGAGATAATCAAGCAAACGAATGGATTCATACTCATCATAAAGCAGTGTAACAGATTCCAATACACTTTTTGGGATACCAAATGGCTTATAACCCAGCATGATAGGTGGAGTGGAAATTTTCCGATGTTGTTTGGGGCGTGGCAAAATATTATCGATCAGTTTTAATTTATCACGCCAAAGATAGAAATAATTTCGCACAAATGTTCATTACAATCGCCAAAATTGTTTGATTCTACTTTTCTTTTTATTTAAACCAGTTTTTATCTTCATTGAACATTCTGTATTTGTCTCAACAAAAATTCTTTATTTTTAACTCCGGTGAAACGAGAAACCTCCACTCCATTCTTAAACAATACCATAGTAGGAATATTGCGAATTTTGAATTTCTGTGCCAAAGACCGATTCTCTTCAATATTCACTTTACCGATGCGTGCATTGTCCTTCAACTCAGCAGCCGCATCATTTAAGACAGGAGCCATCATCCGGCATGGAGCACACCAACTAGCCCAAAAATCGACCAAAACCAACTTGTCTTTGGTCTGAGTTTGAAAGTTTTTGTCGGTCAGGGTAACAATCTTTTCATTATCCGCAACAACAGGAATATTTCTCATTTGCTTACGTGCCACCATGTTTAAGATATAAACCAAAGCCAGCAACCCAACGATAATCAATACAATTTTCATAATTTTATCTTTTTCTGTAAAAATACGCATCATTACTATCTGATTGCAAACTATTTACTTCTAAGCAAACCCTTTTTATAATTGAAAAATATCAACTTTTTTATGGATTAATATCTATCTTTGATTGTCCTATAATATATAAGTCAATGAAAACCATTACAGAAACCGATAAAGATTTTGTCTGTGAAATTCAGGCACCTTGTTTTCAACAGCTCTCCAGAGAAGAAGTCGATCAAATCAGAAACAGCAAAACCCAAGTGCTTTTTCGCAAAGGCGATACGTTGACAAAACAAGGCACATTCGCATCATATATCCTTTTTCTAATTAATGGCGTTGTTAAGTTATATATCGAAGGAAACGACAACCGGAACTTCAATATAAGTATTATTCTACCGGGAGAATTTATTGGCCTCTCCTCTGTTTTTTCAAAAAACAAGTATACTTATACCACCGTCGGATTGACAGACTGCCAAGCATTGCTGATTGAGAAAGAAAGCCTTGAAAGAATCCTACGCAAAAACGGTACTTTCAGTTTTAACCTCACTCAACGTTACTGTGTCCAAAATGCAACTCTTCACGAAGTCTTATATAATCAACAATTTAAACAAATGAACGGACGTCTTGCAGGGACTTTATTATATTTGAACAGATTAAAAGAAAATCAACCAAACATTTTTCAACTGTTGACACGAAAAGATTTGGCCAATTTTGCAGGAATATCAACAGAAAGCACTGTTAAATTGCTGAAAACATTCGAAAAAGATGGGTTGATTGAATTACAGGAGAAGGACATTCTTCTTCTTGACATTGACAATATGATAGGAATCTATAAACGAGGTTGAGTTTTAATAAATACCCTAATCATAATATATAGATTTATGCCAAAAAAGAAGCCGTTTAATTATTCTTTCACCTCTTTTTTTCGCCATAACGTAAATGGCGGAATGTTGCTGATGATTGTCTCAGTGTTGGCTATGGCCATGGCCAATTCTCCATGGAGTTCTTATTATCTTGGATTTCTGGACCATCCTATTTCATTGATATTCGGGAATTTCAATTTACTGAGTCACCATGGCAATCCGTTAACAATGGCGTCCTTTATCAATGACTGCTTAATGGCGATCTTTTTCTTTCATGTAGGGTTGGAAATTAAGAGAGAAATACTCGTTGGAGAATTATCTTCCGTGCGCAAAGCCTCTTTACCAATACTGGCGGCTTTCGGTGGCATGATTATACCCGTCATTGTTTACTTATTGGTAGAACATGTTTCACCGGGATCAAAAGGAATGGCAATCCCAATGGCCACCGATATTGCTTTTTCCTTAGGGGTGTTAAGCCTAATGGGAAAACGTGTTCCTTTAGGCTTAAAAATATTCCTGACGGCATTTGCCGTAGTTGATGATATTGGGGGCATTTTGGTTATTGCCTTGTTTTATACGGATACCATTCAATGGACTTATTTGTTAACGGCTCTTGGCTTGGTTGCTGTTTTGTTGGTAGCCTGCAAACTACGAATAAATAAAAGATCTATTTATATCATTTCAGGTATAGCAATCTGGTTTTTGTTTCTGCAATCAGGCGTACACAGTACAATAGCAGGAGTTTTGGTCGCTTTTACAATTCCAGCCAGACCCAGTTTAAAAATCGGGAAATACATTGACCGTATCAGGTATAGTATCAACACTTTTCCTAAAACAGGAGAGGAAAATAGGATCTTGACCAACGATCAAATATACGAATTGAAAAACATCGAGGAAGCGTCAGATAAGGTCATCTCACCTTTGCAATATATGGAAGATAAGTTAGATGGTCTGGTCAATTATTTTATTTTGCCTCTTTTTGCCTTTGCAAACGCAGGAATTGTATTTTCGGGAGAAGGGACTCTTATCGGTACCGTCACTTTAGCTGTTGCTCTTGGTCTGATTTTAGGAAAACCTATTGGCATTTTCTGCTCGACCTGGTTGTCTGTAAAACTCCATTTAGTATCGCTTCCTGATGGTGTCAATTGGAAATCCGTCTTTGGCGTTTCCTGTTTAGGGGGTATCGGTTTTACGGTGTCATTGTTCATTGCAAATCTCTCTTTTGGGTCAGCAAATTCGGATCTATTGAATCAAGCTAAATTGGGAATCATTATCGGAACTATTGTTTCCGGAATCATCGGCTATGGCTTTTTGAACCTTACTTTGCCCAAGAAAGAAGCATTGGATTAGAGGGGCTATTCGTAATGAAATGAATGGACGTTAGGAGAGACTAAGGTCTTCTTTTGTCGGTTTCCTGTTGAACATAGGTTTGAAGTTGATGGTTTTTCCAGTGATTCTTTAAGTCTATACTTCCTGTAATTTAAAGAAATCATCTTATTGTAAAAATGTATATCTTTGATAAGCCATTATGAATTGTCAGTTTGATAATATGTCAAAATATACATTGTTATTGGTCGAAGACGATTCTGCCCTTTCCTTGATTCTAAAAGAATTCTTTGAAACAAGCGGATTGAAGGTCGTGCAAGCAATGGACGGAGAAGAAGCGATGTGCCTATATGCAAAGTCGTTTCCAGATATTATCCTGATTGATATCGAAATGCCTAAGAAAAATGGATTTGAAGTGATTGAAGAAATCCGTTCATCCGATTATACGACCCCCATCATCTTGATGACAGGTTCCAGAATGGATGATGCCAGTATAATCAGGGGATATGAACTTGGTGCCATTAATTATCAAAAGAAGCCAGTGTCCCCTCCTATTCTTTTATCAATTATATTATCAAAACTTCATCCTACTATCGCTATTAAGCACCTAAAGATAAAAGGCAGAGTACTTATCCTTGAAAATCAATGTATTACTTATGGAAATTTAACTATAAACCTTAGAGAACGCGAGGCTTTAGTTTTACACACCTTGATGGACAATGTCAATGTGCCCGTTCCCAGAAAAAAATTGATCTATATTATTTGGGGAAACGACCTTCCAGCAAACAATAATATGCTGGATGGCATAATATCTTCACTTAGAAAAGCTCTTAGCCTGATACCCGAGTTGGAAATACGTTCCATTTACGGTAAAAGTCTTGTGCTAAAAAATTCATAAAACTGTTTTTGTGTGTTATTGGCTGTCAAGTTTTGCCTTTCTTCACCAACCCCAACAGCAAGGGTACAAAAATAAAAATACCCAATAACGACATGGCCAAACCTCCTATGACACCAGAAGCCAAAGGAAACCAAAATCCTTTTTGCTCTCCAACCAGAAAAGGAATAAAACCAAGCATGGTGGAAAGAATGGTCAACAGCACGGGGATAATTTTTGAGTTCCACGCTCTAATATAGGCACGAAGCAGTGTAACATCACGTTTTCTCCTGATATTGTTATACTCATTGATGATATAAATACTTGCATTTACGGTAAGGCTGCATAAAAGGACAAAAGCAGCAAAACCACCTTGATCTAATTTTAACTTGAAAACGTAAAAAGTCAGGAAAATACCGATAAATGCCACCGGAATAATGGATAAGAGGACAAAGGGTTGTCTAAGAGAATTGAATAAAATGCTCGTAGTGAAAAAGATGATAACCATGATGATTAACAGCAACCAATAGGGACTATCTTTCCCATCTCCAAACTGCCAGCCATCTTTGTCGTTATTCTCAATGGTATAACCGAACGGCAGTTTATCAGAAAATTTGGCTATGTTCTTTTCCAATACCCGTTTGCCTTGCTCGTATGCCCCAATATATTCGTATTGCAAACATAACCTGAATTGTTGGTTTTCCCTGACCAAGTTCATAGGAGCTTGCGATTTCTGAATATGGGCTAGGTCTGAAATGCGGTAAGTTCGTTTTTGTAGTACTCCCGGATGGTTATTCAGCATCCAAATGTCATCTTCTTTGGACTGCTTTGAGAAAAGTCTGATGGCTTCTACGGAGCCGTCTGATGTCAGCCATTCACCGGCGTATTTATTCTTTCCAAAAGCTGCATCCAAATTTGAAAAAAGATTCATCGGTAAAATATTCATACCAGCCAGACGTTCTTTTTGCAAGTCAAACGAGAATTCTTGATAATCATTCTTGTACCAACTGAAATCGGAGTCTATCGTTACCTCTTTGATGCGTCTGTGATGAAGCAGCGTATCTCTCACCTCTTCTGCGAGCTTATATAATTCATCGTAATTAAATCCGTACATTTTGATTCGATAGGAACCTGCACTCTCACGCAAATCATTACTAAACCCATCACCAAGACCGTAAACGCCCCAGCTTCCTCCACCAAAATCAATGGCTTTGTTGATCAGTTCGGATTTTAATTGATATGGAAATCCGCTATTTTGATAGGCATTGGTAAACCTAATATCTATTGATGCTTGTCGTGCATTGTTTATATCTGTCTGAAAAATCTTGATTTCTTTGAATTGTTTGAGATAATTTTCCATTTGTTGAATCAGATAATTGGTTTGATCAATGGTGGAACCATTCGGCATAGATAACGAAACAAAAAGAGATGTTTCTTCTTTATCGTTCCAGTAAGAACCCTCATATACCTTCTGGACAAAAAGACGTAAGGTGCCACCAAGAGCCACGTCGGTGATAGGCTTTATTTTATCTTGATAAAGAGCAGAACCGATGGTCTTGTTATAAAAAATGGCCGGTTTACTCAGAGGCTTATCATTTTTAGGTCTGATTTCATTTGGAAGCAGAAATATTGGCAAGCCGAAGGCCAAAAGCAATAAAGTGATGGGTACAAACTTATGTCTGATATTCCAAGTAATGAAAGCACAGTAGAAACGGTTAAAACAGATTACTTTCCGTTTTCCTCTCCATTTTGGAAACCTGAATTTCTTTTTCCTGCGTTTCCTGGGTATGAATGTCAGTTGCATATACTCGACCAACGCAGGGATGAGGAATAAACAAACGAATAACGATACACCAAGGTTAATAATGATGATAAGAGCAAAATCCTGCAGATTTTCGCGGATTTTTTCATCGAGGAAAAAAATGATGACCAGAGATGCCATAATCGTGCAAACTGCTGCCAGAATGGCTAAAAAAGCCAACTTGTTCTTTCGTCGGATAATCTGATCGGACATGATGATCATGGTGTCGAGAATCAGAGATAGTGAGATGGTCACACCCATCAGCGAATATAATTGCAGCTCGACTCCAAAAATGTAGTATAAGATGGATGCAATCGACAGGGTACACAACAAAGAAATAACAATCATCAAAAGATATTTAAAGCTCCTGTAAACCAACAGTACAAAGCACAGCAGAATCAATACGGTAAGTCCCGAGCGGAAATAAATGTTTTTCAACTCTTCCCGAATGTAGTCGGTGGCATTATAGGCCTCATGCATTTCGTAATTGACAGGAAAATCATGGCTCAGTTTGTCCAGTTTCTTTTCAATGACTGAATATAGTTTCAATTGATTGGCATCTTCTTTGGCTGTCAGAGAAAGGTAAATCGAGTTCAATCCGTTGATGCGGCTATAGGAGGATGGCTCTTCTTCCATGTGCGCGACCTTGACCAATTCATCCAGATACAATACTTTTCCATTAATTTTCTTTACCGGGATTTTTGATGCATCGAACTGTTCAGGTAATATGTCTGGTACCAAAACCAAACCGACCCGAAGCTTGGTTCCTTTTTCGGATTTGTAAGAACCTGTACCAAGATCCTCTTTATTTAAATAACATTGAATAGATTTTTGTAAGTCATGAACGGTCAGACCGTGTTGAAGGAGTTGTTGATAATCATACTCAAGTCGCCAGATCATTGGAGAAGCACCATAAATACTAACTTTGTCGATACCTTCTATCTGAAGCAAAGCGGGTTTGATATGTTTTTCAGCGTAAGCCTCCATTTGAATGGATGAAACCGGAGCATTAACGGTATAGGTAAGAAATGACCTTGCGGATTTTCTTTCAGAACGACTCATCCGGACAGATGGGTAAGTGACGCCATCAGGCAGAGAAGGATATAATTGCCTGACTATGGTCGAAACCTCAAAGCGGGCCGCATTTTTATTGATGTTCTTGTTCAGTTCAACGGTGACACTTCCGAAACCATTCCCTGAGTTGGAATAGATATTTTTAACCCCTGAAACCCTTCCCAACATGGACTCCATTCTGGAGGTCACTTCTGTTTCGACCACCTTGGAGGTCATTCCGGGCATAGAATAGGAAACCGTGATTTGGGGCAGTTCGTTGGAAGGAGAAAGCTTAACCGGCAACATGGGAATAAAAGCCAATCCGACCAAGGTCAGACAGACGAATCCCAGGATAACGGAAAAACTGGAAGCACTATGTTTTTTGGTATCGGACATCTTACAGCTTTTCGTAGTTGCTGCTTAGTGGCTCATTTTTCTCAAAGTCAAACAAGGTCAACTTGCGAATTTTGTAATAACTTACCCAATAATTCTGTAAAGCCGATATATAATTTTTGTGGGCACTTTCTTGTCTATTCAGGGCCAGCGTCAAACTACTAACATCTGCCTTTCCGATCAAAAAACGTTGCTTGGTCGCATCAAAAGCTTGATTTGCGATATCCATAGCTTCTTCGGCACTCTGAATCAGATCCTGTTGTACGTTGAAATCATTTACGCTCATCAAAATTTCTTCCTGCAAACTTAGTTCATTCTGCTTGACTGAAATACGAGTAACATTCAGATTATTTTTTGCCATATTGACTTTGCCCTTACGAACCCCCCAGTCGATAAGAGGTACTTGAACACCCACCGTTATAATGTCCTGCTGCAAAGGGTTTTCGTAGCTCCCCCCTATAGTGGAAGCCACTTGATTAAAGCCGACACTGGCGTATAGACTGGCATCAAAATTGGCACTTTTTTTGGCTTTTTCCACAGCTTGTTCTGCTTCAAATATATTCTGTTTGTTCTCAAGCAAATCCGGATTGTTTTTTCTGACCTGCTCCAAAGCTTTTTCAGGCGACAATTCGATTCGGGCAGGCTTGTCCGGTAAGATGAGTCTAATCTTTGTATTTTCGTCAAGATTCAAATAGGATACAAAACTGAACATGGCTTTCTTCAAACTGATTTCTGCATTTTTGAGTGAGTTTCTTGCATTGATGACGTCCAGTTTTAAAGTCAACAAATCCGCTTGCGAAATGGATGCGATTTTTTGTCGTTCCATTCCCATGTGATAAAGTGAGTCACTGGAGGAAATGTTGTTTTTGGCCAAGTCATATTCGACTTGTGCCATGGCCAAACTGAAAAAATATTGTATGGCAGCTTCTGAAACCTGTTCAACGGTATAGAGATACTTTTTTTTGGCTTTTTCGTATTTCAAAGGTTCGATATTCTTCTCCCATTTGAAACTGTTGAAACCGAACAGGTTTTGGGAATACCCAATTCTGAGGGGTACAGAAGAATATTGATTGGTCGTGTTTTCTCCAAAATTACGCACATATCCCAATTCCGAGTCGATGAAAAAAGTTCCGCCGGTCAGGTCAAAATTCTGCTTAATAGACAGGTTTCCTGATGAATAGATGGATTGTTGACGACGATATACATCAGTGTTACTTTCAGAATCATAACGACTAATGAAACTACGGCTATACTGCATTGGAGTCATGGTCAATGTCAAGGACGGCAATCTGGCAGCCTGATATGATCGATATTCCCAGTAGCTTGATAAATAAGCATTTTTGGCACTATAAGCCTGAAGAGAACTGTCGCAGGCAATCGAAGTGGTTCTGCCGAGGTCAAGAACGAGCTCTTGAGTCTGACTGTTTGCTCTGCAAATTGATAGGAGTAAAGTTATGATGATGAAAGAAATGGCATGTACATTCATAAGGTCAAATATAAGATGAATCATTTTTCTTCTTTACGGTATATCCACCAGTAAACCAATGGTACCACGAAAAGGCTCACCGGTGTTCCTGCCAACATACCGCCAATGGTGGCCAAAGCCAGAGGCTTTTCAAGTTCCGAACCCATATCAAAGCTGAACAATAACGGAACCATGCAGACAATGGAGGTAAGACTCGTCATCAGGATGGCACTCAGCCTTCGTCTCCCTGCTTCGTGGATGGCATCCATCAATTTGTATCCCTCGCTTCTCAACTGATTCATGACGTCCACTTTCAGGATGGAGTCATTGATGATGATACCGCATGTCACCACCAAACCGATGGCTGACATCAGATTGAGGCTGTGTCCGAGGATGTAGAGCAAACCAAGCGAGGCAGCAATATCGATGGGTATTTCAAACATCACGATGAGCGGTTGTATAAAACTTTCGAATTGAGCTGTCAAGATAAAATACATTAACAAAACCGAAATAAGAAGAATAACCATCAGTTCTCCAATCATTTTTTTGTTGGAAAACCAGGTTCCGGAGAAACCGGCATCCCAGGTTCCATCTTTAGCTGCTTCTTCTTTGGCTGCAGTGATGATCTTTTCAGGCTTCTTCGTCTCACTGAAGGTGAACGGCACGTACTCTCCAGCATCTCCAGCCACAATGACTTTCATGTCTTCAGTGGGTACAACTTCAACAAATTGGTCGAGTGTCAGTTTGTTTAGGGTTCCGTCTGGGTTTTTACTGCCTACTATCAAACTCTGTTTCAATATTTCATCGACCGTTTTATCTTCACTGCCCAGAACGATAGGCAAGTATTGCTGATAAGAACGCAACGTTGCAAATTGATTTTCCTTGAAGGCTGTCTTTAAAGTCTGATAGACCTCGTCGTATGAAATATTGTAGTATAGCAGCTTTTCCCGATCGATTCTCAGACTCAGTTGCTTTTGGAAGGATATTGCATTCGGCTTCTCTCCTGTTTTTTCATACAAATCTTGGCCTATTTTTCGCAATTGAGTTGGCTCAGGCGTTTCGGCTGTGTTTTTTGCATAGTATTCCACTACCAAATCCGGCTCTCCGGTACGAAATATTTTCTCAAACAGTGTTCCGGCAGGAGTGAATGAAACAATGGCACCGGAATAGTTTTTCCCTATAAAATCATTGATCTTTTTTTTGATGTCAGGTATTCTGTCTGCGTCTTCAGTTTTCAGGTATATTTCTGTCTCGGAAGCCGTCAATTCCTGATCACGACTCAGTAGGAATTGTTGTTGTCCGCTTAGTGCAGACTGTATCACTACATCCGGTTTAATGAACTGGAGCACTTTTTCTGTCTTTTCATAGTTATCCTGAATGTGCAGGTTTTCGTTCCAGTCTATATGTACCATCAACTCATTCTGATTGATATCAGGCATTTTTTCTTTCGGCATGACGATAAAAATCAGCAGACCCAAGGGTATGGTGAGCATCATGGATACGATGGTTAACACCTTATGACGGAACACCCAGCCAATGCCTTTGTCATACATTCTCAGCATAAAAGAATCGGACACAGTCTCTTCTGTCGCGGTAACCTTTTGAAATGGCTTGTTTCTCCTTTTTCTTTGAAGCCATTGAATCAAATGCAGTTTGCTCCATTTCGTCTCCTGAAACAGCTTGTATAAAACAGGCAACAGCATGATGCCGATAATATACGAAACCAAAAGTCCTGCAGTCACCGAGAAAGCCTGGTCAAAAAACAAGGCTCCAGCGATGCCGCTCATGAAAACAAGCGGAACGAAAACAGAGACATTGGTCAGCGAGGAGCTTAACATGGGAGTGATAACCTCATTGGTCCCACAGATACAAGCATCTTCCGTACTATATCCCTTGTTCCTGTATTGGGTGATGTTGTCTGTGACAATGATGGAATTGTCAATGATGTTACCCGACGCAAGTACCAAACCTGTCAGTGAAATGATGTTGAGTGAAATACCGAATAAATAAAAAAGGAGCAGGCTACTCACCAAAGCGACAATCATGCAAATCCCGATAATGAGCGGAGATTTGAAGTCTTTCATGAAGATCACTGATATAAGCCAAACAAACAAAAATGCCAACAGGATATTTTGCTTCAGGTTCATCAGGGTATAATCGAGTAGTGCAGTCTGGTTTTCAGAAACGTCAAACGAAATATCCGGATAATCCTTCCGGAAACCATCTATCAGTTTGTCGAGCGATTTCTGCATGTCTGCCATTTTTACGCCAGATTGCTTGATGATGGCCATTTTGATGCAACGTTTGTCACCAAACATAGCCATCCCTTTCTCTTTTTCAGGTGCGTAGTTTACTTGTGCCAGATCACTGAGTTTGTATATCCGGTCGTTCTTTCGAATATAGATGTTTCGAATATCGTCCAATGTCCGTATAACGGATGAAAAACGGATGTTGTACTCATAGTGTCCGTCCCGTACGGACATACTGCCCGGCTCCACATTGTTACTGTTCAATGCAGTCTCTATCTCAGCCAATGTGATGCCTCCAACCTCCATCAACCGGCTATCAGGTACAATGACGATCTGTTTGCTGACCAGCCCGGTGATGTCGACCATGGATATTTCCGGCAACTGTTCGATGCGTCTCTTTATCACATTCTCCACAAATTCGCTGAGTTCAATGAAATCCCCTTCATTCTGGGCAGTAGCTTGATGACCTTTTTTGAGGCTGATGTTCAGGTATTGTACCGGGATATCGGTTGCGCTGGCTTTGATTACCCTTGGCCGTTCGGTGCCCTTGGGTATGGAATTCATGGCTGCATCAATCTTTTCATTGACTTCAACGAATGCCAGTTCCGTATCCGTTCCGTATTCGAAACTCAGTCGCAGAATTGCATTTCCATTTCTGGTTTCCGTCCGGATGTCTCGTAATCCGCTTGTTTGCAAAAGATATTGTCGGATTGGAGAAACCACTGTGTTTTCCAATTCTCTGGATGATTGGTTGTTTCCCTGTACTTGTACCGTAATTTCCGGAATGGCAATATCAGGCAACAACGATACCGGAATATTCAGGTAAGTGATGATACCTAAAATAAAGATGGCTGTAAAGGCCATTATGACGGCAATTGGACGGTTTATGAGAAATTTGACCATAGAAAGAACGGATTGAAATTCGATTTTATCCTTGATTTAATGCTTTTGTTTGTCTATGACCACAATGGGCGTCTCATGTGCCAAATTGACATTCCCGTCATAGATGACGCTGTCTCCTTCCTGCAACCCATCTGTTACGACATAACTTTCAGAATTCTCCATACCGGTTTCCACATAGACCCATTGAGCCATGTTTCCTTTGGCTGTAAAAACAACTTTTCGGTTGTTGCGCAACACCAATGCCGATTTTGGGATTAACAGTTGTTTACCCTGTTCCCGTTGTACCCGTACTTTGACATTCATGCCGTCAATAAGCCGGTGCTGTGTGTTTTCTGCGGAGGCACAGATACGTACCATGCCGTTTTCATCGACGCTGGGATTTATTTCAGTCACTCTTCCTATTACCGTAAAATCATTCATGGAGAATGGGCTAATCAGAACCTTGTCCCCTTTTTTAATCATGGGCAGCTCGTTTTCGAGTACCATAAAGACCACTTCCGGATTTTGTATGTCAATGATGGTGCAAAAGGCAAAAGCTGCATCCGGAGTATTGTGCTGTTTGGTCACCAGATTGGCCACCACACCCGAAAATGGGGCATGCAAGGTTGCTGCTTTCAAATTGTATTCGGCCATTTGATAACTAATGAGACTTTGGTCATAGTTACTTTTTACACGTGCTATTTTCATGACATCCTCCGGAATACCAGCCTTGTTGTTTAAGGAATAGCCCTGTCCGATCAACACATCCTGCAATTCGAGCTTGGCTCTCGCCAGATTGTCACAGGCTTGTTCAAGAGCATTTTTTAATTTGAACTGTTCCAGAGATGCGATTTTCTGGCCTTTAGATACATAATCCCCGTTTTTAACATAGATGTTGGCAACGTTTTCGGAGCTCTGAAACTTTAAATCAGCCTTTC
>Ga0268263_1000258_pt1 | contig 109752 bp, 107 predicted proteins | sample Biomet5_FD_190358 | JGI IMG/M metagenome (GOLD analysis project Ga0268263, IMG submission 190358) | Microbial communities from bioreactor (seeded with sewage sludge) at LBNL, California, USA - Biofuel metagenome 5 (SPAdes) (version 4) | ecosystem: Engineered > Bioreactor > Anaerobic >... | reverse complement strand
AGATCACGGAGATGCCTTCGCTCTCCTTCACATACTCCACCCACTCGGGGCACCAGTCCTCGAACTTGAGCAGGAAGCCGTCTTCGTCGACTTCGAATTTCTTGCCCTTGAACTCAACAATAGCCATGCCTTAACCTCCTACAGAGCTAAGTTGTATGCATCGCGCAAAGGGGCCACCGCACACTGCTCCGGTGGCAGACTTCGGGGTCAGCCGCCCGGCGCTCCTTTCATTCTCCAGGAAGCGCTGTAGCCCGTGCGCACGAAAAAAACAAGGGCAATTTCACAACGGCGTGAACAGAAACCGATCAGGCCGCGCTTTATTTTTCACCCCGCTCTTGCTAGTCTGCGTCCCTCCGGGCGGACACCCGGCGACAACCATTCGGAATAAAAGACAGACCCGCATGAACAGAAGCGCTCCGAACATCCCCCTGCCCCCGCTCTGGCCCACGCTGCCGGCTCCGCCGCAGACGCCCGCCGACCGCCGCAAGCCGCCCACGGAGGCTCAGTGCGTGGCCTGGTGGGACCGCTTCGCCATGCCGCCGCACATCCGCGAGCACAGCCGCAAGGTGGCGCTGGTGGCCGTGCAGGTGGCCGAGGTCGCGCTGCGGCGCGGCCTGGACGTCTGCGTCGAAACGGTGCGCGCCTCGGCCCTGCTGCACGACCTGGCCAAGATCTACTGCGTGCAGAACGGCGGCAACCACAGCCAGCTCGGCGGGGCCTGGGTCATGGAGCTCACCGGCGACCCGCTCATCGCCCAGGGCGTCATCCACCACGTCTACTGGCCCTTCGAAATGGACCTGCGGCGCTTCTTCGTCCCCCTGGCCGTGCTCTACGGCGACAAGCGCGTGGCCCACGACAAGATCGTGCCCATCGAATCGCGCTTCGGCGATCTCGTCGCGCGGTACGGCAAGACCGAGGAGATTCGCGAACGCATCCACAGCACCAACCGGCAGGCCAAGGAGATCGAAGACGCCCTGTCGCAACTTCTGGAGGTCGACCTCAATGCGCATGATTTTGATAGCCGGCGGCTGGTCGACTGAACGCGAGGTGTCGCTCTCGGGCGCGCGCAAGATCGGCGAATCGCTCAAGGCCCTGGGCCACGAGGTGCGCTTCCTCGACCCGGCCCTGGAGTTCGCCGGCATCATGGACGCCGCCGGCAAGGCCGACTTCGCCTTCCTCAACCTGCACGGCGCGCCCGGCGAGGACGGGCTGATCCAGGCCATGCTCGAGGAGGCCGGCTGCCCCTACCAGGGCGCGGGCCCCAAGGCCTCGTTCCTGGCCCTGAACAAGATCGCGGCCAAGGCGATCTATGAGCGGCGCGGCCTGCGCACCCCGGCCTGGCGGGTGTTCACGGGCATCCCCGGCGAGGCGCGGACCACCGATCTGCCCTGCCCGCTCTTCGTCAAGCCCACGGCCGGCGGGTCGAGCCTGGGCATGACCAGGGTCGCCCGGCCGGAGGACTTCGCCGCCGCCCTGGACAAGGTCTTCGCCATGGGCCAGGCGGCCCTGGCCGAGGCCGCGGTGCCCGGCCTGGAGCTGACCTGCGCGGTGCTCGACGAGCGGTCCCTGCCGGTGATCCTGATCCGCCCCAGGGCCGGCACGGCCTATTTCGACTACGACAACAAGTACGCCGCCGACGGGGCCGAGGAGATCTGCCCCGCCCCCGTGCCCGCGGAAATGGCCGCCGAGGTCCAGCGCATGGCGCTGGCGGCGCACCAAGCCCTCGGCATCGAAGGCTACAGCCGCTCGGACTTCATGGTCGACGCCGAGGGCCGGCCGTACATCCTGGAGACCAACACCCTGCCCGGCATGACGCCCACGAGCCTCCTGCCCAAGGCCGCCGCGGCCACGGGCATGGACTTCGACAGTCTGGTGGCCGAACTGGTGCGCCTGGGTCTGGCCGCGCACGCCAAGCGGACCGGGAAGGCCGGGTAGCGGGTGGCCGCGCCGGAAAGGCTCCCGTTCGCCGTCCGGGCCGGGCTCGCGCTCTACGGTCTGGCCTGGCGCACGACCCTGCACGGCCTCAAGCGCAACGCCCGCCTGCGGGAGGGCTGGGACGCGCGCGTCCTGGCCTCCGGGCCGCCGCCCAAGGCGGATCTGTGGATTCAGGCGGCCTCCGGCGGCGAGGCCTATCTCGCCTGGGAGCTTTTGCGCCGGCTGCCGGCGCTCCTGCCCGGCGGGCCGCCCCTGCGCGTCCTCGCCACCACCTTCACCAGCCAGGGGCTGGGCGTGCTGGAACGCGCCCGCGCGGCCCTGGACGGCCAGGCCGAGCTGCTGCCGGCCTACGTCCCCTTCGACCTGCCGGGGCGCATGCGCCGGGCCCTGGCGGCGGTGCGTCCGCGGGCCGTGGTCCTGCTGGAGACCGAGCTCTGGCCGGGACTCCTGGCCGCCTGCCGCGAACAGGGCGCGCCCGCGCTCATCGTCAACGGCCGCATGACCGACAAGAGCCTGCGCGGCTATTCGCACCTGCCCTGGCTCTGGCGGGCGCTGGCCCCGGCGCGCGTCCTGGCGGTGAGCGAGGCCGACGCCCGGCGCTTCGGCCGCGTCTTCGGCGCGCAGAACGTGGGCGTCATGCGCAACATCAAATTCGACCGCCTGGACTTTTCCGCCGCGCCGCCGCAGGCCGAGCTGGCCGCCCTGCTCCCCGGGACCGCCGGAAGCGCGCCGCCCTTCGTGGTCCTCGGCTCCGTGCGCCGCGAGGAGGAGGCCGACGTCCTGCGCATCGTCCAGGGCCTGCGCCAACGGCTGCCCGGCGCGGTCATCGGCCTGTTCCCGCGCCACATGCAGCGCGTCGCCGCCTGGCGCAAGCTGCTGGAGGGGGCCGGCGCGCCCTGCGTCCTGCGCAGCGCCCTGGACGCGGGCAAGGCCGCCGCGCCCGGCGCGGTGATCCTCTGGGACGTGTTCGGCGAGCTTTCCGCCGCCTTCTCCCTGGCGGACTGCTGCTTCCTGGGCGGCAGTCTGGCGGACCTGGGCGGCCAGAACTTCCTGGAGCCGCTGGGCTGCGGGGTCACGCCGGTCATCGGGCCGTCCTGGTCCAATTTCGCCTGGGTGGGCGAGGAAATCTTCAGCGCCGGGCTCGTGCGCCGCGCCGCGGACTGGCGGGGCGTGCTGGACGAACTCTGCGCCCTGGCGGCGGCCCCGCCGGAACGCGCGGCCGTGCGCTCCGCGGCCGCGGCCTACGCCGCATCCCGCCGGGGCGGCGCGGACGCGGCTTGCCAGGCTGTTGCCGAATGCCTAATTAGCGGATAAACAAGCGGACGGAGTCGTGAAGCGCATGCCCTCTCTTCCCCCCTGTTATGCAATCATCCCCGCGCGGTATGACTCTTCACGCTTTCCCGGCAAGCCGCTGGTCGAGATTCTGGGCGTGCCCATGTGCGTGCGCGTGCACCGGCGCGCCAGCCTCTGCCCGCTGTTCCGGCGGGTGGTGCTGGCCACGGACGACGAACGCATCCTGGCCGCGGCCGAAAAGTGGGGCGCGCCCGCGCTCATGACCAGCCGCGACCACGCCAGCGGCACGGACCGCGTGCTGGAGGCCGCGCGCCTTGTCGGCGCGGAGCCGGACAGCGTGGTGGTCAACGTCCAGGGCGACGAGCCCGCGCTGGACCCGGCGATGCTGACCGAGCTGCTCGCCCCCTTCGGCGGGCCGGAGGGCGCGGCCGTGCAGGCGGCCACCCTGGCCACGCCGCTGGACCGCGCCGCGGCCGCGAGCCCGGACCGGGTCAAGGTGGTGCTGGACGCGCTCGGCCGGGCGCTGTATTTCTCCCGCGCGCCGATCCCCTACGACCGGGACGGCGACGGAACCGGCGTCGGGCCGCTGCTGCACGTGGGGCTTTACGCCTTCCGCATGGCCGCGCTGGAGCGCTTCGCGGCCCTGCCCCAGGGCCGGCTGGAGCGCACGGAGAAACTGGAGCAATTGCGTCTTCTGGAGAACGGCGTCCCCATCCACGTGACGGTCACCCGCCACGCGAGCCACGGGGTGGACCGGCCGGAGGACGTCGCGCACATCGAACAGATCCTGCGGGAGCAAGAGCAATGAAAGCGATTCTGGCCCTTGAGGACGGCGCCTGGTTCGAGGGGTCCTCGTTCACCGGCGCAGGCGAGACCGGCGGCGAGGCCATCTTCAACACGGGCATGACCGGCTACCAGGAGATCCTCACGGACCCCTCCTACGTCGGGCAGATGGTCTGCATGACCTATCCGCTCATCGGCAACTACGGCATCAATCCCGAGGACATGGAGTCGCACAAGATCGGGCTGGAGGCGCTCATCGTCAAGGAGTGCTGCAAGAAGCCCTCGAACTGGCGCGCCACCATGTCCCTGCCGGAATACCTCAAGAACGCCGGGGTCATGGGCATCGAGGGCATCGACACCCGCGCCCTCACCCGCCACCTGCGCCTCAACGGGGCCATGCGCGGAATCATCTCCACCGCCGGAACGCCCGAGGAGCTGGTCCGAAAGGCCAAGGGCCTGCCGAGCATGGAGGGCCTCAACCTGGCCGACCGCGTCAGCGCCAAGAAGCCCTACGTCTGGACGGGCGGCGGCACCCGCGACGTGGACCCGAAGGACTTCGCCTGGAGCGGCAAGGGCCCCCGCCTCGTGGTCTACGACTTCGGCGTCAAGTGGAACATCCTGCGGCAGCTCGCGGCCGAGGGCTTCGACATGCTCGTGGTGCCCTCGGACTTCACCCACGACCGGGTGACGGCGCTCGCGCCCGACGCGGTGTTCCTGTCCAACGGCCCCGGCGACCCGGCCGTGGTCGCCAACGCCATCGCGGCCACGCGCGTCTTCGCCGACAGGTACCCCGTGGCCGGCATCTGCCTGGGCCACCAGATCATGGGCCTGGCCCTGGGCGGCCGCACCTTCAAGCTCAAGTTCGGCCACCACGGCTGCAACCATCCGGTCATGGACATGGACTCCGGCAAGATCGAGATCTCCTCGCAGAACCACGGCTTCTGCGTGGACATCAGCCAGCTGCCGGAGCTCAAGGAGACGCACCGGAACCTCAACGACAACACGCTGGAGGGCTTCGCCCACCGCAGCAAGCCGCTCATCGCCATCCAGTTCCATCCCGAGGCCGCCCCCGGCCCGCACGACAGCTCCTATTTCTTCGGCCGGTTCCGGCGGCTCGTGCGCGAGGCTGTGGGCAAATAGCGCGCAACGCGCGACAGGGAGGGCACGCATGTCCGGGGAACTCACCAAGGGCCGCCAGCGTCTGGCCGGGATCAACGCCAGCCTCAAGATGGGCAAGTATATGGCCGCGGCCCAGGCGCTCAACGACGCCATCGTGATCATGCTCTCCGCGCCGCTGTTGAAGAACGAGCGCGAGGAGTTCACCCAGATGATTGAGGCGGCGGTTTACGCCCTGAACAACCACAAGGACCTGCGCAAGGTCTACCCGCTGGTGCTCTCCTACACCGCGGGCGAGGAGAAGAAGCTCCTGGATCAGGTCTTCGAGATGCGCAAGGTCCTCCAGGAGGATGTGAACGAGAGCGCCCAGCGGGACCTTGCGGCCCTGGAGTCGCGCAAACGCGAGGGCCTGGCCCGCGGCCAGGGCCACCTGGACCAACAGGAGTTCGACCAGGCGCGCCAGACCTTCGACTCCCTGGTGGACGAGTTCCCCGGCGACTCCGAGCTCAAGGCCGACATCGCCGACCGCTACCACAAGGCCGGGCTGAACCAGGACGCCGTGGGGCACCTTTCCGCCGCCATCAACGAGTCCCCGGACTCGCTCCACCTGTACAACCGCATCGGCATCGTGCTGCGCAAGATGCAGGACTACCAGAGCGCGGAAAGCTACTATCAGCGCGCCCTGGGCATCACCCAGACCGACGAGTACCTGTTCTTCAACCTCGGCCGGCTGTATTTCGACTGGCAGCGCTGGGACAAGACCGCCTGGGCCGCGCAGAAGGCCGTGGAGATCAACCCGAACTTCCAGGAAGCGCGCAAGCTGCTGGCCTACGCCCAGAAGAAGCTCGGGCGGTAGCCGGGAGACGGCCATGCCCCACAGCCGCCGGACCGAGCGCCTCGACTGCGACGTGCTGGTGCTCGGCGCGGGTCTGGCGGGCCAGCGCGCCGCCTGGGCCGCGGCCGAGACCGTGCCCGGCCTGCGCATTCTGATCGTCAGCCCGGTGAAAACACCTTCGGGCTCCTCCTTCGCCAACCGCAACGACGCCCTGGGCCTGCAGGTCCCCGGTCTGGACCAGGCCGACGAATTCATGGAGGAGGTCCTGGCCCTGGCCGGTCCGGCCGCGGTCCGCCTCGATCTCGTCCGCGCCATGGCCGACGACGCGCCCATGCGCCTCACCGAGCTGCTGTCCCTGAACCTCGCCTTCCGACGCGACGCGGCCGGCGGCCTGATGCGCTTTCCCGGCTGCTTCAGCGCCGTTCCGCGCGCGGTGATCTTCGACGGCCTGGCCAAGGCCCACGCGGCCTTCCGGGCCAAGGTCCGCAGCCTGGGCGCGGAGTTCCTGCACGGCTACGCGGCCATCGGTCTGGACCGCGACGCGGCCGGCCGGGTCTGCGGGGCCCAATTGCTCGCCCTGCGCAGCAGCCCGAACCGGGAGGACCGGCTGGACATCCGCGCCAAGACGGTCGTCGCCGCCCTGGGCGGCCCGGCCGCGCTCTACGCCACGCATATCTGCGGCCCCGGCGGCACGGGCCTGTCCTACGGCCTGCTGGCCGAGGCCGGGGCGGAGATCGTCAACGCGCCCTTTATGCAGTTCTTCTGGGGCGAGGCCGGCAGCCTGGCCTTCGTGAACCCCGGCGATCTGCCCTGGCCGGACTCGGCGGCGGATCTGGCGGCCGCGCGGCGCGGCCACTGCCCGGTGGCCTCGGGCCTGCCCGACCGACAACTGGATCTGGCCCTGCTGGCCCGGCGCGATGCGAACGGCCTGGTGCAGGTTCCCGGCCGGCCGCCCATCGTTCTGGCGGCCCAGGCCGGCAACGGCGGCGCGCTCATCGACGCGGACGGCCGCACCGCCGCCGCCGGGCTCTATGCCTGCGGCGAGTGCGCCGGCGGCATGCACGGCGCGGATCGCATCGGCGGCTGCATGGTCCTGGCGGCGCTGACCTTCGGCGCGCGCGCGGGCGCCGCGGCCGCGCGCGAGGCCGCCGGCCGGGAGAGCCACGCCATCCTCGCCACCCCGCCGGCGGAGGCCGGCCTGCGGCCGGAGTTCCTGCCCCGGCTGCGCCGCAGCATGCAGCTCCACGGCCTGCCCGGGCCGCAGCAAAAGGGCCGGGAGTCCTTCCTCACGCGGCTGCGCGCGGCCGTGCGCAGAAACGCCGGCCGTGAGGCGCTGCTGGCGCGCTCGGCCCTGGCCGTGCTCGGGGCGAAAACGGAGTATTAGCCGGCCTGGCCGGATTGCGGGCCCGGATCGGCCAGAGCGCCGCGGATGAGCACCTCCACCACGGTGCGCAGGAATTCCTCGCGCGTCACCGCCTCGGCCCCGCCCACGGCCTGGGCCAGCCGGTGGTTCAGCCGGCGCGAGGAGGTGTACCAGTGCTCCACGGCGCAGAGCATGGCCGTCAGGAGCGGCAGGGGCTCCACGCCCGGCCGCAGCCGGCCCGCCTCCTTCATGGCCACGAGGCGGTGGTAGGCCGCGCGCATGAGATGCAGGGTGCTCATCTCGCGGCCGTGCTCGTCCAGCTCGTCCAGCCCGGCGACCATGTCCGGGTCGTTGTGCATGGACAAGTCCAGGATGCGGTAGAGACGCACGCACTGCTCGTGGGTGTCCAGGAATTGGGCGTAGCCGCGAACGGCCGAGGCCACGAAGGCCGGACCGTCCTCGGGGGCGTCCAGGCAGGGCTCGACGATGCCCTTGAGCCCCTCGTCCAGTTCGGCGAGGTAGGCGTGCACCGCGGCCACGTAGAGGCCCTTCTTGGAATGGAAGTGGTGGTGGATGAGGCTCTGGGCCACTCCGGCGCGGCGGGCGATGTCGCTCAGGGCCGCGGCGTGGTAGTCGCCGCGAATGAAGACCTCCTGGGCCGCGGCCAGAATCGCCGCGCGGGTGCGCTCGGCGTCGCGCTGGCGGCGGCGCGGGGGGGCGGGACTGGCTTTGGTCATGGCGCGACCTCCGGATTCCTGCGTCTACGCAGAGTAGCCGCGGCGCAGCAGGGCGTCAAGCCGTCCCGGAGCGCGTCCGCCCGCCTCAGCCCTCGTCGCGCGGGCCCCAGGCCTGATCGTAGGCGGAGCCGCCGCGCTCCAGGATCTCCTCCGCGGCCTGCGGCACGAGCATGGCCAGGCAGAGCCGCCGCCGCCAACGCCGCCGGATGTCCGTGGCGCTGATCTCCAGCTGCGGCATGTCCACGCAGGTGAGCAGCGTGCCCGGGGGGAAGCGCAACCGGCCGGGCGAAAGGACCTCCGCGCCGGGCCAGGACTTCTGCGCGAACACGGCCGCGTCCTCGCGGCTGACGCCGCGGCGCAGGGCCACGGCCAGGGAGCAGAGATTCGGGATCTCCAGGCCGCGCCGCCACGAGGGCAGGGCCAGGAAGGACTCGCTGCCCATGATGAAGGTCAGCTCGTCCCCGGGATTCTTTTCGCGGAAGAGGCTCAGCGTGTCGTGGGAGTAGGACGGTCCGGGCCGCGTGCCCTCCATGCCGCTGGCCGAAAGGCCGTTCACGCCGCGCACGGCCAGCTCCACCAGACGCAGCCGGTGGGCGAAGGGCAGCATGCCCTCGGCCGGCTTGTGCGGGGGTTCGCCCGCGGGCATGAGCAGCACGCGATCCAGGCCGAGGGCCTCGCGCGCCTCCACGGCCATGCGCATGTGGCCCGCGTGGACGGGATTGAAGCTTCCGCCGAGAATGCCGATTCTGGACATGATGCCTTCTTGCGCTCCTCGAATGCTCGCCGCCCGCAGGTTTCGTCGGGGAAAAGGCCGCCGGCCGGGCGCTCCGGCGGCCGGAAAAACGCAGCTAGCGCCGGATCTGCCCCTGGCCCAGGACCACGAACTTGGCGCTGGTGAGCTCGCGCAGGCCCATGGGTCCGTAGGCGTGCAGCTTGGTGGTGGAGATGCCGATCTCCGCGCCCAGGCCGAGTTCGCCGCCGTCGTTGAGCCGGGTGCTCGCGTTCACCGCCACCATGCTCGCGTCGGCCTCGCGCAGAAAGCGCATGGCGTTGGCGTGGCTCTCGGTGAGGATGACCTCGGTGTGGTTGGAGCCGTAAGCCGCGATGTGCGCCAGGGCCGCGTCCAGGCCGTCGACCACGCGCACCGCCAGGATCGGGGCCAGGAACTCGCGGCCCCAGTCGCCGGCCTCGGCCGGCCCGGCGTTCGCGGCCGCGGGGGCCATGAGCGGCAGGGACTCCGGGCAGCAGCGGAACTCCACGCCCGCCGCGCCGAGCCGGGCCGCCACCCCGGGCAGGAAGGCCCCGGCCACGGCCCGGTGCACGAGGAGGCACTCCAGGGCGTTGCAGGTGCCGGGCCGCTGGACCTTGGCGTTGAACACCACGTCCAGGGCCTTGGCCAGGTCGGCGCTCTCGTCCACGAAGGCGTGGCACACGCCCTTGTAGTGCTTGAGCACGGGCATGGCGGCCTGCTCCGTCACGGCGCGGATGAGCCCCTCGCCGCCGCGCGGGATGACCACGTCGATGTACTCGTCGAGCTTGAGCAGGGCGTTCACGGCCTCGCGGTCGGCCGTGGGCGGGGTCTGCACGCATTCGCGCGGGAGGCCGGCCTGCTCCAGGGCGGCGTGGATGATCTCCATGAGCGCGGCGATGGAGTGGAAGGCCTCGGACCCGCCGCGCAGGATGGCGGCGTTGCCGCTCTTGACGCACAGGGCGGCGGCGTCCACGGCCGCGTTGGGCCGCGACTCGAAAATCATGGCCACCACGCCCAGGGGCACGCGCATGCGGCCCACGAGCATGCCGTTGGGCCGCGTGATCATGTGTTCGATCTCGCCCACGGGGTCGCTCATGGCCGCAACCTCGCGGCAGCCCTGGACCATGGCGGCGAGCACGCCATCGGTGATGGTCAGGCGGTCCAGGCGGGCCTTGTCCAGGCCGCGGGCCGCGGCCGCGTCGATGTCCCGCCGGTTGGCGGCCTTGATCTCCCCGGCGTTTTGGGACAGAAGGGCGGCGATGTTTTCGAGCGCCTGGCTGCGGGACCGGCCCTCCGCCGCGGCGAGCCGGCGCGAGGCTTCGCGCGCGGACCGGGCGATGGCGCGCATCTGGGCGGCGATGTCCATGGGCTCTCCTTGTCTCTGTGGCCGCGTGCGGCGCATCCGCCCGCGGCGCCGTTTTCTCCGGCGCGCGGGCGCGCCGCAGGGCACTGGTTCTGCTACCTCCGAAGCCCTTTCAAGTCAACGCGGACGGCGTGTCCAACGGATATTTGCCCAATTTTGTCACCGCTTTCTTGGCATTTTTCAACGCGCTGATATGTATTAAAAATAGAGATCGGCCCGTGCAGATTGCCCTTTGACCTGTTTGACATTTTTGAGTAAACAATCCTGGCCCGAGCGCACGGACGCCGGACGCATCCCCCAACAGACCCGAAGGAGTCTCCCCGCATGGCAGAGAACAAGCCGCAAAACACCGTCGCTCCCGGCACTGCCCCGCTGAATCAGGACGTCGCCGAGCAGCTTGAGCAGATCAAGAAGTCCGTCCCCGACACCTCGCAGCGGCTCTTCGACTTCCTCACCGCCAACCTCAAGCCCATCGCCATCGGCTGCGCCGTCGTAATCATCGCCGTGGCCGCCTACGCGGGGCTGAACCACTGGCGCGAGCGCTCCGCCGCCAAGGCCGCCGACGCCTTCGGCATGATCCTCATCGAGAAACGCGACCCCGCCGCCCGCCTGCAGGCGCTGGAAACCTTCGTCAAGGATGCGCCCAAGTCCCTGCGGCCCACGGTGCAGCTGGAGCTGGCCGCCGCGGCCATGGCCATCAAGCAGTACGACAAGGCCTCGGCCGCCTGGGCCGATCTCGAAGGCTCCGGCTCCGCCGACATGCAGGTCATCGCCGGAATCGGCCACGCCAAGTGCCTGCTCCTGGACAACAAGCCCCAGGACGCCCTGAAGCTTCTTACCGCCCTCAAGTCCAAGGCCCCGGAGGCCTACGCCCTGCCCATCACCCGGCAGATCGCCGTGGCCGCGGAACAGGCCGGCGACGTCAAGACCGCGCAGGCGGCCTACGCCGAGCTGGCCGGCAAGACCGCCGGCAACGGCAAGCCCTACTTCGAATTCAAGGCCAACCGCCTGAGCACCAAGAGTTAGGAGAACAACGTCAATGGCAAACCCCCTCCTCGCAGGCACTCCCGGCGAGACGCACCTGCTCCTCGGCAACGAGGCCATCGTGCGCGGCGCCGTGGAGGCCGGAATCCAGTTCGTGTCCTGTTATCCCGGCACACCCTCCTCCGAGGTGCCGGACACATTCTTCCGCCTCTCCCCCGACGGCTCGTACACCTTCGAATACTCCGTGAATGAGAAGGTCGCCATCGAGGTCGCCGGCGGCGCAACCCTCGCCGGGGCCATGAGCATGGCCACCATGAAGCACGTCGGCGTCAACGTCGCCGCCGACCCGCTGCTCACCCTGGCCTACACCGGCAGCCCCGGCGGCTTCATGCTGCTCTCCGCCGACGACCCCGGCTGCCACTCCAGCCAGAACGAGCAGGACAACCGCATCTACGCACGCATCGCCAACCTGCCCTGCCTGGAGCCCGCCACGGCCCAGGAGTGCAAGGACATGGCCCGCGCCGCCCTGACCATCTCCCGCGAGCTGGGCACGCCGGCGCTCCTGCGCACCACCACCCGCGTGAACCACCTGCGCGGCCCGGTGGTCCTGGCCGAGCCCACCGTGCTGCCCAAGCCGGCGGGCTTCCAGAAGAACCCCGCGCGCTTCGTGCCCATTCCGGCCTTCGCCCGGCCCATGCACCTGCGCCTGCTCGGGATTATGGACAAGCTGCGCGCGCTCGCGGAGCAGTCGCCGTTCAACACCGTGTCCGGAAAGGGGACGGTGGGCGTCGTGGCCTCGGGCATCAGCCGGGCCTATCTTGCCGACGCCCTGGCCGAGACCGGCCTTGAGGGCAAGGTCAAGGTGCTGGAGCTGGGCTTCAGCCACCCCCTGCCCGAGAACCTCGTGGCCGGCTTCCTGGACGGTCTGAAGACGCTGCTCGTGCTGGAGGAGCTGGAGCCGGTCCTGGAGACCGAAATCCGCGCCCTGGCCCAGAAGCGCGGCCTCACGCTGACCATCCTGGGCAAGGCGCCCGGCCCCATGCCGCGCTTCGGCGAGTTCGACGCGGCCATGGTCGCCGTCGCCCTGCGCGAGGTGACCGGCGTGGCCGAGCCCAAGGCCGACTGCGCCTGCCAGGCCCCGCAGGCCGCGCCCCTGCCCAACCGGCCGCCCAACCTCTGCGCCGGCTGCCCGCACCGCGCCACCTATCTGGCCGTGCGCAAGGTCTTCGGCGACTCGGCCGTGTACTCCTCGGACATCGGCTGCTACACTCTGGGCATCCTGCCGCCGCTCAAGGCCGCGGACTTCCTGGTCTGCATGGGGTCGAGCATCTCCGCCGGCAGCGGCGTGTCCAAGGTCTCCGGCCAGACCGTCGTGGGCTTCATCGGCGACTCGACCTTCTTCCACTCCGGCATGACCGGCCTGGTCAACGCGCGGTTCAACCGCCACGACATCCTCGTGGTCATCCTGGACAACCGCACCACGGCCATGACGGGCCACCAGCCCAACCCCGGCGTGGACAAGACCAGCCTGGGCGACAACCCGGTGCGCATCGACATCGAACAGGTCGTGCGCGGCATCGGCGTCGAACAGATCCGCAAGGTCAACCCGCTGAACCTCAAGGCCACGCTGAAGGCCATCGAGGAGCTCAAGGACTTGAAGGGCGTGCGCGTGCTCATCGCCGAGGAGCCCTGCCCGCTCTTCGCCCGGCGCGCCCTGGGCCAGAAACGCACGCAGGTGGCCTACGTCGCCGCCGACTGCGCCGAGGCCGCCCGGGACGGCTCCTGCGGCGATTGTCTGAACACCCTGGCCTGCCCGGCCTTCCGCCTCGACGCGGCCGGCAAGATGGCCATCGATCCGCTGCTGTGCTCGGGCTGCATGCTCTGCCTCCAGCTCTGCAAGAACATCAAGGCCCACAAGGGGGACTCCAAATGAGCCTTCGTCTGCGCATCTTCATGACCGGCGTGGGCGGTCAGGGCACCCTCACCGCAACCACCCTCCTCGCCCGCGCGGCGCTGGCCGCCGGGCTTCCCGTCACTTCCGGCGAAATCCACGGCATGGCGCAGCGCGGCGGCGTGGTCGAATCCACCCTGCTCATCAACTGCAAGAGCCCCAAGATCGGCCCAGGCGAGGCCGACATCCTCCTCGGCTTCGAGCCGCTGGAGACCCTGCGCGCCCTGCCCTACCTCAAGCCCGGCGGACTGGTGCTCTCCAGCGCCGAGTCCCTGCCGCCGCTCTCCGTGGCCACGGGCAAGGAGCAGTGCCCGGAGCTGGAAGAGATCAAGAAGCGCGTCACCGCCGCCTGCGGGCGGGCCCGCTTCCTGCCCTGCCGCAGCCTGGGCATCGAGGCCGGGGCCGTGCAGAGCGGCAACATCGCGCTTCTGGGCGCGCTGTGCGCCATGGACGTCCTGCCCTTTGGCAAGGACGTCATCGCCGGCGCCATCCGCGCCACCATGAAACCCAAGGTGGCCGAAGTGAACCTCAAGGCCCTGGACCTCGGAGCGGCCTGCCAGGCCGCGTGACGGAGACCCGCGCATGCCCAAGAACGCAGCAGCCTCCTGCGCCTCCCCGGAAAACAGCCTGGCGGCGCTCAGGCACATCCTGCACGAGCTCTCCCCCGGCGCGCCGCTGGAGGAGAGCCTCGGCGGGCTGCTCAAGGCCCTGTCCAAACAGATGGGCTACCTGCGGGTGTTTCTGGCCATCCTCGACCCGGAGGCGGAAAACCTCCGGCTGTCGCTGTCCCACAGCCCAACGCGCTTCGTCCCGGCCACCTACACCCCCGGCAAGGGCGTGGTGGGCCAGGTCTATGAGACCGGCAAGCCCTGCATCATCCCCAAGCTCTCGGAGAACAGCGAGTTCCTGAACAAGGCCTTCGGCCGCTCCCAGGAGGAGCTGGAAAGCCTGGCCTTCATCTGCGTGCCCATCGTCAGCCAGCGTCTGGGCGTCGCCGAGGTCCTGGGCACCCTCTCCGCCGACCTGCCCGTGCAGGGCGGGGAGTTTCTGGAGCAGCACCGCGAGTTCCTGGAGGTCGTGGCCGACCTCATCGCCAACCAGGTGGCCCAGCTCCAGGAGGAAATGGCCCTGCACAAGCACCTCCTGGCCCAGGGCATGGTGCCGCCGGGGCTGGATTCGCCCCCGCCCAAGGACTTCGTGGCCGCCAGCAAGAGCATGCGCATGGTCCTGCGCCAGGCGCGCCAGGTGGCCCCCAGCCGGGCCACGGTGCTTCTGCGCGGCGAGTCCGGCACGGGCAAGGAGCTCCTGGCCGAGGCCATCCACCAGGGCAGCCCGCGCCACGACAAGCCGCTGATCAAACTCAACTGCGCGGCCCTGCCCTCGGAGCTGGTGGAGAGCGAGCTCTTCGGCCACCAGAAGGGCGCGTTCACCGGCGCGGTGCAGACCAAGCGCGGCCTGTTCGAGGTGGCGCACAACGGCACCCTGTTCCTGGACGAAATCGGCGAGCTGTCCCTGGACGCCCAGGCCAAGGTCCTGCGCGCCATCCAGGAGAAGGAGATCCAGCGCGTCGGCGGCGAGCAGACTTTGTCCGTCGACGTGCGGCTCATCTGCGCGACGCATCAGCCGCTGGAGGAATTACTCACACAAGGCCGCTTCCGCGAGGACCTGTTCTACCGCATCAACGTCTTCCCCGTGTTCATCCCGGCCCTGCGCGAGCGGCGCGAGGACATCCTGCCCCTGTGCGAGCACTTCCTGCAGGATTTCGCCAAGGAGTACGGCAAGAGCATCAAGCGCATCTCCACCCCGGCCATCGAGCTTCTGACCATGTACCACTGGCCGGGCAACGTGCGCGAGCTGCGCAACTGCGTGGAGCGCGCCGTCCTGGTGTGCGAGGAGGAGGTCATCCGGACCTACCACCTGCCGCCCACGCTGCAAACGGCGGACAGCTCGGCCACGGGCATCAACCTCTCGTTCGGCGAGGCCGTGGCCAAGTTCGAGCAGGAGCTGCTGGTGGACTCGCTCAAGAAGACGCGCGGCAACATGCTGCAAAGCGCGCGCGACCTGCGCGTCTCCTACCGCATCATCAACTACAAGGTCAAAAAGTACGGCATCGACGTCAAACGCTTCAGCGCCGTCAAGCCCAAACGCAAGAAGGCCCCGCAGGCGTAAGAGTCTGACGCAACACTGACGCAACGAAAAAGGGGCCTCCAAGGCCCCTTTTTTCTGCTACCCCAATAATCAGTTACAATAAAACAAACACTCCCCTCAAGGCGACAGCACCAAACAGAAACAAAATAAATGAGATGGCACCGAATAGCATCGTTAGTATATTGCTGCCGACTCCAAACTTTTGGTTCTCAACATTCAGATATAACCATTGTGTAAAATATGACCCCAGCGTTGTTAAGACAGCAAATGATATTCCAACAATAAAATAAACTGCGGTTGTTGCAATATCACTAACCAAGCATTTGTTTACATCACCTTTTGAGATGGCAGCAGAAATCATCGTCATTATTATAAAGATGCCACCGGTATTAATCAAAAGCAAAGCCCTTAGGCTGCCTTTTGAAAACTCAACAAGTAAATTCGCCAACTTCTCCTTCTCAGTATCAACTCTTGAAGCCCAACTGCGAAACATTTCAAGTGTAACCATAGTTTCTGAATATTTCTTTGTGGCTTCAGCTGAGTCTGTTTTTTCTTTCCAATCAGCTAACGTTTTGATGATCTGATCCAAAAATTGTTCGTGCTTCATGCCCCCCCCTTGCATCCCTAGCTCATACTGCGCATATTGCGACAGCAAAAAAGAAAGGAGGCCTTGGCCCCCCTTTCTTATTGCTCTCTCCGGCGCGCTTACGCGGCCTGTTGCAGGCCCCTGGTGAAGGCCAAGCCTTCGCTGAAGTCCAGCGTGCCGGCGTAGATGGCGCGGCCGCTGATGGCCCCCTGCAGACCCTTGGCGCAGAGCGGCGCGAGGTTCTTCAGGTCCTGGAGGTTGGTGACGCCGCCGGCGGCCACCACGGGCAGGCTCGTGGCCTCGCACAGGGCCGTAAGCGCGGGGATGTTCACCCCGCTCTGCATGCCGTCGCGGCTGATGTCCGTGTAGATGAGGAAGGCCGCGCCCGCGGCCTCGATGCGCGGCAGCACGTCCATGACGGTCAGCCCGGCGTCGGCCACCCAGCCGCGGCTCTTGAGCCGGCCGTCCACGGCGTCCAGGCTGACGCCGATTTTGCCGGGCAGGGCGGCGCAGATGGCCGCGAACAGCTCCGGCTGCTCCAGGGCGATGGTGCCGATGATCAGCCGGGTCACGCCGGCCGCGATGTAGGCCCGGGCCGTCTCCAGGTCGCGCACGCCGCCGCCGAGCTGCACCGGCGCGCCGGCCTCGCGGCAGATGCGGCCCACGAGGTCGAAGTTGCGCGCGGCCCCGCTGAAGGCCCCGTCCAGGTCCACGATGTGCAGCCACTGCGCGCCCAGGCGCGCCCATTTGAGCGCGCTTTCGGCCGGGTCGTCGCAGAACACGGTCACCGCGTCGGCGCGGCCCTGTTCGAGCCGCACGCAGCGTCCGTCCTTGATGTCCACGGCCGGGAACAAAATCACAGACCCATCTCCGTCAGGCCGGCCTCGACGCCCTCGCGGGCCAGCGTCTCGGCGGGGACCCACTCGCCCTTGCGCTTCATGAACTTGGGCAGGTCGAGCAGGTTGTCGGTCAGCGCCTTCTGGGTCTCGTCGAAGTGGTAGCGCGAGACGACGCGCTCACCCTTCACGTCGATGAGGTAGAGATCCATGACCACGGTGGCCGGGTCGCCGCCGCCGGCCAGCTCCTTCCACATGAGCACCTGCGGCACGAGGATGAAGTCCGCCGGGAGGCAGCGGCCCACGTTGAGCCAGTAGGCCCAGGCGGATTCCCGCGCCTTGCCCGAGCGCTCGAAGACCACGATCTCCTGGCACTGGCGGGTGGCGACGGGGCTGCTGGCGATGGATACGCCATGGCTGCGCAGGGTCTGGCCGAGGATGTCGTCCAGCTTGGTCAGGACCGCGGGATCAACGGCCTTGCCCTCCTCGGGCAGATAGCCGGCCAAAAGCTCCCAGTTGTACCGCGGCGCGGTGAAGGCGGCCACGGCGATGGAGCCCATGGGCCGCGGCTGCGGCGGAATGGGCTTGGGCGCGCAGGCGGCGAGCGCCAGAAGGCAGACGAGAGCCGAAACGGTGAGGAAAGTGCGCGTGCGCATTTAATCTACGCTCCCCTTGGTGCTGCTGACGCCGCTCCGGGTCACCTGGACGGCCTGGCGCAGCGCCAGCCCCAGGGCCTTGAAGGCGGCCTCCAGCAGATGATGTCCGTTCTTGCCGTATGCGAAGCGGATGTGCAGGTTCATCCCGGCCCGCTGGGCCAGGGACTTGAAGAACTCCCGCCAGAGGTCCTTCTCCTCGCCGGCGATGAGCGCGGGCAGAAGGTCGTCGGCGTAGACCAGATAGGGCCGGCCGGAGAGGTCGACGACCACCTCGGCCAGGGCCTCGTCCATGGGCACCTTGGCGTCGGCCACGCGCGCGATGCCGGCCTTGTCGCCCAGGGCTTCGGCCAGGGCCTGGCCCAGGGTCAGGCCCACGTCCTCCAGGCTGTGGTGGGCGTCGACCTGCATGTCGCCCTTGCAGGTCAGCGTCAGGTCGAACCCGGCCCAGAAGGCCATGAGCGTGAGCATGTGGTCGGCGAAGCCGAAGCCGGTGGAGATGTCCGTGCGGCCCGCGCCCTCCAGGGACAGGCTCAGGCGGATGTCGGTCTCCCTGGTGGTGCGCGTGAGGCTGGCGGTGCGTGCCACTGTGTTTCTCCTTGCGTCCCGCGGCGAAAGCCGACGGGCTGCGCTTCCCCCAAAGACCAGAGCCGGGGGGCGTTGTCAAGCCGCAGTCCCGTTTTCCAGGACGCGCCGCCCGCGCTCCGCGCGGACTAGGCGGGCTTTGCGCCCTCGGCTTCGGCCTCCGGCGCGGGCTTGGGCTTCTTGCCGAAGAAGAAGGCCACCCAGATGCCGACCTCGTAGAGGATGCACAGGGGCACGGCCATCATGGTCTGGCTGACGGCGTCCGGCGGCGTGAGCGCCGCGGCCAGGACGAAGGCCGCCAGCACGGCGTACTTGCGCTTCTTGCGCAGGCCCACGTGGGTCACGAGGCCGAGCCGGGCCAGGAAGAACAGGAACAGCGGCAGCTCAAAGACGATGCCGAAGGCGAACAGCAGCTTCAGCACGAAGTCCAGGTATTCGTCCAGCTTGGGCGTGAAGATCAGGATGTCGCTGGTGTAGCTGGCGAAAAACTCGAAGCCGAAGGGGAAGACCACGAAATAGCCGAACAGCGCGCCCACGGTGAAGAACAGAGCCGAGGCGGCGGCGATGGGCATGATCCAGCGCTTCTCGTGGGAATACAGGCCGGGCGCGACGAACTGCCAAATCTGGTAGAAGATGTACGGGCTGGAGGCGAAGATGCCGGCCACGAAGGCGACCTTCATTTCCGTGAAGAAGGCCTCCGTGGGGACGGTGTAGATGAAGTGGCTCTGCTTGAGCACGTCGAGCATGGGCTTCATGAGGATCTTGAGCATCTGCCCGGCGAAGGCGTAGCAGGCCAGGAAGCCCACGAGCACGGCCACGGCGCTCCGCGTGAGGCGCTTGCGCAGGTCCTGCAGGTGGCCGAAGAGACTCATGCGGCCGCTCTGGCCCTCACCTACGGCATCATCGCCCGCAAGCGGCGGCGGCGGTGGCGGAGGAGGAGCCGGCGCAGCGGCCGTCTCCGGCTCGGCCGGCGGCGGTCCGGCGACGAAGACCAGCGGCTCGTTCCCCGAATGCGGCTCGGCATGGGGTTCGGGCCGGAGCTCGGAGTGCGCGGGCCCGGCCGGAACGGGTTCGTTCGGGGCGGATTCGGCCGGAACGGATTCGGCCGGAACGGGCGTCTCGGCGGCTCCCGCCGAAGCGCCGGCCTCCGGCTGAACAGCCTCCGGCTGAACAGCCTCGGGCTGTACTGCCTCGGGCTGAATGGCCTCGGACGGAGCGGATTCAGGCTGGGCGGACGCAGGCTGAATCGCCTCGGGCTGTACCGTCCCGGGCTCAGCGGCGGCGGGCGCAGGCTGAACGTCGGACGCCCCGGCCGGATGCGCCTCGGCGGCGTCCGGCTGCTCGGCCGGCGACTCGGCCGTTGGCGCGGTCGACGCGTCCATGGATGGGGCCGGCGTTTCGCCCGGCTGCGCCGCGTCGGCGATCTCCTCGGGCTGCGGCTCATGGGCGGGTTCGCCCGGCTGGGCCTGTGCGTCCGGCGTCTGGCCGGCCGCATCGGCGGCCTTGTCGCCGAAGAGCCGCTCCTCGGCCTCGGCCTTGCGTTTCTCGAAATCGGCGACCTCGGACTCGCGCTCGATGGTGCGCTTGACCTCGCTGCTCATCGTCTTGAATTCGTTGATGGCCTTGCCCAGCCCCTTCATAAGATCGGGGAGCTTCTTGGGGTCCACAACGATAATCGCCACGATGGCGATGAGGAGCAATTCACCGGAGCCGAACATAGGCCTCCTTGGGTCGCGCTGCTGGAACGGTCGGGGCTATTCCCACTCGATGGTGCTGGGCGGCTTGCTGGAGATGTCGAAGACCACGCGGTTGACGCCCTTGACCTCGTTGATGATGCGGCTGGACATGCGGGCCAGCAGCTCCGAGGGCAGACGCGACCAGTCGGCGGTCATGGCGTCGATGCTGTCCACGATGCGCAGGGCGATGACGTGCTCGTAGGTGCGGTCGTCGCCCATGACGCCCACGGTCTTCAGGGGCAGGAGCACGGCGAAGCCCTGCCAGACCTTGCGGTACCAGTCAGCGGCGAGCAGCTCGTGCTGCACGATCTTGTCGGCCTGGCGCAAAATCTCCAGGCGCTCCTCGGTGATCTCGCCGATGACGCGGATGGCCAGGCCGGGGCCGGGGAAGGGGTGGCGCCAGATGATGTTCTCGGGCATGCCGAGCTCGTAGGCCACCTTGCGCACCTCGTCCTTGAACAGCTCGCGCAGGGGCTCCACGAGCTTGAGGTTCATCTTTTCGGGCAGGCCGCCCACGTTGTGGTGGCTCTTGATCACGGCCGAGGGGCCCTTGAAGGACGTGGACTCGATGACGTCCGGATAGAGCGTGCCCTGGCCCAGGAAGCCCACGCCCTCGATGGCCTTGGCCTCGCGGTCGAAGACCTCGATGAAGGTGTGGCCGATGATCTTGCGCTTCTGCTCGGGGTCGGCGACGCCCTGCAGCTTGCCCAGGAATTCCTTGCGGGCGTCCACGCACTTGACGTTGAGGTCGAAGTGCTCCTCCAGGAAGCCGATGACCTCCTGGCGTTCGTGCATGCGCAGCAGGCCGTTGTCCACGAAGATGCAGAACAGGCGCTTGCCGATGGCGCGGTGCAGCAGCACGGCGGCCACGGTGGAGTCGATGCCGCCGGAGAGGCCGAGCACTACCTTGCCCCCGCCGACCTGCTCGGCCATGTGCTTCACCGAGGACTCCACGAAGGAGGCCATGGTCCAGCCGGGCTTGCAGCCGGCGATCTTGAACAGGAAGTTGGCCAGGATGGCGCTGCCCTGGTCGGTATGGGCCACCTCGGGGTGGAACTGCACGGCGTAGATCCTGCGGGCGGGGTCGCCCATGGCGGCGTGCTCGACGCTGGCCGTGCGGCCCAGGCAGGCGAAGCCCGTGGGCAGCTTGCCCACGTGGTCGCCGTGGCTCATCCAGACCGTGAGGTGGCTCTTGTTCTCCACCCCGGCGAAGAGCGGGCTGTCGCCCTGGGCCTCGAACTGCGCGCGGCCGTATTCGCGGTCCTGCGAGCGGGTCACCTCGCCGTCGAGGGTGTGGGCCAGAATCTGCATGCCGTAGCAGATGCCCAGGATCGGCAGGCCCCAGTCGAGATATTCCTTGGGCAGCGGGGGCGCGCCCTCGTCGTGCACGCTGGACGGCCCGCCGGAGAGCACCAGGGCCTTGGGCCGCAACGCCTTGATGACCGCGGGATCGCTGGTGCAGGGGTGGATCTCGGAATACACCCCGGCCTCGCGGATGCGCCGCGCGATGAGCTGGGTGACCTGGGACCCGAAGTCGAGAATGATGACCTTGTCCTGATTCTGCATAAGGCGTCCCTCTGGCGGCGCGGTCCCCTAGGACTCCACGCGGTAGTTGGGCGATTCCTTGGTGATGACCACGTCGTGCACGTGGCTCTCGCGCAGGCCCGCGGCGGAGATTTGCATGAACCGGGCCTTCTCCTTGAGCTCCTGGATGTTGGCGCAGCCGCAGTAGCCCATGCCGGAACGCAGGCCGCCCACGAGCTGGTAGATGCTCTCCGTCACCGGCCCCCGGAAGGGCACGCGGCCGACAATGCCCTCGGGCACGAGCTTCTTGCTCTTGTCCTGGAAGTAGCGGTCGCTGCTCCCGGCGGCCATGGCGTCGATGGAGCCCATGCCGCGGTACACCTTGTAGGTGCGGCCCTGGTACAGGATGGTCTCGCCGGGGCTCTCCTCCGTGCCGGCGAACAGGCTGCCCATCATGCAGGTGTCCGCGCCGGCGGCCAGCGCCTTGACCACGTCGCCGGAGAACTTGATGCCGCCGTCGGCGATGATGCACTTGCCGGCCTCGCGGCAGGCCCGGCCGGCCTCGAAGATGGCGGTGATCTGCGGCACGCCGACGCCGGCCACGATGCGCGTGGTGCAGATGGAGCCCGGCCCGATGCCGACCTTCACCGTGTCCACGCCGGAATCGATGAGGGCCTTGGCCCCCTCGTAGGTGGCCACGTTGCCGCCGATGATCTGGGCCTCGGGGAAGGCGTCGCGCAGGCCGCGGCAGGCGTTGAGGATGTTGCGCGAATGCCCGTGGGCGCTGTCGAGGACGAGGAAGTCGCAGCCGGCGCGGAGCAGCGCCTCGGCCCGGGCCAGGCCGTCCTGGCCCACGCCTACGGCCGCGCCCACGCGCAGGCGGCCCTTGTCGTCCTTGCAGGCGTTGGGATACTTGCGGACCTTTTCGATGTCCTTGATGGTGATCAGCCCGATGAGCTTGTCCTCGTCATCGACCACGAGGAGCTTCTCGATGCGGTTCTGGTGCAGGTGGCGCTTGGCCTCCTCGTCGCTGATGCCCTCGGGCACGGTGATCAGGTTGCGGCTGGTCATCACCTCGGACACGGGCGTGTTGTTGTCGGTGACGAAGCGCACGTCGCGGTTGGTGACGATGCCCACGAGCTTGTCGCCGCGGACGACGGGCAGACCGGAGATGCGGTACTCGCTCATGAGCGAGAGGACCTTGCCCACGTTGTCGTCCGGGTGCACGGTGACCGGGTCGTGGATCATCCCGGACTCGCTCTTCTTGACCTTGTCGACCTCGCGCACCTGCTCGCGGATGCTCATGTTCTTGTGGATCACGCCAACGCCGCCGTGGCGGGCCATGCTGATGGCCATGCGGGCCTCGGTGACGGTGTCCATGGCCGCGGACAGAAGCGGAATGTTCAGGCGGATGGTCGGGGTGAGCTGGGTGCCCACGTCAACGGAGTCGGGCAGGACCTCGGAATAATCCGGGATGAGCAGCACGTCGTCGAAGGTGAGCGCTTGACCTAATATCTTGTCCTGCATGATGCCTCCCATTGATCCGGCGGCGGCGCTGCGGCGGCCGAACAGATGTTGCGCTTGCGTTGCAGGGGGCCTACAGCCCCAGGTATGCCTTCTTCACCGCAGCATTGGCAAGGAGCCTGTCGCAGGCGTCCTCCATGGTGATGCGGCCGTTTTCCATGACATAACCGCGGTTGGCCACCTTGAGCGCCTGGTTGGCGTTCTGCTCCACCAGGAAGATGGTGGTGTTGCTCTCGCGGTTGATCTGCTTGATGATGTCGAAAATCTGCCGGATGATCAGCGGGGCCAGGCCCAGCGACGGCTCGTCGAGCAGCAGCAGGCGCGGCCGGGCCATGAGCGCGCGGGAAATGGCCAGCATCTGCTGCTCGCCGCCGGAGAGCGTGCCGCCCAGCTGCCGCCGCCGCTCCTTGAGGATCGGGAACAGGGCGTACACCTGCTCCAGGTCGCGGGCCACGCCGTCCTTGTCCGCGCGCAGGAAGGCGCCCATGTCCAGGTTCTCCTGCACCGAGAGGTCGGGAAAGATCAACCGGCCCTCGGGCACCTGGCAGATGCCCTGCTGCACGATTTTGTCCGTGGAGAGGCCATTGATCGGTTTGCCCCGAAAAAGGATCTCCCCGCTCCTGGGCGGCACCACGCCGCAGATGGTCATCAGCGTGGTGGTCTTGCCCGCGCCGTTGGCCCCGATGAGGGTGATGATCTCGCCATCGTCCACGGTGATGGACACGTCGCGCAGGGCCTGGATGTTGCCGTAGAAGGCGTTGATGTTCTTCAGCTCAAGCATCGTGTTCCTCGCCCAGGTAGGCCCGGATGACCTGCGGATCGGCGCTGACCTCGGCCGGGGTGCCGGTGGAGATGACGCGACCGTACTCCATGACGTAGATGCGGTCCGACAGGCTCATGACCATCTTCATGTCGTGCTCGATCAACAGGACCGAGACCTGGAACTCCTGCTTGATCTGGACCACCATGTCCTTGAGTTCGAGAGTCTCCTGGGGGTTCATGCCGGCGGCCGGCTCGTCCAGCAGCAGCAGGAAGGGCTCGGTGGCCAGCGCCCGGGCGATCTCCAGCCGGCGCTGCGCGCCGTAGGGCAGGTTGCGGGCGTACTCGTTGGCCACCTTCTCCAGGCCGACCCGCTGGAGCAGGTGGTAGCTCTTGTCCACGACCTCCTGCTCCTCGCGCCTGGTCGCGGACGGACGCAGGATGGCCCCGAGCAGGCCGCTCCGCGTGCGGCAGTGCCGGCCGATCATGACGTTCTCCAGCGCCGTCATGGACGGAAAGAGCCGGATGTTCTGGAAGGTGCGGGCCATGCCCAGCTCGCAGACGTGGTTGGTGCGCATGCCGTTGATGCGCACGCCCGCGGCGTCCTTGCCGTTCCCGCCGCGGGGATAAGCGAGGATCTCGCCCTCGGTGGGGGTGTAGATGCCGGTGATGCAATTGAAGAACGTGGTCTTGCCCGCGCCATTGGGACCGATGAGCGCCACCACCTCGCCCTCGCGGACCTCCAGGTCCACGTCGGACAGGGCGCGCAAGCCGCCGAAGTTCATGCTCATGGTGCGGATCGAAAGGACCGCCTTGCGGTTCGTCTCGCTCATGCCTGGCCCACCGTTTCGGTGTTGATCTGATAGACCTTGCGCCGGGCCTTGATCAGGCCCTGCGGCCGGAAGACCATGACCACGATCATGGTGGCCCCGAAGAGCAGCATGCGGTACTCGGCGAAGGCGCGCATGTACTCGGGCAGGAGCATGAGCAGAAACGCGCCGAGGATCACGCCCAGCACCGAACCCATGCCGCCCAGGACCACGATGGCCAGGATCATGGCCGACTCCATGAAGGTGAAGCTGGCCGGATTGATGAAGGTCGTCTTGGCCGCGAACACGACGCCCATGAGGCTGGCGAAGGTCGCGCCCAGGGCGAAGGCCAGCAGCTTGGCCTTGGTGTTGTCGATGCCCATGGCCTGGCAGGCGATCTCGTCCTCACGCAAGGCCAGCCAAGCCCGCCCGATGCGCGAATCCTTGAGCCTGGCCGTGACGAAGATGGTCAGGAGCACCAGCCCGAGCATGATGTAGTACATGTAGGTGGTGGCCTGCTCCACGGAGTAGCTGACGCCGAAGAATCCCGGCCGGGCGATGCCGGAGATGCCACTCGGCCCGAAGGAGAAGTCGTTCCAGTTCTCCAGCACGAGCTTGACGATCTGGCCGAAGCCCAGGGTCACGATGGCCAGATAGTCGCCGCGCAGGCGCAGCACCGGGAAGCCCAGCAGGATGCCGAAGAACGAGCCGACGATTGCGCCCAGGGGCAGCACCACCCAGAAGCCCAGGTGGAAGTGGTGGTTCAGCAGCGCGTAGCAGTAGGCCCCCACGGCGTAGAAGGCCACGTAGCCCAGGTCCAGCAGGCCGGCCAGGCCCACGGTGATGTTCAGCCCCAGGCCCAGGACCACGTAAATCAGCGCGCTGACGAGAATGTTGGTCTGGTACATGTTGAACAGGAAGGGGAAGGCCACGGCCAGAAGCAGGCCCAGAATCATCAGCGGCCGGACGACGAGCGGATTGGCCAGCCAGCCGGACAGGCGCGAGGGGGCCGGCTCGACGTCCATGGACGCGGCGGCGGCGCCGCCCTTGTCGCGGCGATCCATGAAAAAGTGCCAAACGAGGGCCAGCACGAAGCTGCCGATGAGCATCCAGAGCAGATGCTTCCAGCGCCAGGTGACGACCTTCTCCACCGTGTCCACGCGGATGACCATGAGCGGCATGGTCAGGAAGGACAGCCAGAGCGAAGCGCCCAGGGCCCTCTTGAGGTTGTGCATGAGTGCGGCCATGGCGTTACACCTTTTGCGCCCGCTGCTTGCCGAGCAGGCCTGCGGGCCGGAAAATGAGAATCAGCACGAGCAGGAGGAAGGCGAACACGTCCTCGTAGTCGCTGGACACGTAGCCGGTGGCGAAGCTTTCGGTCCAGCCGAGCACGAGCCCGCCGAGCATGGCGCCGGGGATGCTGCCGATGCCGCCGAGCACCGCGGCCGTGAACGCCTTCAGGCCGGCGATGAAGCCGATGTAGAAGTTGATCTGGCCCATGTGCGAGGCGATGAGCACCCCGCCCACGGCGGCCAGCGCCGAGCCGATGATGAAGGTGACGCTGATGACGTGGTCGACGTTGACGCCGACGAGCATGGCCATCTTGCGGTTCTGGGCCGTGGCGCGCATGGCCTTGCCCATGCGCGTGAACTTGATGAAGCAGTTCAGGGCCACCATGACCACCAGCGAGGTCACGATGATGAACAGGTCGGAGCTGCCCAGGAAATTGGAGAAGCGATCCATGAACCCCAGCTCCGGGATGAGCCGGGGAAAGGGCACGAAGTCCGGCGTCTGGGCCAGCATGACGTAGTTCTGGAGAAAGATGGACATGCCGATGGCGGAGATGAGCGGCGCCAGCCGGGGCGCGTTGCGCAGCGGCTTGTAGGCGATCTTCTCCACCGTGTAGCCGTAGGCCCCGGAGTAGAGCATCGAGACCACCACCGCGATGGCCAGGATGGCCAGGACCGGCCAGCCCAGCGCGGTGAGCAGCCCGGCCACGATGAGGCCCATGAACGCGCCGATCATGTAAATCTCGCCGTGGGCGAAGTTGATCAGCTCGATGATGCCGTAGACCATCGTGTAGCCCAGGGCGATGAGCGCGTAGATGCTCCCCTTGGAGAGCCCGCCGAAGAAAAGTTGGAGGAAATATTCCATGAAGACCGTCCCGCCGGGGCGGAGCCTGCGCCCGCCGCGGCCTTGCACTTACGGAACCAGGGGACGGGCGCAACCGCCCCCGCCCCCTGGCTTGATTTTCGCCGGCCCCAACCGGGCGGCGGAGGCTACTTCACCAGTTCGTACTTGCCGTTCTTCACCTGGTACACGGAGAAGCTCACGCCCTCGGCGTCGCCCTTGGCGTCGAACTTGATCTTGCCCACCGGGGTCTCGACGTACTCGTTGTGCAGCGCGGCCACGACCTTGTCGTAGTCGGTGCCGCCGGCCTTGGCCACGGCGTTCAGCAGGGCCTGGGTGGCGGCGTAGGCCTGGGCGAAGAAGGAGCCGGGCTCGGAGCCGAACTCCTTCTTATGATCCTCGACGGCCTTCTTGTAGATGGCGTTGTCGGCGAGGATCTGCGGGCCGGTGGCGTAGACGCCCTCGGCGTCGGCGCCGGCGGTCTTGATGAAGGTGTCTTCCTTCACGCCGTCATCGGACACGAAGGCGACCTTGAGGCCCTTCTGGTGCATCTGGACGACGATCTTGGAGGCCTCGGGATGGTAGCCGCCGAAGAGCACGGCGTCGGCGCCGGAGGCCTTGATCTTCTGGATGACGGCGGAGTAGTCCACGCCGCCGGGGGTGATGCCCTCGAAGAGCACGACCTTGGCGGTCTTGCCGTCCTCAATGGCCTTCTTGGCGCTCTCGGCGAAGCCCTTGCCGTAGTCGCCCTTGTCGTGGATGACGGCGATCTTCTTGAGATTCAGCTGGCCGGTGGCGAACTCGGCCGCGGCCTTGCCCTGGATCAGGTCATAGGAAATGGTGCGGAAAAAGTTGGGATACTGGCCGCCCTGGGTCAGCTCGGTGCCGGTGGCCGAGGGCGACATCAGCACGACCTTGGCGTCCTTGTAGATGGGCAGCGCGGCCTTGGTGGCGCCGGAGCAGATGTGGCCCAGCACGACGGTGATCTTGTCGGCCACGAGCTTGGTGGCCGCGTTGGTGGCCTGCTCGGGCTTGCACTGGTCATCGACGGGGACGATTTCGACCTGCTTGCCGTTGATGCCGCCCTTGGCGTTGTAGTCCTTGGCCACCAGCTTGGCGGCGTTGAGCGAGGGCAGGCCGTAGGACGCCAAGTCGCCCGAGTGCGCGCCGGCGACGCCGATGCGGATCTTGTCGCCGGCGGCCGGAGCCTCGGCTTTCTTCTCTTCCTTCTTTTCCCCGCCGCAGCCGACGGCCAACAGGCCGGCAACGGCGATGCACAGCGCGGTGGAAATCCAGTTCGCCTTCATCGTCTCCTCCGAAGTTTCGTCAACGGCTTTCGGCAGATAAGGGAAAGGCCCGCAGGGCCCCCGCCCCGCCGCCTCCAGAACCTTGAAGCCGACTACCTTAAATGATTAACCAGCCATGTCAATATGACGGTTTCCGCCCCAAGCCCCTACTGGGCGGCCGGCGCGGCCAACTCCTCCTGCGCGCTCTTGAGCACGTCCGGGTCCTCCGGCCTGAGCTGGACCACGCGCCGGAAGTGCTGGTCGCCCTCGGCCGGACGCTTCATGTAGTGCTTGAGCAGGATGCCCATGTTGTAGTGGGCCAGGGCGTCGTCCGGCTCCTTCTTGAGCACCAGATCGAAGCACTTCTTGGCCTGGTCGTACTCCTTGCGCTGGAAGTGGACCATGCCCAGGGCGCGCTGGACCTTCATGTCGCCGGGCGCGGCCTTCTGGGCCGTGTTCAGGTAGTCCAGGGCCTTGTCCCAGGCCTGCATCATCATGAAGGTGTTGCCCAGCTCCAGCAGCACCTGCGGATCGTTGGGATTGTCCTGGACCTTGCGCATGAGGTCGCGCAGCTGGTCCACGTCCACGCCCATCATCGCGCCCATGGGATTGCCCATGCCGCCGCGGCCGCCGGACTCGGAGCGCACCTCAACGGTCAGGCCGCGGCTCTGCATGCGGTAGGCGAAGGAGCCCGCGAACATGGCCAGAATGGCGCACAGCAGCGCCACGAGCATCACCTTCCTGCCCGGGGTCAGGGCCTCATTTGTCTGCGTCACGCAAAATCTCCAGTTGCTTGAGCCGGGCCGCGAGCGCGCGTCCGCGCAGGGCCAGGGACAGCCCGTAGGCCCCCAGGGCCAGCCAGATCACCAAATTCGCCGCCAGCACGTATCCGTTCATCGCCCCTCCCCTATCCGCGGCCCAGCAGCAGCGCGCGGGCGCGCTCCGCGTTCCGGCCCAGGCGGTGGCGCGCCAAAAGCAGCGTCAGCCAGAGCACCCCGAAGGCCGCGAGGTTGACCAGCACCGTGTGCCACATCTCGGGCTCCAGTCCGCCGCCCTGGCTCGCCAGCACCGCCGGGTGCACGCTGCGCCAGACCCGCGCGGAATAGAACACCAGCGGCACGTCCAGGAAGGCCACCACGCCGAGCACCGCGCAGACCAGCCCCTTGCGCTCGCCGCCCATGCCCGAGCCGCGCAGCACCAGATAGCCGGCGTAGACGAACCACATGATCAGCGTGGTCGTGAGCCGCGGGTCCCAGGTCCACCAGACGTTCCAGGCCGCCCGGCCCCAGATGGAGCCCGAGACGAGAGCCAGGCCGCTCATGAGCAGGCCGAGCTCCGCCGCGGCCCCGGCCAGGATGTCCGAGCCGGCGTCACGCCGGATCAGGTGGCGGATGCTGGCCAGGAAGACCACGAAAAAGCTCACGAAGGACCACCAGGCCAGCGGCATGTGGATGTAGAAGATCTTCTGCACCACGCCCATGGTCTCCTCCACGGGCGCGTAGGACCAGATGAACCACTGCCCGATGGCCAGGGCCAGGACGGACAGGACGACCAGGGGGGTAAGGCTGCGGTCTTTCGGCATAGGCGCGACTCCGGGGCCCGTGGGCCTAGTCTTCTCCCGTGTAGATGAACGGGAACAAAAAAGCACCCGCCGCGGTGAACACGGCGTCGAAGGCCACGATGATCCCGGCCCAGAGCTGGGCGTCCTGGGCCGGTTCGCCGGCGAAAGATCCGGCGAAGAGCCGGATGCCGCCCAGGAGCGCGGGCAGGAGCAGCGGGAACAGGATCACCGAGAACAGTGATTCGCGCGCGCCCTGACCCTGGGCCAACGCGCCCAGCAGCGCGCCCAGGGCGGCCAGGCCCCAGTCCACGCCGACGAGCGCGAGCAGGAGCGTCAGCAGGTCGCCCTTGATGTCCTGGCCCAGAAACACCGCCGCCGCCGGCAGGAACACCGCCTGCGAGAGCAGCAGCAGCGCGAACCCGGCCAGCCCCTTGCCCAGCCACACGGAATGCTCCGGCGCGGGCGAGGACAGCAGGCCCAGGCGGCAGCCCTGGCCCTCCTCCAGGCTGAACAGGTCGTTGAACACGAGCACCAGGCCGAAGGCCGAGGCCAGCCAGAAGATGGCCGCCGCGGCCTGGGGCGAGACGAGCTCACCCGTGGGGCGCGAAAGCGAAAAGAGGAAGATCAGCAGCAGGCCCAGCAGCACGGCCTGCACCAGCCCCTGGCCGCCGCCGGCGGCCAGGCGCAGGTCCTTGGCCGCGATGTAGCCCGCGCGCCTCAGCACGTCAGCCCCTCCGCGTCGAACTCCGCGGCCGGCCCGCTGAAGGCCACGCCCGCGTCCTTCAGATGGAGCACCCGCTCGGCCAGGGGCAGGTCCGCCGTCAGGTGGTGGCTGACCCAGACCACGGCCGCGCCGCCGGCCTTGAACGCCGCGATCTCACGGCGCAGCAGCCCCTGGGAGGCCGGGTCCAGGCCCGTGCCGGGCTCGTCCAGGAAGACGAGCCGGGGGCCGATGAGGAACACCCGGGCCAGGTTCAGGCGCTGGGCCATCCCGCGCGAAAAGGTTCCGGCCGGCTCCGCGCCGACGCGCCCCAGCCCCACGCGGTCCAACGCCGCGGCGATGTCCGCCGGCGCGGGCGCAAGCCCGTACATGCGGCCCCAGAACAGCAGGTTGGCCGCGGCCGAAAGGCGCGGGTACAGAAAGGTGGCGTGGCCCAGGTAGGCGCACTGCTCCGGCTCGACGCCGACGACGACCTCGCCGGCGGAGGGTCGCGCCAGCCCGGCCAGAATCTTCAGCAGCGTGGTCTTGCCCGCGCCGTTGCCGCCGACCACGAGCAGGGCCTCGCCCGCGCGCGCGGCCACGTCCACGCCGCGCAGCACCAGCTTGGAGCCGAAGAACTTGCCCAGGCCGCGCCCCTCGACGAGGACCGCGCCGGGGGCGGCTCCGCCGCGCGTCCCGGAGGCCGTCGCGTCGCGGCCGGCGGCCATGCTAGCCCCGCTCCCCGCGGCGGCGGCCCAGGGTCAGCAGGAACAGCGGGGCGATGCAGAACACCACGCCGCCGATCCAGATCCAGTTCACCAGCGGGTTCACGTTGACCTTGACCATGGCGTGGTCGTCCCGGTCCACGCCGAGCAGGACCGAGAAGATCTCCTCGCCCAGGCTGGGCAGCACCTCGACCTCGGCGAAGGGCTGCTCGTAGCCGCGGTACATGCGGCGCTCCGGGCTGAGCACGCCGAGGATTTTGTCGCCCTTCCGGATCTCCAGCTCGGCCACGAGGCGGGCCATGGCCGGCGAACTCTTCTCGTGCACGTCGCGCAGGGTCACGGTGTAGCCGGCGACCTCGACGCTCTGGCCCACGGCCAGCTCGCGCTCCACGCCCTTCTGGTACGGCCCGGAGAAGGCCACGCCCAGGGCCATGATCCCCAGGCCCAGGTGTACGGCGTAGGCCGCGACGGTGCGCCGGGTCAGCGACTCCGGCAGGAGCCCCAGGGCCAGCAGCGCCGTGGTCATGCAGGCCACCGCGCCGGCCGCGGCCACCAGGGCCAGGGGCAGGCGGTAGCCCATGGCGGCGAAGGCCGCCGCCGCGACGACGAAGGCCACGGCCGCCGCCACGAGCCCGCGCCGGTCGCGCACGCCCTCCTTCCAGCCGAGCCAGGGGCAGGCGGCGAAGAGCAGCACGAGCAGCGTGAAGAGCGGCAGGCAGACGCGGTTGTAGAAGTTGGCGTCCAGCCCGACGGGCTTGGCGCTCCAGAGCTTGCTGATCACCGGCCAGAGGGTGCCCAGGCCGACGATGACGCCCAGGGAGATGAGCGTCCAGGCGGCGATGACGAGCAGGCCTTCGCGGCTGAGGAGATCGCCCAGGCGGCGCTGCTCGCCGGGGTCGGCGAGGAAGGCGGCCAGCGCGGAGACGGCCGTGAGGAAGATCAGGAAGAGCAGCAGGGGCATGGCCACGCCGCCCTCGCCGAAGGCGTGCAGGGACTCGACCACGCCGCTGCGCACGAGGTACGTGCCGAAGACGCAGAGCACGTAGGTCAGGGCCATGATCAGGATGTTGCTGCGCGCCAGGGCGTTGCGCCGCGAGCCCACGATGGCCGTGTGCAGGAACGCGGTGCCCGTGCACCAGGGGATGAGCGAGGCGTTCTCCACCGGGTCCCAGGCCCAGTAGCCGCCCCAGCCCAGCTCCATGTACGACCACCAGCCGCCGAGGATGATGCCCGCGGAGAGGAAGATCCAGGACAGCACGGCCCAGTTGCGCGTGGCCGCGATCCACTCCCGCGCCTGGCCGCCCATGGCGCCGGCCAGCCCGGCGCAGGCCGGAATGACGTACAGCGCGTAGCCCAGGAGCAGCAGCGGCGGGTGGAAGATCATGCCCGGATTGCGCAGCAGCGGGTTCATGCCCCGGCCGTCCGGCGGCGTGGGCACGGCCTTGAGGAAGGGGTTCACCCAGCAGGTGAGCATGAGCAGGAAGAAGCCCTGGACGACGAAGAAGAAGATCCAGAACCAGCACTTGGTGCGCTCGGACAGGGACCGGTAGCCCGGGGTGAACACGAAGATCGCGCCGGCCAGGGCCATGGCCAGGCCCCAGAACATGAGCGAGCCCTCGGACCCGGCCCAGAAGGCCGTGATCACGTAGGCCAGCTCCAGGGTGCTGTCCACGTGGCTGAACACGGACAGGAAGCTGTAGTCGCGCAGGACGAGCGCGCGCATGAGGATGGCCGAGGCCAGGAGCACCAGGAAGGCCACGCCGAGCTGGCCGCGCTCGGAGAAGGCCGGGCGCTCGGCCTTCCCCGCGAGCAGGGCCGCGGCGGTCCAGCCCCCGAGAAACAGGGTGCCGATGAGGGCGAAAAGCATGCTGACGTAGGCGGTCATATGCATAGGATGACAGGCTCCTGGGTCAGGCGGACGGCGCGGCGCGAAAGCCCCCGTTCGGGGCCCGGCGCGGCGGGTCTACCCCCGGTTCTGCTTCTGGTACTTGGAGGGGCACTTGGTGATGAGGGTGCTGGCCGTGAAGGCCTGGCCCGTGCTGTCCAGACCGCCCTCCACGATGACCTCGGCCCCGGCCTTGAATGTGTCGGGCACGGCGCCGCGGTAGTTCACGCGCAGCGTCTTGGCCGGGTTGTCCTTGTCCAGCAGGGTGAAGCTCACGCCCGGGCCGGGCTTCGCCGGGTCGATGCCCTCCGCGGCTACGTTGCCGAACAACCGCGCCTGCCTGAGCTTGGAGGAGTCCGTGGCGAGGGCCTCGCCCACATTGAGGAAATACACGCTGCCCTTGGTCACGCCGGTGGCCACCAAGTAGCCCACCCCGCCAAGGAACAGCACAAGCGCTGCGATATAGATGCCTTTGCCGCCTTTCCTGGCCATGATCTTCTCGTGTTCACGCGCGTTGTTGGCTCTTCACTTCCGAAACAACGTCCGGTTCCTTGTACACATCAAGCGCCGGCCTGTCCACCGGATCCGCCGCGATTGGCGGGTGCGATCTCGCTTCGGCGGCGGCGGGCCAGCTCGCGCATGTCCACCACCTCGTCGGTCTCGTCGACGATCTCCGCGCCGAGGAGCTCCTCCAGCACGTCCTCCAGGGTGACCACCCCGGCCATGCCGCCGTACTCGTCGAGCACCACGAAGAGGTGCATGCGGCTTTCCAGGAAGCTGCGCAGAAGCTTGTCCAGGCTGACGCTGTCCAGGACGAAGTGCACCGGCCGCATGAGTTCGCCCAGCGTCAGCTTTTCGCGGTCGTTGGCCGCGGCCTCGAAGATCTGGCGGCGGTGGACCACGCCGACCACGTCCTCGGCGTCCTCGCCCTCGTAGACCGGGATGCGCGTGTGCGGCCAGCCGTGGCTCTGGGCCATGGCCTCGCCCACGGTCATTCCCGCCGGGAGGGAGAAGACCACGGTGCGCGGGGTCATGACCTCGCCCACGCGCTTGCTGTCCAGCGCGAGGATGTTCTTGATGGCCGACTCCTCGTAGGGCTTCAGGATGCCCTGCTGCCGCGTGAGGGAGACCAGCGCGCGGATGTCGTCCTCATCGGCCTCCGGGCCCTTCTTGCGCCGGCCGATGAACTGCACCACCCCGCCGAGCAGCCAGATCACCGGCAGGCACAGCGTGACCATCCACTTGAGCGGCCGCGCCAAAAACGGCGCGAGCTGCCGCGCGTAGGCCACGCCCGTGGTCTTGGGCACCAGCTCGCCCAGGATGAGCAGAATCAGGGTGAACCCGGCGGTGAACAGGGCCAGCGAGTCGCTGCCGAAAAAGCGTACGGCCGCGGCGCCGGCCACGGCCGCGCCGGCCGTGTTGGCGGCGGTGTTGAGGGTCAGGATGGCCGTGATGGGCTTTTCCACGTCGCGCCGCAGGGCCGAGAGGATGCGGCCGGCCGGCCGGCCTTCGCGTTTGAGCTGCTCGATGCGGCTGGTGGTGATGGAATAGAAGGCGGCCTCCGTTATCGAACAGAGGAAGGAGACCGCTGTGGCCAGCGCAACGGCGAGGACAAGTTCGAGCATAGGTTCGGTTTCGGCCCCGGCCGCCGGGATGCGCTCCGGCCGTGAGCCTTTCAATACGTGCTAGCAGCTTCGCGCCGTCGGCGCAACAGCCTTTCGCCTTGACTTGAAACGCGTTCCACGCCATGTTTCACGGCTGCGGACGTTCCGTCCGCGTGCCAACCGGCGGAGATTCCAGAATGGCCAGGGACATAGCCGACAGATGGGCGGTCTTCCGCGCAAGCGCCCTGGGCGACGTGACCCTGACGACGGGCGTGCTCGCCTGGTGGAACCGCGCCTTTGACGCCCGCTTCACCTTCATCACGCGCAGCACGCTGGCCCCGCTGCTCCAGAACCACCCCGCCGTGGACGAGGTCGTGGCGGTGCACCAGGACGAGTTCGAGGGCGGCGAATGGTGGAGCAAGTCCGGGCGCATCGCGACTGATCTCTCCGGCATGGGCCTCATCGACCTGCACCTTTCCCTGCGCTCCCTGGCGCTCAGCCTGCGCTGGGACGGTCCGGTGCGCAGCTACGCCAAGTACGGCGTCATGCGCCGCCTGTACCACCGCTTCGGCTGGGACTTTCTGGAGCGCCGCCTCAGCTCGCTCAACGTGCCGCAACGCTACGCCCTGGCCCTCACGACCAAGGCCCCGGACATCTCCGAGGTCCGGCCGCTCATCCGGCTGACCGAGTCCGAGCAGGCCCAGGCAAGCGATCACCTGATGCACCTGGGCCTCACCCGGCCGCTCGTCGCGCTGCACCCCTTCGCCACGCATCCGGACAAGGCCTGGCCCATGGGCTACTGGCTCTCGCTCATCCCGCTCATCGAGCGCGCCGGGCTGGACTGGATCATCCTGGGCAAGAACCCGGATCACCTCCAGGCCCTGGACGACCCGCGCAACCTCACGGGGCGCACGTCCCTGCGCGAGACCTGCGCGCTCATGTCCCGCTGCCGCGCCCTGGTCACGGCCGATTCCGGCCCCATGCACCTGGCCACCGCCGTGGGCACGCCCGTGGTGGCGCTCTTCGGCCCCACGGCCAAGGCCTGGGGCTTCCACCCCAGCGGGCCCTTCGACACGGTCATCGAGCGCGAGCTGCCCTGCCGGCCGTGCTCGCTGCACGGCTCCACCGTGTGCAAGCGCGGCCGGGAGTGCCTCACCTCCATCGAGCCCGAGGAAGTGGCCGTGACGCTGTTCCGGACGCTGGAGCGCGCGGGCTGGTAGCGGCTCACCCGCCGTGGCCCGTCGCCGCGGCCGGAGGCTTGCGCTTCTCCGTAATCGGACAGCTCGCGTCGAGCACGTACTGGCCGGAGAGGAAACACTCGGCCATGTCGCGCACGCTCTTCTCGTCGACCATGAGCATGTCCGTCTGCCGCGTGAACTGCAGCAGCTTGCCCATGATCCACAGCTTCTCCAGAACGACGTCGGATTCGTGCTTCTGCAGGCGGCCCACCACGCGGTCGCCCTGGACTTCGACCTTGAAGCCGTTGCCTTCCAGGATCAGTCCGATGGCCCGGGCGCGGCGCGCGCGCTTCTCGTCGTCGGCCGCGCCGCCCTTGAAGGAAAAGGTGACGTAGTTCTTGCTCACCGTCCGGCCGCAGTAGCAGTCGAGCACGCCGTAGTGGTAGCCCACGCGCGAGCTGAAGTTCACGTACTTGTCGGAGATGATGGCATAGCTCTTGTCGCCGAAGCGCCCGCCGTCCGCGTTGGGGTTGGCCAGCATCTGCTGGCCCATGACCGAAAGCAGGCCCTGCATCTGCACCGGGCGCGGCGTCGAAAGCTGCTTCTCGTCCAGGGTGAGCCCCTGCAACAGCGCTGCGAAGGGCGGCGAAACCACGTCCTGCGGCCGCAGGACGCGGCGGCGTTCGCCCGCCTGGGCCGCCGCCACCCCGCCGCCCAGGTCGATGACGTAGAGATCGAGGCCGGTCTGGGCCTTGAGCCGCAGGGCCACGCCGGATTCGCCGCTGGCCATGTCGCTGATGGCGAACATCTCGTTGTAGGATCGCTCGTGCAGCAGGCGCATGACGTCGTGGATGCTGCGGCAGCAGGGCGCGCGGAAGTCCGGCGACTTGGGGTCCACGAGGGTCAGCGGCGTGACGTGCCGGGCCACGCGCTCCAGCACCTCGTACACCGGCGTGCCCTTCATGTGCGACGTGCGCGCGGCGCTGAAGCCGAGCAGTTCCTCCACCGCGCCCGCGTAGACCACGCCGGAATAGGCGTCCACGGTGACGATCTCGCCGTTTTTGATATCCCGCGTGGCGGTCTTCAGTCCGAGCAGCGTGGGCACGCCGAACTCCCGCGAAAGCGAGGCCATGTGCCCGGTGATGCTGCCGTAGTCCGTGACGATGGCGCTGGCCTTGGGCATGAGCACCATGAACGCCGGCGAGGAGTGCGCGGCCACGAGCACCCCGCCCTCCGGGAAACCGCCGAGTTCCGCCTCGCCCCCGGCCAGGAAGGCCGGGCCGGAGCCGACGCCCGGCTGGGCGACCTCGCCCCCGCCGACGCGTATCTCGCGCCCAACGACGCGCGGCAGGTCCGCCGGGGCGCTCCGCCCCGCCTGCACGACGCCCAGCGGGCGCGACTGGAGCACGAGCAGCCGGCCGTCCGGCGTCAGCGCCCACTCCACGTCCTGCGGCGCGCCATAGTGCGACTCCAGGCGCAGGGCATAGCCGGCCAGCTCGCGCGTCAGCTCCGGCGTCAGGCAGGGCTCGTTGCGCAGCGCCTCCGGCACGGGCCGCTCCACCAGCGAGCCGTTCGGACCGCAGACGAGCTGCACCGGCTTCAGCGCAATGCGCGCGTCCTCGACGCCAAGGTCGACGCGGCGGACGTGCTGGCTGTCCGGGGTCACGATCCCGTCCACGGCATAGGGCCCCAGGCCCCACACGGCGTTGATCAGCACGCGGTCGTCGTCCGGATTGTACGGATGCCGGGTGTACATGACCCCGCTGGCCACGGAGTCGAGCATCTCCAGGCAGGCCACGCTCATGGCCATGTCCTCGTCGAGAATCCCCTTGAGCAGCCGGTAGGACATGGCCCGCGGCGTGTACAGGCTGGCCAGGACCATGCGGTAGGTCTGCAGGAGCCGCCGCCGCGGCGTGTTGAGCACCGAGAGATACTGCCCGGCGTAGGACAGCTCCGAATCCTCGCCGATGGCGCTGGAGCGCAGGGCCACGCGCAGGGCGTCGGGCTCGACGCCGCATTCCCCGGCGAGTTGCGCGTGCGCCGCCAGGATGTCGCGCTCCAGCTCCGGCGGGAGCGGCGCGGAAAGGATGGCGTGCTGAATCTCCTCGCTGGCGGCTTCGAGGGACGCCGGAGCGTCCGTGGCGACGCCCAGCTTGATGCGCTTGATCTCGGCCCACAGGCCGGCGTGCTCGAAGAATTCATGGAACGCCGCGGTGGTGACGGCGAAGCCGCGCGGCACGGGCAGGCCGACGTGGTTGGCCACCTCGCCGAGGTTGGCGCTCTTGCCGCCCACGGCGTCCACCATGCCCCGGTTTATGGCGGCGTACGTCAGGACGCGCTCCGTGCAGGCCGCGCCCTTGCGCGCCTCCAGCTCCGTGGAGATGTCTCTCTGGATTTCCTCTAGCTTGTTTTTAAGTCGTGGATTGGCCTTGCCGGAAAGGTTCTCGAAGCTGGCCGCCATGCGCAGGGCGTGGAACACGGCGCGGGTCGCCTGCGTGCGGACGTAGGCCATGCCGAAGACGGCTTCGCCGCGCAGCTTGAGCTCGATGTCCGAGACGATCTTCAGCAACTCGGCGTTGGATTCCAACAATTCCTGAAAGTGCTTGTATTTCTTGCGAAACGTTTCCTGGACCGCGGCGTCGCCAGCCTCCCTGCACTCCCTTCCGAAAAGGATGCGCACAAAATTCAGCAGATTCCGTAGGATATCGCTCTGCACCGCCAATCCCCCCGGTTTGCCGTCTTTTTCGGTCCGAAATATCGTGCAAAATACTTGCACGATAATCACGCAATCGCGAAGCGCACCGCGCAGGATATAGCGCAAGAGAAACGCAAAAAACTACGAACTCACCTCAATAAGTACTGCGTCGACGGGCCCTTGCCTTCCTTACGCAAAACGCCTTTCTTCACAAGCGCTTGCAGGTCGTACTGCGCAGTCCTCTGGGAGACACCTTTCCCGATGGCGTGCTGGTAGTCAAGCCGCGTGAATGCGCCGCGCTCCCGCGCAAGACGCAAGGCCGTCTGCTGCCGCTGGCCGGAAATCTCCTCCGTCACGTCCGGCGCCGCATGCGCATGCCCGCCGCGCGGCTCCTGCTTGGGCGGCGGCGAGTCGCTTTCGGGTTCCGGGCCCAGGCTGCGGCCAAGGTGGACCGGTTGCGTCTCGGATGCCTCCTCGGCATGGGCGACGCTCAGGCCGCCTTCGTCGAACACGAGGTCCTCGGCGTAGATCACGTCGCCATCCGCAAAGGCCAGCGCCCGGGTGATGCAGTTCTTCAGCTCGCGGACGTTCCCCGGCCAGCCATACTCCATGAGCTTGTCCAGGGCCCCGCGCGACAGGCCGATCTCCTGGCGGTTCTGTGCGACGGCGAACTCCTTGAGGAAGTGGTTGGCCAGGATGGGGATGTCCTCCTTGCGCTGGCGCAGCGGCGGTGTCTGGATGGAAAGCACCTTCAGGCGATAGTAGAGGTCGTCGCGGAACTCGCCGCGCTGCACGAGCTCGAAGAGGTCAACGTTGGTGGCGGCGATGACCCGGGCGTTGAACTCCACCTCCTGGTCGCTGCCCAGGGGCCGGATGCGCCGAATGGACAGGGCGCGCAGCAGGGACTTCTGCACCCGGTCCGAGGCGGTGCCGATCTCGTCCAGGAAGAGCGTGCCGCCGTCGCTGGCCAGGAACGCGCCCTTGCGGTCGCTGCGCGCCTCGGTGAAGGCGCCCTTCACGTGGCCGAACAGCGTGTCCATGAGCAGGTTCTCGTCCAGCCCGCCGCAGTTGATGGAGATGAAGGGCTTGGACGATCGGCTGCTGAACTTGTGGATGCCCTCGGCCGTGAGCTCCTTGCCGGTGCCGGTCTCGCCGGTGACGAGGACGTCGGCGTCCGTGCCCGCGGCCTTGCGGATCATGCTCTGCAGGGCCGCCATCTGCGCGCTGCCGCCGATGAGGTCGGGGATCTCGCCCACCAGACGCCAGCCGTGGCTCATGGGGATGTCGGCGTCGAAGGAGACCTTCTCGCGCTGGGCCGCCTTCTGGATGTGCTCGTCCTGCCGGCGGATGAGTTCCTGTTTGTCTTGTATCGACAGGATCATGCGGTTGAGGGCGTTCTTCAGCAGGTCCGATTCGAGGTCGTGGCTGGCCAGACGGATGGGGTGCAGCCGCTTCTCCTCGAACATGGTCCGGATCTCCTGGGTCAGCATGTGCAGCGGCTTGGTGATGACCCGGCTGATGAAGAAGATCACGCCGCCGACCAGGAGCATGGACATGCAGGTGATGACCGCCATGACGTCGATGTGGCGGTACTCGGCCGCGTCGGTAAGGCGGCTGCGGTCGACATAGGCCACGCCGCCCATGATCTCCGCGGGCTTGTCCGGGCTGGATTGGAAGCGCAACGGCGCATAGACGATGAAGTGCTGGCTGCTCAGAAGTCCGCCCGTGTCCGCGGCGGAGTCCGCCTCCTCCACTCCGGACTGGCCGGCCTGCACGGCCACGGCCATGCGCCAGAACAGCTCATGCCGCGGCGCGGGGCGGAAGGCCCTGTCGTAGTCCGGCATGCCGTAGTCGCCGGTCATGCCCAGGCGCGCCACCTCGGCCGAGAGTTCGTGATCAGGTTCCTCCAGGTTTTCCGACTGGAAGAGAATCCAGCCCTGATCGTCGAAATAGAAGCTCAGGCGCGGCTCGCTGGTGCGGTTGAACGCCTGGATGGGCGAGGACGCCGAATTGTACAGGGAGAGGATGTTGCGCAGCGCGTGCGCGTCGATGCCGATGAGCAGCGCGCCGCGCACGTCGCCCTTGTCGTCGAGGACGGGCGTCAGCAGCCGGAAGACGCTGAAGCTTTGGGAACGCTTGTTGTTCGGAAAGGTCGAGGGCGGATACGTCGTCTCGGTGAGTTCGGAAATGCGCACGCTGCCGGGCTTGAGCCCGCGCTGCCGCAGGGCGTAGGCCACGGGGTTGCCCCGGATGAAATTGAACTGGTCCGCGAGCACCTCGGCGAGTCCGTTGGCCCCGGGCACGAGCAGCAGCGTGTCCGCGGTGTTCGCGCCGATGAAAACCAGCTCCTTCAGGACGCCGGGGTGGTACACGGACCACTGCGCCGCGGCGGCCTCCATGCGCTGCCGGTCGGGATGCCGCCCGGCCAGATCCAAAAGACCAAGCCGGTAGAACTCCAGCAGCTGCTCCATCTCGCGCACCTGCGCGAGGTCCTGGACCTGCGCCGTGCGCTGCAGGGACAGATTCAGGTAGTGCGAGGAGAACCAGTTGGTGACGTAACCGGTGACGACGAGAACGAGCAGAATCGAGGGGATGAGCGTGAGCAGAATCTTCTTGCGCACGCTCCAATTGGCGAAATGCTGCGCGCCGCTCGGCACTTCAACGCGTGCGCGATAGGAACTCCAGCTCATTGCGCCTCCCCAACCCGGCGGGGATCTTGCGCGATTTCGCGCAAACGCGGCCCCTGCGGGGCCCACAATTCGCGCAATCGCCACGGATTGTTGCCTGCACGATTACGACAAAGCCAGTAATTCCGTCAAGTTTTTTCGCGTGGCATGAGCCTTGCTTTTTAACATCACGAAATCGTGTGGACTGGACCGGTCCCGCAGTCGGATGGGGCGGTGGGGATCGGATGGCGGCAGAGGTTTTGGTCCATCATCTTTGGAGGAGGACACTCATGAAAGCTCGTTTCTGCAAGCTGCTCACCTGGTGCACGTTCCTCTGCATGACCCTGCCGGGAATCGCCCTGGCGGGAGGCGGGGGCAAGGTGGTGAACGTGGTCATCGTCGCGGACACCCGCAAGTTCACGGGCTGGGAGGCCTGGTGGACCAACCTGTACAACGAGAGCCACCTCTACTTTGCGCTCCTGACCATGGTTCTCATCCCGACCATCGGCGTCATCTTCGGCGTCATCGCCGACCTGCTCATGAGCCTGATCGGCATCGACCTGAAGAACCGCGAGCTGGCCGAGCACTAAAACCGGGCCAAACCAGAGAGGAGTGACACTATGGATTGGTTGTACGTCCTCATGCCCATCGCGGGCGTGAAAATCTTCTGGCCCGGCCTGATCATCCTCGGCGTGGGCGTGGGCATCATCGGCGGCTTCTTCGGCATGGGCGGCGCGTGGATGGTGACCCCCGGCCTGAATATCCTCGGCTTCCCCATGGCCTTCGCCATCGGCACCGACATCGCGCACATGGCGGGCAAGAGCCTCATCTCCACCATGCGGCACGGCAAGTTCGGAAACGTCGACTACAAACTGGGCCTGGTCATGCTCGTCGGCACCGTAGTGGGCTTCGAAATCGGCGCGCAAATGATCATGTGGCTGGAACGCCTAGGCAGCGTAGAAAAGGTCGTGCGCTACCTCTACGTGGCCCTGCTCTTCTGCATCGCCTGGATGGTCTTCCACGACATCAACGTGAAGAAGCGGAAGGAAGCGGAGCTGCGCGCCGCCGGCAAGGAGGCCGACAAGCTGGCCACCGGCATCGAATGGCACAAGAAGTTCCACGCCATCAAGATCCCGCCCATGGTCCACTTCAATGAAGCCGGCATCTACTGCTCCGCGTGGCTGCCCATCGCCGTGAGCTTCCTCACCGGCTGGCTGGCCGGCATCCTGGGCATCGGCGGCGGCCTCATCCGCATGCCCTCGCTGATCTACATCGTCGGCTGCCCGACCCACGTGGCCGTCGGCACCGACCTCTTCGAAGTCATGATTTCCGGCCTGTACGGCGCCGGCACCTACACCTACAAGGGCCGCACCGAACTCGTCGCCGCGGTGATCATGCTCATCGGCGCCTCCATCGGCGCGCAGGTGGGCGCTGTGGCCACCAAGTACATCAAGGGCTACGGCATCCGCTACGCCTTCGGCATCGCGGTCATCGGCTGCATGCTCTCCATCATCACCAAGCTTGCGGCCAAGGCCTGGAACATGTCCATACTGGACAGCCTGTCCACTGCGGTCGTGCTGATCGTCGTCTCCGGCCTGTCCCTGTACATCCTCGTCCGGTTCGTCCAGGGCTGCAAGAAGGAACTCGCCATGAAGGCGGCCAAGGGCTAGGCGTTCCTGCCGCGTGACCGAGAACATACGAAGGAGACTGAATATGAGCATGAAAAGCATGTGGCGCAGCCTGCTCGTGGCCCTTCCCCTGGCGCTGCTTCTGGGCTGCTCCGATTACGGCAAGGTCGATCAGGGCCGCGTCATCAAGTACGACCCGGCCACCAAGACGATGACCATGATCCGGGACAAGGCCAATGACACCCAGAACCCGGACTACACCTATCTGCCGCCGATCACCTACGTGCTGCCGTCCAACCCCGCCGAGATGGGCCCCGAGCCCAAGGCCGGCGGACGCATGAAGATCGACAACAAGAAGAACCAGATCACCATCTTCGACCCGAACACGCAGAACTTCAAGACCATCGACTTCGTCATGATCGACTTCAAGGAGAACATCGACAAGGAACACCCGCTGGTGTACGACAAGGAAGCGGGCAAGGCCAAGAAGTTCCCCGTGGTCGACAAGGAAAAGAAGACCGTGACCATCTACTCCGGACGCCAGAAGACCCTGTCGGTCATCCAGCTCCCGGAAGAGTACTTCGCCATGCCTGAGAACACCTGGGACGCCGGCGACGAAGCCCGCGTGTACTACAAGGAAGAAGGCAAGGCCCTGCGGTTCATGAACATCTCCAAGACCAACATCTACAAGAAGTAACGGACATCCTCTCTCTGGCGGGCCGGGCGCGTCCCGGCCCGCCGCAACACAAGGAGCATGGCATGATCTTCAACGACGACGACGCTGCCCCGAAGATCAGCATGAACGCCCGGCAAAAGCTCTTCATCCTCGGCGTCGACGTCGCCATCCTCGCCGAGCTGTGCGTCGCCATGTCCGCCGCCTCCGGCGCACCGGACACCTTCACTCCCACCTTCATGAAGACCTTCTTCTCGCTCTTCCTGCCCACGCTGGCCATCGGCATCCTCGGCTTCCGCAAGCTGCGCGACCGCGCCGGAAACGCCCGCTCATGAACTTCCGCGGCCTCGCCGTCCGGCGCAGGCTTTGCGGCCTCGCGGGGACGGCGCTCATCCTCCTGGTCCTGGCGCTCGTCGTGGACGGCATGATCGCCGGCGGCCGCAGCGATCCCCGCCGCTTCCAGCTTTTGCCGGGGCAGAGCCTCACCCTGAGCGACCCCATGCCGCGGGGGACGCAGCGCCTGGATGATTTGCGGCTTTCCTCGCCGGTCCCCGGCATCGGCGTCCGCCTTGTGGAGACCTTTTCCGGCTTCTGGCTGGGCGGCACCCTCTGGCGGGCCGAGGCCGCGCTGGCCCCGGACCTGCGGCCCGGCGAATACGACCTCGTCATGCGCTACGCCGCCAACGGCACCGCCGTCGTCCCGGAGCAAAGCTACCGCCTGAGCGTCTACCCGGACGCCAAGGCCATCCAGGCCGCCTCCCTCTCGCTCACCACGCGCGCCCTCGGGCTTTCGCCCTACCTGCTGGCCGTGTGCCTGCTGCCCCTGATCATCCTGCCCATGGCCGCCAGCTTCGCGCTTTCGCGCCGGATCGACCGCGCCCTGGCCGAGGCGAACATGGCCGAGGTCTACCGGGCCATGGGCGGCGGCGAGACCGGCCAGATGATTTTCTTCAGCCTCGGGCCGGAACACGGCCTTGCGCCCGGCGCGAGGCTGGAGGTCCTCGACGAGCGCGGCGAGCGGATCGTCGGCGCGGCCCTGGTCACCGCCGTCCACGGCGAGGACGTGCAGGCCGCCATGCAGGACGGCGGCCAAGTGCATCCCGGCGTGCTGGTCCGTCCGGCCTGAGCGTCCGCTAATCCCCGTAAGGGGCCCCTTTCGCCCGTTTCCGAATTCACACCACCGCTTGTTCATTATTCACCAATTGCGTAGGATATGCCGCAAGCAATATTTTACGCAAAGTGAGTAATTCCTCTCTTGCGGTCCCATTTGAAGCCCTCTAAAATAATCTCATTTCCCACCCTTTCCCCCTTTCCTTGGCGGTCATTTTGGGCTATGTGCCTGCGTTTAGAAAGTTCTCAAAGCTTTTGAGGGGGTTTCATCACATGTCTGAAGCGTATATCGGGCTTCTGGTTCTTTGGCCCCTGGCCGCCGGACTCGCCTGCCTGGTTCTTACCAGTCCGGGCGCACGTTCGGCCCTGGTGCTGTTGACGGGCATCGCCCTGGCGGTCGGGGGACTCGCCGTGGCGGCCAATGCTCCGTTTGCGGCGCCCTCCGCGCTGTTGGGCTCGGAGACGGCACTCCACATCGCCGAGGGCGCGGCGTTCGTGCTCCCGGCCTACTTCCTGCTCCGCGGCCTCATGGCCAAACACTGGCTGGTCATCGTATTCTCGCTGGGGCAGCTGGCCCTGGCGGCCTACGGCGCAGTGGCCATGCCCCACGCCGCGCTCGTGCAGAACGCGGCCGTTTGCGACGGGCTCTCCCTGGCCCTGGTGCTGGTGGTCTGCTTCGTCGGCTCGCTCATCGCCATCTTCGCCCTGCCGTACATGAAGCATCATGAGGAGCACCTGCACCTCGCCGTCAGCAAGCAGCCGGGATTCTTCCTGATCATGCTGGCGTTCCTGGGCTTCATGAATGGTCTGGCCCTGGCCAACGACATCCGCGTGTTCGAGGCCTTCTTCGAGGCCACCACGCTGTGCTCGTTCCTCCTCATCGGCCACGACAAGACCGAAATCGCCACCAAGAACGCCCTGCGGGCCCTGTGGATGAACTGCCTGGGCGGCATCTTCCTCCACGCCGGCATCCTGCTCACGCAGCAGGCCCACGGTCTGGTGGACATCCACGAAATCGTGAACCCGGCCGTCTGGGCCGGGGCGTCCATGCTGCCCGTGGCGCTGCTGCTCCTGGCGGGCTGCGTCAAGGCCGCGCAGATGCCCTTCCAGTCCTGGCTGCTGGGCGCCATGGTCGCGCCCACGCCGGTGTCCGCGCTGCTGCACTCCAGCACCATGGTCAAGGTGGGCGTGTTCATGTGCCTGCGCCTGGCCCCGGTGCTGCCCGGCACCGCCACGGGCGTCGTGCTGGCCACGGCCGGCGCGTTCACCTTCTTCGCCGCCTCCGCCCTGGCCCTGGGCCAGAGCAACGCCAAGAAGATCCTGGCCTACTCCACGGTGGCCAACCTCGGGCTGATCATCGCCTGCGCCGGCATGGCCACTCCCGCGGCCATCGCCGCCGGCGTCGTGCTGCTGGTCATCCACGCCGCCACCAAGGCCCTGCTCTTCCTGTGCGTGGGCGACATGGAGCAGATCGTGGGCAGCCGCGACCTGGAGGATCTCCGCGGCGCCGTGGCCAAGGCCCCGACGACGGCTCTCGCCGCCGCGGCTGGCGCCCTGGCCATGATCCTGCCGCCGCTGGGCATGCTCATGGGCAAGTGGGCCGCCATCGAGGCCGCCCTGACCAATCCCATCCTGCTGCTGCTCATGGCCCTGGGCAGCGCCCTGGCCGTGGTCTGCTGGGTACGCTTCGCCGGCACGCTGCTGGCCGGCCGCTCCGTGGACAAGACCGCGCATTCGCACATCCTCACCAGCGGGCCGATCCTGAGCCTGCTCTTCGGCGCCATCGGCCTGGGCATGGCCGCGCCGTGGATCAATGCGCTGCTGCTGCCCGGCGCCAGCGCCCTGGCCGGCGGCTGGGGCCTCATCCCCACACTGTTCGTGGTGGGCATGCTCGGCTGGATCGTCGGCATGAAGGTGCTTTCGCGGCAGAGCGCGGCCAAGCTCGCCGGCCCGTACATCGGCGGCCTGCCGTCCGCTGAGCCCGGCACCTTCGTGGGCGCTCTGGGCAAGAACTGGGTTCTCTCCGAAGGCAACGAATACGCCGAGGAGCTGTTTGGCGAACCCAAGCTGACCAAGGTCGCGGGCGTGCTTGCCGGCGCGCTTCTGCTCGCCCTGGTGGGAGGCGCAATCATATGAACCTGACGACCTTCTATCTCGCCGTCGCCGGCCTGATCCTCGCGCCGCTGGTGGGCGGTCTGGTGGCCGGCGTGGACCGTGTTGTCACCGCGCGGCTCCAGTCCCGCGTCGGTCCGCCGCTCTTGCAGCCCTTCTACGACGCCGGCAAACTCTGGAGCAAGGTCATCCCGCCCACCAACCAGTGGCAGGGCATGTTCGTGCGCTGGGCGCTGCTGGCCTCCCTGGCCTCGGACGTGCTTCTGGCCGCGGGCGCGGACGTGCTGATGTGCTTCTTCGTGCAGGCGGCCAGCGCCTGCTTCATCGCCGTGGGCGCGTTCTGCGGCGCCTCGCCGTACAGCAAAATCGGCGCGCAGCGCGAGCTGTTCCAGCTCCTGTGCTACGAGCCGGTGTTCCTGGTGGCCATCCTGGCCATGTGCAAGGCCGCCGGCGGCTTCGACGCCTTCGCCATCATGGCGGCCAAGGGACAGCCCCTGCTGTTCAAGCTGCCCCTGCTGATCCCCGGCCTGCTCTTCGTGGTGCTCGTGAAGCTGCGCAAGTCGCCCTTCGACATCAGCGCCAGCCACCACATGCACCAGGAGGTGGTCCGCGGCGTGTACACCGACTTCGCCGGCCGCGACTTCGCGCTCATCGAGATCGCGCACTGGGCCGACGTCACGGTGGTGCTCTGGATCTGCTCCTTCCTGTGGGCCACGGGCCCGCTGCAGATGGTCGTCGCCGGCCTGGTCTTCCTGTTCGCGGCGCTCATCATCGACAACATCAGCGCCCGGCTGACCTGGCGCTACATGGTCAAGGTCGTTGCCCCGGTGTCCCTGCTTTTGGCCACCGCCAACCTCCTCTGGCTGTATCTGGAGTAAGCTATGGGATTCCTCAAGAAATCACAGGTCAAGTCGCCGTGGATCCTGCACTTCGACTGCGGATCGTGCAATGGCTGCGACATTGAGACCCTGGCCTGCCTGACCCCGGTGTACGACGTCGAGCGCTTCGGCATCATCAACGTGGGCAATCCGCGCCACGCCGACGTGCTGCTCGTCACCGGCACGGTCAACCCGCGCAACGCCGTGGTGCTGAAGAACCTCTACGACCAGATGCCCAGCCCCAAGCTGGTCATCGCCATCGGGGCCTGCGGGTGCTCCGGCGGCGTGTTCCGCGAGGCGCCCAACGTCCTGGGCGGCGTGGACAAGGTCATCCCCGTCGACGTGTACGTGCCCGGCTGCCCGGCCAAGCCCGAGGCCATCATGGACGCCGTGGTCACCGGTCTGGCCAAGCTCAAGGGCATCCTGGAGGAGGCAAGCTGATGGCTATCGAATCGATCCCCGTCACCCCGGACAAGCTCGTGGCCGAGGTCACGCGCCTGAAGAACGAAGGCTGGCGGCTGGTGACCTTCTCCAGCGTCGAAATCGACGCCGAGAACATGGAAGTGCTCTATCACTTCGACAAGGACCTCGCCCTGACCAACCTGCGCGTGCAGGTCAAGAAGGGCGGGCACCTGCCCAGCGTGTCCGGCGTGCTCTTCGCGGCCTTCCTCATCGAAAACGAAATCCGCGACCAGTTCGGCCTGACCTTCGACGGTCTGGTCATCGATTATCAGGGACGCCTCTTGAACGACTGCACCGCGACCTCCAGCAGCTCGCCCTTCTGCCGCCTGCTGGTCCGGGGCGGCATGACCGTGAAGGAGGTCAAGTAGATGGCCCGCAGCGTCATTCCCTTCGGCCCGCAGCACCCGGTGCTGCCCGAGCCGATCCACCTGTCCATCGTCGTCGAGGATGAAAAGGTCGTCGAGGCCCTGCCCACCCTGGGCTACGTGCACCGCGGCCTGGAGATGCTCGCCGCCAAGCGCGACTTCAACCAGATGATCCAGATCGTCGAGCGCGTCTGCGGCATCTGCTCGATGATCCACTCCCTGTGCTACTGCCAGGGCATCGAGGAAATGATGGGCGTCGAGGTGCCCCGCCGCGCGCGCATGCTGCGCGTGGTCTGGAGCGAACTGCACCGCCTGCATTCCCACCTGCTCTGGCTCGGCCTCTTCGCCGACAGCTTCGGCTTCGAGGCCCTGTTCATGCAGCTCTGGAAGATCCGCGAAAAGGTCATGGACCTCAACGAGGCCACCACGGGCAACCGCGTCATCGTCTCGGTGAACGTCGTCGGCGGCGTGCGCGCCGACCTCGACGAGAGCCAGATCCGCTGGATTAAGGACACCCTCGTGGACGTGGAGGCGGGCATCAGGAACCTCCAGACCACGATCATGAACGACAGCACCGTGTGCCGCCGCACAAAGGGCAAGGGCATCCTCACCAAGCAGGCCGCCTACGAGCTGGGCGCCGCCGGCCCGACCCTGCGCGGCAGCGGCGTGGCCCAGGACATGCGCCAGCTCAAGTACGCCGGCTTCGACGAGATCGCCTTCGAGCCCGTGGTGGAGACCGACGGCGACTCCTGGGCGCGCGGCGCCGTGCGCTTCCGCGAGTGCCTGCAGTCCATCGACCTGGTGCGCCAGGCCCTGGACCGGCTGGAGCCGGGCGAGCTGGCCGCCAAGGTCAAGGGCAAGCCCCAGGGCGAGGTGGTGACCCGCGTGGAGCAGCCGCGCGGCGAGTGCCTCTATTACATCAAGGGCAACGGGGACAAGTTCCTCGACCGCGTGCGCATCCGCACCCCGACGTTCGCCAACATCCCGCCCCTGGCGGCCATGCTGCCGGGCCTGGACTTCGCGGACGTGCCGGTGGTCGTGCTGTCCATCGACCCCTGCATCAGCTGCACGGAGAGGTAGACGTCATGAAAATGCTGCCAACCGTCATCTCGAACCTGTTCAGCCCGCCGGTCACCCGGCGCTATCCCTTCACCGTGCGCGAACCCTTCGCCACCACGCGCGGCGAACTGATCAACGACATCAGCCGCTGCATCTTCTGCGGCACCTGCTCGCGCAAGTGCCCCTCGCAGTGTCTGAGCGTGGAGAAGGACGGCCCGGACGGCGTCTGGAGCCTGGACTTCTTCGCCTGCGTCGGCTGCGGCGTCTGCGTGGACGCCTGCCCGGTCAACAGCCTGTCCCAGAAGACCACCCACCGACCGGTGGCCGTGGAGCGCGGGACCATCGTCCTGCGCGGCAAGCTGCCCGAGAAGCCGAGCAAGCGGACCGAGAAGCCCACGGAGCCGGCGGCCAAGCCGGCCCAGTAGCCCCACCCTGCCCCAAAAGCACAGGCCCCGCGCCGGCCCCGTAAGGGACGCCGGCGCGGGGCCTCCGCTTTCAATGGCGTCAGATACTAACATCTCCGTCTGCGCCTTGACGCCATGCGGCCGCCGCACCTACAAGGGCCTGAATCAAACAAGGAGGGAACCATGAAGCGCCCCTGCACTTCCCCTGCCCGTCTGTTCGCCGCTGCGCTCCTGTGCCTGGTCCTGGCCGCGCCGGCCCTGGCCAACGACTTCTACCAGCGGCCGCCCGTGCCCTCCTCACGGGACCAGACCAAGACCACCACCACGACGCGGCAGAAGAAGACCTCCACGAGCCTGGGCAACGCCAAGCTCACCAACAAAATCGTCAAGAGCACCAAGACCGGCAACACCGGCGGGGAGAGCAGCCGGCCCAAGGGCTCGCTCCAGTAGTCCCCGCCGCAAGGGAGCCTCCATGATCTTCGACGCCTTCGAGAACTGGCGCTGCTACGGCGGCCGCCCGGCCTGGGAGCAGGTCTTCGCCTGGCTCGCGGCCCTGGCTCCGGAAACCGCCCCCGGCGAATACCCCATCGACGGCCGCGACATCTTCGCCAAGGTCTTCGACTACACCTCCAAGAACCTCCTGGAGACCACGCTGGAGGCGCACCGCGTCTACGCGGACGTCCACATGGCGCTGCCCGGCCCCGCGGGCGGCCCCGAGGTGCACGGACGCTTCGGCCTGGACGAGCTGGAGGAGAAGACGCCCTACGACGCGGAGCGGGACCTCGTCCTGTACCACCACCCGGATCGCTTCCGGGCCCTGTTCACCCTGCATCCGGGCCAGTTCTGCGTCTATTTCCCGCAGGACGCCCACCTCTCCCAGGGCAAGACCGGCGCCGCGCCGGAGTCCCTGCGCAAGGTGGTGGTGAAGGTCCGCGCGGACCTGCTCCGGCCATGAGCGAAGGGGCGGACGACCAGCCCCAGCCGCCGCACGCGACGCTCTGGGAGATCTTCCGCTGCTTCATGCGCGTCGGGGCCACGGCCTATGGCGGGCCGGCCATGATGCCGCTCATGCGGGAGCAGGTGCTCCGGCGCGGCTGGCTGACGCCCGACGGCTTCCGCGTGGGCCTGTCCGTATGCCAAGCCATCCCCGGCGGCACGCTGATGCAGCTGGCCGGCTACGTGGGTCTGGTGCTGCGCGGCCTGCCCGGCGCGCTGGCCGGATTCGTGGGTTTCGGCATCCCCGCCACGCTGCTGATCACCGTGCTCTCGGTGATCTACCACGCGGCCCGGGGCCTCACCCTGGCCGCCTCGGCCATGCAGGGCCTCAACGCCGTGGTCCTGGGAATCATCGCCCTGGCCGTGTACGACTTCTGGCTGCGCTACGCCCACGGCGCGCGCCGCGTGGTCTCAATCTTCATCGCCTGCGCCCTGTTCCTCCAGGGCATCGGCCCGGCCTGGATCATCCTCGGCGCGGCGATCCTGGGGCCGGTGATCTACCGCGACGAAACCGCGCCGCCGGTGGGCATCACCCACGCCGCCATCTCCATGCGCGGGGTGCTCGCGCTGGCGTGCTTCAGCCTGGCCTGGCTGGCGGCCGAGTACTTCTTCCGGCCGCTGCACTTCGACATGGCGGTGTCCATGGCCAAGTGCGACCTCATCGCCTTCGGCGGCTACGGCATCTTCCCGGCCATGTTCCACGAGGTGGTGGTCTTCCGGCAGTGGATGAGCGCCGAGACCTTCATGGACGGCATGGCCCTGGCCCAGGTGACGCCGGGCCCGTTCATGCTCGGGGCCTGCTTCGTTGGCTATCACCTCGACGGACTGCTCGGGGCGCTCACGGCCGGCATCTGGGTGTTCACGCCGTCGTTCTTCATGCTCATGCTCGTCGTGCCCTGCTCCGGCCGGCTGCTGGCCTGGCAGCCCTTCCGGCGGGCGCTCGCCGGGGTGCTGTCCACCCTGGGCGGGCTGATCCTGGCCGTGGGCATCCAGCTGGCCCGCGGCATGGACTGGTCCTGGCCCAAGGCGGCCATCGCCCTGGCCGCCACCATCGCGCTCTGGCGCAAGGTGGACCCCATCTGGGTGGTGCTGGCCGGCATGGGCCTAGGCCTGGCGTTTCTGTAACGGGACGCGGCGGACGAAGAACAGCGTGTCCACGGCCATGAACGGGAAGGCCGCCGGGAGCTCGCGCTTTTCCAGACGCGCAAAGCCGCGCTTGGCGTAAAAGCGGTGCGCGGCCAGATAGCGGTCCGTGGTGCCGAGGTACACGGCGGTGATGCCGGCGCGCACGCAGAAGGCCAGCAGTTCGTCCAGGAGCGCGGCGGCCAGCCCCGCGCCGCGCGCGGCCGGGGCCACGAACATCTTGCGCAAGGCGGCCTGGCCCTGGCCGATGTTCAGCAGGGCCACGGTGCCCGCCACCGCGCCCGCGGCGTCACGGGCGACCCAGAAGCCGCCCGGGCCCAATGCGCCGCGCAGATAGAAACCCGGCACGTCCAGCAGGTCCGGCTGGTCGGCCAGGGTGATCGGCAGGCCGAATTCGCCGGCCTGGACGCCGAGGATGAACGCGGCCGCCGCGTCGCGGTCGGCGTCGGCGTAGGGCGCGATGGACCAGGACGCCACGGTCCTAGCCCTTCAGGCCAGCCATGAGCGCGCCGATGCGCTCCACCTGCGCCGCGTCCGAGGCGGGGAAAAGCCCCATGATTCGGCCGCGGAACATCACGGCCACGCGGTCGGCCAGGGTCAGCGCCTCGCTGAGGTCGCCGGTGACCAGAAGCACGCCGGCGGACCGGCGCGCGTCGAGCAGCCGCCGCCACACCGCCTCCGTGGCGGCGATGTCCAGGCCCTGAGTCGGCTGCTCGGCCACCAGGAGCCGGGGCTGGCGGCGCATCTCGCGGCCGAGGACGAACTTCTGCAGGTTGCCGCCGGAAAGCTGCCAGGCCTGGGCGTCGACATCGCCGGGCTGGACGTTGTGCTCGCGCACGATCTTCTCCGCGGCCCTGCGGGCCAGGGCGCGGTCCAGCCACATCCCGCGCGAGAAGCCCTCCCGCGTGGTCAGAAGCAGGTTGTCCGTCAGGTTCATGGTCCGGCAGGTGGCCAGGCCGGTGCGGTCCTCCGGCACCCAGGCCAGCGCGCCGTCCCAGTCGTGGTGCCGGTGGAATTCGTCCCAGCCCAGCCCCAGGAGTTCGACCGTCCCGCCTTCCGGCCGGGACAGGCCGCACACGGTCTCCACCAGCTGCTGCTGGCCATTGCCCGCGACGCCGACCACGGCCAGGATCTCGCCCTCCCGCAGGCCGAAGGACACGTCGGCGAGCCCGCCGCCGGAGAGGCCGCGCACGTCGAGCACCATGTGGCCGAGCTCCACGGGCTCGCGCGGGATGTCCAGGAGCACGTCGCGGCCGACCATGCGCCGCGCCAGCTCCGCCGGGGAGGCCACCTCGGAGGCCAGGAACTCGCCCTCGATACGGCCGCGCCGCAGGATGGCGATCTCGTCGGCCACAGAGAGCACCTCCTCCAGCTTGTGGGAGATGAACACGATGGCCTTGCCCTGGGCGCTCATGGCCCGCAGCGCGGCGAAAAGCGCCGCGATCTCCGGCGGGGTGAGCACGGCCGTGGGCTCGTCGAAGATCAACACGCGGCTCTTGCGGTGCAAAAGCTTGAGGATCTCCACGCGCTGGCGCTCGCCCATGGACAGGTCGCCCACGCGCGCGCCCGGGTCGATGGGCAGGCCGAAGCGTTCCGCCAGCTCGGCCACAGTGGCGCGCATGCGCGCGTGATCGAGCAGAAAGCCGCCCTCCTGGCCCAGGAGAACGTTCTCGGCCACGCTCATGTTCTCCACGAGCATGAAATGCTGGTAGACCATGCCCACGCCCGCGGCGATGGCCTCGCCGGGCGAGGCGAAGCGGACCGGCCGGCCCTCCAGTTCGATGCGCCCCTCGTCCGGCGGGAAGCGCCCGGCCAGCATGGCCATGAGGGTGCTCTTGCCCGCGCCGTTCTCGCCGAGCAGGGCCTTGATGCGGCCGGGCAGAATCGCCAGGCTGATGGCGTCGTTGGCCAGGACCTTGCCGAAGCGCTTGGTCACGCCGCTCAGGCGCACCAGCGGCAGGGCGTCCACGGCCCCGATGTCCGTGCGGGCCTCCGCGTGCAGGTCGCGCCCGTCCATGCGCCTAGCCCTCCGGCTCGATGTTCACGCCCAGGGCCGCCGGGGCCCCACTGCGCCGCGCCCGCGCCGCGCAGAACACCAGCACGACCACGGTCAGAAGATAGGGCAGCATCAGCAGCAGCGACGAGGGCACGTTGGTGCCCGAGGCCTGGAGCCGCAGCTGGAAGGCCATGACCCCGCCGAAGAGCAGCGCGCCCAGCACCGCCCGGCCCGGACGCCAGAAGGCGAAAATCACCAGGGCCACGGCCACCCAGCCGCGCCCGCCGGAAAGCCCCGTGGTCCAGAGGTGCGTGTGCGCCAGGGACAGATAGGCCCCGCCCAGGCCGCACAGAAAGCCCCCGGCCAGCACGCCCAGGGCGCGCAGACGCTGCGGCCGCAGGCCCGCCGCGGCGGCCGCCGCCGGCATCTCGCCCGCAGCGCGCAGCCCCAGGCCCAGGCTCGTGCGGTTCAGGAAGAACCACACCGCCACGGGCGCGCAATAACAGAGGTAGACCATGGCGTCCTGGCGGAAGAGCACGGGCCCCAGGAACGGCAGATCGGCCAGCCCCGGCACGGCCAGGGCGCGAAAGCCGCCGGTGTTCTGCCCCACGAAGGGCGTGCCGAGAAAATTCGACAGGCCCGTGCCGAACAGCGTCAGGGCCAGGCCGGAGACCACCTGGTTGCCCAGGAAGACTTGGCAGACCACGGAGTGCACCGCGCAGAGCAGCACGCCGCACAGTCCGCCGGCCAGCAGCCCCAGCCAGGCCGAGCCCGTGACGTGGCAGACGATGAACGCCGCGAAGGCGGCCAGGGCCATGACGCCCTCCACGCCGAGGTTCATCACCCCGCCCTTCTCCGAAAGGATTTCGCCCAAGGTGGCGAAGAGGATGGGCGTGCCGGCCTGCACTGCGGCGGCCAGCAGCGCGATGATCAGCTCCGGGCTCATGATTCGGCTCCGGCGCGAGCCGGGTCGCGCAGCCGCACGCTGTAGCCGAGGAAGAACTGGGCCGCCAGGACGCACAGGAGGATGGCCCCCTCCAGGATCGGCGCGAAGGCCGCGGGAATCTGGAGTTCCAGCTGCATGACCTCCACGCCCACGCGCAGCGCGGCCAAGAGGTAGGCCGTGAAGGCGATGGGCCAGGGCTTGAGCCGGGCCAGCCAAGCCACGGTGATGGCCGTGTAGCCGTAGCCCACCATGATCGTGGGCTGGAGCCGGCCCAGGGTGGCCGAGGCCTCGATGCAGCCGGCCATGCCGGCCACGCCGCCGCCCACGCCCAGCACCAGGGCCACCAGCATGGCGTAGGGCATGGCGGCGTAGCGCGCCACGCGCTCGCCCTCGCCGCAGGCCGTGAGCTCGAAGCCCAGGCGCGTGCGCGAGAGAAACACGGCGTAGGCCGCGCCCACCAGCGGGCAGGCCAGCAGACCCCAGTGCAGCTTGCCGAAGGCCGGGCCGAAAAAGGCCGACAGCCGGCCGATCTGCCCGCCCGGAGGAAACTCCGCGGTCATGGGGAAGCCGAAGCTGGCCGGGTCCTTCCAGGGGCCGAACACGAGGTATTCCAGCACCAGCACGCCGATGTAGTTGAGCATGAGCGAGGTGATGACCTCGTTGACGCCAAGGCGCAGGCGCAGCGCGGCCGGAATGAGCCCCCAGGCCCCGCCCAGGAGGAAGGCGCAGCAGAGCATCAGCGGCAGCAGCAGCGGGCCGGGCAGGCCCGAAAAGGTCAGCGCGGCCCAGGTCGCGCCCACCGCGCCCAGGGCGAACTGGCCCTCGGCCCCGATGTTCCAGATCTGCATCCGGAAGGACAGGGCCACCCCGATGGAGCACAGGAAGATGGGAATGGCCTTGAGCAGACCGTCCAGCAGGGAGTGCGGCTGGCCGAAGGCCCCGCGGAAGAGCACGGCCATGCCGCCCAGGGCCGGCTTGCCATAGAGGGCGAGCAGCCCGGCGCACAGCGCCAGGGCCACGGCCAGCGCGCCCAGGTAGATCACCGGGGCGCCCCAGCCGATCGGCTCCTCACGCTTGCGGACGATGAGCGTCATGGGCTCCCTCGCTACTGGACGCTGCCCACCACGCCCTCGACGAACCAGGTCATGCCGAGGAGTTCCTTGTCCGTGGCCTTGACGCCTTCGGCGAACTTGACCTGCCCGGCCTGGTCCTTGATCGGGCCGACGAAGACCTTGTCCTCGCCCTTCTTGAACAGCTCCTTCTGGGCGTTGACCTTGTCCTGCACGGCCTTGGGCACCATGGGACCGAAGGGGGCGATGTCCACCACGCCCTTCTCCATGCCCCACCACATGGAGCGGCCGCCGGTCCACTTGCCCGTGCGGACCTCCTTGATCATGGTCTCATAGAAGGGGGCCCAGTTCCACACCGCGGCGGTGAGGTGCGCCTTGGGCGCGTAGGCGGACATGTCGGAGTTGTAGCCGATGCAGTACTTGCCGCGCTGCTGGGCGGCCTCCTGCGGGCCGGGGGAGTCCTGATGCTGGGTGATGACGTCGGCGTTCACGTCCAGCAGGCTGATGGCGGCGTCCTTCTCCAGGGCGGGGTCGAACCACGTCTTGGTCCAGACCACGCGCACCTGGGCCTTGGGATTCACGCTGCGCACGCCCAGGGTGAAGGCGTTGACGCCGCGGATGACCTCGGGGATGGGGAAGGCCGCCACGTAGCCGATGATGTTCGTCTTGGTCATGGCGCCGGCGACCATGCCGGTGAGGTAGCGGGCCTGGTAGATGCGGCCGAAGTAGTTGCTGACGTTCTCGCTGGACTTGAAGCCCGAGCAATGCATGAACTTGACCTTGGGATAGTCCTTGGCCACCTTGATGGTCGGGTCCATGAACCCGAAGCTCGTGGTGAAGATCAGGTCATAGCCGCTGCGCGCCATGTTCTCAATGACGCGTTCGGCGTCCGCGCCCTCCTTGACGGCCTCGACGAAGGAGGTCTTCACGCCCGGGTCCAGCTTCTCGATGGCCTTGCGGCCCTGGTCGTGGGCCCAGGAGTAGCCTGCGTCGCCCACGGGCGAGGTGTACACGAAACCGACCTTGAGCTCGCCGGTCTTGGGACCGTCCGCCGCCGGGGCGGCGGCCTTTTCCGGCGCATTCTGGCAGCCGGCCAGGGCCAAGATCAGGGACAGCGCCAGCGCGCCGATGAGATGCAAGCGCTTGTGCATAATCATCCTCCCAAAAATGCCACCCGGAAATCACCGGGTTGCGGCTGAAAGTGCGACCGCCGCGGAGACGCCCGCGCGCGCGTCCCCGCCAGGGCGTAAAGCTAATCGCGCGTCTTGGCGATGGGGGGCACGAACTGCGTCGCGGAATCCCAGGGGAACAGAATCCAGGTGTCCTGGCTCACCTCGGTGACGTAGGTGTCCACCAGGGGCCGGCCGGCCGGCTTGGCGTAGACCGTGGCGAAGTGCGCGCGGGGGAGCATCTCGCGCACGCTGCGGGCCGTGCGGCCCGTGTCCACGAGATCGTCGATGAGCAGCCAGCCCGCGCCGTCGCCCTGCGGCTGCTTCAGCGTGTTCGCCTGGCCCTGGGACTGCCAATCGTAGCTGGAGACGCAGACCGTGTCGATGAGGTGGATGTCCAGTTCGCGGGCGATGATCGCCGCAGGCACCAGTCCGCCGCGGGTGATGGCGTAAATGCCCGTCCAGGGGCCCCGCTCCACCAGACGCCAGGACAGGGCCCGGCAATCGCGCTGGAGCTGCTCCCAGGTGATGGGAAAGACTTTGGTGTAAGGAACCTTTTCCACGCTCGGCCTCGTCTTGAAGGCCAGCACATTAGCCGAGAGCCCGCCCCGGAGCAAGAGCCAGATCGCCCCCCGGCCGCGCCGCGCGCGCAACCTGCCGTTTTCGCGCGCGCTTTTCCTCTCAGTCGCGCTCCAGGAGCTGCATCCCGAAGAGCGCCGCGCCGTGCACGCCGAAGTCCTCGTCGCGGTTGAGCACCACCGGCAACCCGGCGAGCAGCTCCGCGTGTCCGGCCGAGGGCGCGCTGCGGAACTCCGCCAGGAAGGCCGGATGCTGCACCAGCACGGGATTGCGCGCGGCCACGCCGCCGGAAATGCAGACCCCGCCCAGGGCCATCACCGCCAGGGCGTAGTTGCGGGCCACCCGGCCGTAGAAGCGCGCGAACCACTCCACGGTCCGCGGCGAGCGCTCCAGGCGCGCGCCCACCTCGGCCGGGGTCAGGGCCTCGCCCGTCAGGTGCTCGTGCAGCCGCGCCAGGCCCGAGCCCGTGACCACGGCGTCGCCATGGCAGTAGGGGATGCCCGCCGCGCGGCGCAGCTGCTCGCCATAGGCGTGCTCCGCGTCGCCCACGAAGGGAAAGGCCATGTGCCCGCCCTCCGAGGGCACGGCCAGGAGCCCGCCGCGGCCGTCCGGCGTCAGGGCGCAGTGGCCCAGGCCCGTGCCCGCGCCGACGACCGCCACGACCCCGCCCACGCCGAAGGGCCTGCGTCCGCGTTGCAGCACCACGGCCCCGGCCAGGGCCCCGCTGCGGCAGGCGAAGGCCTGGGCCGCGAAGTCGTTGAGCAGCGCCCCGCGCGCCAGACCCGCCTGCCCCAGTTCGGCCAGGTCGATGCGCCAGCGGATGTTCGGCGCGACGCACACGCCGTCCTGCACCGGGCCGGGCACGGCCAGCGCGGCCAGATCGCACGCCGCCGCGGCGAAGGGCCGGGGCTCGGCGAAGAGTCGCGCCAGGAGCCCGCCGAAGCTCGCGGCCTCGCCGGTGCGCAGGCGCACGATCTCCCCCTGCAGGCGCAGGCCGCCGCCGGACGGGGCGTCGAAGAAGCCGAACCGGCTGCTGGTGCCGCCGATGTCCGCGGCGAGGATGTGGGGCATGGCGGCCTCCTGCGGGGTTGGAGCTGGCGGGAAGGGACCGCTTCAGCATAGCCGAGGCCGGCGCAAAAACAAAGAGGGGGCCGCGAAGCCCCCTCCCCGTACGTCCGGCCGGCGCGAAAACGCTACAGGGCCGCCCTGGCCGCCAGGGGGACCATGCGCAGGCCGCCGGTGGGCGGCTCCTCGCGCGGCTGGGGCATGGGCACGGCGTCGTTGAACGCCGAGGGCTGCTGCGGCGCGTCGGCGTGGGCCGCCTCGGCCGCGCGGGCGTGACGCTGGCGCTGGCGGGTGATGTACTTCTTGGTGATGGCCTTGAGCAGCTCGGCCTTGCCCTCGCGCTCGGAGGGCGAAAGGAAGCTCGTGAGCTTCTTTTCCAGGCGGTGGGAGTTCTGCTCCTTGGCGATGGCGATGATGCCCTCCATGATCAGCTTCTGGTTGAGCATTTCGGCGTTGGTGTGGAAGTTGATGCTCTCGGCGATGGGCGCCAGGAACATGTTCGACAGGACCACGCCGTAGAGGGTGGACACGAAGGCCACGGGAATGCTGGACACCAGCGCCCGGGTGTTGTCGATGCCGGAGAGCATGCCGATGAGGCCGATGACGCTGCCGGCCACGCCGAAGGCCGGAGCGGCCTTGGCCAGGGTCTGGAACACGCGCTCGCTCTGCTGGCGGCGGTCGTGGAAGAAGGCCATCTCGGTGTTCAGGAACTCGCGGATGTCGCGCTCCTTGTAGTTGTCCACCAGGAAGGCCACGGCGTTCTTCAGGAAGGGATCGGCGATTTTCTGACGGATGGACTCCAGGGACAGCACGCCCTCCACGCGGGACTTCACCGAAAGTTCGAGGAGGATGCGCACGATGTCGTCGTGGCTGGCCTGGCGCTGGGTGTAGACGCTGCGGGCCACCTGGAAGGCCGTGCGGATGCGCGCGTAGGGGTAGCTCATGAACAGAGCCGCGCACAGGCCGGCCACCACGATGAGGAAGGCCCCCAGGTTCCAGTAGACGCGCAGGCCGCCGCTCAGCCAGAAGCCGCCGATGAAGATGGCGATGCACAGGGCCACGCCCAGCATGTTCTTCTTGTTCATGATCCTATTCCCCCTAGATGTCCGTCAAGACGAGCACTTCCACCCGCCGGTTACGTTTGGCCGCGTCCCGGGCCGTGTCCGGCACCTCCGGTTGGAACGCGCCCCGGCCGGTGATCAGGAAGCGCCGGGGATCGAGCTTCTCGGTGCGGATGAAATATTCGGCCACGCTGGCCGCGCGCCGGGCCGAAAGGCCCAGGCTCTCCTCCGGCGTTTTGGTCTCGCCCTCGGCCGTATGGCCCACCACGAGCACTGCGCCGGCGCTGACGCGCAGGATCTCGCCGATGCGCGCGAGATAGGGCGCGCTGTTGGCCGAGAGGTGATCGCCGCCGGGACCGAAGAACAGATCCCCGCGCAGGAACACGCGCACCTGCCGGTCGGTCTCGCGCACCACCTGGATGCCCAGATTGTCCGATCTGTAGTAGGTTTCGCGCACGGGCTTGCCGGCCGCGGCGCGAAACTCCGCCGGGTCGCGCACCGGGGCCTCCAGCTCGCCCATGAAGGCCTGGCCGGGGTCCGCGGGGGCCTTGGTCTCGGCCACGGGAACCGGCTTGGGCGGCGGCGGGTCCTTGCGGGGCGGATTGGCCGCGTTGGACGAGTAGATGAACAGCATGGCGAAGACCATGAACATGATCATCATCAGGTCCGACCACGGCACGGACCATTCCGCGAAATTGCCGCCCGAGGCCACGGCCCTGGCTTCCAGCTCCCGTCTCTCCCTGTCGCCCATGACGCTGCATCTCCTTACGCTGTCGGCCGCCGGACGCTCCGGGGGCTTTCCGCCCCTGCTGAAGCAAATTGCCTGCCAAAAGCCTCAACCCCGCGGCAGACAAGGGAAACGGCTGCGGACGCGTCTGCCTCAAGGCGCGGGCGGATTGACTCCGGGCCTGTTTCGGGACACAAGCCCCGACATGACCAACGCTTTTCTGACGCCCGCCGGCCCCGGCGCATTCCGCACCCTGTCGCCCCTGGTTCTCGGCTCCAACTCCCCGCGCCGCCGCGAACTGCTCGGCTCCCTGGGGCTGGAGTTCGAGATCTGCCCGAGCAACGCCCAGGAGCCCGCGCCGGAGGACGGCGAGCCGGCCGAGGCCTACGCCCGGCGCATGGCCCGCCTGAAGACCAGCGACGTGGCAGTGCTCTACCCCGACGCGGCCGTGCTCGGCGCGGACACCATCGTCGTGCTCCCGGCCGCCGCCGGCGCGGCCCGGCCCGACATCATCCTGGGCAAGCCCCGGGACGAGGCCGACGCCCTGCGCATGCTGGGCCTGCTCTCGGGCCGTGGCCACACGGTGATCACCGGCGTGTGCCTGTGCCTGCCCGGCGGCGGCGAGCCCATCTGTCTGGCCGTGGCCACCGAGGTGTTCATGCGCGCCAGCAGCCGCGCGGAGCTCGCGGCCTACGCCGCCACGCGCGAGCCCGCCGACAAGGCCGGGGCCTACGCCATCCAGGGTCTGGGCGCGTTTCTGGTGCAGCGCGTGGCCGGATCGTACACCAACGTGGTGGGCCTGCCGGTGGCGGAGTGCGCGGGCCTGCTCCTGGAGCACGGCGTCATCGCCGCGCGGCCGGCGCACGGCGCGGAACGGCCGTGAACGCCGCAATCGCCCCCGCGCGGCCGGAGGATCTCCCGGCCCTGGTCGGGCTGTGGGAGGCGGCGGTCCGGGCGACGCATTCCTTCGTCGCCGAGGCCGACATCCAGTATTTCCAGACGCTGCTGCGCGACGGCGCGCTGCTGGCGGTCCGGCCGCACTGCGCCAGGGACGCCGCGGGACGGCTGCTCGGATTCGTCGGCGTGGCCGGGGAGCGCATCGAGATGCTCTTCGTGGCCCCGGAACATTTCGGCCGGGGCGTCGGGACGCTGCTGTTGCGGCACGCCGTCGGGGCCCTGGGCGCGCGGGAAGTGGACGTCAACGAACAGAATCCCGCCGCCGCCGGCTTTTACGCACGGCGCGGCTTCAGGACCGTCGGCCGGTCGCCCCTGGACGGGACCGGCAGGCCCTACCCGCTGCTGCATCTGCGGCTGGCGGTGGCCGCGGCTTCGCAGGCCTAGGCGCGGGACGGAGGATCACATGGCGGACTATTTCGCGGACAAGGCGGCCTCGTGGGACATGAACCCGGTGCGGGCCGCGGCGGCGCGGGCCTTCATCGCCACGGCGCAGGAACTGGCGGGCGCGGCCGCCCGCGGCGACGTGCTGGACTTCGGCTGCGGCACCGGCCGCGTGGGCCTGGCCCTCGCGCCCCTGGCGCGCAGCGTGGTCTTCGCCGACGCCTCGCCGGCCATGCTCGACGTGCTGCGCGAAAAGCTCGCCGCAGCGGGCATCGCCAACGCGACGCTCCACGCCGGCGGCATCGAGACCCTGCCGGAAGCCGGCGCCGATCTCGTCATCTCGCTCATGGCCCTGCACCACATTGTGGACATCCCGGCGGTGCTGGCCCAGTTCCGGCGGGTCTGCCGGCCCGGCGGCCAGGTGATCATCGGCGAGGCCATGCCGGAGGACGGCAGCTTCCACGCGCCCAACACAGTGCCCCACAACGGCTTCGCGCCGGAGGCGCTGGGCGCGCAGTTCACGGCGGCGGGCTTCGCCGTGGCGGCCGTGCGCCAGCACCACACCATGCGCAAGCCCGTGGCCGGCGGCGCGCTGCGCGACTTTCCCCTGTTCACGCTCCAGGCGCAGGGCTAGCCGCCATGGCCGCCGCGCCCTCCCCGCTCGACCGCGCCGCCCTGGCCCTGGCCACCCTGGGCCCGGTGGGCCGCATTCCCCGGGCGCCGGGCACCTGGGGTTCGGCCGCGGCCCTCGCCGCATCGCCATGGTGTTTCCTGCCGCTGCCGCTGACCGCGCGGCTGGGCGTCCTCTGCGGGGTGCTGCTGGTCGGGACCTGGGCCGCGGGCCGCGCCGGACGCGTCCTGGGCGACGACGATCCCGGCTGCGTGGTCATCGACGAAGTGCTGGGCCAGTGGACGGCGCTGACGCCGTTCTTCCTTTCCGGCTGGAGCGCGCGCACGCCCTGGGAGCTTCTGGGGCTGTTCGCGCTGTTCCGGCTCTTCGACATCGCCAAGCCCTGGCCCATCCGCGTCGTGGACCGGACGCTGCGCAACGGCCTGGGGGTCATGCTCGACGACCTCATCGCAGGGGCCTGCGCCGCCGCGGCGCTCGCCCTCATCCGCCTGTTCCTCTAGTTCGCGGGCACAAAAAAAGGCCGCCGCTGCCCGGGGCAGCGGCGGCCGGCCATACGCAACCGCTCGGCCCGGCTAGTTCTGGATCTTGAACTCGTCGCGGCGGTTCTTGGACCAAGCGGCCTCGCCGTGACCCTGCTCCAGCGGACGCTCCTTGCCGTAGCTCACGATGGTGATACGGTTGTCGGCGATGCCGAGCTGGTTCAGGAACTGCTGCGCAGCCTTGGCGCGGCGCTCGCCCAGGGCGAGGTTGTACTCGCTGGTGCCGCGCTCGTCGCAGTGGCCCTCGATGACGATGTTGAACAGGGAATACTTCTTCAGGGCGTCGGCCTTGACGGTGAGCACATTGCGGCTCTCCGGGGTCAGCTCGAAGGAGTCGAAGGCGAAGAAGATCATGTTGCCGACCTCGCGCTGAGCCTGCTCACGCTGAGCGGCGCGCAGCTCGTCGTCCGAAAGGCTGCGGGCGGGCGCCGGGGCGGATTTCTGCCAGTCGGTGTCCTTGTCCGAAATCTCGACCTTCGTGGCCGAGGCGGGCATGGAGTCGGTGGTTTTCTTGGCACAGGCCCCGAACACCAGGGTCATGCTCAGCAAAAGGATGAGGCCGAACACTTTATTGACGTTCATTGTTCCTCCTTGCACTCTAGCGTGCGCGGTTTGCGTATAAGGCTGCCAGGTTTTATCCCGGGGGGGCGACCTTTTTTGACAGGCGGCATTTTCTTCTTGTTCCTTGGGAAATGCAAGTCCCATTTTTATGTTCCTAGTTGAGCGCAGGAGCCACGCCCCAGGCCGGGGCGAAGGCGTCGCCGGAGCCGGTGGGAATCTGCCTCGCCGCATCGCCGTAGCGTGTGGTGACGAAGATCTTCGTGCCGCCGTTGCGCGTGGAGGCGAAGGACACGAAATAGCCGTCCGGATCGAAGCTCGGGTCCTCGTCGTTGCCCGGACCGAAGGTGATCTGCCGCTCCTGGTTGGCCACCAGATCGCGGATGAAGATGCGCTGGCCGTCGGAGGTGAGCCGCGCGAAGACCACGAAGCGGCCGTCCGGGCTCAGGGAGGGCCGGGTGTTGTACGTGCCCTCGTAGGTGATGCGCTCCACCGAGCCGGAGTCGCGGTTGAGCATGAAGATCTGCGGTCCGCCCAGCCGGCCGGAGCAGAAGACCATCTTGCGGCCGGAGAGGTCGAAGCTCGGCGAGACGTTGATGGACCAGCTGGGGGCCAGGGCCGGGCCGGGATGATAGCTCCCGTCGAGCAGGTAGATGTCCGGGTGGCCGTTGAGCGAGAGCGACACCGCGATGCGGTTGTCCGGGGTGAAGGTCGGGCTGATGGCCACGTTGCCGGGGAACTTATGCAGCCGCGACACGCGCGCGCCGCGATCCCAGATGCCCAGGCGGTGGCCCTTGTCGGAGATGTTGGTGTAGGCGACGTGGCGGCCGTCCTTGCTCCAGGAGGGGCTGACGTTGAAGCCGCCGTCGCGGGTGATCTGGGTCAGGTTGCGGCCCAGGGCCGAGGCCGTGAACAGCTCCTTGCCGCCGTTGAGCTTCTTGGAGAAGGCCAGGGTGGAGTCGAAGAAGCCGCTCTTGCCGGTCAGCACGCGCATGAGCTGGGCGCAGAAGCGGTCGGCCACGTGGGGCACGCCGGCGTCGTCCACCTGGCTGTAGGCCTTGCCCAGGAGCAGCTTGCGGGTGAAGGTCTCGTAGACGCGGGCCTCGATTTCCTGGCCCGAGCCGCCGATGGTCACGGCCAGATCGATGCGCGCGAGCTGCAGGGGCTTGAAGTCGATGTCGTCGGCCTTGAGCCCCTTGCTCGGATCGCCGCCGAGGATCTCGTTCATGTAGGCCACGCGCAGGAAGGGCAGGAAGCCCAGATCGCTCTGGACGTTTTCGCCGAACTTGCGGGCGATGGCGCTGCTGCCCGGTCCGCCGGGGCCGCGCGCGGGCAGGATCAGGATGTTCACGCGGTTCTGGCCGGGGCCGAAGATGTCCACGGACAGCGTGTCGGCGGCGCGGCCGCCGGAAGCCGTGAACAGCACGATGAGGCAGGTGAGAAACCAGATTTTGAGTTTCATGGCGTGTTCAGGGCGCTGCCTCAGCGCAGCAGGTCCTGCAGGTTGAAGGTGATGCGCAGGGTGTCCAGGCTCTTCGTGCGCGGCGGGGGTAGGGTCTGGGTCTGGGCGACGGCGCTCATGGCCGAGTTGTCGAACCCGGCGTTGCCCGAGGACTTCACCACCCGCGCTGCGGTTATCTTGCCGGAAGGCTCGATGTTGATCTCCACCAGGACGGCCATGTTGGTCTCGGTGCCCATGGCCGCATAACGCCAGTTCTTCTTGATGATCTGCTTGACGATGTCGCCGTAGACGCTCATCAGGCCGGTTCCGGTGCCGCCCGCGCCGCGGCCCTTGCCGCCGCCCGCGCCGCCGGGCCCCGTGCCGCTGGCCGAAAAGATGTTTCCGCCGGTGGACTTGCGCAGGGCCGCCAGTTCGCCGGCCACGGCGTCCTTCTTGCCGCCGCCCTTGCCTTCCTTGGCGCGGATGTCCTTGAGCGCGTCCTTGACCTTATCCTTGGCCCGGTCCTTGGCCACGTCCTGCTTGACGTCCTTGAGGGCTTCCTTGAGCGCGTCCTCGCGCTGCTTCTTCAGGTCGACCTTGGGTTCGGGCTTGGTCTCCGGCTTGGGCTCGGGCTTCTGCTCGACCTTCTTTTCGGGCTTCTTCTTGTCCTCGACGACCTTCTTCTCGCTGATCAGCTTGGCGTCGTCGCGCGGGCGCGGCTCGGGCTTGGGCTTCTCCACGGCCTTGGGCGGCGGCGGGATGGCCGCGGCCGAGGGCGCGGCATGCTCATCGCCGCTCTCGGAGGAGGCCTCGGCCATGTCCGGAGCGCCGGCGGGCTCGCCGGTTTCGCCCGCGGCCGGATTCTCGGAAGGATTCAGCGAAACGAGATCCACGGTGTACATGGGCTTGTCCATGTCCACCTTGAGCGTCCCGGAAAGGTTGAAGAACGCCAGGCAGAAGAGCACGGCGTGCAGCGCCAGGGACAGCGCGAAGCCGGTTGAACGCTTCGATTCGAGCACTTCTTCGCCCCGCCGCTCCTACGGTTTCTTCTCCGCCTGGCCCGCGGGCTTGTCGTCATTGGACTCAGCCACGATGCCCAGCTTCTCGATGCCCACGCCCTTGATCTCGCCCATGACCTTGACCACGATGCCGTAGGGCACGTCCTTGTCCGCGCGCAGGTAAAGCTGCTTGTTCTGGGACACGACCAGGTTCATGAGGTGCTGGCGCAGGTCGTCGAAGGGCACATTGTACTCGTCGAGAAACAGCGAGCCGTCCTTCTTGACCGAAAGCACGAGGTGGTCGCTGCCGGCGGGCAGCGTGCGCACGCTGCGCGTCTTGGGCAGGTCCACGTCCACGCCCTGGGTGAGCATGGGTGCGGTGACCATGAAGATGATCAGGAGCACCAGCATCACGTCCACGAAGGGCGTGACGTTGATCTCCGCCATGTAGCCGCGGCCATTGCCGATGCTGGCTCCCATGCCGGCGGCCTCCTAGTAGCGCTCCCGCGAGGTTCCGGCCGCTCCGGAGGCCCAGGACACCTCGCGTTCGATGCGGTTCAGGAACGAGCCCGCGAAATTGACCATCTCCGTCTCCACCTCGCCCAGCTCGGCCAGCAGGTAGTTGTAGGCGATGGTGGCCGGGATGGCGACCACCAAGCCGATGGCCGTGGTCACCAGCGCCTCGGAGATGCCCGGGGCCACGGTGGCCAGCGCCGCCGACTGGGACAGGCCGATGGAGTGGAAGGCGTGCATGATGCCCCAGACCGTGCCGAAGAGGCCGATGAACGGGGCGGCGTTGGCGCAGGTGGCCAGGAAGGACAGCGAGCTGGACAGCCGCCGCATCTCCTCGTTCACGCCCTGGCGCAGCACCCGGCGCAAGGTGTCCTTGACGAGCATGCGCTTGCGCTCGCGGTCGACATCCGCGCGCTCCAGCTTGCGGAACTCGCCCACGGCGAGCATGCCCACCTTGCCCAGGGGCGAGGATTCGTCGTGGCTGACCCGTTGCAGCCCCTCGGAGAGGTCGGCCGCCTCGTTGAACTGGGCCGTGCCGCGGATGACGAGCCGTTTGGTGCGCCGGTACAGCATGAGCTTGCTGAAGATGATCGTCCAGCTCCACAGGCTCATGCAGGCCAGGAACGCCAGGACGATTTGCACGCCCAGCGTGGCCCCCATGATCATGCCGAGAAATCCGCTCTCCGGAATCATGCGCGTGTGCCTCCTCAGATCCTTCCGTGCGGGGCGCTTGCCGCGCGCCGCCGAAAAATACGTCTTCTCCCGGCCCCGCCGCGGGCCGGTCCACTAGCGCCCGCCGCGGCAGCGCTCCATGATCTCCCGCGCGTTGCGTTCGGCCTGGGAGATGTCTTCCTGGGTCAGCCCGGCCCCGAGGGCCACCTTGGCGCGCATCTCCTGCGAGACGAGGTCGCCGGGGGCGTGGGCGTCGTTGTCGATGACCAGCCGCGCGCCCAGGCGCCTGGCCAGGGCGGCCACGTGCCCGTTGGCGTAGCTGTGGCCGCGCCGGGTGGTGATCTCCAGGGCCACGCCGCGCTCCGCCGCGAGGCTGACCTCGACCTCGGTGATCAGCCCCGGGTGCGCCAGCACGTCCACGCCCGCCTCGATGGCCGCGAGATTCGTGCCCTGGGCCACGGGCTCCACGACGGTTTCGCCGTGGGCCACGAGGATCTGGGCCCCGGCCCTGCGCGCCATGTCGGCGAACTCGGCCATGAGCGCGGGCGGCACGTGGGTCAGCTCCACCCCGGCCAGCACGTCGATGTCGAAGAAGTGGCCGTAGGACTCGGTGAGCCGGCGCACGTTCCCGACGATCAGATCGATGTTCGAGGCGTCGGCGTGGTCGGTGATGGCCAGGGCCCTGTAGCCGGCCACCTTGGCCCGCCGGATGAGCTCAGCCGGGATGAGCTCGCCGTCGCTGAAGGTCGAGTGGGTGTGCAGGTCGATCATGGGCCCTCACATCTTGTACTTGGTCTCGTCCGCGGAAAGCTTCTCCAGCTCCTCGGTCCATTTGTCGCGGTCCGCGCCGCCGAACTCGGCCCTGGCCCCCTCGATGGAGCGGGTGCCGGCCTCTTCGAGCACGGACTTGGCCACGCGGATGGGCACGCGGGCGCGCGCGGCCAGGGCGATGGCGTCGGAGGGCCGGGCGTCGATGCGCTTCTCGCCGGCGGCCGTGCGGACCACGATCTCGGCGTAGAAGGTGCCCTCGCGCAGGGCCACGACCTCGATGGCCAAAAGCGTCGCGCCCAGCTCGGCGATGATCCGGCCGAGCAGGTCGTGGGTCATGGGGCGGGGCGTTTCGACGGAATTAAGGGCCAAAGAGATGGCCATGGCCTCCACGGGACCGATCCAGATGGGCAGGGCGAGGTCCCGCGCCTCGTCCTTGAGCACGAGCACGGGGGACTGCGCCTTTTCGTCCACGGCGAGCCCGAAAATTTTCATTTCTACCACGGCTGGCCCACCCTTTCCCCCACCAGGGAGTGGTTCTTGGCCTCGCGCAGGCGGACGCGGACCATGCGGCCCGCGGCGTCCAGCCCCGCCGGAAGGCGCAGGTTGACCACGCGGCCGCCCGAATCGCGCCCGCGCCAGAAGGGCCCGTCGGCGTCCTGCCGGCGGCTCATGGCCTCAATCAGGACCACTGCTTCGCTTCCTTCCAGCCTTTTTAGACTTTGTTTAGTAATGCCATTTTGCAAAGACTGCAAGCGCAGCAGCCGGGCCTGCCCCACTTCGTCCGGAATCTTGGGCGACATGCGCGTCGCGGCCACGCCCGGACGGTCGGAATAGCGGAAGGAGAAGCTGGACTCGAAGCCCACCCGCTCCATCATGTCCAGGGTCTGCCCGAAGTCCGCCTCGGTCTCGCCGGGGAAGGCCACGATGAGGTCCGTGGTCAGCGCGATGTCCGGCCGGGCCGCGCGCAGGGCGGCGACGATCTCCAGGTAGCGCGCGCGGTCGTACTTGCGGCCCATGCGCTTCAGCACGGCGTCCGAGCCGGACTGCAGGGGCAGGTGCAGGGCCGGGCAAAGGTTCTCCAGCTCGCCGAAGGCGCGGATGACCTCGGGGTCGATGTCCTTGGGGTGCGAAGTGGTGAAGCGCAGGCGCTCCAACCCCGGAATGGCCGCCACCCGGCGCAAGAGCTCCGCGAAGCCCAGGCCGGCTCCGCCGCCCCCCGCCGATGGGTCCCGGCCGTAGCTGTTGACGTTCTGGCCGAGCAGGGTGATCTCCCGCGCGCCCTGCTCCACGCGCAGGCGGCACTCGTCCAGCACGGCCCCGGCCGCGCGGGACTTCTGGCGGCCGCGCGTATAGGGCACGATGCAGTAGGCGCAGAAATTGTCGCAGCCCTGCATGATGTTCACGAAGGCCTGGGCCGGGCCGGCCGCGGGCTCCCCGGCGTCGGCGTCGCAGACCGGGGCCACGTCCTGGCGGATCAGGACGTTCTCGCGCTCCGGATAGACGGGGAGGAAATCGAGCAGGGTCACGCGGGCGTCCGGGTCCGCGGCCAGGCGGTCCAGGGCGTCCGGGGCCCCGGCCACGCCGTCGGAGCCGAACACCAGACGCACGAACGGAAAACGGCCGAACAGGCCCGCGCCGATCTGCTGGGCCACGCAGCCGCCCACGGCCGCCGTGAGGCCGGGCTTGCCGCGCCGGAAGGCCGCCAGCCGGCCGAGCTCGCTGTAGACCTTCTGCTCCGGCTTTTCGCGCACGCTGCAGGTGTTGACCACGAAGAGCCAGGCCTGCTCCTCGGGAACCTGCCGCCAGCCGCGCGCCGCGAGGGCGCGGGCCAGCCAGTCCGAATCGCCCGCGTTCATCTGGCAGCCGAAGGTGATGATGTGAAAGGTCTTTTCCAAAAGGTCTCCCCACGGGCGTCTTGGGCCCACGCGCGGCGAAATAAGCCCCTTCGGGGCGTTGGTCAACGGTCCGCGCGACGGCCCGGCCACGGGACGAGCATGGGCACCCGCGCCGCGTAGTCCGTCCAGCGCCGGCCCAGCTCCGCGGCCAGGCGGCGCTCCTCGATGCACGTGCCCAGCAGCATGTACAGGCAGCCGAAGACCGCGAACACCAGCCCGCCCAGGGTCTGGCGCGGGGCGCAGGCCAGGATCAGCACGCCGCCGACATGCATGGGGTGCCGCACCAGACCGTAGGCCCCGGTGACGACGAAGTCGCGGGCCGGATCCGGCGCGTCCAGGACCTCCGCCGGCCGGCCGCGCAGCGCGTCCGCCAGTTGCCGCAGGCCGAGCATCTTCAGGCCGTGCACGGACAGCCCGGCCCAGACGAGCAGCGCCAGCCCGGCGGCCTGCAGGGTCCGCAGCAGCAGGGCCAGCGCGAGCGGCGCGTCCCAGAGGAGCTGCGGCAGGTCCGGCGCCTTGTCCCAGGCGAGCCAGAAGGTCCAGATGCTGATCAGGGTGTAACCCAGGGGGTACAAGGCGAAGCGCGCGGGGCCCAGGACCAGGGCGAAGGCGGCCTTGACCCGCCGCGCCGCGAGGATGCTGTGCAGCAGGCCCCAGCCGCACCACAGGCCGAAGGCGTAGCCCGCGCCGTCCATGGCCTGGGCCAATGCGGCGGGCGCGGCCTCCGGCGGCGCGATCACCCGGCCTCCCCCGCGCCGAGCCAGCCGTCCAGGAAGGCCAGCACGCGGCCGGCGTTGACGTCCACCGACGCCAGGGCGTCGAGCACGCACTCCGCCGCGGGGTTCTCCTCGTAGGGCACGTCCACGCCCACCACCTCGCCCAGGCCGGGCACGGCCACGCCCGTGCGGCGGCGTTCGAGCGCCTTGCGGTACATGCCGGGCATGACATAGCCGCGGCCGTGCTGCTGCTCGCGGGCGGCCTCGCGGCGCATGGCCTCGGGCAGGGGGCAGCGCACCAACACCTCGGCGAAGCGCGGGATGATCGTCCGGGCCTCCTGGCGCATGGCCAAGCGGTGGGCCGTGGCGTCGAGGATCACGGCGCGGCCCCGGGCCGTAAGATCCGCGGCCTCGCTGGCGAAAAGCGCGTAGGCCTTGGCGCGCTCCTCGGCGCTGTAGGCGGGCTTGGGGAAATAGGCCCGCCGCCGCTCGTCCATGGACAGCAGCACGGCCTCCAGGCCGCAGGCCGCGAGGCGGTCCCGCACGGCCCGCGCGATGGTGCTCTTGCCGCAGCCGGGCAGTCCCGTGAACCACAGCGCCCAGCCGCCTTCCCGCCAGCCCATGGTCTACTCCAGGTAGCCGTTGACGCCGCGCCAGTCGAAGGCGCGGTCCTCCAGGACCCGCGTGAGGAAGCGCGACAGCGCCCGCCGCACGGCCGGCGGATGGTCGGGGTACCACTCCGGCGATGCGATGACCAGCGCGCGGAACACCAGATGCGGGGCCATGACGCGCAGGGCCTCCTGATCGTCCGTGCGCTCCAGGTATTCCTCGAAAAAGCTGTGGAACAGGGCCGCGAAGGCCCCCTCCAGCCGCGCGCCCTCCGGGTTCGCCAGCAGGCCGAAGAGCAGATAGTTGGCGGCCAGCGTGGCCACGTCCCCGGCCGGCTCGCCCCACTCGCCCCGGCTGCGGTCGAGCACGCGGAAGCCGCCGCGCCCGTCCACCAGGATGTTCCAGGGGTGGAAGTCGCCGTGGCAGACGCTCAGGCGGTGGGCGAAGCCGCGCAGGGTCCAGCGCCAGTCGATGAGCCGCTTCTCCAGGGCGATGAACTCGGCGTCGCTGATGAATTCGCAGGGATGGGGAAAGGCCTCGTCGATGAGGCCCATGATGCATTCGCTGGCTCCGAGGAGGTTGCGCACATGGCGATAGTAAAGGTCGCGGTCGTCCTTCTTGCCCGCGTGGACGCCGGCCAGCCAACGCGCCAGCGCCCGGGCCATGTCCACGTCCGCCGGGCGGAAGTCGCCCTTGCGGATGCGGTCCAGGTCCAGGAAGTAGTCGTAACCCTCCAGCTTCTCGTTGAGAATGAAGAACTCCTGCGGCCGGTCCACGGGCACGAGCCGGCTGTCGGCGTCGACGTAGCCCAGGGCCAGGGGCCGCACGTGGCCCGGCAGGCGGTCCGAGGTCTCGAACTGGAACATGAGGATGGCCGCGCGGTCCCAGTAGAACTGGTGGCCGTACTTGTCCCCGCGCATGACCGAGAGCACGCCCTCGCGGTTTTCCCCGCCGGCCGTGAAGCGCACGAGGAGGGGCTTGCCGTAGCCGAAGCGCTTGATGCCCTGCTTGTCCAGGCTGCCGATGGCGCCCAGGTCGAGCAGCCGCGCGTCCGGCCCGAAGGCTTGGCGCAGGTACTCGGCCACGCTCTCCGGCTTGAGGTCGATCATCGCCCCTCCCCCGCCCGGACGGCCGGGCGCTAAATGGTCTTGCCGCAGTGCGCGCGCAGCCGCGCGTTGAACTCCTCCACGGTGTAGCCGTGCTCCTGGGTGCCCTTCTTCTCCACGCAATAGGCCGCGGCGACCGCGCCGATGGTGGCCGCGTCCGGCAGGCTCCAGCCCAGGCTCAGGCCCTTGAGCAGGCCGGCGCGGTAGGCGTCGCCCGCGCCCGTGGGGTCGAGGGCCTTGGCCACCTTGCAGACGTCGACGTGACGCTCGTCGCCGTTCATGGCCACGGTGCTGCCGTGCTCGCCCAGGGTGGTGACGAGCGCGCCGGTGCGCCGGAGCAGCTCCTTGCGCGAAAGCCCGGTGGCCTTCAGCACCAGCTCCAGCTCGTAATCGTTGGTGCACAGGGCGTAGGAGCCCTCGATGGACTGGAGCATCTGCTCGCCGGAAAGCGCGGTGATCTGCTGGCCGGGGTCGAAGATGTAGGGGATGCCGGCCTGCTTGAAATAGGTCGGCAGGTCCACCATGTCCTGGACGTTGCCCGGCGAGATGATGGCCAGCACGGGGCCGGCGTGCTTTTCCGGGAAATGGTAGCCGCAGGGCTCGCGCATGGCCCCGGGGTTGAAGCCGGTGATCTGGTTGTCCGATTCGTCGGTGGTGATGTACGCGCCGGCGGTGAACTCCTCCGGCACGATGCGGATGCCCTCCCGGGACAGGCCCAGGCCGTCCAGACGCTCGGCGTAGGGCGCGAAGTCCTTGCCGCCGCAGCCGAGGATCAGCGGCTTTTCGCCCAGCAGGGCCAGGTTGTAGGCGATGTTGCCCGCGGTGCCGCCGAAATATTCGCTCATGCCGTCCACGAGGAAGCAGACGTTGAGGATGTGAATCTTGTCCGGCAGGATGTGGTCGGCGAACTTGCCGGGGAAGTTCATGATGCGGTCGAGGGCGACGGAGCCGGAGATGTAGAGCTGCACGGGTGGGGCCTCCAGGATGCGGTATGCTTAGGCGGGGTCGCCCCCGCGCGTTTCGGTGCGGATCCAGTCGAGAAAATCGGGGTTGCCGCCGCTCAGCGGCAGGGTGACCACGCAGGGGCACTCGTAGCTGTGGGCCCGGGTCAGCGCCTCGGTCAGGCGCGGGGCGAGGTCCGCGGTGGTCTTGAGCAGCAGCACGACCTCGTCGCCGCGCTCCAGCTTTCCCCGCCACCAGTACAGCGAGCGCATGCCGGGCAGGATGTTGGCGCAGGCGGCGAGCCGGCCCTCAACGGCCAAGCGCGCCAGGGACTCCGCCTCGTCCAGGCTGGGAGCGGTGACGTAGACGAGGACGGCGGACACGGCCGCCTACTTCCCCGCCGGCTTGCACAGGCGCTTGTCGCCGGCCTTGGCCGTGGCCAGATACTCGGCGATGGTCGCGGCGTCGTCATCGGTCAGCTGCGCGCCGTTGCCGCGCATGCGCTCCACGGTCTGGGCCCAGACCTCGGGCGTGCGGGCGCCCAGCTTCTCGCAGATGCGCGCCGCGCCGTGGCAGGGCGAACATTTCTCGAACGTGAGCTTGCCCGCGCTCGCCTGGGCGAAGACGAGGGAGGCGAACATGAGCACAGTGTATGCGCCAATGACAAAAATCATCAATCTTTTCATGATGTTTTCCGTCACATGAAGTTGTTGTTTCCCGGCGGCGACAGCGCGCCGCGTAAGCGGTTTCAATCACATCTGGCCGCGGCTGGCAACACGAAAAATGCGGCTGCGTCCGGCGGACTTGCCTCGGCCCCGCGCGGATGCTACCCACGCCGGAATCACCGCCCGCAAGGAGCCCGAGAGCATGTCCGCAGAACGCACGCGCGCGCAGGAGATCTTCGCCGTCCTGGCCGCCCGCTATCCCAATCCCCGCCCGGCCCTGGACTATTCCGACGCCTGGGGCCTGCTCGTGGCCACGGTGCTCGCCGCGCAGTGCACCGACGCCCGCGTCAACCAGGTCACGCCCGAACTCTTCCGCCGCTGGCCGGCCATCGCCGACCTCGCGGCCGCCGATGCGGCCGACATCGAGCAGGTCATCCGCTCCACCGGCTTCTTCCGCAACAAGGCCAAGAACCTCAAGGCCGCGGCCCAGCGGATCATGGACGTCTATGGCGGCGAGGTGCCGCGCACCATGCAGGACCTGACCTCACTGGCCGGCGTGGCCCGCAAGACCGCCAACATCGTCCTGGGCAACGCCTTCGGCGTCAACGAGGGCATCGCCGTGGACACCCACGTGACGCGGCTGGCCTTCCGCCTGGGGCTCACGGAGGCCACCGACCCCAAGGTCATCGAAAAGGACCTCATGCCGCTCTTCGACCGCGAACAGTGGGCGGACATCAACCACTATCTCGTCTATTTCGGCCGCGAGGTCTGCGACGCGCGCAAGCCCCGCTGCCCCGGCTGCCCGCTGGAGCGCCTCTGCCCGCGCAAGGGGGTCAAGTGACCCGCCCGGATCCCGCGCTCATCGGCCGCTTCAGCGTCTCCGCCACGGACGGCCTGGCCCGCCGCGGCGCGCTCGTCACCAAGCACGGCGTGATCGAGACGCCGATCTTCATGCCCGTGGGCACCCAGGGCAGCGTCAAGAGCCTCTGCCCCCAGGACCTGCGCGACGCCGGGGCCCAGATCATCCTGGGCAACACCTACCACCTCTACCTGCGCCCCGGCGACGAGCTGCTGGCCCGGCGCGGCGGCCTGCACCGCTTCGCCGCCTGGGACCGGCCCATCCTCACCGATTCCGGCGGATTCCAGGTCTTCAGCCTCAAGGACATCCGCAAGATCAGCGAGGAGGGCGTGGAGTTCCGCTCGCACATCGACGGCAGCAGGCACTTCTTCTCGCCCGAAAAGGTCATGTCCATTGAGGAGAACATCGGCTCGGACATCATGATGGTCCTCGACGAGTGCGTGGCCTACGGCGCGGACCGCGCCTACACGGAGAAATCGCTGGAGCTGACCACGCGCTGGGCGCGACGCTGCCGCCAGGCGCACCCCAAGGGCGCGCACGGCCAGCTCCTGTTCGGCATCGTCCAGGGCGGCTTCTTCAAGGACCTACGCGAGCGCAGCCTGGCCCAGCTTGCGGAGATCGACTTCGACGGCATGGCCATCGGCGGGCTCTCCGTGGGCGAGAGCATCCCGGAGATGTACGACATGCTCGGCCACATCGCGCCGCTGCTGCCGCAGGACAAGCCGCGCTACCTCATGGGCGTGGGCACGCCCATGGACATCCTCACCGGCATTGAGGCCGGGGTGGACATGTTCGACTGCGTCCTGCCCACGCGCAACGCGCGCAACGGCACCCTGTACACCTCGCGCGGGAAGCTGAACATCCGCCGGGCGGAGTACCGCGAGGACGACTCGCCGCTTGACCCCGACTGCTCCTGCTACACCTGCCGGACCTTCTCCAAAGCCTACCTGCGCCACCTCTACGTGGCTCAGGAACTGCTGTCCTACCGGCTGCACTCCCTGCACAACGTGACCTTCTTCCTCAAGCTCGTCCGGCAGGCCCGCGAGGCCATCGAGCAGGGCCGCTTCGCCGCGCTCAAGGCCCACTACGCCGAGGTCTTCGCGCCGGGGAGGCGCTAGAATGGGCAAGGCCTTCCGGCTCCTTTTACAGATTATCGGCGCGCTGACCCTGGCCGGGGCCGCGCTCGGGGCCGTGCTGCTGGCCACGGCCGGGCTGTGGCTGCCGGTGCATGACGAGCCCGCCGCCGCCGACGCCATCGTGATCCTGTCCGGGGAGCCGCGCCGGGCCATCTCCGCCGCGGACCTCTATCAGCAGGGTCTGGCCCCGGTGATCTACCTGGGCCGGCCGGTGCACGATCCGCCCCAGGCCATGTGCGACCTGGGCTTTCCCTGCCCACGCCAGGAGGACGTCATGCGGGAGGTGCTGGAGCGCAAGGGCGTGCCGCGCGAGGCCGTGCGCCTGTACGGCCGGGACCTCATGAGCACGGTGGACGAGGCCGAGAACCTGGGCGCGGCGCTGGGGCCGGAGAAGCGCCGGCTCATCGTCGTCACCTCGCCCTACCACTGCCGCCGGGCCAAGCTGATCCTTTCGCGCGCCCTGCCCGGCCGCGAAATCCGCATGGTCGCCACGCCCTACGAGCGCTTCGACGTGAAGTGGTGGGCGCACCAGGGCTCGTCCGCCGCCGTGGTGAGCGAGGCGTCCAAGTTCGTGTTCTATTTCCTGGGCACGCCGTTCAGGTCGCGTCCCGCGCCGCCGGCGCCTTGACGCCGACGCGCACGCGGTAGCAGAAGACGAAGGGCGCGCTGCGCCCGCCCAAGACCTCATGGGCGACCCGGCGCAGCCGCGCCAGGCCGAGCGTCTCCTCGTCCACCCCAAGTCGCAGCAGCGCGGCGACGCCGCCCTGGCTCAGGGCGATGTTCACGACGCGATCCGCGCCGCCGCTCTCCACCCCGTGGAGCAGCACCTCGCGCACGAAGGCGAAGCGCCCGCACTCCCGCAGGTTGGCCAGATGCCTGTCCTTGGGCCAGCGCCGCGCGCGGATGCCGGGATGCCCGGCCTCCAGTTCGGCGGCCTTGCGGCGCATGGCCTCGTAGGCCTGCTCCACGCGCCAGTCCACCACCGGCGGCCAGTCGCAGTCGATGGCCGCGAACACGCCGCCGGGCCGCAGCAGCCGGTCCGCTTCGGCGAAAGTCGGGCCGGGCTCCATCCAGTGCAGGCTCTGGGAGCAGGTGACCACGTCGGCGACGCCGTCCGGGAGCCCCGTGTCGCCGGAGGAGCCGTCCCGGTAGGCGACGCCGCGCAGGTCCCGGCTTGCGGCCTCGGCCTTGGCGCGCATCTCCGCATTGGGCTCCACGCCCACGACGGAACGCGCCCGATCGCCCCAGATGCGGGTCGAAAGCCCGGTGCCGCAGCCGATGTCGACCACGCAGCCGACGGGATCGGCCCCGGCGTAGGTGCACAAGAGATCCACCACGGCCGGGGGCGGCGAGGGCCGCGCGGCGTTGTAGCGCTCCGCGAGGGAGTTGAAGCGTTCGACGTTGGGGGAGAAGTCTCCAGGCATGGCCAGCCCGCCGGAATCGTCCGAAGCTCAGTCCGCGGCTTTCCGGCAGTCCGGGCAGAGGCCGTAGAGATCCATCTTGTGGCGGGCCAGGGTGAAGCCGTACTTCACCGCCAGCTCTTCCTGGCGGCGCTCGATGACCGGGTCCATGATCTCGATGGTCCGGCCGCAGGCCTCGCAGATGAGGTGGTCGTGGTGCTCCACGCCGAAGTGCGGCTCGTAGCGGGTGATGCCGTCGGCGAAGCTCACGGCCTCGGCCAGGCCGCAGCCGGCCAGGAGCTTGAGCGTGCGGTACACCGTGGCCTGCCCGATGCTGGCGTCGCGGCGCTTGACCTTGGCGTAGAGCTCCTCGGAGGAGACGTGGCCGGGCTCCAGCAGGAAGATGTCCAGGATGAGCCTGCGCTGCGGGGTGATCTTGAGGCGGTGCTCCACCAGATAGGCGGTGAAGGCCTCGTGGGGCGTGGGCTTGTCCATGGAATTTTTCTTCGCGCGCATTTGCATATCTTTAGGTGCGGCGCGCGGCCCTGTCAATGCGGCCCGGGGCCTTCCGATCCGGCCCCGAGTATTGACAGCCCCCCGCGCCTGAGGTCTATTGAGGAGCGAGGCCGCGATGGGCTCGCAAGAGGATGGTCGATGATGCTTGAACTCTCGCTCTGGGTCCTGGGAGCCGTGCTCGTGATCGGGCTGGTGGCCTGCCGCCTTGCGCGCAGGCCGCGCAAACAGCACGAAATGGAGCTCCTGGACTTCGATTTCGATAAGAACAAGTCCTACGAAAAGGACGGCCGCAAGTACCCCTTCTCCTACTGAACGGGGCTGCCGCCCGTTTGCGCCTCGCGCAGCTCCCGGGCCAGCGGCCGGGCGAACTCCTCCAGGCTGACGTTGGCCGGGCCGGCGCGCAGCGCTTCGGCCACGGCCGCGAACAGCGACTCCACGGCCTTGTCCTGGCCGAGCACGAGCCCGCAGCCTGAGTCGTCGCCGCAGTTCTGCACGGCCAGCACCACGTCCATCATGCGGATGTTCTCCGCGGCGACGGCCAACACGAAGCCGGCCTCGTCCGCGCCGCCCACCTGCACCACCATGTCGGCCGCGGCCAAGCCCTCCAGGGCCTCCTCCACGGCGTCCTCGGACAGGGCCAGGGCCCGCGCGGACTCCTGCACGGTCTCCGGCGCGAGGCCGGCGGCGAAGCGCGCGGCGATGCGCCGGAGCGCCGCCACGGCCACCTTCTGCTGCGACAGCGGGCTCAGCCCCTCGGACAGTCCGCGCCGCACATAGGCGTGCAGGTGCTGCATGGAGTAGGACACCTCCGCGCCGAGCAGCACGATGATCCAGCTGATGTACAGCCAGACCAGGAACAACGGCAGCTGGGCGAAGCTGCCGTAAATGGCGTTGTACTTGGTGAAGCCGATCTGCCAGTGGATGTAGAGCCACTGCGCCCCCTGCCACATGCTGCCGGCCACCACGCCGCCGATGAGGGCCGCGCGCAGCTTCACGCGCGTGTTGGGCACGAAGGAATAGGCGAAGGTGAAGCCGATCCACACCAGGGCCAGGGAGAACAGCTTGAGCAGGAGCTTCTCCAGCCCGTCGTAGCCGGGGTCGCGCATGAACTCGTGGACGAGCTCCAGCTTCTGGACCATCACCGTGAAGCTGGTGGCCACCAGGGCGATGATCGGGCAGATGACGATGATCGAGAAGAAATCCGTGAACTTGCGCCAGCTGCTGCGGCCCTTCTTCACGCCCCAGATGGCGTTGAACGCGCGCTCCACGTTGCTCACCGTGGTGTACACCGTGAGCAGCAGCGTGCCCACGCCGATCCAGCCCAGGGTCTTCACGTTGGTGTTGCCGATGTATTGCAGGATCTTGTCCACCACCTCGTTGCGGCCGGCGGACACGCCCATGAGGAAATTGCGGATGAAGTCCGCGTTCTGCAGGCCGAAGCCCTTGGCGATGGAGAAGGCCACCGCGAGCAGCGGCACGATGGACAGCATGGTGGTGAAGGTCAGGGCCGAGGCGCGGATGATGCAATGGTCGGACAAAAAGCCCGTGGCCACCATGTAGACCATGCGCGAAAGCGCGTAGATGCGGTGGCGGGAGCCGCCGACCGCAACGTCCTTGGCCCAGATGTCCTGCCGGAAATGCCTCTCCAGGCTGCCCCTGACGCCGCGCAAGCCCTTGCCCAACATGGTCCCGTCCCTCCCCGCCGCCTAGAACAGCAGATCCTTGAAGAACTTGATGGGCTTAAACGGCAGGCCCAGCAGTTCCTTGATGGTGTTGTTGATCAGCGCCGCCGTGGGCACCTCCATCTCCGGGTCCTTGAGCCGGCCGTGCACCCGCAGGGGCACGTCCGGGAAGCCGGGCATGGACGCCGTAAGGTTCACGGCGATGTTGTCCTCGGCCGGGGAGAAGCGGCCCTTGCCCACCACCGCGATGCCCGGCCCGTCCAGGCGGAAGTTGTCGCTGTGGAACACGCCCTTCTGGACCGTGAGCCGCGCCCCGGCGGTGCGGAAGGCCGTGCCCGCCCGGCGCGATGCGGTCTGACCGGCGCGGTCGCCCGAAGTCCCGGCCGGCCGGCGCGCGTGCTGCGCCGACTGCTGATCCGCCGCGCCGGAGAAGGCGTAGGAGCCGTCGGCGACGCGGAACTCGGCCATGCCCTCCAGGCTGCGCATGACGTCCTGGTCCGTGGCCCCCGAGCCGCCCACATCGAGGAACATGGTCGCCCGGCCGGTGACGTACTCCTTGCCGCCCCAGGCGATCATGAACGGCCCGGCCTGAAAGTCCTTGGCCACGATGGACAGCCGCGTCGCCAGGGCCGCCTGCTGGGCCCGGGCGCTGAATTCGCCCGAGAGGCTGCCGCCGTAGAAGCCCCCGGCGATGTGCCTGATGGCGACCTGGCCGCCCTGGGCCGCGAGCGTGAACTTGAGGTCGCGCGTGGTCAGGCCGCGCAGCTTGAAGCTGCGGAAGGCGCACGTGCCCTCGGCCGAGAGGTCGCGCACGGCGTCCACGGGCAGGGCCTCCGGCGCGGGCTTCTCCGCCGGCGCGCCGCGACGCACGGGCTCCGGCGGGGCCAAGTAGCGGTCCAGGTCCAGATACCCCGCCGAAAACGCGAAGACCTGGTGCGGGGCCGAGAAATTCTGCACCGCATAGCTGCCGCGCACGGGCATGTCGTCCAGCTGGCCGGAAATGTTCGTCAGGCTGAGCGCCTTGGCGTTCAGGGTCATGTCGGCCTCGCCCGACATGCGCGTCAGGGCGCGGCGGTCGGCGGACTTGGGAATGCGCACCTCCAGAGCCCCGAGCAGGCGCTTGGGGTCGCCCTCCTGGCAACGGATGCGCCCGCTCAGCGCGGCGTCGCGGCCAAGGATGCGCGTTCCGGCGAGCGCGCCCACGAGGTTCAGCCCGCAGGTCTGCACCGAGAGCGCGCTCAGGCTCAGGGTCTGGGCCTGGAAGTCCGCGCCGCCGCGGAAGGTGAACGCGGCCTCGTTCTCGCGCCGGGGCAGGAACCAGCCGCGCAGCCGCCCGCTGACCGTGGCTCCGCTGAGCACCGTGCCGCCGCGCGGACCGGAGCGCAGCTGGCCGGCGACCTTGGCCTCCAGGTTGAGCTGCGGCTTCGTGCCCGCGGCGGAGAAGCCGCCGTCCATCTGCACCGTCCAGTCCTCGTTCTGCGGCTGGTTCTTGGCCGGGGTGAACTTGGCTTGGGCCTGGATGGAGCTGAAGCTCATGCGCTGCGGCTTGGCCCCCTTGCCCTGCTTTTCGTCCGGCGCGAACTCCAGGGTCACGGGGTTGAGGTTGGCGTTCAGGGTCACGGTGGCCCGGCGCAGCAGCTGCGCGAGCTTGAGCTTGCCCGGCAGCGCCGCCTTGGCCACGGCGGCGTTGAGGCGCAGGTCCAGCTCGCCGCTGGAGCTCACGCCCTGGCGGTTGAGCCAGGAAACCTGGCGCGCGTCCACGTCGTCCATGCGCAGCGCGCCGCTGAAGCCCAGGCTGATGGGCGTGGCCTTGGCCTCCGGAACGTCCGCCTCCGGCGGGCCGCCGGCGAAACTTGCAATCAGTTCGCCCGTGGCCCGGCCGCCCTGGGACTTGCCCAGCTTGAGCTGGGCGCGGTGCTGGCCGCCCGCGGCCCGCCAGGCGAAATCCACGCCCTGCCCGGCCACGCCGGCCAGCTTGAGATGCTCGGCGCGCAGGCTGCCCTTGCCCTCCACGCGGCGCAGCCAACGCATGGGCAGGTCGTCCGCCACCAGGGCCGGCGTGGTGGAGTTGGCGGTGAAGGCGTTGATGTAGGCGTCGGCGTCCAGACGGTCAGCGGCGAGGCTGAAGTCCATGCCGGGCGTGTCGCCGAAGCCCATGCGCACGCGGCCGCGCAGGGTCGCGCCGTCCAGGCGCAGGCCCGGACTCTCGAAGACCAGCTCGTCCTCGTTGCCCAGGAGGTTCAGCGGGCCCTCGGCCGCGTGCAGGGCGTCCTTGTGCTCCAGGGCCACCGCGCCCGGCCAGTAGGCGTTGACGGCCGCGCGGGGGTTGAAGGGCTGGGCGTTCAGCCGGGCCTCCATGCGGAACCCCTCGGTCACGTCGAAAAAGGTGATCCGGCCCAGGAACTCCGCGCCGAGCACCTTGAGCCGCACGTCGGAGAGCACCAGGTCGCGGTTGCCGCGCTCCACGCTCAGACCGGTGGAGACGACCGCGCGGGGCGAGTCCTTGGGCATGAACGTGCCGCCGATCTCGCCGTGGGCCGTGGTGTCCTGCAGGAGCGGTTCGCCCTTGGGCCCGCTCCAGTTGAGCTTGCCCGTGGCCTCCAGGCGGCTCACGAGCCCCGGCTGCGGCCAGCTGAAGTCGCAGGACACGGCGAACGGCAAGGCCTGTCCGGACTCGATGCGGCCGGTGCGCAGGGCCACGTTGGCCGTGGCGAAGGTGAAGCCGTGGCGCTGGTCGTCCAGACTGGCCTTTCCGGCGGTGACGCGCAGGCCGCGCACGGTGATCTGACGGAAGAACTCCCCGTCGCGCAGCGTGGCGTTCTCCTGCTCGCGCAGGCGCTCCAGGAGGCCGTCCCAGTTGCCGCGCTTGTCGCGATCCAGGACCAGGGCCAGATTCGCGCCCTCCAGGTCCACGGTGTCGAAGACCAGCCGCCGCCGGAACAACGGCAGGACCTTGACGTGCGCGGACAGGGCGTCGGCCGTGAGCAGCGGCTCCTGGCCGAAGGCCGGGTCGTTGCCCAGGCTGAAGCCCCGCGCCGTGAGGCCGATCCAGGGGAACATGCTGACTTCGAGGTCGCCGCGGATGCTCACCTCGCGGCCGGTGGCCTCGCGCAGCATGCGCACGAACTCGCTGCGGAACTCCGGCGAACGCAGATGGCTTGCGGCCCACCATGCGGCTCCGCCCGCGGCGGCCGCAACGCCGCACACGCAGCAAAGGAGGATGATGAGCAGTTTCTTGCGCATGGGTCTCGCGCGCATCCTGCGCCCGGTTTGACGCGGGCCGCAGGGGAAAGCGGGCCGCAACGCCCAGGCAATAGCCGTTTTACGCAGGCCCGGCAAGGTTGCGCCGCCGCGCGGCCGCGGCGGACGCGCAGCGGTTTCAGCGGGAAATCAGCGCGACAGGTCGGATTCCGCCAGGCCCACGATGGCGATGCCGGCGCGGTCGGCCTCGGCCACGGTGTCCTCCAGGTCGAAGAACAGGCTCTTGCCGGCCTCCACGCCCAGGCAGGTGGCGTCGCCCCGGGCCATGACGCGCACGGTGTCCAGGCCCACGCTGGGCAGGTCCACGCGCTCCTCCTGGCCGGGCTTGAAGACCTTGACCACCACGCAGCCCGCGCCGCCCAGCTCGCAGCCGCGGCGGATGGCCGCGTCCGTGCCCTCAAGCGCCTCCACGGCGGCGACGATGCCCTCGCGCAGGACCACGCACTGGCCGATGTCCATGCGGCCCAGCTCGCGCGCGAGGTGCGCGCCGGCGCGCAGGTCATGCCATTCGCGTTCGTCCGGGGCACGCCGGGTGAGCACGCCGGCCGGCGTGAGCAGGCCCGTGGCGAAGCGCTGCGGCGGCAGCAGGCCGATGCCCTCGCCCTCCAGGAGCTGCGTGAAGGCCCGCAGGATGGCGTCGTCGCCCTTGCCCTTGAGCGAAAAGAGAATCTTCACGGCCCGGGCGTCGAAGTGGCGGATGTCCAGGACGCCGGGCTTGTTGATGCTGCCGGCCATGACGGCCTGCTCCACCCGGTTGTCCTTGAAGAAGTCGAGCAGCTTGGACAGCTGGCCGAGCTTGAGCTCGCGGGACACGTCGGCCAGGGGATAGACCTCGGGGTTGGTGTGGCCGGCGAACCCGGCCACCACGAGGCGGTGGCCCGCGGCCTTGACCCCGCGCGCCACCATCACCGGGAACTGCCGTCCGCCGGCGATGAGCCCGATGACCTGCGGCCGCGAATCGTTACGGGGACCCGCGTCCATGCGGCCCCCGGGCTATTCCTCGCCGCCCGAGGAGCTGCGCCCGGCGTCGGTGGTGATGCCGCGCACGGTGCTGCGCACGAAGTCCACCAGCCGCGCCACCTCGGGCACGTTCGGCAGCTCGGTCAAGGCCTTCTGCAGGGCCTCCTCGCGCATCATGCCGGAGCGGAAGATGATCCGGTAGGCCTTCTTGATGGCCCCGATGGTGGCGCTGCTGAAGCCGTTGCGCTTGAGTCCGATGAGGTTCGGCCCGTAGAGCTTGGCCCGGGTGCCCTGGGCCAGCATGTACGGCGGCACGTCGTTGCTGTAGCCGGAAAGGCCGCCCAGGAAGGCGTATTCGCCCACGCGGGCGAACTGCTGGATGGCCACCATGCCCGAGACGATGGCGTGGTGCCCGATGTCCACGTGCCCGGCCATGCTCACCGCGTTGGCGATGGTGGCGTGGTCGCTGACGCGGCAGTCGTGGGCCACGTGGGCGTAGGCCATGAACAGGCAGTCCGAGCCGATGGTGGTCTCGCGGTGGCCCTGCATGGTGCCGCGGTGCACGGTGGCGAACTCGCGGAAGTGGTTGCGGTCGCCCACGCGGACCCAGGTCTCCTCGCCCTTGTAGCCGAGGTGCTGCGGCTCGTCGCCCAGGCAGGCGTAGGAATGCACGTGGTTGCGCTCGCCCAGGCTGGTGAAGTTCTTGACCTGGGCGAAGGCGTCGAGGATGCAGCCGTCGCCGATGACGACCTTTTCCTCGATGACGCAATACGGACCGACCTGCACGTCCTGGCCGAGCCTGGCGTCCGGATGAACGACGGCGGTGGGATGGATCGTCGTGGCCACTACATTTTCCCCTTGTCCACGATGGCGGCGGAGAACACGCCCTCGGCGACGACGACGCCGTCCACCGTGGCGGTGCCCTGGATCTTCCAGATGTGCATCTTGTGGCGCAGCACCACGGCCTCCAGCATGAGCCGGTCGCCGGGCACCACCTGTTTGCGGAACTTGGCCTCGTCGATGCCGGTGAACAGGAACAGCTTGCCCGTGGAGTCCAGGCCCAGCGACTTGATCACGCAGATGCCGCCGGCCTGGGCCAGGGCCTCGACGATGAGCACGCCGGGCATGATCGGCTGCTCCGGAAAATGCCCGTGAAAGAAGGGTTCGTTGACCGTGACGTTCTTGTACGCCAGGATGCGCTTGCCGCTTTCGATCTCCAGCACGCGATCCACCATGAGGAAGGGATAGCGGTGCGGCAGCATGTCCATGATCTGCCGGATGTCGCAGATGGGCTGATCACTCATTGTCCGTCTCCTTGCCCTGCGCCTGCTCCAGGGCCTTTTCCAGCCGCCGCACGCGGCGCATGAGCTCGGGCAGTTTGGGCAGGCTCATGGAGACCTTGAGGAAGGTGGGGGCGTCCATGCTGGGCGAACCGCCGGCCAGGAAGCCGTCGGGCAGGTCGTGTCCGACGCCGGCCTGGGCCGCCACCTGAACGCCGTCGCCCAGGGTGATGTTGTCGCGCAGGCCGGCCTGCCCGGCCAGCACGACGCCGTTGCCGAGCTTGGTGCTGCCGGCGACGCCCACTTGCGAGATGATCAGGCAGTGCCTGCCGGTCTGCACGTTGTGCGCGATCTGCACGAGATTGTCGATTTTGCTGCCGGCGCCGATGCGCGTGGCGTCCAGCGCCGCCCGGTCGATGCAGGCGTTGGCGCCGATCTCCACGTCGTCGCCGACGATGACGCGGCCCAGCTGCGGGATCTTCACATGGCCCTGCGGGCCCTGGGCGAAGCCGTAGCCGTCGCCGCCGAGCACCGCACCGGGGTCCACGGAGACGCCGCAGCCCAGCTCGCACCCGGCCAGGAGCACGGCGTTGGGAAAGAGCGTGCAGCCCTCGCCGAGCACGCAGTCCTCGCCGACGTAGACGCCGGGATAGATGGTCGAGCGGGCGCCGATGCGGGCGCGCGGGCCGATGAAGGCGAAGGGATACACGGTGACGCCCTCGCCCAGCACCGCCTCGGGATGGATGAACGCCTGCGGGCTGACGCCCGTGAGGCAGCCCTGCGGCCGGTCGAAGAGCGATACGACGTGCGCCCAGTCGAGCTTGAGGTTGTCCCCGGCGATGAGGCAGGGACGCCCCTCGGGCGCGAACTTCCGCTCGCAGAAGATGACGCCCGCAGCGCTCGCCGCGACCTGCGGCAGGTACTTGCGGGTGAAGAGGGGGGCGATCTGCTCCGGCCCGGCCAGGGCCAGGGTGTTCACCCCGGTCACGTCAATGTCGTGGCCGGAGAAGGTCAAACCGACCTTCCCGGCCACTTCGGACAGGCGCATCGGGGCCCCGCCTACTTCTTGCGCGTCTTCCAGGCCTTGTTCAGCTCGGCCGTGATGGCCTTGGTGATGTCGGCGCTGGGGTCGGTGAAGTAGATGATGCCCTGGGTCTTGGCCATGACCACGGTGAAGCCGTTCTTGCTCGAGTAATCACGCACGGCGTCGTTGAGCACGCGCAGGATGGCGTTGAGCTTGATGTTCTTCTCGCGGTTGGCGGCGTTCTGGAACATGCGCACGGCCTCGGACAGCTCGAACTCCTTGCGGCGCAGCTCGCGCTCCTTGTCCTGGCGGGCTTCGGGGGCGAGCGCGAAGGCCTGCTTCTGGAAGTCCTCCTGCATCTTCAGGAAGTCCTTCTGCTGCTTTTCGATGCGCTCGCTGTCGGGCTTCATCTTGGCCTCAAACTGCTTGATGGCCTCCATGCCGGGCTCCGAGGTCTTGAGCACCTCCTCGGGATCGAAGATGCCGATCTTCGCGGGGCCGGCGGCAAAGGCCACGGACTGCAAAAGCAGGGCGAAAACTGCGAGGGCCAAAAACTTGCGCATGTTGAACACTCCTTTCACCATGTGTTGAAGCCTTATGTCTTGGGCTCAAGGGCTCGCCAAACCGCGACGGTCCGGAGCGGACTCCGGCCAGTCGGGTTAGAAGGTGCGCCCCATGTTGAACTCAACCTTGTTGTTGCTGCTGTCGTACAGCTTGTCCAGGCCGTGGCCATACTCCAGCTTGAGCGGGCCCATGGGCGAGAACCACAACAGCCCCACGCCGACGCTCTTGTACATGCCGGCCGGCGGCATCGGATCCCTGCGGGCCGTGTTGCTGAACCACATTTCGCCCTGGTTCCACGTGCCGCCGGCGTCGAAGAACACGGAACCGAACACGCCGGCCTTCTTGCTCAGGGGATGGATCAGCTCCAGGTTGGTGAAGGCTTCCTTGTCGCCGCCGATGACGTCGCCGGTGGAGCTGTCGATGGGCGAAATCTTATGCTGCGAGTAGCCGCGCACCGTGCCGGAGCCGCCCAGGTAGAAGCGCTGGCCCAGGGGGATGCTGTCGCCGCCGAGGTTCTTGCCGACCCAGCCGGCCTGGCCATGCCAATGGAAGACCAAGTCGCCGATGAGCCGGTAGTACCAGCTGCTGTCGTAGGTCACGCGGATGAAGTTGTCGTTGCCCATGAGCACGCCGCCGCCGTAGGCGAAGCCCAGGGTGTTGACGGTGCCCTTGGTGGACATGCTCGTGGTGCTGCCGTCGGTGGTGTCGCGCACGAGGCTGACCGAGGCGACGCTGGCGATGTGCGAGCCGGAGGCGTCGATGATCTCCTGCGCCGCGCCGGAAACGATGTCGTAGATGGTGTAGCGCTCGATGTTGTAGTCCCAGAGCACGCTGGTGTATTCGCCCAGGGGATAGGAGAACCCGAGCTTGCCGCCCACGGAGTCGCGCTGGTAGTCGGTCCAGTCGTCCTTGCGGTCATAGAGGGTCAGGCCGACGCCAAGCTTGGAGTCGTCCCAGCGCGGGTTCATGGCCGTCAGGGTGTAGGCCGTCTTCTTGTCGCTCCACTTGCCGGTGAGGCTGGTGCTCCAGCCCTTGCCGAAGAGGTTGGACTCGTCGACGGAGCCGGCCAGATACACGCCGTCGTAAGTGGAGTAGCCGATGCCGCCGCCGATCCTGCCGGTGTCCTTGTCCTTGACCTTGACCTTGAGGTCCATCTCGTCCGGGCTGCCCGTGGGCACGGGCTCGATGTCCACCGAGGAGAAGTAGCCGAGCTTGTCCAGGCGCTCGCTGGAGCGCTTGAGCTTCTCGCCGTTGAACATGTCGCCGTCGGCCAGCCGCATCTCGCGCAGGATGACGTTGTCGCGGGTCTTGGTGTTGCCCTCGACGAGCACCCGGCGGATGTGCACCTTCTGCAGCTTGCGCATGACGTAGATCACGTCGACGGTCTTTTCCTGCGGATGATCGTTCACGCGGACGTTGGCCTCGGCGTAGGCGTAGCCGAAGGTGTTGTAGTAGTCGGTGAGGGACTTCAGGTCGTCGCGGATGGCCGAGCGGTCCAGGTAGTCCTTTTCCTTGGCGGCCTTGCCCATCTTGGTCAAATCGATGAGCTTGGGCTCGTCGGCGATGAGGTCGCCCTCGACGTGCACGGACTCCACGCGGAAGCGGGCCCCCTCCTCCACCTTGAAGGTGACGGTGATGCCGTCGTCGCCGATGCCGACCTCGGCCGCGCCGACCTTGGCGTCCATGAAGCCGCGGTTGTTGTAGTAGGCGGCCAGGGCGGCGGCGTCGCGCTCAAGCAGATCCTCTTTGAGGATGCCGCTTTGCGTGAACCAGGAGAAGAAGCCGCGCTCCTTGACGGACAGCTCGTCCTTGAGGTCGCCCTCGGAGATCTGCTTGGCGCCCTGGATGACGATCTTCTTGATGTAGAGCTTCTTGCCCTCGTCGATGACGAAATTCAGCCGGGCCTGTCCCTGGCCGGCGGACTCGATCTCGTGGCTGACCTTGGCGTTGTAGTAGCCGTCCTTGCGGTACATCTCGCGGATGGCGGCGATGTCCTCGGTGAGCACCTTGGGGTTGAGGACCGCGCCCTTCTTGGAGTTGGCGACCTTGAGGATGTCGTCCTGCTTGAATTCCTTGGCGCCCTTGACGCCGATGGCCAGGATGCGCGGTTTCTCCACCACCTGGAGAATCAGCTTCTTGCCGCCGGAAACGTCGCGCAGGACGGCCTTCACGTCGTCGAAGTAGCCGAGATCGTAAATGGTCTTGATGTCGGTGTTGATGTTCTTGGCGTCGAGCGGGTCGCCCTTCTTGGTGGTGAGGCGCATGAGCACGACTTCCTTGTCCAGGGCCACCGTGCCCTCGACGTCGATGTCCACGATGCGGGCCACGCCGAGCAGGTCGCCGCGCATCTTGGCCACCAGGGCGTCCACCGCGGGGATCAGGTTGATCAGCCCTTCCTTGCTGGCGAAGGCCGGCATGGGCGGCTTGACGCCGAAGGGATCGTTGACGCGGGCGTCGATGGACAGGGTCTCGCCCAGCTGGCTGAAGCTGCCGGTGATGACGTAGCCCGCGCCGGTCAAGATTCCGGCCTCGCGCACGGCCGCCGGGTCGGTGGGCTTGAGCCCCTTGCCGGCCAGCGCCTTGGTCACGGTCTCCTTGTCGACGACGTTGAAGCCGGCGTCGCGCAGGCGGTCGCTCAAAAGATCGGGAAGCGACTGGCGCAGATAGCTCAGGTCCTGGCCGGCGTTGATCTCGAAGGGCAGGACCACGACGGTGACCTCGCGGGGGAGATCCGCCGCATCGGCCCGCCGCAGGTGCGCGGCGCACAGCGCCAACACCGCAACGGCCAGCGCCAGTGCGAAAATTTTGCTCTTCCTGCTAGCCCTGGGCATAGAGAACTCCCGAACGCAGCTCCAGCCGCCGTCCCATGACTTCGGCCAGTTCTATGTTATGCGTTACGACCACGAATGTCATCCCCAAGTCCCTGTTCAGGGACGCCAGGAGTTCGCCGATCATCCTGCCGTTCTTCTCGTCCAGGTTGCCGGTGGGCTCATCGGCCAGAAGCGCCTTCGGCCGGAGCAGGATGGCCCTGGCGATGGCCGCACGCTGGCGTTCGCCGCCGGAAAGCGTGGTCACCGCGAAATCCATCCGGTCCTTCAGGCCCACCATCACCAGCGCCTCGCGAGCCAGGTCGAGCGACTCCTCGCTGCTCTTCCCCGCGATAAGTCCGGGCATGGCGACGTTCTCCAGGGTCGTAAACTCCGGCAACAGGTGGTGAAACTGAAACACGAAGCCGATGTCCCTGTTGCGGAGCGCGGCCCTACGCCTGGTGTCCAGGCTCCCGAGGGACGTCCCGGAGAAGAAAATTTCTCCGCTCGTGGGGGCGTCCAGGGTCCCCAGAAGGTGCAGGAAGGTCGTCTTCCCGGAACCCGAAGCCCCTAAAATAGCGACGGATTCGCCGGGCATGACGGTCAGATCAATCCCGTCCAGCACCCGCAGGCGTTCACTGGGCCCAGCAAATTCCTTGCCAACCTTAAGCAGTCGATATAGCGGCTCTTCACTCATAACGCAAGGCATCCGAGGGTTTGAGCGAGGCCGCGCGGCGGGCCGGATACAAAGTGGACAGGAAGCACAGGGCCAAAGCCGCCACGCCGATGAGCGTGAGGTCCATCCACTCCAGCCGCACGGGCAGGAAGTCCATGGGATAGACGTCGCTCGGCAGCCGGATGAACTGGTATTTCTTGAGGATCAGCGCCACGGGGATGCCGATGCCGTAGCCTAGGGCCGTGCCCACGGCGCCGATGAAACTGCCCTGGAACATGAAGATGCGCCGGATGCTCTCCTTGGTCGCGCCGAGGCTCATGAGCACGGCGATGTCCTTGGTCTTCTGCATCACGAGCATGACGAGCATGGTCACGATGCTGAACGAGCCCACCAGCACGATCATCGCCAGGATGATGAACATGGCCGTTTTTTCCAGCTCCAGCGCGGCGAAGAGATTGGCGTTCATCTCCTGCCAGTTGCGCACGTAGACCGGGTACTCGTGCAGCTTGACGCGGATCTGGTCGCTGACCTCGCCGGCCTTGTACACATCCCTGAGGCGCACCTCCAGGCCGGTGACGACGTTATCCTTGAATCCCAGCAGGTTGCGCGCCGCGTCAACGGTCACGTAGCCCAGGGTGGAGTCGTACTCGAACATGCCCGTTCGGAACACGCCGGCCACGCGGAACATGCGCACCTTGGGCGTGAAGCCCACGGCGCTCTGCGTGCCCGAGGGCGAGAGCAGGTTGACCATGGCCCCCGCGCGCAGGTCCAGGCGCTTGGCCATCTCCGCTCCGACGATGATCGCGGGGATGTCGTCCTGGCCGGCCAAATCCTTGACGCTCCCGGAAACCATGTCCCGGGTCAGGCTGAGCACCTGATCCGCGGTGGAGGGGTCGATGCCGCGCAGCACCACGCCCTTCACCCCGCCGGGGGAGGAGAGCATGACCTCGGAGTAGACGAAGGGCGTCACGCCCGTCACCCCGGGCACCTGGCGGCAGATGTCGGCCACCTCGCGGTAGTCGCGGATGCCGCCGGTGAAGGCGCTCACGATCACGTGCGCGTTCACGCCGAGGATCTTGTCGCGCAGGTCCTTGGTGAAGCCGTTCATGACCCCGATGACCACGATGAGCGCGGCCACGCCGAGGGCCACGCCGCACACGGCGAACAGCGAGATCACCGCGATGAACGACTGCTTGCGCAGCGCGAAGATGTAGCGCAGGGCGATGAAGAATTCGAAGGTCATGCGGGTCCGGTGGCCGGGCCAGCCCCGGAGGTGTTGCCCGCGCCGCTCTGGGTCTCCGGACGGAGCAGCGGGAAGAGGATGACTTCGCGGATGGAGGCCGAGTCGGTCAAAAGCATGACGAGGCGGTCGATGCCCACGCCCTGGCCCGCGGCCGGCGGCATGCCGTACTCCAGGGCGCGGACGTAGTCCTCGTCCATGAAGTGGGCCTCGTCGTCGCCGGCGGCCTTCTCCTTGACCTGCTCCTCGAAGCGGCCGCGCTGGTCGACCGGGTCGTTGAGCTCGGAGAAGGCGTTGGCCATTTCGCGGCCGGTCATGAACAGCTCGTAGCGGTCGGTGAGCTCCGGGTTCTGCCCGTTGCGGCGCGATAGCGGCGAGATGTCCGTGGGATAATGGTAGATGAAATGCGGCTGGATGAGCTTGGGCTCCACGAAGATGTCGAAGAGCTTGGCCTGGAGCTTGCCCAGCTTCTCGCCCTTGATGACCTTCTCGCCGCTGCGGCGGACGAGGGCGGCGCACTTCTCGTAGTCGGTGTAGATTTCCGGCTCGACGCCGCCGATCTCGCGCAGGGAGTCGTGGAAGGTGACGCGCTTCCAGGTCCCCCTGGTCAGGTCGATGTCGTTGCCCTGGTAGGTCACCACGGTGGAGCCGCACACGGCCTGGGCCACGGTGGAGAACATGTCCTCGGTGAGGTCCATGAGGTCGTGGAAGTCGGCGTAGGCCCAGTAGAACTCCAGCATCGTGAATTCCGGGTTGTGCCGGGTGTCGATGCCTTCGTTGCGGAAGTTGCGGTTGATCTCGTAGACCCTTTCGAAGCCGCCCACGAGCAGGCGCTTGAGGTAGAGCTCCGGCGCGATGCGCATGTAGAGCTTCATGTCCAGGGCGTTGTGGTGCGTCTCGAAGGGCCGGGCCGTGGCGCCGCCGGGAATGGGCTGCATCATCGGCGTTTCGACCTCGAGGAAGCCGCGGGCGTCGAGGTAGTTGCGCAGGGCGCGGACGATGAGCGTGCGCTTGCGGAAGATCTCGCTGGTCTTGGGCGTGACGATGAGGTCCACGTAGCGCTGGCGGTAGCGCGTCTCCATGTCCTTCAGGCCGTGGTACTTCTCCGGCAGCGGGCGCATGGACTTGGTGACCAGGACGAGTTCCTTGGCCCGCAGGGTCAGCTCGCCGGTCTTGGTGCGGAAGAGATCGCCGCTGATGCCGAGGATGTCGCCGATGTCGAACTTCTTGAAGATCTGGTAGGTTTCCTGGCCCAGCTCGTCGCGGGCGACGAAGACCTGGAGGGCGTCGGTGTCGTCCTGCACCTTGATGAAGGTGACCTTGCCGAAGGAGCGCAGGGAGATGACGCGGCCGGCCACGCGGAAAACCTTGCCCAGCCCGGCCAGGCCCGCCTCGTCCAGCCCGCCGTAGGCTTTCACGATGTCCCCGATGTGGGTGTCCTTGCGGAAGGTGTTGGGATAGAGGTCGACCTCGGCCTCAAGCAGGGCGCAGGCCTTGTCGATGCGCGTGCGCAGGACGTCGTTGAGCTCGTCGCGCGCGGCCAGCGCATTGACCAGGGGCTGGAATCGCCCGGCGTGCGGAGACCCGGCGCGACTGTTCCCCGCGCCGTTGTCGTGTGCGTTGTCGATCAAAACGGATTCTCCCTCGGGTGCGAGGACTCTAAAAAATGTCTTAAAGTGAACACCTGCGCCCGCTGACTGCCTAAGCCATACGCTTGCGGCAGTCAAGGCGGAGATAGCCCGGCGCCTGTATGAAGTCAAAACGAAAGATGCCGAGGGCTCCGGCGGCCGGCCCGGCGCGGTCGAAATCGCGGATCGGGTGAAAAAATCCTTGACCACCCTCGGCGGTTTGGCTTAATGAGTCCTCCGCCGCATGCAGCGGCCATTCCCCGGTAGCTCAATCGGCAGAGCGGGTGGCTGTTAACCACTAGGTTCGCGGTTCAAGTCCGTGCCGGGGAGCCAGAAAGCACAAGGCCCGGAAGATGCAAGTCTTCCGGGCCTTTTTCGCGTCGGCCGGCTTCCGCTAATCCTTGATGTCCTGCTTCATGCGCTCAAGTTCCTCGCGGCTGATTTCGCCGCGCGCGTACCGCTTCTTGAGGATGTCCAGCGCCGTCTCGGCCTGTACGGAGCCCGACCGCCGCCCTGAGAGCCTGATCAGCAAGACGAGGATAACGATCAGCAGCAGCACCATGAACAGCCCCCCGCCGAAGGGGGACATCATGTGCGACCAGCCGTACTGGCCGTACCCCATGCCGTAGCCGGGACCGTAGCCGGGACCGTAGCCGCCCGGAGGGGCGGCGTTCTGGCAGAACAGTCGCAGGGGTTCAAGTACTTCGAATGGCATGCGCGGCTCCTTGGTCATGGCGAGAGGGGGGCACGTTCAAGCCTATACGCTCCACGCCGGAAAAATCCAGCCCGGGGCCGGCGACGCAGCCAGGCGTTCGCCGCGCCGGGACGCCCACCGCTCCGACGCGGCGGAAACATGGCCCCGCCTTGCGCAAGACGGCGAATTGGGAGTACATGGCTGATGGCGCGAAAGGCTCCCGGCCACTCCCCCGCTCTCGCGGAGCCGCATATCCGGAGGTGCCAGATGCCGCAAAGCCGCAGAGACTTCCTTTCCCTCACCGCCAAAGCCGCCGTGCTCGCCGCCGGGACTGGCCTCGGCCTTCCCGCGCTGCTCCAGGCCGCCACGCCCGGCGGGTTCGGCCCGACGCCGCTGCCCGTGCCGGGCCGGTCCGGCCTGTTCGGGCTGCTCGCCCCCGAGGGCAAACTGACCCTCACGGCGGCGGCGGCCCCGGGCGCGCTCCCGGCCACCGGCGCGCCGATGCTGGCCTACAAGGCCACGCACAAGGGCGCGGACTTCCTGAACCCCATCCTCGTGCTGCGCAAGGGCCAAGAATTCCAGGCCACGCTGGCCAACGGGCTGAACGAGCCGACCATCATCCACTGGCACGGGGTGGACGGCCCGTGGCGGCAGGCCGGCCATCCCTCGTACGCCGTCGGACCGGGAGGGACGTACGAGTACGCCTTCCCCGTCACCAACCGGGCGGGCACATACTGGTACCACCCCCACCCGCATCGGCTCACGGCCAAGCAGGCCTACCTCGGGCTCGCCTCCTTCTTCATCGTCCGCGACGCCGAGGAGGAGGCCTTCGCCAGGGAGCTGGACCTGAAGCTCGGCGAGACGGACATCCCGCTGGTGATTCAGGACAAGCGCTTCAGTCCTGACGGCAGGCTGGACTACTCGCCGTCAATGCCTGATCAGATGATGGGTTACCTGGGCGACGTCGTGCTGGTGAACGGCCAGCGGAACCCCACGCTGAAGACGGCGACGCGGATCTACCGTTTCCGCCTGCTCAACGGCTCGAACGCGCGCATCTACAACCTGGGCTTCCTGCTGCAGGGCAAGGCCATGGCCTTCAGCCTCGTCGGCAACGACGGCGGCTTCCTGCCCGCGCCGCAAAGGCTCGACGGGCTCTTCCTCGCCCCCGGCGAACGGGCGGACGTCCTGCTGGACCTTGGCGGCCTCAAGCCCGGCCAGGAGGTCTTCCTCCGGAACATGCCCTTCGACCCCATGCACAACGAGATGGGCGGCATGATGGGCATGGGCGGCATGGGAGGGATGATGGGCATGGGCGCGTCCAGCTCCCTTGAGGAGGGGGGGCCGTTTCCCATCCTCCGGCTTCTGGTTGAGCGCAAGGCGGCATACGACCGCAAGCCGCCCAAGAGCCTGCCCGGCATCCCCCAGCCGTCCGCCGGCGGGACGGTGCGGCCCATTGAACTCGCCATGCGCCACATGGCCGGCTGGACCATCAACGGCCTGACCTTCGCCATGGACAGCGCGCCCTTCGTAGTCCGGAAGCGCGGCCCGGAGGTCTGGCGCATCACCAACACCCGGGCGAGCATGCCGCACCCCATGCACCTGCACGGCTACTTCTACCGGGTGCTGGGGCGGAGCGGCAGCCCGTCCCAGGTCAAACGCCGGGTCGTGGACGCCCAGGGACGCCTGGCCACGGACCTGGGCTACAAGGACACGGTGCTGGTGTGGCCGGGGGAGACGGTCTCCGTGAGCATCGACTTCGGCCGCCCCGACTACCCCGGCGAGCAGCTCTTCCTGTTCCATTGCCACAATCTGGAACACGAGGACCAGGGCATGATGCTCAACGTCAAGGTGGTCTGAGGCGCGCCCGCCAGCCCCTCGGTCCGCGGTTCAAGTCCGCGCCGGGGGAGCCGGAAAGCGCAAGGCCCGGAAGATGCAAGTCTTCCGGGCCTTTTTCGCGTCGGCCGGGCTGCCGTCCGGGCCTACTCCGCCCCGGCGATGACCCGCAGGATGGCGTCGCGGTCCACCATGCCGCGCAGGCGGCCGTTCACGTCCAGCACCACCAGCCGCTTGACGCCGGTCTCCACCATGCGCCGCAGCACCTCGGTGAGCGGAGTGTCCTCCTGCACGGCGAAGACGTCCGGCCGCATGACCTCGCGCACGGCCACCCCGGTGATCTGGCCCTTGGGCGCGCCGGGCGTGAGCAGATCCGCGATGGCGCGCAAAAGTCCCGGCCGCTCCTTCTGGCTGAAGCGCCGGATGAGTTCGCGGTCGAGCACGATGCCCACCACCCGGCTTTCCGGGTCCAGCACCACCACGCGGCGCAACGGCGTGGCCACCAGCTTGTTCAGGGCCTCCTCCAGGGGCGTGTCCGGCCCGACGGCGGGAACGTCCCGGAACATGACGTCCCCGGCGGTGCGCGCCAGCCCCTGGGGCAGTTGCGGGGGCAGGCTGCCGCACACGGCCGCGGCCGTGGCGATGGTCTTCAAAATGTCGATGCGGCTCAGGATGCCCGTCAGATCGCCGGCGTCATCCACCACGGGCAGGCGCTTGAGCTTGCGCTCGGCCATGAGGGCCGCGGCCTCGGGCACGCGGGCCCGGACGTTCACCGTGACCACCGGGCCGCTCATGACGTCCCCGGCGGTCTTGCCGGCCACGTCGAGCTTGCGGAACTCCGCGCTGCGCATCTCCCAGGGCAGGACCTTGTGCAGGCTGAGCCGCAGGCCAAGATCGCCGCGCTTGAGCAGGTCGCCGCCGGTGACCATGCCCACCGCCTTGCGGCCCTGGACCACGGGCACGGCCTTGACGCCGCGATCCAGCAGCAGCTTGAGGACCACGGAGAGCGGCGTCTCCGGGGTCACGGTGGCCACCTCGGAGGTCATGACCTCGCGCACGCGCATGGGGCAGTTGAAGATGGCCCGTACGGCCTGGCGGGTGATGGTCCCCTCGCCGACCATCTCCTCCAGAACGGGCATGAAGGCCTCGATGCGGCCCGGCGTGTCCACGATCTCCACGACCATGGGCAGGTCCTCGGACAGCCGCAGGATCTTGGCCGTGTGCACGAGGCTGTTGGCGCCGAAGCCGAGCACCCCGCGCATGGCGGTGGCCCCGGACATCCCGCGCCTGCGCGCCTCCTCCACCACGGCCTCGTGCAACAGCCGGCCGCCCTGGCGGTCGCTCTCTCCGATGTAGATGCGCAGCACTTCGGCGTCAGCGTGAATTTTCATCCGCTTTCACTCCTTTGCTCGGCCGGTGATCAGACGATGCGCCCCAGGGCGGCTCCCGCGGCGAAGGCCACGAAGCCCAGGACGTTCTGTCCGACGAGGTTCAGGGCCGCCGCGGCCCACTGCGCGCCGCGCGCCAGCTCGCCGGTCTCGAAGATCAGCGAGGAGAACGTGGTGAACGCGCCCATGAAGCCCACCAGAATGGCCATCCGGAATTCCGGCCGCAGGAGCTGCCGCTCGTCGGCCAGGACCCAGACCAGCCCGAAGAGCATGCAGCCCAGCAGGTTCACCGCCGCCGTGCCCCAGGGGAAATCGCGGCCCAGGAGGTCGTAGACCGCGCCGGAAATCCAATAGCGGGCCAGGGTGCCACAGCACCCCGCCGCCGCAAGCATCAACACCTTCGTCATCGATCGCCACCCCTTGATCCGGCCGGCTGTGCCGCCGGCCCATGCTACGCCGTCCGGATTGCGAACCGCTGCCGCCGCGCCGGAGACAAAAAAACCCACGTCCGTCCGGCGTGGGTTGCAAGAATCCTGCAGCCGGAGCCGGGCGGCAGGAGTCGTCAGCGGCTGTCGCGGTTCAAGGGGGACTCCATCCCCTCCGTCATTCGGCCCGAGTATTTTAACCAAATACCGCCGGATGTCCACCGCCCACGCCAGCGCCGGCCTTGCCAAGCCGGCGGGCCGTGGTGTAGCCCTTTGCCTTGGGGATTGCTCGCAATTCCCGTTCCGCGTCAATCCGCACCCGAAAACCCGTTCCGACCCGCTCCGAAAGGCGCGCAGCCGCGCCGGAGCCCAGGGGGAGCCCATGATCAGCACGACCTTGTTTCCCGGCCGGTACATCCAGGGCGCCGGTGCCCTGTCCCGCCTGGGCGGCGAACTCTCCCGCCTGGGCAAGCGCCACCTGGTGATCTGCGCGCCCAGCGCCCACGAACGGCTGCTGCCCGACCTGCTGCCGGACCTGGAGAAGGCCGGCGAGGTGCGCGTGGAGCGCTTCGGCCGCGAGTGCACGGAGAAGGAGATCCGGCGGCTGCTGGCCGCGGCCCGCGAGTTCAAGGCCGACGTCGTGGCCGCCCTGGGCGGCGGCAAGACCCTGGACGCGGCCAAGTCCGTGGCCGCGCGCGCGGGAATCCCGGTGGCCGTCGCGCCCACCGTGGCCTCCACGGACGCGCCCTGCAGCTCCCTGACGATCATCTACACCGAGGACGGCGTGTTCGAGCGGGTGGACTACCTGCCGCGCAATCCGGATCTCGTGCTGGCGGACACCCGGGTCATCGCCCGCGCCCCGGCGCGCTTCCTGGCCTCCGGCATGGGCGACGCGCTGGCCACCTGGTTCGAGGCCGACTCCTGCCGCATCAGCCGCGGCAAGAACATCGCCGGCGACACGGGGTCCATGGCCGCCCACGCCCTGGCCCGGCTGTGCTACGAGACCGTACGCGACTGGGGTCAGGCCGCGCTCACGGCCTGTGGGGCCGGAGTGGTTACGCCGGCCCTGGAGCGCGTGGTCGAGGCCAACACCCTGCTCAGCGGCCTGGGCTTCGAGAGCGGCGGCCTGGGCGCGGCCCACGCCATCCACAACGGCCTCACCGCCCTGCCGGGCCCGCACGGCCTTTTCCACGGCGAGAAGGTGGCCTTCGGCGTGCTGGCCTCGCTGTTCCTCACGGACCGGCCGCTGGCGCTCATGAACGAGGTCTACGGCGTCTGCGAGGGCCTCGGCCTGCCGACCACCCTGGCCGATCTGGGCCTCAAGGACGCCAGCGACGCGGATCTCCTGATCGTGGCCGAAAAGACCTGCGCCCCGGAGGAAAGCATCCACAACGAGCCCGTGGAGATTTCGCCCGCGCTGGTGCTGGCCGCGCTCAAGGCCGCCGACGCCGAGGGCCGGCGGCGCAAGCGGGCCAGCTGAGGCCGGGCTCCGCGGGCCGTCAGGGCTCGCGGATCAGGCGGATGCCCGTGTCCACCCACTTGGTGTCCATGGGGAAGCTGGCGCGGTACAGGCAGGTCACGTCGCCCTCGCTGAAGTTGAAGGCCCCGCCCCGACGGGAGTGTTCCTTGGTGGACCTTGGGTACATGTCGGCGGTGACCTCCCAGACGTTGCCGCCCATGTCGGAAAGCCCCAGGCCGTTGGCGGCCTTGCCGCCCACGGGGTGGACCGCGCCGCCGCTGTTCTTGCCGTACCAGGCCGTCTGGTCGGCCGTGCCGCCGCCGGGGTACAGCTCGTCCCGGCCGCCGCTGCGGCAGGCGTACTCCCACTCCGCGTCGCTGGGCAGGCGGAAGCGCGCCTGCCCCATGCGGCCCAGGCGGGCGATGAACTCCTGAATCTCATCCCAGGCCATGTAGTTCATGGGATACGCGTCGCCCTTGGAGAACTCGGCGCCCTTGCCCATGACCCGCTTCCACTGGCCCTCGGTGACCTCGGTCCTGGCCATCCAGAAGCCCTGGACGCACTGCTGCGAACCCTCAACGTACGTCGGGCCGCCCGTGGCCTTGCCCATGAGGTAGCAGCCGCCCGGCACCCAGACGAACTCCATGCCGGTGGCCGGATCGCGCCAGGTCGCGCCCGGACGCTGCGCCGCGCCGGCGGCCGGGGCCTGCTTGGGCGCGGGCGCCAGGGCCAGCTCCTGCCGGCCGCGCGACTCCCAGTACTGGAGCTGGGCCTGGACGTGCTTGCGCAGGACCGCGTCCGCCTGGCCGGCGTAGGGATTGTCCGCGGCGTAGGCCTCGGCCACGCGCCGCCAAGCCGTGGCCTTGGCCTCGGCCTTGAGCCGGCCGTCCTTGGAAAGCTTGTCCGCCTCGGCCGCGGCCTTGCGCATGCCCGCCTGCCACTGACTCCACTGCCGGCGGGCGTCCTCCTCGGCGCGCTGCTGAGCCTCGGCCTGCCGGCGGATGTCGTCGAAGCTCACGTCCGCGCCCGGCGGGGCGGCGGGCGACTGGACCGGCGGCAGCGGGGCCGGAGCGATGGCGGCGGGCGGAGCCGCCGGGGCCAAGCTGGCCACCTGCGCGCCGGCGACGAAGGAGAACTGCCCGATGAGCGAGCTGGCCTCCCAGGGCACCTGCTTCTTGGCCGAGTCCCGGGCCACGCCCATGCGCACGCGCTTGAACAGCTCCTCCACCGAGAGGCCGGGCGTGGCGATGTTGCGCAGGAGGTACTGGGTGTACAGGCCGTTCTTGCCCTCGCCGTCCGAGGCCACCTTGCCCGGCGCGGTGGCGTAGGCGATGAGCGAGCCCGTGGGCGCGTCCATCTTGGCCAAGCCCTGTTCGGCCGAGCGGAAGCTGCGGGCGAAGGGATTGTTGCGGCAGGCGTCGAGGATGACGATGTTCAGGCCGTTGCCCGCGTCCTCCATCTTGCCCAGCACCAGCCCGGCGTCCAGGCAGCCGTACTTCACGTCGCTCTCGGACTGGATGACCGCGTTCACCGGCACGAGATAGTTGTTGCCCTGCACCTGGAGGCCGTGGCCGGCATAGTAGAACAGGCCCATGCCGCCCTGGCGCAGCTTGAGGCCGAAGTCGCGCACGGCCTGCTCCATCTGCTGCATGCTGGCGTCGGTGAGCAGCGTGGTCTCGAAGCCCAGGCGGCGCAGGGCCGCGGCCATGTCCCGGGCGTCATTGGCGGGATTCTTCAGCGGCGCGCCGGCATAGGCGCTGTTGCCGATGACCAGGGCCGTGCGGCGCTCGGCGCGGGCCGGGGCGGGCTGGCAGAGGATCGCGACGCACAGGAGCGGCAGGACGCAGGCCGTGAGGAGCGTGGAGCGGCGCATGCGGGCACCTCCGTCATTTTGGCGGAACATAGCCGAAGGCCGGGAAAAGGCAAGACGCACGCGGCCGCCGCTCCCGTCCGCCCCGCCCTTTTGCGCTTGCCCGCGCGCGGGCTTCGTGCTAGCCGCCTAAGCCATGTCCGATCTGGCCCAATACCTCCGCGAGCTGACCACGCTCCTCGTGCCCCTGCTCCTGACCATCACCTGCCACGAGGCGGCGCACGGCCTGGCGGCCAGCCTCCTGGGCGACCCCACGGCCCGCCTGGCCGGCCGGATCACCCTCAACCCCGCGCGGCACGTGGACCCCATCGGCTTCCTGATCATGCTCGTGCCGCCGCACATCGGCTGGGCCCGGCCCGTGCCCGTGGACGACCGCTATTTCAGGAGCCCGCGCACCGGCATGTTCCTGGTGGCCCTGGCCGGCCCCCTGGCCAACGTGCTCGTGGCCGCGCTCTGCGCCGGGCTGTACCACGGGCTCATCCACCTGCCGATAACCGACCCGGACTCCCTGGCCGTGCACGTGCTCGTGCCCATCGTGGGCATGGCCCAGGCCGGGGTTTACGTCAGCCTGCTCATCGGCGCGTTCAACCTCCTGCCCATCCCGCCGCTGGACGGCAGCAACATCCTGGCCCGCTTCCTGCCCGAGGAGGCCGCCTGGCGCTACCTGTCCTTCGGCCGCTACGGCATCTTCGTCATCATGGGGCTGCTGCTTTTGGGCAACTTCGCGGGCATGAGCCTGCTCGGCCGGGTGCTTTTCCCGGCGGTCGACGCCGCCGCGCAGCTCCTCGGCATGGAGCCCCTGCTCTAACAACCCTCAACCAGAGTGAACGCCATGACCGCCAAGAGAGAATGCATCGTTTCCGGCATGCGGCCCACCGGGCCGCTCCATCTGGGCCACCATTTCGGCGTGCTCGCCAACTGGATCGAGCTCCAGGAAAAACACGACTGCCTGTTCTTCGTGGCCGACTGGCACGCCCTGACCACCGAATACGCCACCCCGCAGAAGATCAAGGGCTTCGTGCCCGGCCTGGTGCTCGACTGGGTCGCCGCCGGCCTTGATCCCGAAAAGTGCATCATCTTCCAGCAGTCCCAGGTCAAGGAGCACGCCGAACTGCACCTGCTCCTGTCCATGCTCACGCCCATCAGCTGGCTGGAGCGCAACCCGACCTACAAGGACGTCGCGCAGGAGCTCTCCGGCCAGAAGGACCTCGCCACTTACGGCTTCCTGGGCTACCCGGTGCTCATGGCCGCGGACATCATCCTCTACCGCTCCACGGCCGTGCCCGTGGGCCAGGACCAGCTGCCGCACATGGAGCTGACCCGCGAAATCGCCCGGCGCTTCAACTTCCTCTACTGCCCGGAGAACGCGCCGTTCTTCCCCGAGCCGCGCGCCCTGCTCACCCAGGACGCCAAGCTCCCCGGCCTGGACGGCCGCAAGATGAGCAAGAGCTACGGCAACTCCATCTCCCTGGGCGAGCCGCTGGAGTCCATCGCGCCCAAGGTCAAGACCATGCTCACGGACAAGAACCGCCTGCGCCGCAACGATCCCGGCGATCCGGACGTCTGCAACCTGTTCCCCTACCACAAGTCCCTGACCTCCCCGGAGAAATGCGCGGAGATCCGCGAGAGCTGCAAGAACGCCTCCTGGGGCTGCGTGGACTGCAAGAAGCTGCTCATGGAGTCCCTCGCGGCCTTCCTGGAGCCCATCCACGAGCGCCGGCGCAAGCTGGAGGCCGATCCCGAGCGCATCTGGCACATCCTGGAGCAGGGCAACGCCCGCGCCCGCAAGCGCGCCGCCGAAAACATGGAAGCCATCCGCAAGGTGCTCAACCTCGACTTCTAGGACAAACCGACCGGGGCCGGGGGCCGGGCGGAAGCGTCCGGGCCTCCGGCCCCTTTTTCTTTGGCAAGGAGCCTGGACGATGAACGACAACGTCTGCGTGTCGAAGCGGGCCGGGGAGATCTCCCCGTTTCTGGTCATGGACATCCTGGAGGCCGCCCAGCGCATCGAGGCGGCCGGGCACGAGGTCATCCACCTGGAGATCGGCGAACCGGACTTCGACACGCCGGAGTGCATCAAGGCCGCGGCCAACAAGGCCCTGGCCGACGGCGAGACCCACTACACCCACAGCCTGGGCCTGCTGCCCCTGCGCGAGGCCATCTGCGCGGATCTGCGCGCCCGCTACGGCGTCAGCGTCGAGCCCGGCCGGGTCATCGTCACCCAGGGCACCTCGCCGGCCATGCTCCTGGCCTTCTCCACCCTGCTGGAGGAGGGCGACGAGGTCATCCTCTCCGACCCGGCCTACGCCTGCTACGACAACTTCATCCGCTTCGCCGGGGCCTGCCCCGTGCGCGTGCCCGTGTCCGAGGACGACAAGTTCCAGTTCCGGCCCGAGGCCATCGCCGCCGCCCTCACCCCGCGCACCCGGGCCATCCTGCTCAACTCCCCGGCCAACCCCACGGGCACGCTCCTCTCGGCCGGCCGCATGGCCAAAATCGCCGAACTCGCCGACGCCCGCGGCGTGCACGTCATCTCCGACGAGATCTACCACGGCCTGGTCTACGGCGAGAAGGAGCACAGCGCGCTGGAGTTCAGCGACCGGGCCATCGTGCTCAACGGCTTCTCCAAGCTCTACGCCATGACCGGCTGGCGGCTGGGCTACCTCGTGGCCCCGCAGGAGTACATCCGGCCCATGCAGAAGCTCTGCCAAAACTTCTTCATCTCGGCCAACTCCATGGCCCAGCGCGCGGGCATCGCCGCACTCACCGAGGCCGCGGACGACGTGGCGCGCATGAAGGCCATCTACGACGAGCGCCGGCGGTTCATCCTCACACGGATCAAGGCCCTGGGCCTCGGCGTGGCCAACGACCCCACCGGCGCGTTCTACGTCCTGGCCAACGCCCGGGCCTGGGCGGCGAAGTTCGGCGGCAGCTCCCTCAAGCTCGCCTACGACATCCTGGAAAAGGCCCACGTGGGCGTGACGCCGGGCATCGACTTCGGCCAGGGGGCCGAGGGATTCCTGCGCTTTTCCTACGCAAACTCCCTGGAAAACATCGGCCGGGCCATGGACAGGCTTGAGAAGTACGCCGCACAGGCGTAAGAGGTCTGGTGGAAGGTTCCGCCCGAAGGGGGCCACGACCATGAAATTCCCGCGCGTTCTGACCGCACTGCTCGCCCTTGCGCTGCTGGCCGCACAGGCCGGCGAGGGGCAATGCGCGGCCAAGAAGAAGCGCCGGACCGCCACCCCCCAGACGCAGAGCCAGCCCCAGGCCAAGGCGCAGGAGACGCCGCAAATCCCCGCCGGGGATCTGCTGCACCCCTACGCCCCCGGCGACAACGCCACGACCTGGTTCTTCGACACGGCGCCCGAACGGAAGCCCGCCGCAGCCCGGACCGACGCCGACGCCCTGCCCTTCTCCTTCGAGCTGAAGCCGCAGGAGCGCATCATCGACCCGCTGACCCAAAAGGAGCTGACGCCCCGGAGCGATCCCCTCAAGGCAAAGGAAAGTCTCAAGAATCTCGACCTCAAGGACGCCATGGACAAGATCGGCGGCAAGGCCGAGGTCAAGGTGGACATCCTGAAATTCTGACGGAAACGCGCCCATGCCCATTCGCCTCTTCGACTTCCTCACCGGCCTGTCCGGCGCGCTCGACCTCATGAGCAGCGAGGTCGTGGGCCATCACAAACGCGTGGCGGCCATCGCGGCCAGCTTGGCGCGGCGCATGGACCTGCCCCCCGCCGAGCGTTCCGATCTGTACATGGCGGCGCTGCTGCACGACGTGGGCGGCTTCACCCTGCAAAGCCGGCTCGCCGCGCTCCAGTTCGAGGCCGACGGCGCGCGCCACGCCGAGCTGGGCTACCGCCTCCTGCGCACCAATCCGCTCCTGGACAGCACCGCCGTCATCGTCCGCCACCACCACACGCCCTGCTCCCGCTTCGCCGGCCTGGCCGAGGCCGAGCGCAAGCTCTTCCTGGCCAACACCCTGTGCCTGGCCGATCGCCTGGACGTGCTCTACGTGCGCTTTTCCGTGGACAGGGAGACCATCCTCGGCCGCATCCGCCCCCTGGAGGGCCAGATGTTCCTGCGCGAGCCCCTGCGCGCCCTGCTCGAACTCGCCGCCGAGCCCGGCTTCTGGGCCGGGCTGGCCGGGGACGACCGCGCCCGGGCCCCGCTCGACGACGCCGAGTTCTTCGACCAGCGCGGCATGTCCCGCGGGCAGTTGACCCAGGCCTCCCGCGCCTTCTCCCAGATCATCGACTTCCGGAGCCGCTTCACGGCCACGCACTCGCGCGGCGTGGCCGAGACGGCCGTGCGCCTGGCCGAGCTCGCCGGTATGGACGCCGCCGACGTCGCCGCCATGCGCCTGGCCGGCGACCTGCACGACCTGGGCAAGCTGGCCGTGCCCGCCGAGATCCTCGACAAGCCCGGCCCCCTCGACCCGGAGGAGAAGGCCGTCATGAACCGCCACCCCGAGGTCGGCGGAACCATTCTTTCCGTCGTGCCCGGCCTGGAGCGCGTGCGCGACTGGGCCGCGCAGCACCACGAGCAGCCCTGCGGCCAGGGCTATCCCCTGGGCCTCGCCGGCGAGGCCCTGCCCTTGGGCTCGCGCCTGCTGAGCGCCGCCGACGTGTTCACCGCCCTGCGCGAGGACCGGCCCTACCGCGCCGGCATGCGCCGCGACGACACGCTCCGGATCATGGAAAGCATGGCCGGCGAAAACCGCCTCGACCCCACAGCCGTGGCCCTGCTCCGCGCCGCCGAGGCCGAAATCGACGAGATGCGCGCCCAGGCCCAGGCCCACGCCGCCGAGGACTTCCGCAGCTTCTACACCGGGTTGCCGCTGTAAGGTCGCGCGCTCAGGCCGGCAGCCAGGCGAACCCGCCGCCCGCGCGGCGGACGCGCCCGGCCCCGCGGCCCGGCAGATGGCCGCCGCAGACGAGCGCCCCCGTCTCCGCCGCGTATTCCAGAATCCGCCGCCGCGAGCGCCGCGCCGCCTCCGGAAAGGCGTCGAACAGGGTGTTCAGCTCCGGGTGGCGCACCTGCAACGGATGGTGCAGCAGATCGCCGGTGAACAGCAGCCCGCCGTCCGGCGCGTCCAGGGCGATGGCCATGTGGTGCGGGCTGTGGCCCGGCGTGGGCAGAAAACGCAACGTCGCGGCGGCCAGCGCCGGCGCGCCGCTCCCGTCGACGGCCACGAAGTCGGCCAGGCCCGCCGCCACAACGGGCAGCACGCTGTCCCGCTGGCAGAGGAAGCTCGTCCGGTTGCGCTCGTTCAAGTTGGCCGGGTCGGTGTAATAGTCCAGCTCCGCGCCGCAGAACACGTGCCGCGCGTTGGGAAAGGTCGGGACCCAGCGGTCGTCCGCGAGCCGCGTGTTCCAGCCCACGTGGTCCACGTGCAGGTGGGTCAGGAGCACGAGATCCACGGCCTCGGGTGCGGCCCCGGCCGCGGCCAGGCGCTCCGGAAAGGGCAGATCCAGGTGGTCGAAGTGCGGCGCGTGGGGGCGGTCCTTGCCGTTGCCCGCGCCGGTGTCCACCAGCAGCGCGCGATCCGGCGCGCGCACCAGCCAGGCGTGGACGCTGAGCCGCGCCGCGCTCCGGTCCGGGGTCATGGCGGCTGGGTCGAGCCACTCCGCGCAGCCGTCCAGCAGTTCCTCCCGCCAGTCCGGAAACAGCCGCGCCACCGGAAACGGCGCAAGCTCCAGCTCCGGAACGCGCGTCACGCGCATCCCGCCCGCCTGAAAGGAATCCATGTCCTCGCGCATCGGCCGCCTCACGTGTGTCCGGACGTTATCGGACATTCCAGCATGCGGGCTTGCGGCCGCCGTGTCAAATCCGACGCCGGGCCGCGGGCGAGGGTTGCCAACGCGGCCGGCCGTGGCGTACATCCCGGAAAGAAATCTGCCACTTCCAAACGGGACGGCCCATGACCAGCTTCGCGGCGGACCTGCACATCCATTCGCGCTTTTCGCGCGCCACGAGCAAGGGGCTCACCGTGCGCAGTCTGGCCGCCTGGGCCGAGACCAAGGGCATCGCCGTGCTCGGCACGGGCGACTGCACGCACCCCGGCTGGCTGGCGGAGATCGCACGCGACCTGACCGAGGACGGCGACACGGGACTCCTGCGCCTGCGCGATCCGGCGGGCCTTGCGGCGCAAATCCCCGGCCTGACCGGCGCCCTGGCCGGATCCGCGCGGTTCATGCTCCAGGGCGAAATCAGCTCCATCTACAAACGCGGCGGCCGCGTGCGCAAGGTCCACAACCTCGTGTACATGCCCAGCCTCGAAGCCGCCAAGCGGCTCAACGAACGTCTGTCCCAGGTGGGCAACCTCGCCTCCGACGGCCGGCCCATCCTCGGCCTGGACAGCCGCACGCTGCTCCAGATGGTCCTGGAGACGCATCCCGAGGCCTTTCTCGCGCCCGCGCACATCTGGACGCCCTGGTTCTCGCTGTTCGGGTCCATGAGCGGCTTCGACTCCGTGGAGGAGTGCTTCGGCGACCTCAGCCCGGAGATCTTCGCCATGGAGACCGGGCTTTCGTCGGACCCCGGCATGAACTGGACGCTCTCGAAGCTCGACCGCTACCGCATGATCTCCAACTCCGACGCGCACTCCGGGGAGAAGCTCGGCCGCGAGGCCAACCTGTTCCGGGGCGCGGCGTCGTTTTCCGGCATCCGCAACGCCCTGCGCGCCCACCTCCATCCCGAGGCGGCCGGGGACTGCGAATTCCTCGGCACGGTGGAATTCTTCCCCGAGGAGGGCAAATACCACCTCGACGGCCACCGCAAGTGCAACTGGAGCATGGAGCCGGCGGAGACGCTGGCGCGCAAGGGCCTTTGCCCGGTGTGCGGCCGGCCGGCCACCCTGGGCGTCCTGCACCGCGTGCTGGCCCTGGCCGATCGGCAGGCCCCGGTGCAGCCCGCGGGCCAGCCCGGCTACGACTCGCTGATCCCCCTGCGCGAGGTGCTGGGCGAGCTGCTCGACAGCGGCCCGGCCACCAAGGGCGTTTCGGCCGAATATTTCCGCCTGCTGGCCCGCCTGGGGCCGGAGCTGGTCATCCTGCGCGAGACGCCCCTGGCCGACATCCGCAAGGCTTCGCCGCTGTTGGCCGAGGCCGTGGAGCGCATGCGCGCGGGCAAGGTCCTGCGCAAGAGCGGCTACGACGGCGAATACGGCGTGATCACCGTGTTCACGCCCGAGGAGCGCGCCGAACTCACCAGCGGCCTCCGGCTCGTGGCCGCCCCGGCCAGACGCGGCCGCAAACCCGGCGGCCAGGCCGGCGTGCCCCGCGAATCCGAGCCCGAGGCCGAACCCGAGCCCGCGGCTCCGCCCCCCGCGCCGGACGAGCGCCCCGGCTTGAACCCCGCCCAGATCGCGGCCGTGGACGCCGGTCCCGGCCCCACGCTGGTCATCGCCGGGCCGGGCACGGGCAAGACCCACACCCTGCTGGAGCGCGTGCTGCGCCTGCTGGACGACGGCGTCCCCGCCGAGACCCTGGCCGTGGTCACCTTCACCCGCCGCGCCGCCGGGGAGCTGCGCGAACGCCTGGCCGCGCGCCTGGGCCCCGGTTCGGCCGAGACGCCCCTGCCCCTGGCCGACACCCTGCACGCCCTGGCCCTGGCCCTCTGGACCGCCCGCCGCGGCAAGCCGCCGGTGCTCCTCTCCGAGGACGCCGCGCGCAAGCTCTTCCTCGAATCCCTGCCTCCGGAGGCCGGCGACCGCCCCAAGCGGGAGCGCGAGGCCCTCTACCGCCGCTGGAGCCTCGCGCGCGAACGCCTCGTCCCGCTGGACGGGCCGGACGGGGAGCTGGCCGCCGCCGCGGCCGAGGGCGCGGCCCAAGTCAAGGCCACGCGCAACCTCGCCGACTTCACCGATCTCCTGGAATTTCTCCTGGCGCTCGTGCGCGATCCGGACTTCGCGCCGCCCTTCCGCCACCTGCTGGTGGATGAGGTCCAGGACCTCTCGGCCTTGCAGACGGAGGCGGTGATGGGCCTGGCCGGCCCCACGGGCCAGGGCTTCTTCGCCATCGGCGACCCGGACCAGAGCATCTACGGCTTCCGCGGCGCGGCCGGCGACGTGCGGGAGCGCCTGCGGGCCCGCTGGCCCGCCCTCCATGTCGTGGGGCTGGCGCGGAACTACCGCTCCGGCCAGGGCATCCTGGACGCCGCCGCCGCCATCCTGCCCTCGCCGCCCCGGCTCGTCGCCCGCACGGGCGCGCCCTGGAGCGCCGAGCTGCTCCAGGCCCCGGACGCCCGCCACGAGGCCCGGAGCATCGCCGCCCGCATCAACAAACTCCTCGGCGGCACGAGCCTGACCTTCCAGGAGTCCGGACGCGGCCCGGAGCTCGCCCCCGGCGACGTGGCCGTGCTCGTACGCGCCCGCGCGCTCATCGGCCCGCTCAAGGCCCAGCTCGAACAGGCCGGGCTGCCCTGCTCCGCACCCGAGGCCGAGGTCTTCTGGGAAGAGCCCCGCGCCGCCGCCATCCTGCGCGTGGCCGAAAAGCTCTTCGGCCTCTCCGCGCCGCCGGCGGCCCCCAACGGCCAGGACGCCCCGCCGCCCGAGGTCGACCTGCCCGAGTTCCTGCTCCTGCAAGGCCCCCACGTGCTCCCGGCGGCCCTGCGCGAAAGCCCGCCCTTCGACCGCTTCTTCTGGGAAGGCCCGGCCTTCCGCGACCTCTGCCACGAATTCGACCAGCACGGCGGCTGGGTCGGCCTCCTCGACTGGCTGCGCCTGGAAACCGACTTCGCCGCCATCCGCCAGACCGCCCAGAAGGTCCGCATCCTCACCCTCCACGCGGCCAAGGGCCTGGAGTTCGAGGCCGTGTTCCTGCCCGCTCTGGAAGAGGGCATCGTGCCCTGGACCATCGGCAATGGCGAGCCCGCGCCAGAAATCCTGGCCGAGGAGCGCCGCCTGCTCTACGTGGGCATGACCCGCGCCCGGCGCTTCCTGTGCCTGTCCTGGGCCGCCCGGCGCATGCTCTACGGCAAAACGCTCGAACAAAAGCCCTCGCGCTTCCTCGCCGGCCTGCCGGCGCAGCTGTTCAAGCACACCGTGCTCACCCCGCACGTCCAGACCCGGCAGACGCAGATCTCCCTGTTCTGACGGCGTCGCGCGGCCGCTGAAGGCATGCCGGACGCCGCAACGTTGTGGTCTGGGATTCGTGCTCCGCAGGCCGGGGACTCCGCGTCCCCGGACCCCGCGTGAATGGGCGGTCCGGTGGCTTTCCCCGCGCGGGTGTCCAGAGGGCCGCGGGCCCTTTGGCCGCCGGAGGCATACGGAACGCCACGATGTTGTGGTCTGGGATGCATGCTCCGCAGGCCGGGGACTCCGCGTCCCCGGACCCCGCGTGAATGGGTAAGCCCAGTGGCTTTCCCTGCGCGGGTGTCCGGAAGGCCGCAGGCCCCTTGGCCGCCGGAGGCATATGGAACGCCACGACGTTGTGGTCTGGGATGCATGCTCCGCAGGCCGGGGACTACGCGTCCCCGGACCCCGCGTGAATGGGCAAGCCCGGCGG